>Ga0302321_100004390_pt1 | contig 12219 bp, 11 predicted proteins | sample Fen_T0_1_FD_202505 | JGI IMG/M metagenome (GOLD analysis project Ga0302321, IMG submission 202505) | Peat permafrost microbial communities from Stordalen Mire near Abisko, Sweden - Fen_T0_1 | ecosystem: Environmental > Terrestrial > Soil > Wetlands > Permafrost | place: Sweden: Abisko...
TCCCTCCCTGATCCGACTGGTTGTGGGGCGCGCGCGCCCGACGGGCAGTCTATCTTGAATCGGACCACGTTGGGACCGAGGGTGCTGGACACCCGCCGGCGCGATTACCAGGTCTGATAGGGCGATAACTTGGCGTCGGGCGCCGAGGCGACGGGCTCGCGATCAGCCGCCGAACGGCGATCCATCGGATGCTGCGTGCAGGACAAGCGCCTGGACTTCTTCGACGAGCTTGCCCGCCAGCGGGCTCCCCTGCCTTGAACTCAGCGTTGCGGCGCAGACGGCCCCCGAAATGGAAGGCAGGTCCACGGGCAACTGGACAAGCAGGTTGGAATGCGGAGAGAACGCAAGGTGCGACCGCAGACCAAACGACAACATCGAGCCGTGCAGCACCATGCTGTACTGGAATCCGATCGAAATCGATTCGACGACGTGACGCGGGAGCTCGAACCCAAGCTGGTCGAGCGAACGGCGCAGGTGATGGAAAAAAAAGGAATCCGCCGGAGGTAGCACCCAGGGATGGTCGAGTAATTCCGGCCACGTGATCGTTTCACGTTTGGCCAGCGGGTGATCCCTGCTTGCCAGGACGCAAAGCTTTTCTTCGAACAGTGTTTCGACGTGCAGGTCGTCCCCGAAATTGACCAGTGCCGAACGGAAGATCGCGAGCTCGATCTCACGTTTGCGCAGCCGCTCAGCGAGGTCGAGCTCGCGCGCCTCGACGACCGAGACGAATATGTCCGGATAGGCGGTGACGAGTCTCTTGATCGCGATGGGCAGGAACGCGACGCCCGGCATGGGCACCGTCCCGATGCGCAGCGTTCCCGTCGCGCCGCTCGAGACGATGTCGAGTTCCTGCGCGGCGCTGCGCAGTTCGTTGAAGATCGCCGCGGCGTGCGGCGCGAACGCGGCGCCATGCACCGTCGGCTCGACGCCATCGGCGCGGCGGTCGAAAAGCCTGACCTCCAGGATCTCCTCCATACCGGCGATGGCCTTGGTGACCGCGGGCTGCGTGATGTGCAGCGCCGCCGCCGCCTTGCGGAAGCTCCGGTGCTCGAGAACCGCGACGAACACCCGGAGTTCGCTCATCTTGAGGCGCCTGGGCAGGCGTTCGATGAGATTGCTGGCCGCCATCCGGGTCCGCGTGGGTCAATGACGCAAGTGGCCCGGCACGAGGCGACCGTCGCGACGCGACCTAGCGAGTGGCAATCTGCAGCAATGTGCGCGGGTTGGTCGTCCTGAAGGTGAGCTCGATCCGCAATCGCTCGATGGGGGCGCCGCGCGCGCCCGGTTTGCGCTTCACCACATAGCCGTCCGCCGATTCGCTCAATGCAGTTCCGCTTGCGTCGGCCAGCGTGATCCATCCGCCGCGGGCATCGCGCCGGCCCTGGATTCGCACCCGCTGCAAACCTGTCCCCGACACGCCCAGCACGAACGCCTCGGCATCGCGAAGAGCGTCCGGCAATGCTGGCGGCGACAGCAGCACGACACGGCGATTGGCATCCGGCTGCAGGCGTGCTTCGCCATTTCCCACGGTCAACGTGCCGCGCTCCGCGGTCCAGCCTGCATCCGCCGCACCGAAGGTCCACGAATACGCGGCACCCGACGCAGCGGCGGGCGTGGCAAGGAGGGCCGCGGTTGACAGGGCGGCGAACAATGCCGCCAGCGCGCGGAAGGGAGATTGCAGGGTCGAATCGAGGTTCTTCATCGTGTGCATTCTAGCGGCATCCGTCGTCTCCCGCGACCGGTAGCGCAAGAAGGTGCCATTGGCCCTCGCAACCGCCGGCGCCGGACTTGCATGCGTGCGGGTGCGTACCTATCCTTGGCATCCAATGAAGGTCAACGTCCCGTTCGCAACGCCGTGACCCCCGTCCCGGCGCGGCCCTGGCTGCCCATGGTCGTCATCGCCATGGGACAGGCGCAGATGTCGCTGAACATCAATGCGCTGCCGGTCTCGATCGGTGGCATCGTGGCTGACTTCCATGCCGCGCCGACCACCGTCGGCACGGCGATCGTCGCCCATTCGCTTGCCGTCGCCGGTTTCGCGATGCTGGGCGCCAAGTTCGGCCAGAAATTCGGCGCACTGAACGTCTTTCGGGCGGGTTCCGCCATGCTGCTTGCGGCGATGGTGCTGATGACATTCAGCCCGGACGTCGCCGTCATGATCGTCGCCCAGTTCATTGCCGGCCTGGCGGCAGCCGCCATCGTGCCGACGCTGGTGGTGCTCATCGTGGAGAATTATTCCGGCGCACAGCAGTCGAAGGCTCTCGGCATCCTGGGCGCGGTGCAGGCGATGGCCGCCGTGACGGCGTTCTTCGTCGCCGGCGTCGTCGGCACCTATCTGGGCTGGCGGTATGCCTTCGGTCTGGTCGTTCCGTTTTCCGCGCTCACGCTCATCCTGAGTTGGCGCCTGAAGCCGGTCCCGAGGGAACGGAACGTGGAGATCGACGGCGTCGGCGCCATCCTCGCGGCAGCGGCGGTCACGCTCGTCAGCGTTGGCTTCAACAGCTTCCACGACTGGGGCGCGGTGCTGGCCAATGCGGCGGCGCCGTGGAGCCTGCTGGGGCTGTCGCCTGCTTTGGCGATGGTGGTCGCCGGCGTCCTTGGCATCCAGCTCTTCATTGCATGGACGCAACGCCGGCAGGCGCGTCGCTTGACGCCACTGCTCGCGCTGACAATCATCGAATCGCCCCGCGAACATGCGGCAGCGCTCGCGATGATGGCGATCTTCATGCTCGCCAATGCGCTGACGTTCCTGGTTCCGCTGTACATCCAAATGGTCCAGGGCAGGTCGAGCCTGGCGACCGCGGTGGCGATGATTCCGTACCAGCTGGCGGTGTTCGCAGCAGCGCTGCTGGTTCTCTCGTTCTACGACCGGCTGACGCCGCGCCAGATAGCGCGCGGCTCGTTCGTGCTGGTATCCAGCGCGCTGGTGCTGCTGGGTGTCGCGATGAACAATGAATTCAGCGACCTCTTCGTGATCCTGGGCCTCGTGATGTTCGGCCTGGGGCAGGGCGCCTTGGCGACGCTTCTGTTCAATGTGCTGGTCACCCATGCGCCGAAGCAATTCGCGGGCGACGTAGGTTCCCTGCGCGGCACGATCAAGAACCTGGCCGCAGGCATCGGCACGGCGCTCGCAGGCGCGCTCGCCGTCGGCATACTGAGCGTCAACGTCCAGCGCAGCCTGGTGGACAATCCTGCGATTCCTCCCGAACTGATCCTTCAGGTCGATCTCGACCGCGCGAATTTCGTCAGCAACCAGCGATTGCACGTTGTGATGGCGAAGACGACGGCAACGCCGGAACAGATCGCCGAAGCCGTGCGCATCAATGCAGATTCGCGGCGCCGCGCGCTCAAGCTGTCATTTCTTCTGCTGGGCGGCATGGCACTTCTGGTGATTGTCCCCGTTGGGCGGCTGCCGGGCCATGTCCAGGGCCGCGGTCTGCAGTGAAGGCGCATCTGTCGCGGCGATGATTGTGTAAAATGCGCGACGCAGTTGTCCGCCGTCGCAAGGCGTCGGATTGGCGCTCGCGCGAGCGCGATGCCCGATTCAAACCACGCCAGAGGTCCCCATGTTCAAGAACATTCTCGTTTCGTTTATTGCTACCGCCGCCCTCGCCGCGGGAAGCGCCGCGGCGCAGGCGCTGCCCAACACGCTGGGCAAGATCAAGGCCGCCAAGGCCATCAACGTCGCCTATTCGCCGGAGTCGCTTCCTTTCTCGTACAAGGAAACCGATGGCCAGCCCGCCGGTTATTCGATCGACCTGTGCAAGCGGATCATCGCGCAGATCGGCCGCACCGTCGGCGAGCCGAACCTCAAGACGAACTGGCTCTCCGGCTCCGTGACCGAGCGCCTGCAGATGGTCGCGGCCGGACGCGCCGACCTCGAATGCGCCAACACGACGCAGACGCAGGCGCGCCTGGCCACCGTCGACTTCTCCAACCTGATCTTCCTCGACGGCGGCGGATTTCTGGTCAGGGCCGGAACGCCGATCAACGCGATCTCCGATCTCGGCGGCAAGAAGATTGCGGTGCTGAAGGGCACGACGACGGAGAAGCGCCTGAACGACGTGCTGAAGGCGAAGCTCGTCAACGCGACCGTCGTGCCGATCACCGACGCCGCCGCCGGCATGGGCATGCTCGAGTCCGGCAGCGTGGACGCCTACGCGGGCGACAAGATCAAGCTCATCGGGCTGGCGGCCATTTCGAAGGACCCGGCCAAGTTCTCGCTGCTGGGCGAGGAACTCTCGTTCGAGCCATACGCGTTCGCGCTGCCGCGCAACGACTCGGCGCTGCGCCTCGAGGTCAACCGCGCGCTGACCCAGGTCTACATGAGCGGCGATATCGAAGGCATCTTCGCGGCGTGGCTGGGCAAGCTGGGCCGCCCCTCCGCGTTGCTCGCCGTCATGTACGTGCTGAATTCGATTCCCGAATGATGTCGCCGGAATCGCACGGGAGAAAGGGCATGGCGAACAAATCCAGTTGGCGGCGCGGACTCGCGGTCATCGCCGCCTGCGCCGCGATGGCGCTCGCGGGCTGCAACACGCCGCCGGCATTCCAGGTGGACCAGCCGTCATCGCGCGTCGGCACCGTCGTGTCGATCAATCAGGACAGCGTGCAGAACGTCGACAATGCCGTCGGCGCCATCGGCGGCGCACTGATCGGCGGCGGTCTGGGCAGTCTCATCGGCGGCGGCACCGGGCAGGTGGTGGCCACCGTCGTCGGTGCAGTCGGCGGTGGCTTTGCGGGCAACGAGCTGGCGCAGCGAAGCCAGACGCTCGTCTGGAGGATCGGCGTCCGTTACGACGACGGTAGCCTCGCGACGGTCCAGCAGACGTCGGCGCCGAATCTTCGGATCGGCGATCGCGTCCGCGTCACGGGGACGGGCATCGAACTGTTGCGTTGAACGGTCGGGGAGCGACAATTTCGCTCGGCGGGTCGGGGGCGCGAGGAACGCTCGGCGGTTGCGGTTGTCTTTCGAGGCTCGCATGGGTGAGAATGAACGCCTCGATGTCCCGTCTTCGCCTCCGCACTTTCTGGCTGGCTGCCATTGTTCTGGCCGGCCTGGCGCTCCCCGCCATTGCGCAATCCGACGCTGATTTTTTGGCGGCGAAGGCCGCGTTCGAGCGTGGCGACCGCGTCAAGCTCGCAGCACTTGGCCCCAAGCTCAGCGGCCACGTGCTCTCGCCTTACGTTGAATACTGGCGTCTGAAGCTCGCCATCGACGACACGCCGCCTGCGGCAGTGCGCGACTACCTCGACCGCTATCCCGATACGCCGCTGGCGGAGAAGCTGCGCGTCGATTGGCTGAAGGCGCTGGCGAAAAGGTCCGACTGGAACCGCTTCGCGCTCGACTATCCGCCGCCATCGGGAGAAGACGTCGAGCTCACCTGCTACGGCATCCAGTACCGCCGGCAGCGCGATGGCGACGCGGTACTGGCCGACGCCAAGCCGTTGTGGTTCAGCGGCCAGGCGACGCCGGAAGCGTGCGAGCCGCTGTTCGCCGCGCTGATCGCGCGCGGAGACCTGACCGTTCCCGAACGGGTCGCGCGTTTCCGCCTCGCATCGGAAGCCGGCAACGTGCGCCTGGCGCATGCAATTGCCAATGAACTGCCGGGCAGCGACCGCATCACCGAACGCGATTTCTATCCGGCGAACAAGGACTTCCAGCGCGCGCTGACGGCGGGCTCGTTCGCTTGGAATACGGGCTCGGGCCGCGAACTCTTCCTGTACTCGACGGAGCGCGTGGCACGTACCGATGCCACGGCTGCGCGAACTGCCTGGGTCAAATGGCGGGACAAGCTGCCGGACGCGGATCGGCGCTACGGCAATGCACGTCTCGCCTACCACGCTGCGCGGCAACTCAATCCGGCCGCCAACGACTGGTTCCGCGAAGCCGGCGACACGAGCCTTGCGCCGGAAATGCAGGCGTGGCGCGTGCGCGCCGCGTTGCGCGCGCAAGCGTGGAATGACGCGCTTGCCGCCATCGACGCGATGGGCGAAGCCCAGCGGCAGGAGTCTGCCTGGCGCTACTGGAAGGGTCGCGCGCTGGTCGCCAAGGGGCGTGTGCCCGAAGCCAATGCGCTGTACGAGTCGCTGGCCACCGAGGCGAATTTCTACGGCGTGCTCGCCACCGAAGCCCTCGGCCGGCGCTTCGTTCCGCCGAAGAGCGAGCCGCTCTTGTCGACGACGGAAGCGCTGAACGCGTTCGGCTCCCGTCCGGCCGTGATGCGCGTCGTCAAGCTCGCCCACCTCGACCTCAAGGCGGAGTCGCAGCGCGAATGGCTGTTCGTCGTGCGCGGACAGCCGGACGACGTTCTGCTGCTCGCCGCCGATTACGCGCGCCGCGTTGCGCTCTACGATCGCGCGGTTAATACCGCCGACCGTACGGCGGCGCGTCACGACTTCGCGCTGCGCTACCTGGCGCCGTTCCGGAGCGAATTCGACGCGGCGTCGCGCAGCAACGACGTCGACGTCGCGCTGCTGTACGGCATCGCGCGGCAGGAGTCGCGGTTCTCGCCGGACATCGTGTCCTCTGCCGGCGCCGTCGGCCTGATGCAGCTGATGCCGGGCACGGCGCGCTGGGTCGCGAAACAGCTGGGCCGCAGCGACTACCGCGCGGCGACGATCGCCGACGTCGAGATGAACACGCTGTTCGGCGCGTACTACTTCAAGTACTGGCTCGAGCGGCTCGACCGCATGCCGGCGCTTGCTGTCGCTGCGTATAATGCAGGTCCCGGACGCGCGCAGGCGTGGCGTCCGCCGGCGCCGCTCGAAGGCGCCGCTTGGGTCGAGACGATTCCCTTCAACGAAACCCGCGATTACGTGAAAAAAGTGCTCGCGAATTCGATCATATATACGCAAACGCTGGGTGGAACGCCGGCGACGCTGACCTCACGCCTGGGCACCGTCGTGCCGCGCGGCGCGGCGATGGTCGATCCGATCGCGGCGGGGAGCGAATAGCCGTGGCCCCGCAGCGCGTCGTCGTCGTGGGCGGTAGCGGGTTCGTCGGACGCCATCTCGTCGCGCGGGTGTCCGCCGCAGGTCATACGGTGGTCGTGCCGACGCGCCGCCGGGAGTCGGCCAAGCATCTCATCCTTTTGCCGACCGTCGAGGTCGTGGAGGCCGATGTCTTCGACCGCGCGGCGCTCGCCCGTCTGCTGGCGGGTGCATCGGCCGTGGTCAATCTCGTCGGCATCCTGAACGAGTCGGGTCGCGCCACGTTCGCGCGGTCGCACGTGGAACTGGTCCGGACGCTGACGGCGGCCTCTGCCGCGGCGGGCGTGCCGCGGTTCCTCCAGATGAGCGCACTCCACGCCGATCCGGCGGGGCCCAGCCGGTACCAGCGCAGCAAGGGCGAGGCGGAGATCATCGTGAAGGCATCGCCGCTCTCGTGGACGATCTTTCGCCCCAGCGTGATCTTCGGCCCCGAGGATTCGTTCCTCAACCTGTTCGCCCAACTTTCGCGGCTGCTTCCGGTGGTTGCGCTGGCCTCGCCCGGCGCCCGCTTCCAGCCAGTCTATGTCGGTGACGTAGCACATTGCATGGCGCACGCGCTGTCCGACGACGCGACGCATGGACAGAGCTACGACCTGTGCGGTCCGACGGCGTACACGCTGCGCGATCTCGTTCGCTACGTCGGACAGGTCAGCGGCGCGGTGCGTCCGATCATTCCGCTTGGCCCCCGCTTGTCGCGCCTGCAGGCGACGGTGCTGGAGATGCTGCCGGGGACGCTGATGAGCCGCGACAACTTGGCATCGATGACCCGCGACAGCGTGTGCGACTGCGCGTTCCCCGCGGCGTTCGGCATTGCGCCGACCGCGCTGGAAGCCATCGCGCCGGAATACCTTGCGCCTGCCGCGCGGCACAGTCCTTACGATGCCTATCGCGCCGGCAGCGGGCGCTAGAGGCGAAACGTCCCGATGCCTTCCCGAGGCGCAGCGGTCACCCTGCGCGAGATCGACGCCGACACGGTCTGGACGATCTGCGACTTGCTCGTCGCGCCGGCGCAGGAGCGCTTGGTGGCGCCCAATGCGGTCTCGATCGCCCAGGCCTATTTCGAGCCTGCCGCATGGTTTCGCGCGATCTACGCCGACGAAACGCCCGTCGGCTTTGCGATGCTCTTCGACTCGACCCGGGCCAAGGCGCCCGAGCATCCGGACACCTGTCACCTGTGGCGGTTCATGATTGCGGCCGAATATCAGCGCCAGGGTTATGGCGGCGCGGCGCTGGCGCAATTGATCGTCCATGCGCGCGGCCTTGCCGGCGTGACCAGGTTTTCACTGGGATTCATTCCGGACGTCGGCAGTGCGCGCGATTTCTACGCGCGCTTCGGCTTTCGCGAAACGGGCGTGATCGATGGTCGCGAGGTCTTGATGGAACTCCCGCTGTGAGCGGTCGCAACCGCGCGCCAGGGCGCTGACCGGCCATGGCCCGCCCGTTGCCCCAGCCCGCGCGAATCTACGAGGTCGGCGGCGTCGTCCGGGACGAGCTGCTGGGCAGGCCCAATGCCGATCGCGACTTCGTCGTCGTCGGCGTGACGCCGGAGACGATGCTGGCGTCCGGGTTTCGCCCCGTGGGCCGCGACTTCCCTGTGTTCCTGCATCCTGATACCCACGAGGAATATGCGCTCGCGCGCACCGAGCGCAAGCACGGGCGCGGCTACCGTGGCTTCGAGTTCTTCGCGTCGCCCGACGTCACGCTGGAAGAGGACCTGGCCCGGCGCGACCTGACGATCAACGCGATGGCGCGCGGCGAGGACGGCGTGATCATCGACCCACACGGCGGCCAAGCCGACCTGGCCGCCGGTCTGCTGCGCCACGTGTCGCCGGCTTTCGTCGAGGATCCGCTGCGCGTGCTGCGCGTCGCGCGCTTTGCCGCGCGCTTCGGCTTTGCCGTGGCGCCGGAAACCGAAGCGCTGATGCGCGCAATCGTGGACGCGGGCGAACTCGCGACACTCGCTCCAGAACGGATCTGGCAGGAGTTGGCCACGGGTCTCATGGAAGTGCGGCCATCGCTGATGCTGGCGGTGCTGCGCGAATGCGGGGCACTGGCGCAGCTGCTGCCGGATGTCGACGCGGTGTTCGGCGCTCCGGCGCCGGACCATCGCGCCGCCGACGCAGGCGTGCGCCTCGCGCGCGCGCTCGATTGGTCCGCGGAGCATGGCGGCACGCTGCCGGCACGCTATGGCCTTCTCGCGCGCGATCTGGCGGGCGGGCAAGCCGCGCGTGGCGTGCGCCTCGCGGAACGGATGTCCGAGCATCTCAAGGTGCCGTTGGACTGCCGGGATGCCGCGCGACTGGCCGCGCGCTGGCATCGTGCGGTGCGCGATGCGGCGAAGCTCACCCCCGCGGCGCTGCTCGACCTGTTGCACGCAATGGATGCTCTGCGCCGACCGGAGAGACTCGAAACACTGCTGGCTGTGTGCGCGGCAGACGGCTGCTCGCAGTCAGACGCGGCGCAGAGCTTCCCGCCTGCCGACATGTTGCGAAATGCGCTCGTCGTCGTGAAGGGGGTCGACGCCGGTGCCGTTGCGCGAAACCAGGCGGCGCCGAAAGGGGAAAAGAACGATGCCGGAATCGCCCACGCGGTGCGAGCGGCACGGCTGAAGGCGTTGCGCGCGTGGCGGCGCGCCACTGCGGCAAAAGACTAGATTCGGTAAGCCAGCGCTTTCATCACGCTTGCGGTGACGTGCATCAGTTTTCGCGCGGGCAGGGGCAGAGGCAGGGCGCCGGCCTCCTGCGCCATCGCGCCGTGCCGCGCCTCGTCGTCGCGCATCATCGCGACGATGGCGCGGCTTTTCTGGTCGGCGTCCGGCAACTGATCCATGTGGCCCGTCAGGTGCTCCTCGACCTGGCGTTCCGTCTCGACGACAAAGCCCAGGTTCACCCGGTCGCCGGCCAGGCCGGCAGCGACGCCGATCGCAAACGAACCGGCATACCAGAGCGGATTGAGGAGCGACACCCTGTCGTTCAACTCCGCCAGGCGAGCCTGTGTCCACGCCAGGTGATCCTCTTCCTCGCGCGCCGCGCTGGCGAACCGCGTGCGGATACCCGGGTCGCGCGCCACAAGCGCCTGCGCCGAATACAGCGCCTGCGCGCACACCTCGCCCGTATGGTTGACGCGCATCAGCCCGGCGGCGTGGCGCGCCTCGTCGGGCCGCAGCTCGGAGAAGGGCAATTCGGCGCCGGGAACGGGGCGGGAGGACGTCGCGGTCCCCGCCAGCGTACGCAAGGCGCGGTCGAATCCCAGGATCAGCTGGTCCCGCAAGGAAGTGGTCATAGACGCCAATTGTATTGCAACGGCTTTGGCTTGCGGCGGCGCTTGCGCATCGCGGCGGTCGGCCCCGGCGCTCAGGTTTCCGGGACATCGCATTGGCCGGCGCCGCGCTGCCGCCCGGGGATCGCAAACACCGGACCGCGGGTGCCCGGCGTGTCGGCGCTCGTCAAAACAAGACTTCGCTTGACACGCCACCCGCGACATCCGGCGTGACCCATGGGCGGCAGTGCGACTTCGGCCAATGCGATGTGCTGCAACGGAGCGCGACGGGAGCGTGGGGAGGCTATCCGGTTGCGGGCGAATGTGGCGCCGTCGGCGCCCTGCGTGCGGCGGGTGGCGGGCAGTCGTGTGTTGACTGCCCGCCGCGCGCCGAAACACGCAGCCGACGACGCGGTTGGCGGCACCTGAGCCCGGAGCGGATAGGCTGCCCGACGTTCCCGACACTTGTGTCGTCGTGGAGCGGATGGCTGGCCCCGCGCCACTCCGCGTCCACCAAAACAAAACGGGCACCCGAAGGCGCCCGTTTGCATTGCTTGTTGCATTGCCTGCCCGAAGCTTCCGGGCTACGACAGACTGTCCTTTTAGAAGAAGTGGACGATGCCCGTCATGATGCCTTGCGGCTTCGCGGAACTGCCGCACGCCGCCTCAGCTACGCCACTGGTTTGCAAGCATGTACCGCTAATCGCATTGACGCCGAAGTTATAGGCGCCGTTGCTGCGGTTGGCGATCTGGACGTAGCCGGCTTGCAGCAGCGTCCGCTTCGACAGTGCGTAGGTGTAGCTGACTTCCCACTGTTGCGCGCCGGTGTTGGAACCCTTGCGAACCGCGCCGACCTGCTGGTAATCCAACGCCGAGCCCGTGCCGTTCCCGGCATTGCCGTACATCGCGTACAGCTGTCCCGGTCCCAAGTTCCACGTCAGGCTCGCACCCCAGAAATTGCGCTTGAAATCGCCACCACCCACGGCCGCGTCGTACTTCAGCTGCTCGAACACGCCGCCGACCTTGACCACACCGAAGTTCCACGAAGCCGCGATCGACAAGCCCTCATCCTGCAGGCGGAGCGCGCCGATTCGGTTCGTGTCGGGGTTAAGCTGCCCAACGAAAGCGGTACCGGCGACGGCGGTGCTGTTCGGACGGAAGTTGTTGTGGATTTCGTAGGCGATGCCAGCCGAGAACGGGCCGTTGTTGTACAGGCCGTTCAACGAAACCAGGTAAGCATGGCGACGTTGTTGGGCGACGGTCGTGCCGCAGGGCGTGCCGGTAGCGACGATGCCCCCGTTGGTAATACACTGGGATCCGTTGGTCGGATCACCGCCGGAGACGGCCGAGCCGATCTGGACGCTACCTGTGAAGCCGCCGATGTTCGGCGAGTCGTAGCGAATCGAGTTCGCGGCACGGTCGTCGAATGCACCGCCATACTGGTAGTTGCTCGACCAGCCCGTGTTCGACCACAGCGCCTGCGTGCCGAGGATCGAGGTGGCCAGCGTCGGGACGTTACCGAAGATCGGGTGGATGTCGTCATACGGCGTCAGGAAGTAGCCCATCTTGAACGTACCCCAGCCGCCTTGCAGGCCGACGAAGGTTTCGCGCGTTCCCAGCGTGGCGCCGAGACCGCCACCGGTGGCTGGGCCGACCGCAGATTCGATCTGGAAGATGGCCGACAGACCACCACCCAGCGCTTCGGAACCCCGGACGCCGAGGCGCGAAGAGTTGGACATCACGCGGAAGATGTTTGCCTTAGTCGCGTTGCCGTCGGTCCCGGTATTCCCAGGATTCTGGGTCGTGTCCTGTTTGGCGTTGATGACTTCCATATCCAGATTCAAGCGACCGTACAGTGTGACGTTCGCAGTTTGCGCCTGCGCGGCCAGCGGGGCGGCAAGCAACCCCGCGACAGCGACTGCGACGAGCTTCTTATTCATGGAGTCTCTCCTCTAACGGATAAAATTG
>Ga0302321_100004392_pt1 | contig 12213 bp, 8 predicted proteins | sample Fen_T0_1_FD_202505 | JGI IMG/M metagenome (GOLD analysis project Ga0302321, IMG submission 202505) | Peat permafrost microbial communities from Stordalen Mire near Abisko, Sweden - Fen_T0_1 | ecosystem: Environmental > Terrestrial > Soil > Wetlands > Permafrost | place: Sweden: Abisko...
GGTTGGTCTTTTGGTTCGAGCAGACTTACCCTATCCGCAAGCTCCTGAAGCGGTACGTTGATGGCATTGGGCAGGTGCTTGCTCTCGAATTCCGCACGAGTTCTGACGTCGACCAACTTTGCACCACCGGCGACAAGTTGGTGTGCGGTCTCCGAGGGCACACGGGGCTGCGAAGCGGCGGCTCCAAAGGAGCGCATGACGACGAACGCGGCGATGGCAACCGCAAACCAAGCAGAGCTTTTCAGATATCGATTCATGGCCAAGGTGAGAGCCAATGGGGTGCTCCACGGATTCGAACGCCTCGAAATCCCATGCGCAGAGCCGTCAAATACAATAACGATATTAGATGGTTAGTTGATAGCACGGGCACCGCCTGCAGTGGGGCCGCACAAACTTCGGGCTAATCCATCTGGCTGCAGTCGGGCATAATGGTCGGATTGGACCGGCATGTGGAACGATACCTACCGCCAACAGGCCCGTTACAATCAATGGGCCAACGAAAGAGTCTACGCAAGCGTCGAGCAAGTAGGAGAAGGCCCCAGGAAGGCCCGACGCAACATCTTTGGCGGATCGATTGACGGTGTGCTCCACCATTTGCTCATCGCTGACGGTCTGACCATGGCGACGCTAACTAATGACATGTTGGGGTTCAGACCGCGGAACCGGCTGGGCGAAGAGATCTTGCTAGAATCGACGGTTCAGTGTCTTTACCCCGTGTTTGAGGAGTTGAGCACAGCGAGGGTTCATCTCGATCGGCAACTGGTCGACTACGCGGAAACGCTTTCGGAATCTGAACTCGAAGACCTGCTTGCCTACTTTGATTTCAACGGAGAACGACACCGGGCGCTCCGTTGGCAGCTCATGACCGAGCTATTTCAGCATCAAAGCCATCATCGAGGTCAGCTATCCACAGTTTTCTATGAATTGGGTCAACCGCTCAAGAACTTGGACTACTCTGCGTTCCTGCGTGAAACCGCGTAGCTTAGTCGCTTCAAGTTGAGTCATCCGTCATTCGGGTTTTTGTCAAAGAAGAAACCGTTGGCGAATTCGTCTGGCAAAGGTTGCCTGAATTGGACGAACGTCCCATTGCGCTCCGCAACACGGACCAGCGGCACCGCGACGTAGAATGCATTCTAGAAACAATGACGTCTGCGGAACCGTCCTCCCGAAAATGGAATCGTGGTCGGGGAACGGGGGGCGTACTTTGAGCCAATCTAGCGAAAAAGTGGATAGTCGTTCACGCGACAACATTAAGCAGCGGAGTGCAAATGTGAAATTGGTGGTGGCCGCCAGCGCCCGGAGTGAGCGCTCCCGCGACAACAGCCCGAGCCGCACGCGGCCTAGGTATTTTGCGACAGTTCGGGGCCGCCGTGCGCGGGCAAGTGTTTGCAACTACGGTCTAACCCGGAGATTTCAAAGAATTTGGGTCTTGCACGGCGCGGCAACGCGCGCGCAACTTCCGCAAGACTCGAGAGTACGCGGCAACTCCGAGCGCAACTTCTAGCACCAATGATGTGAGCCGCACCTGTCGAACATTGACTCTTCCGAATGTGTGGGTGTAGTTTCGAGCCCATGCGGAATCTGGCATCGGCCGACGAGCGTGACCTACGAACAACAGCAACGGTACTGGTTGCCGGTTCGGAAGCAGCGAGTGACGTTCTTTCGCTTGCGTTTGGCAGCGATGGGAAGCGTTTGCTGATCGGTTGCTGCGGTGGACTAGTGGTCTCCTGCAATGCTCGCACCGGTGAGGCAATCGAGACCGTGCTCGAGGCGCCGCAGTCCAATTGGATCTGGAGCATTTCCGTTCGAGCTGATGGTGCCGTCGCCGCTGCTAGCAAGGACCATTGTCTTTGGCTTTCCCTGCCCGGGGCAAGTTTAGAACGGCTCGATTTGCCAACCCTAGAGCGCCGATGGATCGTCCCAGCAACGGATCTATTCGATACGGTGTTTCTTCCCGATGGGCGACTTGTTGCTGTGGGTGGTGATGCGGAAATATTCATCGTCGATTTGCAGACGAAGTCGTACAAAATAATCGATGCGCAAGACCAGAAGGAGACCTTTCGTACCCTGTGCTTGACGGGCACCGACCACATCGTAACGGGATCGAGCGACGGGTTGCTGTCGCTTTGGGATCTTGGCATGAGCTGTCGCCTCGCTTCGGTCAAGCGGAATGCGGGCATCGAAACGCTCGTACGCATCAGTGATAGTGAGATACTGGTTGGCGACGCAAAGGGGCAAATTGACCGAGTGACGTTGGAAGGTTTTCGCACAGCGCAGAGCTACGTCGGCCATTCCGGCGCGATATCGCATTTAGCGTTGCATCCCGACGGAAAGCGCTTCGCGTCCTCTTCGGATGACGGTTCGCTGCGGCTTTGGGATCTCGACAACCGTGCGTCAATTACCACGATTCCGAGTCCGAACGGCTTGGGTTGTGCGGCGGCGCGTTTCGATCCGGCCGGGGAACGTCTGGTCTGGGCGAGCGGAGCGAATGTGTATTGCGTTACGGTGGGTGAGTTAGAAAAGACTCAGTCCGAAGTTGGGTCCTGCGACAAAACACGGACCTTCGCGCTTGGGCACACACGTGCCATTAGCGCGTTTGCTCCGCTGCGAAATTCGGGCAAGCTTGCGTCAGTTGGTCTCGATGGTGCGCTATGCATTTGGTCGCTGGCTGAGGGTCGTCTGCTGCAGCGACTAACCCCCCATGTCGACGTCATCAACGCCGTGCTCGATCTGGGTGATGGCCGAGTGGCAACGGGTAGTCGCGATGAAACTATCGTTGTTTCCGATCTTGGAGCACATACGAGTATTTGCATTGCGCACAAACAGAAGTTCGACCCTGGAGAGGTGGCAGGCCTTTGGCCGGGCCCAAACGGCACCATCCTGTCCGGCGTCAGGCTCGGCCACAATGATCTTCATCTGTGGGATTCGCATAGCGGAAAGCGACAGCTGTTTCCAAGGCTAGAAGAAGCGGAACAGGCGGATATTGTCGCAGTTGTTGCGTTGCCCGGAGGGCTTGAATTCATCTCACTTGACGAGCTGGGTGGCGTCTCCACATGGAAGAGGAACTCGAAACTTGCATCCACCTGGTTCGGTGAAGGCAGAGGATGGTGCCTTGCGCCCGACGGGTCTGCGGCGTTCATCGGCGACGGACCGGTGCAACGAGTTGACGTACGCACGAAGCAGATTGGTGCAACGATTGGGATTGGTAGCGATCTCCTCCGCTTTGCGCTCGATCCCACCGGTCGTTACGCAGCGTATCAGACGACAGAGCACACCACCATTTGCGACGCTCAGTCGGGGATCGTGTTAGGGACCGTATCCGGTAAGAGCCAGTCACTGGCATGGTCCCCGACGGGTCGATTGCTCGCCTTGGCAAGCGGCAAAGAAGTACGCCTGTGGTCGACTGAGCTTCGTGCAATTGCAGATGAAGTCCAAGCATCCGACGACGTCGCGGTTCTTTCGCTGCCCGAGGACGGACTAGTTGTAGCTGGAGGGAGGATGGGCATTGTGCAATTCTTCGCCTCTACCGTGACAGAAGTTCTCGACGCGAAAGCCCGCGAATTGGCGGCCATCGAAGCCAAGGCGCGCGAAGCCGAAGCGCGTGAGCGCGCCGCATTGGAGGCGGAAGCGCGCGAAGCCGAAGCGCGTGAGGCGAAAGCGCGCGAAGCCGAAGCACGAAAACTGGAGGCCCGTGAGGCGAAAGCGCGCGAAGCGGAAGCGCGACGAGCGGCCGCGCGTGAGGCCAAGGCCCGCGAGGAAGAAGCCCGCGCTGCAAAGAAGCGCGAAGTGGAAGCGCAAAGGGCGGCTGCACGCGAGGCCAAAGCACGCGAGGCGCAGAAGCGCGAAGCGGAAGCACTAAAGCTTGAAGCTCGCGAGGAGAAGAAACGTCAAACGTTGGCGCGTAAAGCTGAAGCGCGCGCGGAGCGGGCACGTGAAGCCCAGGCGGCACGTGAAGCCAAGGCGCTGAAGAAGCGCGCTTCCGCGGCTGGCAAGGGTCGCGCTGCGCCTCGGCTCCAAGCCACGTTGGGAAAACCAAGAACTTCGACCGCCCAATTCGCCAAGCTTACTCGTCGCGGTTCGCCTAGTAGCGCGAAGTCAAACATCCAGAAAACACCAAAGGTTGCTAGAGGCGCAAAGCCGCTGTCCGTCACGAGCAAGAAATCGAAGCCGTTGACGCCAAAGGCCAAGAAACCTGTGACTTCCGTGAAGCCACAGCAGGCTCCTTCCCCGAGGAATAAGCGTGCGCCGGCAGCCAATTCAAGCCAGTCACGCGCCGCCCTAACGACAGTTGGCAAACGGGCGCTGCTTACTTCGAAACCTAGTAAGACGAAGCCTAGTAAGACGAAGCCCAGTAAGGCGAAGCCCAGTAAGGCGAAGCCCAGTAAGACGAAGCCCAGTAAGACGAAGCCCAGTAAGACGAAGCCCAGTAAGACGAAGCCTAGTAAGACGAAGCCCAGTAAGGCGAAGCCCAGTAAGGCGAAGCCCAGCACCCCTCTATCGGGCAACTTGCGAGGCAGCAAGAAGAAGTCAAAGAAGGCGCGAGCTCGCTAGTTTTGCGGGTAGTTCGTGGCGCCAGATCCTTGCAGATCTGGGAAGGCGCGGGGCTTTTCACGTTCCTTGCACGTTCACGTAGGCAATCTTCCGAGGAACCTGTCAAGAGCGGTTGGCACGCGATGCGTGACCAAAATGCTCGCGCATGTATCTACCGTAAGATTCTCTGAAGGCGCCCTAGAGAGATCGGTTAGCGCGTCGCGGTAACGACTCCCATGCGCACGTCGTAGAGACAATCAATGACACAGGGCCCGACATTCTGCAGCAGTAGCCACGCCACCATTCTGCGGCTTTCAGGCCCCTGGCCGGTATGTTGCGAATCGCCAATTGATCTTGGCCCCTGTCCCAACTAATCTGCGCGCCAATGACCAGGCGATTCTGGGGACAGGTCGCAACGACCATCGGTTTCACCGCTTGGGCGGGCCCTTCTGTCGTGTTGTTCGCATTCGTTGTTCCACCGATGCGCCAGTTGTTGCACTTGCCGCATGCTGAGCAAATCATATTGACGCTGGCGTGGGCGTTCCTGTTGTTGCCACCTGTCGCGTCAACGTTGGCTTGGTTCCTCGCGGGTCCCCAAACGCTGCTCCGTCATTGCGCCACTTTGCAGCTCCTAGCCTGGCTTGTCGCCATCGGTTTGACATTGCTGGTGACAACGTCGTAGGGCAAATCGAGGCGGTGAAGTTGGGCATTGCTAGAAACGGGCGCGCACACGGACGGACGCAATGGCCAAAGCGCGCCGATTGCCAGGCGCGGTAACCAGGTCGGTTCCGGCACGTCTGTAGCGTCGAATCGCCGGGCTTGCATAGGCGAACGATTCGCTTTAGCTGGGACTATGCTGTACTGGCCCGTACTCGGGAGACCAAGCGGCTCTTTGGCCAAGTGACAGACATGCTAGCGTTCTGTGTCCGTGCCAGTAAAGAAGCGACAAGTTGACGTAGTATTCGAGCCAGTCATGCGCTCACCTGCCATGCGGGAACTCGATCGCGTGGTTCAGGCCGTCGCGTGTAAGGAAGTCGGAGTCACCATCATCGGCGAGAGCGGCACTGGCAAGGAGGTGCTCGCACGACGTGTCCACGAACTGTCCGAACGTCGCCGCGGCCCATTCGTGCCGATCAATTGCGCGGCGATCCCCGAAAGCCTGTTCGAAAGCGAGCTGTTCGGACACGAACGCGGCGCCTTCACGGGGGCCAACGAACTCGTGCGTGGAAAGGTCGAGGCCTCGTCCGGTGGCACATTGTTTCTCGATGAGATCGGCGAGATGCCAATCGGAATGCAGGCGAAGCTTCTGCGATTCCTTGAACACCGCAAATTCATGCGCGTGGGTGGCAGCACAAAGATCAGCGTAGACGCGCGTCTCGTGTGCGCCACGCTGCGACCACTCGATCAGGAGGTCAATTTAGGCCGATTCCGGGCTGATTTGTACTACCGTCTGCAGGGAATCATACTGGAACTACCGCCCCTGCGTGAACGCCACCGCGATATTGCACCGCTGGTTCATGAGTTTCTTTCCGAACTATCGGCAAAGCATAGTGTAGCGGTACCGAAGATGACACGTGCTGCGATGGCTCTACTGTTCAAGTACCAATGGCCTGGCAACGTTAGGGAGTTGAAGAATGTGATCGAGCTGCTCTGTCTAATGCGTCCGGGAAGGACCGTTGCGCCTGCGGACTTGCCGCAGACCATCCGTACGAGACTAAACGGCATTGGACCTGTACCGAGCAACCTTGATCCATCCAAACCCGCTACAATTGAACTTTCACTTTCCCAATCGCTCGCCATTTCGGTTCGCCAGCTGCTCGAAGCAGCTGTGACACTTGAACGTGGCAACCGCTCTCGCGCAGCTCGGCGACTTGGCATCAGTCTCCGAACAGTACAGCGACACTTAGGGCCTGAACGCACCATTGTGTCGTAGGTTAGGCAAATTCGCAATTGGATAGCAGATAACTTGACGCCCATATGCGAAAATAGCAACAAAAGACACGACAACTTGTCGCTGCTGCTCAAGGCTGCGTAACCGTTCGAGACAACACGCACAAAACCGCGCGCGTTCCGTCCTCAAGCAGAGCCGGCACAGATACTGCTTGGGGTGCCGCGTGCCCAATGCTGCACCTAGCAAACACGTTCTCATCGTTTCTGGTAACGATGACACGGCCCGTCACCTAAAAGACTATCTCGTGTCGCGAGGACTACGGGCGAACGTCAAGGCGAAACTGCCGACAGAATTTGGACAAGACCCACCCGACGCCGTGGTTCTCTTTCCAGATGAATTCAAGAAGGACGATGTCGAACCACGCGTCCGCAAGTTGCTCACCGACAATGAGTGCGTCACCCTCACCGTCGTTACAGCCAATACCCAGCGTTTTGAGGGGTTAGCGATGCGGCTTGAAGACACGCAAACGTCCAGGCTATCGGTGTTACCAAGACCGGCGTTCAGTTGGACGATCCTTGACCACGTCATTTCGCCACTGGCCACCAAGGCAAAGTCCAATCCGCTCTGAGGAATCGATGCAGATTTCAGTCGCGCTAGCCGCCAAGTTGCTCAACACTACGGAGCGCAAGATCTACGAATGGATCCGCAAGGAGAGCATTCCGTATCGCAAAGTGGGTGACCACTATCGGTTTCATCGAACCGAGCTCTTGGAATGGGCGACGGGTCTTGGAATGGCACTCTCAATCGAGAACTTCCCGCAGTCCCAGCGTGGGGGAAGTGACACCCCGCCAGCATTCGGAGAAGCGCTTCGGGTGGGTGGCGTTTTTGCGAATGTTGATGGGGTCGATCGACAGGCGGTGCTTGCATCAATCGTTGCCCTGCTTCCGCTCGACGAGGACGCTGATCGCGAACTGCTCTATGACGTGATGCTGGCGCGCGAAGCGCTTGGTTCGACCGGAATCGGAAACGGCATCGCGATCCCCCATGTGCGGGCGCCCGTCGTCATGCAGACGACGGGGCCAAGCGTCACCCTCTGTTACCTAAAGCACGCAATCGATTTCGATGCGATTGACGGCAAACCCGTCCATACCTTTTTCACCCTGATTACGCCCACCATTCGCGCACATCTGTACCTATTGTCCCGACTCTCGGCGGCTCTTCAAGACCCGGAGTTCCTGAAACTTGTCACCGAGCGTGCGGTGGACACAAGCCTCTTTGCCGTCGCCGATGCACTCGACTTGTCGCTTAATCGCAACGCGCGCCCCGAGGTCAAGTGAATCAACTGCTAGTCGTCATCGGCCTCTTCCTGGTTGGGGCTGCGCTCTCGGCACTATTCGCACGTAGTCCAGGCGTATCGTCGCTGGTTGGCTCGACCACGGCGGCACTTGGTTCTGCGCTCGGGCTAGTCATTGCCGGCCGTTGTCTCGTGCTTGGTCAATATCAACATCAAACACTTGGCGCTTGGGCGCTGCCGGGAGCTGCGTTTTCAGTGGGAGTTGATCCACTTAGCGCCTTCTTTCTCCTGCCAGTGTTTTTGCTCGGCGCACTCACGTCAATGTTTGGTCACAGCTACTTGGCGCATCTTGCGTCGCCCTCGCGACGAGGTACAAGTTACATCGCGTTCAACGTATTGCTTTCAAGCATGACGCTGGTGCTGGTTGCCAGACACGCGGTGTTATTTCTCATTGCCTGGGAAACGATGTCGCTCTCTGCCTACTTTCTCATCACGTACGAACATGAGGAACCAGAGACTCGCCAAGCGGGGTGGATCTACCTGGTGGCCGCCCACGTTGGTGTGGCCTGCCTGGTTTCCTTGTTCCTTCTAATTGGCAGCCAATGTGGCAGTCTTGAATTCGCTGCAATTGCGGCGACACCGATGCACGGTGTGTGGCTGCCAACTGTCGCCTTCCTGCTTGCGGTGATTGGCTTCGGTGCGAAGGCCGGGCTTCTGCCCATTCACATTTGGTTGCCTCAAGCTCACGCTGCCGCTCCGTCCCACGTTTCAGCATTGATGAGCGGAGCACTCATCAAACTGGGAATCTACGGAATACTGCGTACGGTTCTCTTGCTTGGAGGCCCACGGAACTATTGGGGGGCGGGATTACTTGTCTTGGGCGTGTGCACCGCGCTCTTCGGCATATCGCTGGCAGCGTACCAACGTGATCTGAAGCGCGTACTGGCGTATTCAAGTATTGAGAACATAGGAATCATCGCACTTGGCGTTGGTCTCGGCTTTTGGGGACAGTCCACCGGTCACCCCCGTATCGCGATACTTGGAACGGTGGGGGCGCTACTGCACGTTCTAAACCACAGTGCGATGAAGGGGCTCATGTTTATGCTCTCCGGATCCGTACTACGTGGTTGCCACACCAAAGATCTTGAGCACCTAGGCGGTCTTGGGAAACGCATGCCCGTCACCTTTGGCCTGTTTGCACTGGGGGCGGTGGCCATTTCCGGGTTGCCGCCACTTAGTGCTTTCGTCAGTGAATGGTTGCTCTACTCTGGGTTGATGAAAGGGGCTCTGACGGGCGAAGGAGCGGGAGCCGTAGCGTGTATTCTGGCCGTCGCTATGCTTTCCCTCGTTGGGGCCATTGCCGCGCTCTGCTTCGCTCGCTTGATCGGTGCCGCCATGCTCGGAGAACCGCGCTCGACCTTGGCCGCCAACGCCAAGGAGTCACCACTTGGATTGCTAGTTCCAATGCTGGTTCTCGGTGCGTTGGTTGTCGTTCAAGCCCTTATTCCTGCCAAGATCGTCCAGTGGATCGCCCCCGTTGCAGACCAGCTTCTTGGCGCCGTCGCTGCCAATGGAACGCCGGAGCTCGGCCTGCGCGCGCTCGGTCGACTGAACCTTGGGTTGCTCCTCCTTGTTTTGGCAACAGTTGGGCTCGGAGGCGGCATTTGGCGCAGGCGAATCAAGAGTCGTAATGTACCGACCTGGGATTGTGGATATGTAGCGCCTACGTCGCGCATGCAATACACGGCACGTGGCATGTCGGAGCTACTTACCGAAATCCTTGTGCCAAGCCGTTTTGCGCCTCGCGCTATCGTCCGATTGCCACGCGGAATACTACCCCAAATCTCAGAACTGAAGACGGATCAGCGTGATCCGCTGACGCGCGACGCTTACGAGCCTTTCATACGAACGTGGGCTGATCGATTTGCCAAACTCAGAGTCATGCAGCAGGGGCACCTGCATATCTACCTGCTTTACATCCTTCTGGCGCTCCTGCTGGCGATAGGTTTTAGCGTCATTCGTTCGGGCTTCGGAGCCTCATGAACGAGCTTTTGGTCTGTTGCGGAATTTGCCTCTCAGCGACGAGCGGCATAATCGCCTTGCTCTGCGGTCGAGGCGCCGCATCCGACAGGCTCTTTTCGGGGCAGATGCTAATCGCAGCGATTTGCGGGGCATTGGGGGCACTGCGATCGCTGTTTGCTCCTACGTCCTCTACGTTTGGCGCTGTGTGGCAGGTGCCCGGTGGACAATTCCTGATCGAAGTAGATGCCCTATCGGCCGTGTTTTTGCTCCCAGTATTTCTATTGGGCGTGCTCGGTGCCTGCTACGGCATGGGCTACTATCCGGTGGAGCGGTTATTCGATCGAGCCAAACGATTACGGATCTACTTCGGCCTCATTGTGGCAGCGATGGCGTTGCTCCTCATCGCAAAAAATAGCGTCCTATTTCTAGCCGGCTGGGAAGTCATGGCAATTAGCGCCTTTATGGCGCTCACTGTCGAAGACGAAAAGCCGGAAGTGCGTGAGGCCGGACTTGTCTATCTGGTTGCGACTCGAATAGGCACTCTTGCGGTCATCGCGACATTCGCCCTGCTCCGAGTGCAGTCTGGTAGCTTTAGCCTCACACTGTCGAACCTGAGCGCCAATTCGGGTCTGGCAACCGCTACGTTCCTTTTGGCCTTTCTCGGGTTTGGTCTGAAAGCAGGACTATTTCCCCTGCACGTCTGGTTGCCGGCTGCACACGCGAACGCGCCCACCCATATATCGGCGTTGATGAGTGGAATCCTCATCAAGATGGGGATCTACGGGCTGCTCAGGGTAACCTCGTTCTATGTCACTATTCCCCTGTGGTGGGGAGCGTTTGCTCTGGTCCTTGCAGTACTGTCAGCCCTTTTGGGCGTCGCTTTTGCGCTAGGTCAACATGATTTTAAGCGACTACTCGCCTACCACAGTGTTGAGAATATCGGCATTATCCTGCTCGGCATTGCAATTGGTCTCATCGGTCGGGCTTCAGGCGCTCCTTATCTGGTTTTGCTCGGATATGCAGGTGCGCTGCTTCACGTGATAAACCACGGCTTGTTCAAGGCGCTGCTATTCCTTGGTGCCGGTCAGGTCATAGAATCAACCGGATCGCGTAACCTGGAAGGGCTTGGAGGGCTTGCTCGGAAACTGCCGCATACCGCAATGCTATTTTTGATAGGTTCGATGGCAATTGCGGGTCTGCCGCCGCTCAATGGCTTCGTCAGCGAACTGTATCTCTATTTGGCGATGCTGAAAGCGCAAAGCATGCCACTCGGCATCTCTTCGATTGCGCTCGGATTTTCCGTGCCGCTGCTTGCCTTGGTTTCCGCGATGGCTTTGGCCTGCTTCGTCAAGGTATACGCTGTTGTATTTCTCGGCGAACCGCGTAAACCACTTACTAGAACAACCAAAGAGGGCTCCTGGACGATGCGTCTGCCCCAGTATGTTCTTGCGGCGCTCTGCGTCACCATCGGGCTATTCCCACAAATTCCCCTCGCTGTCCTGGGAACTAGCTGCTCGTTGCTCGGTGGTCACCTTCCCTTACTCGAGCCGAACAGCGTCCCCAATCTAACGACACTGAGCTACCTGCACCTGAGCCTGCTGGCGCTGGTGTTGGTGTTTGGTGCAATTGCTGTGCGCGTGACGCGGCTGCGTAGCGTACCAACATGGGATTGCGGTTACGTGGCTCCGTCACCGCGCATGCAGTACGGCGCCGCCTCCATCGCGGCTGACATCATTGCAATGTTCAAATTGATGCTACGGCCCCAAGCAAGCAGCCCCAAAATTGACACCATGTGGGCCGGACGTGCTTACTTCAAGAGTGTTGTGCCAGAGGTGGTGCTTGAACAAGCACTATATCCTCTGGTGCGCGGATTTTCGGGTTTGGTTGCTGCCCTGCGGCGTAGGCAACGCGGAACGGCCCACTTCTACCTATTGGTTCTGGTAATGACATTGCTCGCCATGCTTTCGATTTGGCGATAGGAGACACGCGTCTGTGCCAGTTGTCGAAATACTCACTCATTTGGCAGTTTTGCTACTCATGCCACCGCTCTTGCTCGGCGTGATCGTGAAAACGAAGGCCGCGTTTGCTGGGCGCAAGGGTGCGCCGCTCCTCCAGATGTATTTTGACATCTGGAAGCTCTTACACAAAGACATGGTGATTAGTAGAACCACCACCTGGATTTTTCTGGCGGGACCCTGGGTGACATTGGTGGCCGTCTTCGTAGCGGGGCTACTTGTTCCTCTAGGTGGAACCAAAGCGCCAATCTCATTTGATGGTGATCTGGTGCTGTTTGCCTACTTGCTTGGCCTCGGTCGTTTCTTCACTGTCCTTAGCGCATTTGACACAGGCTCTGCCTTTGAGGGCATGGGGGGCACACGCGAGGCGACATTCGCCTGTCTCGCGGAACCAGCACTTTTCATGGGATTGCTCGTGCTGGCAAGGCTCTCAGCATCGCTCTCACTCGGGACGATGTTGG
>Ga0302321_100004394_pt1 | contig 12212 bp, 11 predicted proteins | sample Fen_T0_1_FD_202505 | JGI IMG/M metagenome (GOLD analysis project Ga0302321, IMG submission 202505) | Peat permafrost microbial communities from Stordalen Mire near Abisko, Sweden - Fen_T0_1 | ecosystem: Environmental > Terrestrial > Soil > Wetlands > Permafrost | place: Sweden: Abisko...
TTCGGTCTCGCCCTTCCAAGCAAACACCGGCACGCCGGTCTTGGCGATGGCGGCGGCGGCTTGGTCCTGCGTCGAATAGATGTTGCACGACGTCCAGGTGACCTCGGCCCCGAGGTGCGTGAGCGTCTCGATCAGCACAGCGGTCTGGATCGTCATGTGCAGGCAGCCTGCGATGCGCGCGCCTTTGAGCGGCTTCTTGGCACCGAACTCTTCGCGCAGCGCCATCAGGCCCGGCATCTCGGTCTCGGCGATCGATATTTCCTTGCGGCCCCAATCAGCGAGGCCAATGTCGGCGACGCGATAATTCTTGCCTTCTTGGGTGGCGACTCCGCTTTGCTTACGGCGCTCCGCCGTACCGGTTTCTTGAACGCTCTCCATGACCATCGTCTCCTCTTGTGCTTGTCTCAAACCCCGGCACTTACCGGGAGTGATTCGTCGATTCAGCGGGCAGCTTGCCAGAGAGCAAGAGCCAGCCGAGGTGCCCATCTACACCGTTTTGGAAGAGGCCGCGCGGGAGATCCCGAGCCCGCACGCCCTCGAGCCCCGCTTCACGCGCGAACTCCTCCAACTCACGCGGGTCGAAGCCCATCCATACATCCGCTTGCGCGTCACGCAGTGCTTCATCGGCATGGCGAGCGTAGTCGAGTAGTAGCAGACTCCCCCCCGGACGCAGCAGCGCCGCCAGTGCCTTCAGCGTTTCACGCGGCAACGGGGCATGATGCAACACACGCGCCGCAACCACCACGTCTGCGCCCACACCAACCGCATTGCGCACGACTCTATCGCCGATTTCTGCCGGATACAGCTCAACGTTGTCGTAACCGCGCGCCTGCACTCGCCGCTCGGCGCGAGCCAGCTGAGCTCCGCTGCGATCCAGCGCGATCACTCGATCGAAGGCCGGAGCGAGCACGTCCAGCAACGCGCCATCGCCCGTGCCCGCGTCCACGGCCAAAGCGTGTCGATCGAGGAGCGAGGCGAGTGCGGCGATGTAAACGGGTAGCTCCGGCGCGAGCACCAAGGGCTCGTCGGTGCGCGGCGGACGCGCGAAGAATTCGCGCGTCTTCTGGTCACGCGCCCGCACGATCGTGACGATACGTGCCAGGCTGCCGTCTTTCTCACAGATTCCGCGCCCGGCCGCGAGCGCGTCACACACCACCGGATCACTTTTGGCGTTCGGCTCCAGACGCACCAGCGTGCGCGTACCCTGACGGCGCTCGGCGAGTAGGCCCGCTTGACGGAGCGGCGCGGCGTGGCGGGAAAGGTTCGGCTGAGATTCACCGAGCAGGTCCGCCAGCTCCCCGAGCGCCAATTCCTCTTCCGCGGCCAGCGCCAGTAGGCGTAGGCGGAAAGGGTCGCTCAGCAACCGGTAGAGCTGCCAACGCGCATCGATGGGTGCCACTTGCGTCATCAACAGGACTATATTTGCAGATATTCACAACCATGCAAGTAAGTTTAATTTTCAATCATAACATACACTTGTGGACCATGCGACCAGCCGCTCTAGGATCAACCCGCGGCAAGGGCATCGCTATCGTGACGACCCTTCGAGTTAGACTGACGGCCATGGATCGGTTCCGTCGGTTCGATGAGGCGTACTACCACCGCTTCTACGAATCCCCTCAGACTCGCGTCGTCAGCCCGGAAGAACACGCAAACCTCGCCAGTTTCGTGGTCGGGTTTGCTCGGTGGAATCGCATCGAGTTGAAAAGCGTCCTGGATATTGGAGCCGGCATCGGTCTCTGGAAACACTGGTTCGAGAAGCATGACAAGGCGGTGTCGTATACGGGAACCGAGGTCAGCCAGGCCATGTGCAAGAAGCACGGCTTTCAGCACCGCGACATCGCTCGCTGGCGCGATCGCAAGAAGCACGACCTGATCATTTGCCAAGGCGTCTTGCAGTACCTACCGGATCCCGACGTGGCGCCGGCCGTGGCGAACATCGCGGCCATGTCCCGCGGGTTGATCTACGTGGAGGTCACGACGCGCGGAGATCTGCGCGATCGCTGTGACAAGACGCGCACCGATGCGGACATCTTCGTGCGCAACGGCTCCTACTATCGGGGCATTTTGGCCAAGCACCTGGTCAGTGTGGGGGCCGGCCTGTGGTGGGTGAAGGATAAACCGCCGCCCTTTTACGAGCTGGAAATGGCGGGCTGATCGTGGAAGCGCGTTCCCTGGTTCGCCCGCTGTTCGCCGCGCTGTGCTTGACGGCGACCGCGCTCGGCTTGAACAACACTTACGGCGACGGCACCGAAGTCAAAGCGTTGGCAGAAAAAACTGCTTGCGGCACGACCCCTTGCGTCGTGAAAACCCTGAGCGAACATCGCTCCGCGTTCAAGCAGTCCTTCGGCTATCAGACGGCGCTGGTCGAGAAAGGCAAGAGCAAGAACAGCGCAAGCGTAGACATCGACTGCACGCGCTCGTACGTCTTGCTCGGTGAGTATCGGTGCACGGTCGTGAGCGGGGGCCTCCCTCAGCTTCACTAATTGCCGCGGGCGGATTCCTGCTCGAGTTTGGCTAGGAATTTTCGCACTTCGACCACGTCCCCTGCGTTCGGCAGCACCCCTAGATAGCGCTGCAAGTGTTCGATGGCGGCGCGCGGCGCGCCCAGCTTGGCGCACAGGTAACCGTGGTCCCGTAGCTCGTCGGTGACGTCGGGCATCAGATCGATCAGGCGGTCGAGCACCAACAATAGCCGCGGATAGTCGCCTTGCGCCGCGTAGACACCGCGCAAGTTCATCAGCATACGGGCCACGATGTGTCGGTTTGGCGTCGGCTCGAGCATCGCCTCTTGAAACTTCATCTTGCCAGCGACGCGCTTCAAGAGCTCGTTCAGATCACGGCGGCTCAGCGTTGCACCGCCCGCGAATGGATCGACGATCACGCTGCCATCGCTGTCGTCGACCCGCGCCAAGAAGTGGCCCGGGAAACCGACGCCGCGCGCGCGTACGCCTGCCCGACGCGCGACCTCCACGAACACCACCGCGAGCGAGATCGGAATGCCGGTCTTGCGATCGAGCACCTCGTTCAAGAAAGAATTACGCGTGTCGTAGTAATTCTCGGCGTTGCCGCGAAAGCCATTCCTGATGAACAGATGGTCCCCGAGAGCCCGCGCCTGCAGCGCCGCCGGCAGCTCATCGATGTGCCGACGGCGAAGCGGCGCCGCGAGCTCGTCGAGCTTTTCCTCCTGAGCGTCGAAGTCGAGCCCCGGGTAGGCATCGCGCGCGATGAGCAGAGCACCGGTCAGTAGCTCGAGCCGATCGTCTGATTGGGCAGCGTACTGCCGAAAGTCCACGGTCCCAGTATACCGCGCGCGCGCCTGGCATTACACTCTCTCAATTCCGTGGCGCTTTCTGACTCGATCGAGGGTCGGCCCGGAAACCGTACCGCCAGGACGCCCGATGAGAATCGACGAAATCATGACCCGAAACGTGCGCAGCATTGCGCCCGACGACACCTTGGGTACCGCCGCTCAAATCATGTGGGAGAACGACTGCGGGGCCGTACCCGTCGTCGAGGCCGACGGCCGCTTGGTCGGAATCGTTACCGACCGCGACATCTGCATGGCGGCGCAGCTGCAGGGCTCACCATTGCACGACTCGCGCGTCTCGAGCGCGATGGCCCGGGACGTCAAGACCTGCTCACCACGTGACACCCCCGTCACCGTGCAAGCGATCATGCAGCAGAACAAGATCCGGCGCGTGCCTGTGGTCGACGACCAAGGGCACTTGGTCGGCATCGTCACGCTCGGAGACTTCGCGTACCTCGTCAGCCGAAACCCAGACGGCGCGGATGGCATGACTTGGACCGCGGTCGCGCACACGCTGGCCGCTGTCAGCCTGCCCCGGATCCCGCGTTTCGCTGGTGGGTACACGGACCGTTCGTCGGGTCGACAGAATTTTCCCCCGAACACCTGAGCTAAGGGTTAGCGTAAAAGGGTTCGAAAGGGACCGGACCATGAACTCGAGATTTCCCAAGCGCAACTCCTCTGGCTCGGTGCTCGCAGAACTCTCACAATTGCGTGACGAGTTGCGCGTGCGTCTACACCTTGCGGGACTCGAGGTCCGGGCCCAATGGGAGAGCGTCGAACCCAAGCTACTCGGGCTGGAGCGTTCGCTCGAGCAACAGGGCGAAGGCGCTTTCGAGGCCGCCGGCGAGCTGGCGGTGGAAGTCGTCAAAGCGTTTCGCGATTTTTCGGTGCGCAGCCAGGAGGGGGGGCCCAGCAAGGCTCCGGTCCACGACATCATGCGCGTGCGCGTGCACACCTGCGGTCCCACAGACACGCTGCATCGGGCTGCCCAAATCATGTGGGAAAAAGACTGCGGATGCCTACCCGTCGTGGACGCGACGCGCGTGGTACTCGCCGTCATCACCGATCGCGACATCTGCATGGCGGCGTTCACTCAGGGGGTGCCGCTTTCAGAAACCAGCGTGGCCAGCGCGATGTCCCGTTCGTTGACAGTCTGTTCGCCGGATGACTCATTGGGCGCGGTGGCGGACGTCATGCGCCAAGGTCAAGTTCGCCGAGTACCGGTGGTCGATGCCAACGGTGTGCTGGTCGGGATGATCTCCCTCGGTGATATCGCTCGTTACCTGCAGCCGCGCATGTTCCAAGCGCCGGCCAGCGTGGCTCAGTTGCTCGAGACCTTGGCTGGCATCAGCGAGCCGCGGGCGCGACCCTCGGTCTTGCCTCCCCCGCCCGGCTGAGCGCACGACGCGCATTTAGAACGCCGGTGCGTCGCTCGGTGCCGGCAAGATCCAAGACTTTGTGCGGAGGCCATCGTTCACGCTGGCCAAGTCCTGCTGGGGGTCAATCAGCGGTCGACGCAGCCGGCCGTTGAACGAGACTTCGCTGTCGGCGTACACGCGCACGGGACCTCCGGCGAGCGCGGCCGCATCGCGCGCGATCCAGTGCGCGAGCTCGAGAATCATGTCCGGTTGGGTGGCCGCCATCCGGGCTTGGAATGGTGTCAGATACTCGCGCGGCGACACCGAGTGACGACGGCCAGCGCGATCTTCGACTGCGTACTCCAAGCTGCCCGCCTTCTCGATCAACATCACCTTCCAAGCGAATCGGAAGCCCTCTTCGGACCACGCCGTATTGCCGGGGTAGAGCAGGCTGCGTAGCGGCAGGGACAGTTGCACGGCTGCGTAGGCGGCGATCGCGAGGCCGCGCCCCGGCTGGAGCGGCGCACCCGCCACGCCAGCCGCCAACGGCCCAAGCGAGCCACGAAAGCGCGCGATCAGCTCGCGCGGCCACGATGGGGACCAGAAGATCATCGCGCTCAAACTCATCAGCCAAGGAAACATGCCGATCCGAAACAGCAACGCGGTGAGCAAGTGGAACACCAGCAGCACGGCATACGCGGGCGTGCGCGTGAGGCGAAAAGACAAGAGCGGCACAATCGTCAAGTCGAACAGCGCGCCACACCAACTGAACACGAACCCAGCCCACGGCTCCGTCAGCACGCGGCCGAGGATCGGCAACTCGGCGTTGGCGGCCAGCCAAATCCGCAGCGGCTCGGCGTGCAAAAGCCAATCCGGATTCAACTTCGCCAGACCGCCGAATACGTACACCAGGCCGACTTGGAAGCGCAGCAGATACAGCACCCAGGCCCGTACCTGAGAACGGCGTTCGCTCGGACGGCGCCAAACCCGCAGCGACAGCTCGCGATCCACCGGCAGAGAGGCGAGCAACAGCAAAAGCAACGTGATCAAGTAGTAGTGGTTGAGATAGTTTGCCTTGTCGCAAAGGTGCGCGTAGCCGAAGGCCAGTGATGCGAATAGAGCAGCCAGGCGTGCGGCAATCCCGAGCGTGATGCACAGCGCCGCCAGAGCGACCGCGCCGTACAGCACATACATGCCCGGCAGCGGCAAAGGACGAACCCACTGGAAACCCCAATACGTGAAGAAGTGGGTCGGCACACCGTAAAATTCGCGCACCCACCCGTGGGCAAAGAAACGGAGCGTGGAGATCAAGAGCAGCGCGCCGAACGCAATCCGAAACGCCGCTACCGAAGCGCCGTCCACGGGACGATTCAGGGTCTGCGTCAGCCGTCCGACGACCATGCAAAGGTCGCAAAAATCTGGCGGAAGCCCGCCGTGAAAATGCCGTTGGGCAACCGATCCGAGATGTACACTTTGTCCAACAAGCTTTTCACGCTCAGCCCGAAACTCACTCCGCTCGGCGCGTAGCGATAGCGAGCCCCCACGTCGAGCGTGGTGTACGCGTCGATCACGCCATCGAGACCAGCAACCCCAGGCTGCACCGTGTTGTCCTCGTCCGTGTATTGTGAGCCGATGTACGCGAGGGCGACCTGACCGCTCACCCCCGCCGGGTGAGCCACGTCGAGCGTGACGTTCGCGCTATTCACCGGTGAGTACGGAACCGTTTTTCCGTTTGAATCTCCGCCGACGAAGCGCGCCTGCACGAACGTGTACTGCGCGCCGAGATCCAGATCGAACGGCAGCGAAAGGCCCTTGCCGAAGCGCACGCTGGCAGTCGCCTCCGCGCCCAAGTGACGCGTCCGCCCGCCATCGACGAACTCGGAGTCACCCTTGAGCGGGTTGTTCGACACCAGCTGATTGTCGAACTGGATCAAAAAGCCGTCAGCCTCTGCGCGCAGCCAGTCGGAACGTCCGCGTAGGCCAAGTTCGAAATTGCGGCTGCGTTCGGCGCTCAGATTGGCGTCGTGTCCTTGGGGAGTGATGGCCTGACTGATGCGTGGCGCGGAGTAGCCGAAGTACGCGCTGCCGAAAGCGTTCAACTTGGCGCTGCCATAAATCGCGCCCAAGCCGGGCATCGCGCCGCCCGCGTGACTGCTCGCCGTGACGTCCGCGGCTTGTGGTCCTTTTGCCAGGTCCTCATCGGTCACGCGGAAGTGCTTGCTCGAGCGCGAGTGCTCGTAGCGAAATGCCGGCGTTACCAGCAATCGGCCAGTCACGGCGATCTGGTCTTCGAACCACGCCGACAGGCCGAGGATGCGCGTCGTGTCGTCGGTCAAGAGCAGGCCGCTCTCGGCGGTCGGGCTAGCGCCCCGTGAAAGTTTACGCCGCGCGACGTCCAGAATCGCGCGACCGCCAACCCTCAAGCGGTGGTTCAGTCGCCCCGTTTGGAAACGCTGCTCGAGCTCGCTGGACAGGCCGAGCACGTCGTACGTTCGGTCGCGCAGCGTCGAAATTTGCTGCAGAAATAGGGCCGCGGGGTCGGGCACGGAAGCGTAGTCGACGCCCGGCAGGATCTTGCGGTCGAAGTCTTGCAAGCGCTGGCCAAGCTGCATCTGGTAGGCGAAGAGCGTGCTCCGGAGCGCAGTCTGGTCAGTGAAGTGTTTCTCGTGGACCAGCGACGCCTCGTACCTCCTCACCGCGAAGAAGTCGTGCGGGGCGACGGTATCGCGCCGCGGATCCTCGCGATACATGCGATCGGTGAGGCCGGTGTAGGTCGTGCGCGAGCGATCGTCGTGAAAGCCCAGCTTCAAAGACAATTGCCCAATGGCGGCATCGCTCAGTACGGCCTTGCCGAACGCATCCGTGGCGTAAAAGCCCATGTTGCGGTAGCCGTCACCGCTCTTGCGCACGACCTGCGCGACGTAGCCGATGTCCCCGTTGGTACCGGAGTAGCGCGCTTGCAGTGCGCCGTACGCACGCGACCCGACCTGGTGTGCGACGTACCATGCGGGCTTCACCGTGGGTTCGAAGGTATGCAACTGCACGACGGCGCCCACCGTCTGAGGCCCGTAGCGCAGCACGTCACTCCCCTTGAGCACGTCCAGGCGCTGCACCCGCTCGACCATCGGCGTGTAATACAGCTCTGGCTCGCCGTATGGGCTGACCACGACCGGCACGCCGTCTTCCTCCATCAGGATCAATCGGCTACGCGAGGGGCTCAAACCGCGGACTCCGAGATTGAGGCGAAAGCCCATCGGATCTTCGGTGCGCACTTGGAGCCCCGGCAGGCGGGTCAAGATTTCCGCAGTGCTCTGCGGCTGCGCAATGCGAATCTCGCGCTCGCCAACGGTGATATTCGAGCCGGAGGCGCGTTTCAAAGCGTCCGCCTTGTTGCCCTGCACCGTCACTTCCTGCACGGCCTCGGTGGCGCTCGGAACGGCTCCCTCGGCAGAGGCGCCGCCGGCCCAGCAAAAGCTAGCAGCCAGGATCCCGGCCGCGAAAGACGAACGCGACGAGAGGGACGGGAAGCGACGAGCAAGGCGAGCTGAAGCGCGCTCGCGCGCCTCAGTCTCCATCGTTGTCGCTCGGCTTGAGCGTAGCGCCCAAAGCGCTCGAGACGTCGGTATTCCACGTCTTCTTCAGGCCGGAAGAAGCGTTGAACGCGGCCTCCACCAGGTCCGTGTGATTGACCACGGCGTCACTGAAGGGTGTTGGGATCGCAGCTAGCTTCGTTTCGGTGTCGTTCAACGCGGCCAGCACCGTCTGGTCGAGCTTCGCACTCTTGCCGCGCACCACCGCCGAAAATCCGTCCCGTTCGTAAACGGCGATGATGCCAGACAGAGTTGCCTCCATGTCGGCCACCGCGTTGTCGCTCCTCGATGTCGGATCTTGCGCGGGATCGGGCATGCCGTTCGATTTTCGCCCGAGCGGTCCCGCCAGGCGCACACCGACGATCAGCTCGAGCGCGTAGGCGACGCCGCCCACCATGTCATCGACCGCAGCGCGCTGAGATGCGTATTGCGTGCTGCCGGCACCCGCACGCTCGAGCTGGGTGACATAGCCCCCTGCATCCGGCTCCCAGGCATCATCGAGTTGGTGAGCGGACTTGGCGATTTCGTGTGCCATGCCGAGCGCGAGCGCGCGCCGCGCGCCACCCAGGTCATCGGAGGCCAGCGCGGGCGCAGGCTCCACGGTGCTCGCCGCTGGGTCTTCGAACAGCAGATACTCTAGCCCCAGGAATCCCTTCGCGTGGCCCCCGGCGTGCGAAATAGTCGCATCGGTCAACGCCGCTCCGTCCGCAGCGAGGGCTTCGATGTCCGCCGCCTCGGCCGGCGCGACGTCGATCCGCTCGCTGATGTGCAGCGTGTATCCCGGACCGAAATGAAGCGCGTCCAGCTTCCGATAGGCTTTGCGTGCGTCACGCCAGGCGCTCTGTGCCGCCGTCAGTGAATCACCGTTGGGATCATCGACGAGCGCCTGTACCGAGTCGACGAGCTCATCGGCGCGAGCTACGAATGCCTGATGTTCGGGTAGAACGACTTGTTCGCCGAGCGTCGCGAGCAACGAGCCGTAATCCTGGGCGGGCGCGCCGGTATTGCCGCAACCCAAGAGACCACTCGCGCTCAGTACGGCGCTCAGACAGAGGAAGGACCATCGGCTCATAAGGACTCGAGGAATTCAAGCAGGGCGTCGCGCTCACTGGCTTCCGCCAAACGAAAGTTCTCGCGGGCCTTAGCCCCTTCCCCACCATGCCACAAGATGGCTTCCGCGAAACCGCGGGCGCGAGCGTCATGAAGCATGAACGAGTGCTGATTGACCTTCTGCAACAGGCCCAGGCCCCACAGGGGAGAAGTGCGCCACTGGCTGCCGCTCGCCTGGAAATCGGGGCGATTGTCGGCCAAATCCGGCCCCATATCGTGGAGCAGCAGGTCGGTGTACGGGTGGATGGTTTGGTGAGCCAAGGTCTTTACGTCTGCGTCTCCGGTGTGCAAAGTGGTCAGGTGACACGCTGCGCAACCGAACGTTTCGAACAGCCGCTCGCCTCGCAGCGCAACTCGATCAGCGAGCGCTCGACGTGCCGGCACCGCCAGTGAGCGCATGTAAAAGCCGACCGCGTCCCAGGACTGGTCGCTCAGCTCGAAGTCCGGATCTGCACCTGAGACGGCGGCGTTACACGCCGCCATCGTGGGCGTACAAGTCCCATTGCGGAACAACGCGGACGTGATGCCGATATCGCCGACGAACGCGCCAGCCGTCTGTTGCCGCGTGGACGGCTGATTGGCTTTCCAGCCAAAGCGCCCGAGGACCGTCGCTCGTTGCTCGGCGTCCCAGACATAGTTCGGAACACCGTGAACACCGTCGGCATCGGGGGGATGCACGTGGGCCAAGATCTCCTCTTCGGGTACCGCCTCCAGCAAGCCCAAGCCAAATACCGAAGGTCCAGTACGCGGCGACAGCATCAGCCCCTCGTTCGGCTCGCCGTAGTTCCAGCCGTCGATCGAATAGCTGGGCTTCTGCAGCGAAAATGGGCTGCCGTCGCCGTAGCTTCCCGGCACTTCTTCGTACGCCACGTGCGGCGTGCCGTCCCCTGGTACGCCGAGGATACCGAAGGGGCGCAGTTGATCACCGTAGACCGGGTCGGGGTTCGGGCCACCATTGTCGGCCACCCCCGGAATGCTCAGGCGAAACAGCATGCCCAGCAGCGCGCCCGATGAGTTGAAGGGCGCGCTCCGCCCGTCTTTCGAGTGGCAACTGGCGCAGGCCCGCGCGTTGAACAGCGGCCCGAGCCCATCCAAGTTGTCCGTCGTTGCGGGAGCGGTCACCCAGGCGCGGCTGAACACCGAATGCCCCAGGCTAAATTGGCCCTCCTGCTCTTCACTCAGCGCCCCGACGCCATTGCCGTACGCCAGCGACGTGTCATCCAGGGTGGTCGCGGCGCCCCCGGACTTCGGATCCGCGGCCGGAAGCGCGTCACCTCCAGGCGCGCCCCCGCCGCAGCCGGTGGCTGCGACCAGTGAGGCCACGCCCAAACAAAGGCATCGAATCATCATGGCTCAGGGTCGTCGACGGTGATGCTCAAACCAATCGCCGCTGCGGCGGCGCCGAACGCGTTACCCTGTTCGCTCAAAGCGGTCAGAGCCGCTTGAATCGCTTTGCGCCCAGCCGATTCGTCATCGCCAGCGATGGCATCTTCGAACGGCTTCGGGATCGCCACGATGGCGTCGATCGACGCCTGCAACTTCTTCTTCAGCTCCGCGTCGAGCGTCGGATCGGCAGCCCGCACCAAGTCATCCAGGCCTGGCCCATCGTTGCCGGCATAGGTACCGAGGTACATCGCTTGCACGCCGCGTGCATCGCGCTCGTAGTCGACGAGCGTTTCGCTGCTGAAGCAATCGTGCTGATCGTGCCGCTTCTTCGACTCGTAGGCGGCGCCGATGCGCTGGGAACCCAACTCCCCTTTGCTGAATTTGGCGAGACCGGTGAAAATATGGCCCAACGACTCGTCGAGCTGCTGCTCGAAGCCTACGCGGTAGCTGGCGTTGGGCCGCCAAGCGTCACGAACGTCTCCCAGGTGCGAAATGATGCCCGCGACCGCGACCTTCAGGTAAGCGCTCCTACGGTCGGCATTTTTGCTCGGGCCGCCGATTACGTAATCGGTTGCTGGGCGTTCGCCTGGGCCGACGTCTTTCAACGCCTGGCCCCAGAGCAAGAACTCCACGGCGTGATAGCCGGACGCAACGTTCTCGGGTTCATCAGCGGAACCGTTGAGCGCGTCCAAGCCCTCGGCCGTGATCTCGGGCAACATTGCCGGCATGTTGATGATGCCGACGTCTTCGTTGACCAAGCCATCATTCGAAGCGTAGTCGATGAACGCTTCGTCGAGCGGCCACGAGTTGAGCAGCCCCTCGTTGTTTTGCGGTTCGGCGTCGATTGGACCATCGTAAAATCGTGCGCCCTCCGTCAGCATGTAGTGCGCGCGGGACGCGAGCCACGAAGCGCGTGTGGTCTCCAAGCGGTCCTCCGTCGGGTTCGCCAGGAACGAGTTCACGTCGGTTTGAAATTCCTGCGCGTCGACCACCGAGTCCGCGTACGCCGCGTAGAGATTGGCCGCGTAGTTTTTGACCACCGCTTCGCGCGAGACGCCGCCACCCCCCGAGTCGTCCGAGCTGCAACCCGCCAGGCACCCCAAAAGCGCCAGGCACGCGACAGATTTAGCTGAAGTTACGAACATTTAACAAGCTGGCTCCGAAAGAAAGGCCGACTTCGCAGGCTGCGAAGATGAGCCGAATGAATGACCTTACTGAAAACGAAAGTCAATATCATTCTCAGGTAGCCGTGGCGTCTTGGCGGCGCACGCGCCGAAAAGCGGCCGCTCTTCGCGGAAGGCGGTCGTTCGCCAATCATCCTGGCGCGCCTGGTCTATTTGCGTTGCAATCAGCGCCGAAACGATTACGTTCCGCGAGCCCTTCGGTCGGAAACCCGATGCGAAGGGCGGTCCGGGGCGTAGCGCAGCCTGGTTAGCGCACTTGACTGGGGGTCAAGGG
>Ga0302321_100004397_pt1 | contig 12209 bp, 12 predicted proteins | sample Fen_T0_1_FD_202505 | JGI IMG/M metagenome (GOLD analysis project Ga0302321, IMG submission 202505) | Peat permafrost microbial communities from Stordalen Mire near Abisko, Sweden - Fen_T0_1 | ecosystem: Environmental > Terrestrial > Soil > Wetlands > Permafrost | place: Sweden: Abisko...
CAAGCGGAAAATGCGCAAAGAAAACGAGAGGGAAGACGAGGCCGAGGCGACCTAGCCTGGCTTTCGTTTTCTACCCATCTTGCCGACTGTACCCAGCTCGCCCACCCTGGTGCTTTCCAGGATCACTTTCGAAGGCCGCCACGGCGCCACCGAGAACGAGCGCAAAAGCCTGCGCACCTTCGAGGTCGACGTCGAGATCGACACCTCCATAGAACAGGCGCGTGCAAGCGACGACCTCGTCGACACCATCGACTACCGCGTGGTAGCCGAGATCATCGTCGAGTTGGGCACCTTGGAGACGCACCACCTGCTGGAATCCCTGGGTGGCCGCATGCTCGATACCCTGGGTGCGCGCTTCCCTTCGGCTTCGTTTCGCTTGGAACTGCGTAAGCTCAACCCGCCCGCCTGCCCCGGCCATCCCGCCTTCGCGGCCGTGCGCTTGCAACGCACCGGCAGCTGACATCGCTAGTCGCTGTCGCCGCGGCCGACTCTTCCGCGCGTGCTCTTGACGGCCGAGCGGGCGTGCTTGTCATCGAGCATGCGGTTCTTGGCCCGGCGCGAACGGCGGCGTTTCTGACGGCGGATGCGCTCGATCTCCTGCACGCGCTTGCTCTCGGCGCCGAGTTTCGCCTCTTCGATCTTGTCCGCGAGCAGCTTACGCGCGAAATACCGATTCATGCCCTGCGAGCGCTCTTGCTGGCACTTGATGCGCAGACCGCTGGGCGCGTGGAAAAGGACAACACAGGTGGCGACCTTGTTCACGTTCTGGCCGCCCTTGCCTTGCGAGGTAACGAAGGATTCCTGCAAGTCGTCCTCGCGAATGCCAAGCCCAAGCATGCGCTTCTGCAGTGCCAAGAACTTTTCTTGCGAGACGGGAAAGATGAGGCCCCCGCTCACGGCAAATCCTCGCTACCCCCCCCTAGCGAGCCGCCGGCATCGTCATCGTCGTCACCCTCGTCGGTGGCGTTGATGTCGTCCCAGAATCGGTCCCAGGCCTCGCTGGTCGAGGTCAGCGCGATGGCCATGGCTGGCGTCGTGCTGCCCTCCGAGCTTCCTTCCAGATCGGAGAAGCATCGGACCACGACCCCGACGGCGAACACCGCCTCGCCCTGGGCACCCAGGACGCGGATCCGCAAAAGCGTACCCACCCGGCGCGTCTCGCTGCTGAGAACGAACAAGCCACCCCGGCTAACGTCCACGCTGCGGCCGAGGAAACTACCCTGCGTGTCCGACAGATTCACGCGCACGTGGATGGGGTTGCGGCGGGACGATCGTCGCTCGTGCGCCGACTTGGGAATTGGATCCTTCGGGCTCATCCTCGTTGCCTATCCTCCTTGCCTATCCTCGCTGCCTCACCACACCCTGTCCTAGCCAGCGTCTGGCTCGCTGCCGCCCGCGCCCGTCTTGCGCTGGGCCGCCTGGCCGTCGATGTGGTCTTCCAGGAACTTCTTGGCCGGCGCCTCCCAGGCATCGCCGTAGGTCTGCACGTAGCCAAAAGCTTCTTCCCGGCTGCCTGGTGTGGCTGCGCTGAGATTGGCGGCGCGCTTGGGCACGCGGCCGAGCAGAACCTTGCCCAGGTGGCCGTTGGCAGCCAGGGCTTTGTCGAGCGCTTCCGCGGCGGCCTTGGTGTTTCCCGCCAAGAAATTCGCCAGGGCTAAGCTCATGGGTGCGCGGCCCGTGCCCGCCTCGGACTTGGCCGCGACCTCAAGCACCGCCACGGCGTCGGCGGCGCGCTCGAGCTTGATGAGCGCGATGCCCGCGATGAGACGTGCCTCGGTACCCACCGGACCTTCGTCGATGGCATAGACCCGCTCCAGTTCAACCAACGCCTCGGCGTATTTCTTCTCGTCGAATTCCAGGCAGCCAAGCGCGTGGCACGAACGCACAAAGGACTGCGCCTCCTTGCGCGTGAACGCATCCTTGACGCCCTCCTTGCGCAGGTCGGCCGCCACGGTTTCGCACACGCGCTGGACCTCGCGAAACTCCTTGCGGGCGCCGTCGTTGTCACCGGACTGCAGGCGGGCCAGCCCAATGCCGGCCAGGGCGTCGGCGAATTCCGGCTTCAAGGCCAGGGCCGCGCGAAATTCCTTCTCGGCCGCGCCGGGACGGCGCTGTTCGAAAAGCCGCCAACCCGCAGCGAGCAGGACCTCGGGATCGGGCGCGGCCACTGGAGCCACGGTGGCGCCTTCGTCCTCGGCCAGGTGGCACTTCTTGTATTTCTTGCCCGAGCCGCAGGGACAGGGGTCGTTGCGTCCCGTGCTGGCGAGACGCACGCGCGCCTTATCGGCCTTATCGGCGTTATCCTGTTGGCTGGCTTCGGTTGCTTTCGCTTTCTTCGCAGTCACGGGGCCAGTGTATCCACTCTGGCCACCACAGTCGACGAGGAAGAGCGATGCCGCTCGCTAGCGGCCGCCTGGACTGAGCTTGCCGACCTCGCCCTGCAGGCGTGCCAGCACGCCCTTGTCGATATCGGCCAGTCGAATGCCGATGCGATGCCCATCCTTGGCCACCACCTTGCCTTTGCCGTGAAAGAGCGAGATGCCGTCGTTGTCGAGGATGGCCACGTCGAAGGCCGCGCCCAGGGAGGCCTCCTCTTCGGTGGGAATCACGAACCCGCCCAGGCGAATGTTGATGAGCGGATTGTTGGTGAAATAGCCAACCGTGAGCGGGGTTAGACGGACCTGCAAATCGTGACCGACCACCGACAGCCCGGGCTGGAGGCGCGTGGCGCCGGCCAGCGCATGCGAGCCACGCATCGACGGAGCCATGCCGGGTCTGCCTTCGGCGCCGCGAGGTTCGGTGTCAAAATCCAGGGGAACGCTCGGCGACCGGCCTTCCTTTTCATTGGAGGCCACGATGCTTTCGAGGCATCTGCGGCTGTCCTGGTCGAGCTCGCGGAATCTCACGCCCATGCCCACGACGGGACTTTGCGTGATGCGGACGACTTCGCCCTTGCCTTTGAGCAACGACAGCCCATCCGCAAGCGCGAACTCGAAATCGATGACCGTGCCCACCGCAGCGGGTTTTTCCGCGGCTAGAAACATCCCGGTCCGGCTGATGTTGAGGGACTGACTGTCGTGGAAATCGAGGATGCTCTCGTAGCGGAGCTTCACCTGCGCCACGACCGGGACGCGTGGATCGCGCTTGGGTTCGCCGGTGGACAGGGGGCTAGAATCGGTGAGCGCATAGGACCTGGTCGGCCGGCCGCCTGCCATGGCGCCCGGAATCGAACCGTGATCGTTGCTTCCCTTTGCGTCCGCCATGGCTCCGAATGGGGGCGTTTACGGCACGAATTCAGGAGGATTGTTCCCGCCTGCGCCAAAAAAGAACTGTTCGGCTTGTTCGAAGAGAAGCTTCTGGCCAGCCTCGGAAGCAAGGTCCAAGCGGAACTCGTTGACGATGCGCTTGGAGAACTCGATCCACTGCATCCACGCTTGCTGCGAGACGCTGTCGTAGATTCGCTGCCCAAGCTCGTTCTTGAACGGCTTGTAGCTCATTCCGGGCAACTCTTGCCCCAGTTTGGCGCACTTGACTAGACGAGGCATCCGGCCTCCTTGATGGCTCTCATGATGGGGATCTTAGCAGGTCTTTGGCCTGCCATGCTTCGATCCGGCGTTTGCCGGCATCCCGCGACGCGGAGTCGTTGCACGCCCATTCCGTGGCCAGGAAGTAATGGTCCCGAGCACCCAGTCGACAAGCTACCGTTGCTCCCTTCCAGGCCTGGCGGGGTTCGCAAGTGTTCCGTCGCCCGGGACCGTGGTGGTTTTCCCACAACCTGGCCCGAATCGCTAGTGCGAATAGCGACGCTTGTCTATCCAGTGATGCCCTGCCGGCGCAGGTAGTCGACGTAGTACTCGGAAGGTTGCCGCTCGACCAGCTCGCCGCGCTCGATGGCGTCTTCGCACAGTTTGCGCAGCTCGCCTATGCGGCGGGATGGAGAAAGTGCGAAGGCCTCCATGATGGCGTTGCCCACGCCGGGCGGCAGCGGCGGCATGCGCGCGTCGAGCTCGCGCACGGCCATGATCCTTTGCATGAGTGCATCGACGTTGCGCGCAGCCTCTTGCCTGCGGCCCGGACGGGCCGAGGTGACATCCGCGCACGAAAGCGCGACCAAATCCTCGAGTAGGTCGCCCATTTCGTGATCGAACCTTCGCACCGCTGCGTCGGTCCATTCAGGTTCATAGGCATTGGCGCGCAGGTGATGCAGGATGAGCGATTGGATCCTGTGCCGGTCGCTGCGCTCGAATCCGAGACGGCGAGCGATGGGGCCGAACATGCGCGCGCCCAGCTCGGCGTGACGATGGAAGGTCACGCGACCGTCGGGCAAGAATTCGCGGGTCGTGACCTTGGCGATGTCGTGGAGCAAGGCCGCCCAGCGCACATGGGGCTTGGCCGGCGCCTGCATGACGACCTGCTTGGTGTGCTCCCATACGTCCTTGTGTCTCCGCCCGCCCTCCTGCGAAAAGTCGACCGTGGCCTCCAGTTCGGGCAAGAGCACGGCCAGAACCCCGGCATCGTGAAGCCATTGCATGGCCGACGAAGCATAGGATCCCAGGATGACTAGCTCGATGGCCTGGCGTTGACGGGCGGGCGGCAAGGCGAGGAGATCTTGGGCGGCAAGACGCGCGGTCTGCGTGACCTCTGGCGCCACGGCGTTGCCGGTGGTGGCCAGGTGGACAGCCACATCTAGAATCGCCTCAGCTCCCGCGCCGAACGGCACAGCACTGTCACCCATGGATCGAAACCTGCTCTCGCACAACCTACGCCCGAAAGAACCTACGCTCGCCTGAACCTACGCCACTCGCGAAGCCCTACGGTTGGGGGATCTTCTTCTTGTCTTGGTCCCACTTTTTATGCAAGTGGTCGAGAACAGATTGAGCCTGCTTGAGCCGGCCGGCCAGGCTCTTTTCCGAGATCGGATAGTTGGTTCCGAATTTGAGGCCTTCGTCGTAGAGGAAGGTGCCAACCTCTTGGTCATCGACGAACTGCGAGATCTTCTTGCGCGCGTACGCTGCCTTGCGCAGCGTGGTCCACCGGCTGTCGAACCAGGCCACCAAGGCCTGGCTGCAGGCCCGCTCGAAGACCGTCAGCTCGCTGGAAAAGCGGCCGAACTCCTCCGCAAAGCGCTCGCGGAAGGCGGGCGCGCTTTCGCCGCCGTTCTCCACCACGCGCTTGGCCGCGAGGCGAAGCACGATGGCGTCTTCGGCGTAGCGAAGGTACGGCTCGATATTTCCTTCGCGGGGCGTGATGATGTACACCACGGCAGCTGCGGCGATTTCGCGAACGTCATGCTCGAGATCTGGATCCGACACCACCTCGAGCAATACCTTGAGATCGAAGGGCAGCGAAACCAAGGCCCGCGCAAGTGTCTCCAGGAAACTGCGCTCTTGGTCCTTGTCCATGGGTCGTGCTGGGGCGAGAGAGGGGGGGGTTGGCAAATGGCTGGCGAATGATGCCGCCGCCGGATGGCGCTCATACTACTCAATTCTTACAGGAAAGACACTGCCTTGCGGACGTGGCCCGTTCATTCTGCCGAGGCACACTGCGCCGCAAGTCCCAAGCTGCTTGCAAGATGCTTAGAAGAGGCTTTGGAAGCGATTGATTCGTCAGCCAACTGTCCTTAAACTCTGTGCTGGGTGGCGAACGGCTCACGCCACCCCAGAGGTAAGTTAGGTGTCAGATAACTTTCGTCGAACAGATCCCCGTTACGCTCGCCGCTTAGACGTCGAGGTCATCGCTGGCGACCAGAAGCGCGCCGCCACCACGGTGAACATTTCCTTGGGCGGGCTCTTCGTGGAAACCGCCGAGGCCTTCCCGCTGCAGACGCGTCTGCAGGTACGCTTCAAAATCCCGACCCAACCCGAACCCATCGAGGTGAGTGGTGAGGTGCGCTGGGTGGAGCCTGGAGCCACTGGCCAGCCCTCTGGCATGGGCATTCGCTTTCAGGGACTGCGCGCGCGCGAAGTCTGGGCCCTGAACCGTTTCTTCCAGGGCTAGCCGCGGCCTCGTCATTGCCGAAGCGCTGCCGGCAAGAGCGGCGAGGGCGCTCCCGTGTAGGTGATCCACAACTGGTGGGCGGCACGGGTCATGGCCACATGGAGAAGGCGACGGGCATGGTCGTTGTCCGGATACGAATCCTGGTTGGCCTCGAGCAGAATCACGATGTCGAATTCAAGCCCCTTGGTTTGCTTGACGTCGGTGACGTCGATGCCGGGCCGGAAGGAAAAATCCTGATCCGCCACCAGACGTAGTCCGGGCACCTCGGCCGTCGAGAGCGCCTCGAAGTACAGGCGCGCCTGCTCGGCATGGCACGCGATCAAGGCCACCGACGACAGGGGTTCGCGGTGCATGAGGTCGCGCAGGATGCGCACCAGAAATTCGCAGGCCTCGCCCGACGAACCGAAACGGAACCCCTCGACCTCGGCGCCCAGGCGCGGCACCTGCGGCCGCTCGTCGGCCATGATGGGGCCCAGGACATGAAGCGCGCAATCGACGATCTGCCGCGTCGAACGGTAGCTGATGCGCAGGGGCTCCACGCAAGCGTGCGGCAGACCCAGGCGTTCAAGCATCTCGGTCCAGCGCACGAAACCGTGCTCGGGCGCGATGCCCTGGTTGGTATCGCCGGCCAAGGTGATCGATCGGCGCGGCGTCGTACAGTCGAGCAGCACCGCCAGCTCCACGGGCGCGAAATCTTGCACTTCATCGATCATCAGGTGATGGTAGCCAAGCGATCCTTTCGCGGTTTGCAAGGGACCGCGCTGGAGCTGGTGGATGCGCAGAAGCAGCGCCTCGTCCTCCACATCAAGCGCGTACCTATCGCCGTCGTCCGCGGCCAGCGATGAGCCCGTGCGTAGGCGTTCGCGTTCCACGCACCAACGATGAATGCTTTCGATCTGTCCGTCGGAAAATAGACCAGGCGCGTGGGTGGCGAAACCACGGGCCAAAGCTTGCTGGTCGGTGAGTAGGGCGGCCCACTCGCCCACCACGTCGCGCGTGCGTGCACGCAAACGCGCGCCAAGCGTTTCGATGCGCGTGCGCACCACGGGCGGCAGCGCGGCCTGTTTCACGAAACGCGCCAGGGCCGTGACCCGCCCATCCACAGGACCTGTGGTCTGGTCCCAAGCAGCCAGCACCGCCAGCGCTTCGGCTTCGCTGCCAAGCTCCGATGACAGCAGTTGCCGGCACCAGGCGGCCAGCTCGGTCTGTCGGTCGGCCAGGATCTGCAGCATGGCCCCGTGCGATTTGGCGCGCATCACGAGCGGCGGCGTGTCGTCGGTCACATCGCACGATAGACCGGCCAGCGAGGCTCGGCGCACCTCCTCGGCCCAGCTGGCGAAAGTTCTGACGTTCACGCCTGGCACTTGCAGCTCCGGCAAGACGCGGGACACGTAGGCCGCCAGGGCACGCTGGTAGACGATGACCAGCATGTCGTGTGGACGAAAGTAGCCGGGTTCAGCGAAATTGAGATAGGCGATGCGGTGCAACCCGATGGTGGTCTTGCCGCTGCCCGCTGTCCCCTGCACCACGATGACGCCCGAGCTGGGCCTGGAAATCAGCTCGAACTGGCGCGGATCGATCAGTGCGGCGATGGCCGGCAGAAAGCGATCTGCCCGGCGTTGCCCATGATTCTCGAAGCCCAGGCGCGGTTTGTTGTCGGGAGGCGACGAAGGCGATCCGGCCCACGCCGCCACGCCCAGCCGAACCTTTTCGAGATCGAGGCTGCGCCAGACGTGATCCGGCGATTCGCGCGAGAAGATCCCTTGCGCTGAGGCCACCCGCCGCAGCTCCGCGTCCACGATGGTCACGGTCCGGCGGGCCAGAATCTCGCCAGCGACTTCGCGCTCGCCCAGCCGCTCCTCGAAGGTGTCGCCCTCGTCGTAGCGGTAGAAGAGGCGCGACACCGGCGCATTCCGCCAGTCCACGATCTGCACGCCGCCGCCGGGCTCGACGTAACCACGCTGGCCGATGAGAACATCGCGACGGCGCCCGTCCTGCAGCATGCGCAAGTGCCCAAAATAGGGTGACCGCCGATCGACAGGAACGCTTTCGCCGCGGCCGCGCTGGCGTGAGAGGGCTTCGATTCGATGCATCTGCTCCAGCAGAGGGCCTTGATCCTCGGGCTTCGCCTCGGCCAGGGCATCGCGCAACTCGATGAGGGTGGCGGTGTCGTCCACCGGGGTGTGCGAGCGCCGCGGCGGCGCATCGATTTTGGCGAGCACGACGCGAAGAAGCGCCTCCTCTTCGACGACAATCGCCGGAGGGCTGGCACTGGCTGTTTCAGTGGGCGCCTGGGCGCCGTGCTGGTGGACTTCGTTCTTCACGACAAAGTCGTTTAGTGTAGTGAGAGTTCACCAGGTTGCCAACAGGAGAGGACACGGAGAATGCGAAGGGCACAGAGGGCGGGCAAGGCGGGAAACCCTTCCTCACTTTGCGATTTCTGTCGGTGCTGTGCTCTCGCTTCGATCACGCAGCCGGCAGGCGAATGGTGAAAGTGGTGCCTTTGCCAGGGTGGCTGAGCACGTCGATGGTACCTTTGTGATCCTCCACGATGCGCGCCGTGGTGGCCAGGCCCAGGCCCGTGCCGCCCGCCTTGCGCGAAAAGAAGGGCTCGAAGATGTGCTCGAGATCTTCCCGGGCGATGCCGATGCCCGTATCGCGCACCATGAGAATGGCTTCCGGCGGGGTCGCGTTTCGCTGCGCCGTGGAAAGGTAGATCGTCCCCCCCTCGGGCATGGCTTCTGCGGCGTTGCGCAGGAGATTCCACAGCACCTGCTGCATCTGTCCCGAGGCCGCCTCGACCCAAACGCTGGTCGGCGCGTGCAGCTGCAAACGGACTTCCTTGGTTCGCCGCTCGAGCTCGAAGATTTTCGCAATCTCGGCGACCATCTCGGCGAGATCGAGACGCTGCCGATCTTCCGTGCGCGGGCGGGCATAGTCGAGCAGGTTGCTGATGAGGGCATTGACCCGATCGACTTCGCGAACGGCGATATCGACCAAGTTGCAGGTTTCGGCGTCCGCGCCAGGGAGCCGCTTGAGCACCTCGACCGAGCCAGAAATGCTGGCCAAGGGATTGCGGATTTCGTGGGCAATGTTGGCGGCCAGACGGCCAATGCCAGCCAAGCGCTCCGCGCGGGCGACGGCCTGTTCCATGTGGCGCAGATCCGTCAAGTCCTGGAAATGGATGACTCGGCCGGTGACATTGCCGGTGTGATCGGAGAGCGGGGTTGCGGAAAGTCCCAGGCGCCGTTCGACCCCGTCGGCTCTGACCGCGTCCACCTCGTCGCGCAGGACACGTCCCAGCGCGCCGGCCTTGGCCAGCACCACCTCCAGCGACGGGATGTGGCTGGCCAGTTTCTGGCCAATGGGCGGGGCAAGGGTGATGCCGAGAATGTCGCACGCGGCATCGTTCATGGTGGTGATGGTGCCGTCGAGAGTGGTGGTGACCAGGCCCGACGAAAGACAGCGAATCGTATCCTGGTGCAGGGACGCGAGATCGCCCACCAGTTGTTGGTGGATGGCGAGCCGCTCACCGGCCTTGCGCCGCTGGCGGGCCAGACTGACGCCGAGAGAGCCCACGGAAATCAGTCCAGCCAAGAAGATCACGTTGCGAAAAACCAGTTCTTCGCGCGTGAGATCCCAGGGAAAGACCGTCTGGCCGGTGATGGGAGGAAGGATCTTCATGTATCCAAGCAGCGAGATCCCGACGAAGAGCAGCGCGCTGGCCAAGGAAACGCTGGCCGCACCGAAGCCCTTGGGCAAGGCGGATACCGCGACCACATCAATGAGGTAGAGAAAGGAATACCCGCTTTGAGCGCCGCCTGTGGCGTGGACAAGCAGGGTCACCAGAACCAGATCGACACCAATCTGGATATCCGCGAAATGGATGGGATCCTGGATGCGCTTGAGACTGATGGCATAGGCAAGGCTGGCCAGATAGGTCGTGGCCAGAAGCCCGAAAACAAAACGGCCGAAGGGACTGGAGAGGGTCTCGGGCGATCCCAGCGTCCACGCCAAAATCACCACCGAAAGCATGAGCACCGTGGCCAGCGCGGTGCGCACCAGCATCAGGTAGGTCACGATTCTCAGCCCTTCGGCCCGCGGCTTGTCGACGGGGGGCGCCGCGGGAGCGGCGCCCATAAGCACGAGCGGGGGAATGGGAATCGGGGAAATAGCTTCCTGATTTGCGGGGGGCCGCGCGGTTCCGCCGGCCGACGCTTGAGTCGAATCTTCCATCCCGTCGGCTTGCCCCAAGGCGCGTATCGCTTGGCGCGAACTAGCTCTTGATGTTTCCCGCCATCTCGAAAATTGGCAGATACATCGCGATGACCAAGCCACCGACGACGGTGCCCAAGAACACCATCATGAGGGGTTCGATCATGCTGGTCATGGATGCCACCGCGACGTCGACCTCTTCCTCATAGAAATCGGCGATCTTGGTCAGCATGGCGTCGAGTGCGCCGGTCTGCTCACCGACGCTGATCATCTGAACCACCATGGGTGGCATCAGGCCGGTTTCCATGAGCGGCGTGGACATGTCCTTGCCTTCCGAGATGCGCGCCCGGACGAACATGATGCCGTCCTGAACCACCATGTTGCCGGCGGTTTTGCCCACGATTTCCATGGCGTCCAGAATGGGCACGCCGGATGAAAGCAACGTGCCCATGGTGCGCGTGAAGCGCGCCACCACCACCTTGCGCAGGACCGCGCCCAAAATGGGAAGTTTTAGCAGCATGCCATCCCAGGCCAGCCGGCCTTTGCGCGTTCGCAGGATCATGACCCAGGTGGTGTAGAACAGGATCAGTCCCACCGTGATGTAGGGCAGGTAGTTCCGCATGGCATACGACATGTCGATGACCATCTGGGTCGGCTTGGGCAGTTTTCCGCCGCCGAAATCCTTGAACATCTTCTCGAATACCGGGATGACCTTGGTCAGCAAGACGACGACCACGATGCCGGCGATGAATAGAACGATGAGCGGATAGCTCATGGCGCCCTTCACGCGGCGGCGCAGCTTCTGCGCCTTCTCTAGGTACTGGGATAGGCGCTGCAGAATCGTATCCAAGATACCGCCGGCCTCACCCGCGGCGACCAAGTTCACGAAGAGATTGTCGAAAATCTTGGGAAACCGGCGCATGGCATCGGACAGGGTCAGACCACCTTCCACACTGGTGCGGATCTGGGCCAGGATCTTGCCGAAGCGCTTGTTCTCAGCCTGCGACGACAGGATCTCCAGGCACTGCACGATGGGCAAGCCGGCGTCGATCATGGTGGCAAAGAGACGGGTGAAAACCACGATGTCGTTCACCTTCACGCCGGTGCCGATGGTGGGCAGCGTGATCTGATACGGCTGCTTCTTCACCGTGACCGGCGAGAGCTGCTGCATCTTGAGCTTGTTGTGGACAGCCTCTTCGGACTCGGCCTCCATAACGCCCTTCTTGACGTCGCCCGTCCGCGTACGCGCTTCCCAAATGAAGGCTTTCATTTGCGCTGCCATGGCTAATTATCCTCTTATCCTCTTCCCATGGGCGGCCGGCCAGCAGGCCTGCCAGTCGATGCCCCGCCACCGGTGTTCGAGATGATCTGTTCCAGCTCCTCTGGTTCCGAGCTGTGGCCCATCGCCTCTTCGAGCGAAACCAGCCGGCGCAAGTAGAGGCTGGCCAGGCTTTGGTTCATGGTCTGCATGCCCGACTTGCCCTGCCCGATTTGCATGATGGAGTAAATCTGGTGGATCTTATCCTCGCGGATAAGGTTGCGAATGGCGGCGTTAGGGATCATCACCTCGAGCGCCGGGATGCGGCCCTGCCCGGAAGCGCGCGGCAAGAGTGCCTGGCTGATGATCCCTTCCAGGACGAAGGACAGCTGGGCTCGGATCTGCGACTGCTGATTCGGCGGGAAGACGTCGATGATGCGGTTGATGGTCTGCACCGCCGAATTGGTGTGCAGGGTCGCGAAGCACAGGTGGCCGGTCTCCGCCGTGACCAGCGCCGCCTCGATGGTTTCGAGGTCGCGCATTTCGCCGATAAGCACCACGTCCGGATCCTGGCGCAGGATGTATTTGAGCGCTTTTTTGAAATTGTCCGTGTCGGCGCCGATCTCGCGCTGGTTAATTAGGCACTTCTTGTGGGGGTGCAAATACTCGATGGGGTCTTCGATGGTGATGATGTGCTCGTGCCGTTCGGAGTTGATCTTGTCGATCATGGCCGCCAGCG
>Ga0302321_100004398_pt1 | contig 12207 bp, 9 predicted proteins | sample Fen_T0_1_FD_202505 | JGI IMG/M metagenome (GOLD analysis project Ga0302321, IMG submission 202505) | Peat permafrost microbial communities from Stordalen Mire near Abisko, Sweden - Fen_T0_1 | ecosystem: Environmental > Terrestrial > Soil > Wetlands > Permafrost | place: Sweden: Abisko...
CCTCCTCGAATCTACGCCTTGCTCTGGCGTGCGGCCCGCTGCGTGGCGGCTTTGCGATTGCGTGCCGTCGAAGGGTGACCAAGTTGACTTGCGCACGTCACCCTGTCAGATGAAGCTGCCCGCTTCGCTGCTTCGCAGGTTGCCGTTGGCCGTTTCCGATCGGTTGACGACGTGCTTGAGGCAGGCGTGGAAGCGCTCCAAGAGCTTGGGATAGCTCAGTAAGTGCCCCCTGCTCGGTTTCAGATCCCACTCGCCAGAGCATTCGGGATGTTCTGGCTTTCACAGCCGAGAGGTTCGGAGCGGCGAAGGCGGCGATCCTACGACCTCGTAACGCCGAATGCTGTCACGGGAAACTAGGTCGTCTTGCCACTTCCGGGCGGTCCTGCCATGACAAACATTCGCGGACGCACCATCACCTAGTCTCAAGCGTCGTACCCAACTCGGGCAGCATGACCAGTGTTTAGGCCCCACCCCACCCATCATTAGGCAACCCGTAGGTGAAAGTCTTGTTCAGAGGACGGTTGTTTTGGTGGGCTTAGAATGGCGCCATGGTTGACGGCCTCGAGCAAGCCCAACAGTGCCAACTGAACAGGGCGTTTGAACGCTTCTCTGTTGTTTTCCCACTTGGAAACCGTAGCTTCAGCAACCCCGAGATATTCCGCAAGCTCGGGTTGACTCATGTCGAGGGCCTTGCGGGCAAATTTCAATTCTTCCCCTTGAACGAGTTCGATATCTCGTAAAACGGTAATGGCTGCACGTCGCTCAAACTCTGCAACTTGCTCGTAGGACAACACGTGCGTGCCGTCATCTAAAGTGCGAGCGGGGGCACTTAGACCGCCGTCCGTTACCGTGAATCGACCAACTTTGGTTGTGTGCGTGTAGCTCATTGGGGATCCCTCTCAAAAGGCGGTAATTACAGCCACTCGACCACCTTCGAAAACCACGACTATGGTAAGTGGTCGTCCTTCGTCGTCCCTTCCGCCTTCGATACGCCAGCGGCCTGACTATGGTTGATAAGCTGCAACCGTCGCGCTCTTCAGCGCCAAACGCACGTCGCGTCGGGTTGCATTGTGACTATCGAAAGCATGCTCACTGATGTCCAACTGACTAACGGCTGCCGCACCCTTGGCAAAAGAAAGCGCTTCAGCTGGGGTCCCCCTCCTATATTAGCGAGGGTTGAGAAAAGCTCAACCCCACAATACCCGAGGCTCTGCTTACCGTCTGCCGACAACGGACCGCTGGGCCGGGGCGAGCAGCGGGGAGCAGTGTTTGCGGAACACAACGCACCTTATGGGAGATAAACCCTGCCCCAGGTCCTGACCGTTGGCCGACTCTTCGGGGAGGCTTCGTTCGCGTTGGCGCGGTGGTGCGGATACGCGTGGTGGATTTTGAGGACGCTTGCGACGCCTTCCTCGTCCTGCATGAGTAGGGTGCGCGAGCGTCGAACTAGTTCGTACTCGACGACCTTGATCGTTTGCAGCTTGTCCAACACGTTGCGCCAAGTGTCACCGGATCGGATCTCGATGATGCGCTCGAGCAGCAGACCCGGCACCGTGAGCATCACGTCTGACCCACGAACCAGAAAGCAGTTTGAACCGAACCGTTGGGAGCAACCCACCAAATCTCCATGCCATTTCGGACGCGCGAAACTGCCGCGAGCTTTTTTGCCACGCGCTGCGCACTCGGGGGACGCGAGCTCAAACCTGTGAAATGGATTGTTCGACATTGTGGACCCCTTTCGGTCTTACAAACGTTCGCTGTGAATTCTGAACGCCAACGTGCCCTCGCAACGCGCGCACTGCGTGTGCACTTTGATGGCGCGCATCTACGAACACTTCGGTGTCCCCGAGGACTGGATCGTCGATCCCGACATGGGTCGGCTCGAAGCCCACGCCATGCTCAATGGCCGCTACGGCCTGCGTGCCCGCTACGACCGGGTTTCGACCCTTGAGTGCCCCCTCTTCCCGGGGTTGGCTATTGGGTTGATGCGGGTGTTTGTACGGCGGTGAGTCTAGGGGCGTTGTCTGCGGAGCCTGCGCAGCAAGCTCGCACCAAGCCCCAAGAGTACGTCGCGGGAAAGCTCATAGGGCACTAATAGGCGCGCCTGGAGCCGATTCTTGACGCGTCCGCTGGCCACCAGGTGGTTGAGGCGTTCGTCGCTCGGAACAACGCCACGCTTCATCTGGCGAACCGTCCACGATACCAAACCCTCTGCCTGAATCGTACTCTTTTGCCTGCCGAGCAGAAGGCTGCGTCGATACTCCTCGTTCGTCAGTGCACCTAGCGCGTGGTCTAAGGCTCGTTTGGCCGCTGGCGGCATGCCATCGAAGTCGCCTCGGCTGAGGGCCAGAGCGAGTTCGCCAAGTGCGCGGTACTCGTCCTCGGGTACTTGGTGCTCAATCAATCGCAGCACATCCTCTGCCAGTTGAACGTCCTTGTGCAGCCCCAAGAGGAGCATATCCGCGATGACCCGCATCGGCGATTTATGCGAGGGAGCATTCGGCACGAAGTGGAACAAGTGCCACCCCTGAACGACTAGCTGTGCCGCCACCACCGCCGCCGTAGGAACGTGGATTTGTGGCTGGTCGGGGTCAACGATGCGCAACTGGGAGTGTCGTCTGAGCGTTTCGAGATCGGCAGTTTCGCGCAGTGCCCCGATCTTCAACCCCAGAATCCTAGAATGCAGCTCGATTCCCACGCCATCACTCGTACGTATGACGACCACCCCGTCGGAGTGGGTCCGCTTCGTCTCGCGATGGCAGCCCAGGTTGAGCAGTATGCGCTCAAGTTCAGGGACGTCCGATGGCGCAACGAGCACATCAACGTCCGTCGCAAACCGCCGCCCTGGTGCAACATTCATCGCGGTTTCGAGGGCCGCTTGCTTGAGCAGGGCAACGTCTACCCCGCACTGCATGGCCGCACGGCAAAATACGTTCCTCGCTCGCTGCACCGCTAGAGCACGCGTAAGTTCGAGGAAAGATTGCTGAGTCAGTTGCCGAGCGAGGTCCGGCGATAGGGCTTCCCTCAGCTTCTCCGCGGGTACCCTGGATGAAACCGGAGCGACGAGCGTGAGAGTGCGAGTCAAATCGAGAGCCCGCTCGGGAGTAGCGGGACGGGCGTTTTGTGGATACTGGTCGGCGAAGGCAGCTAAAAGTACCCAGCTAATATCTTTGTCGAGTGACACGCTGGGGGGGTGTAGTTCCGCTTCGGTTCGAATCATGCCCTGGCCGCCGCAATGACTTTAGCGCTATCCGTTTCCGGCGCCGCAAGCGATACTATGGTGCGTCGCACTATTCGTCAGTGGCTACCCGGATCTTGAACTTGTTTCTGCGCATTCCCCCGTCAAGCGATGACTGAACCAGCCTCGAAACGCCCCGTCACAGCGGCCAGCCGAAGCATACGTGTTCTCACATTTGAACGAGCCAGAACTGGGGCCCCTCATGTGCGATTGGCTGCCCAAGTTCGTAGTATGCTGCTGGGAATTCGGCGAAGCGCCAACACCCAGGCGCAATCGAGCGCTTGCGAGAGTGCCAAGGTCCTGAAGGTACGCTGTATTGATCTGCGGACAGGACAGAACAGACATCGGACCCGAACGCACGAAGGCAAACTCATGACGGTTGCACGGTTACATACCGTCCAGTTGTCCAGTCGTAGGCCAGGGTTTGCTGCGTGCTGCCATTCTCAAGGTGGACAATCAGCCGGTGTCCAAGCTCCAATCGGGGTTCTAGCAGACCACAATTTTGTGGGAGACTCATGTGACCGTCTGGAAACTTATACACGCCAACGCCTGAGCGGGTGACGGAGCCATTCAATCCATCCATGAGAAGGCTGCTTGACACACCCGAAAAGGCGACAGAGGCGCACTTCGGCAAGATCGCCTCAAGGTGTCCTTGTGGTGTAAGGGTAGCCGACCATGGTCCACCGCCCATCTCTCGCACGCACCCAGTGAACTGGCTAATAAAGATGACATTGAGGCGCAGCCCCCAACCTTCGTCAAGGTACTCGGGTGATCCGTGGGTCATCGGAGCGTGGACCACGTAAACTGTCCGACCGTCTTGGGGCAGGGCTTGCAACGCGTCGCGCAGCGCTCTAGTCGCTGTTCGAATGGCAAATGACTTCGAAGCTGCAGAAGTGAATCTTACCATGTGCTGACATACGGTTCCCGCCAGGATGGCCATTAACGTGACAACAACCCATCGTGGAAAGCGGACGCGTACGCTCGGGTGACCAAAGGCGCAAACCCCGAAAAACAAGAATACAAAAGTGAATATGCTGGCACCGAAGCGGGATGATTGCGCAAACAGTACTCCAGGCACTAGCGCGACTATCATCCAGACTAGGAGGCCGCGTTGTAGTCGTTTCTCTGGCGTGACACCGGGAACGCGCCGACTAACCATCGACCAAGTCGCGTAGCCAAGGCATGCCCATACCGCTACATTTGCAACCAGACTTATGAGGAAGCGGCTGGTTGAAGGAGTCAATTTGCGTGAACACAGGAACACCGCAACGGCATCCAAAGAGCCGTCCTGTACCAACCCAGTTGGCCAAAACATGAGTCCCCGGACGACACGAAGCAGCAGTCCCGATATACTATCTGGAACCGCGTAGACACCATTCAGAACGCCACCGAAGGCATAAGTGCGCAACAACATCCAAAGTGCGATGATCAGCACAAGCGATGCGACTGGAAACCCAATGCGCCGACGCATGAGCACTATCGACAATGCCGCGGCGACGGGTGCCCCGAGTGCTGGCTCCTTCGTGAATACGGCAAGTCCAACGAGGCCGACCGTCAAGGCGACACGTTCAGCGCAGAGGGCACTGAACGCGCCAAGAAGGAGCACTGCCGCCCCAACATCAAACTGATACGGAATACTGAACAATCCCCAATTGAGGAACGCCGGGTTGAACAAAAACAGTGCACCTAGCAGCCACTTTGGTGCCCCTTCAGCAACACCGCCAAGTTTTAAAAGTCGGACGAACAGGACAAGCCCCACGAACTGCAGTGCAAAGAACGAAGCAAAGTGCAGACTGTACCGATTGCCGAAGAAGAGGTAATTGACGTAGGTTGCTAGGTTTCCCACGGGACGCAGGAAGTTTGTGAATTGGTGGAACCATTCGGGATACACGACGAAATAGGCGGAGAATCCGCGCGTGCACCATTCCAAAGGGCCCTGCTCGAGTGTGCCCTGAAGATACGATGGCTCGTCTCCGATGGGGAAGTGGTCGGCGTAATCGAGGCGATAGCAGACAGCATACAGACTCGAAAGAATGCCGAACATGGAAACCCAGAAGCACGCACCCGCTCCGAATATTTTGTCACGGATCCGTCCTGAGCTACATTTGTCAGCGATGCGTAACATGTCGGCCTAGTATGCGTTCTGCGTTCAATCCAGAAGACTCCGCAATACCGGTCCAAGCTCCTTCAGAACATCCCAGCGATGCGGGTAGCCTAATGCAAATACGCGAACGCCGTTTACTTGCAATGCCGATGCAAGCCGAAGCAGGTGAGCGGAGGGATCGGGCTCCAACCGCTCCGCGACATATGAGTTGGTCACCAGAGCGAGAATCGCGTCCACTGGGCCAAGCTCAACTAACTCGAGCATGTCGGCGTTCTTCAAGACCACAACACGTTCTAGGAATATGTCTGCAGAACCGACCGAGACGTCATCGCACAGCAGGCGTCGCTTCCGCGTGTGGTCGTCATCAATTGGCAAGTCATCCGGCAGTTCTCCAAGCTCAATCAATGAATCGTCTCGTAGCCGCCATCGACGTTGTTGCCCGAGCAACCGCCTGGTTTCAGGCTCGACAACGATCATGACATCCGAAACGAATTCCCAACTCTCACGGCAGAGCGAAGCACAAAGGGTGGACTTTCCCTGCCCGGATGGCCCTAGAATACCCAGACCCTTTCCTGCATGCGAGACGGAACTCCCATGAAGGACGGCGTGACCACGAGCGTACCCAACGAGCCCGTGGCCAATCCCGTGCAGGAGCAATTCTTGAAGCTTTCTATCCTCAGCGGCCAACGCTTCAAACCACGCCCCATCAACATCCGCCGCGACCGTGGTGCCAGCGCCCACCCTAACCCGAAACCTTCCAGAATCACCCTGATTGACCATGAACCGACGGATTTGGCAGCCTCAGCGCAATGCCACTTTGCCCCGTTGAATCAAACGCGCTTGCTCCACGAAAGTGCAACGTTCGCCTGCTACCAAAGTTCATTGTCAATCGATGCCCGGGAACTTCAAGGCGCCCCGGTCATTCAAGAATACGCACCGGCATCCGCGGTCAGCCCGTCCATATTCGACCGTGTAAGCTCGGCAAGACCACCGAACTTCGTCAAGATCGGCGGTTCGTAAGGACGCCTAACCGCGGGTGGCGTCGCACGCTCCTCGTTCAGCACTGGCTGCTCAGTCACAATCTTCCTCCGGGACGCGATCATGGATTATTTCCACCCTAGTGTCCATTGGATGCACCGTGTCCGCCGATAATTCGAAGCCAGGTCGAGCAGCAAAGAATCAGTACTTCCAGCTTGCGCCCCGCGGGCCTGTCGACGCTTTTCCCCAAGAGACTGGAAACGTTTCTTAAGCCCAACAGCTCGCCAAGCGGAGAGTACGGGTCTGCTCCACCGGCCAGCTCGCGCAATCCAGCCCAGTGTTGTCCGTGCGGTCCGTTGAAGCGAGCTTTCGAGCGTCGCATTCGAATCTGCTCAGGTATTCGACCAGCCATGGATGCTCGAAACGCTGGCCGATTCAGTGAGCCGCACCAGCGGTCCGAAGTCGAAAGTCGGGTGCTTTGGCGAACCAGGTCCGTGTCACAGAACGGATGCTCGATCCGAATGCCAGAAATCCGTGCGGCCAGCCAGCTGTTCCCAAGTGCCGACTGCGCCTGATGATCGAAGAACTGCTCCGTCTCTTGAACGAACGATTCCCCAGTAGCCGCCATGTGGCGACCAGAATCGAGGAGACGCTCCGAGAGGTTGTAGCGATGTCGGACGTCCGCTGAGAACGCTTTGACCAAGGTCCTACGCATACGAAAACTCTCCGCCGTGGTTAGTTGAATATCTCGGGCCAGCGCTGACTTCGTAAGAAGTACATGCTTAAGAAGCCGTGCGACCGCAAACGCAACGGGGTCTCCTCGACTGCAGGATTCCCAAACTTCGCGCCATCTACGTGACTGAACTAGAGATTGAATGGGCTGCCGAACGTACCCAGCGACAAAATCTCCCATTTCTCCAGTAAGCAAGCAATCGGCTCCCGACGCCCTGGCGGCTTGACCGCACCCCGTCATAATTGAACAAAGGGCAACCCAACTTGGATCGTCCGCGAAACGCATGGCGTCCGTAATGCTTGCAAGTCCGCGATATGGAATTTTGACTTGGCGAGTGCACGCAATTGCTTCAAGGGCGGCTTCACTATAATCAGTCTCCGTTGCCTCGTTGTCGTTAGGGAATACCATCGTCACGGCTTGCAAATCGCCCTTGCGAAGCTCTGACGCAACTGCAAAGACTGACGTTGAGTCAAGGCCACCGCTCAAGGTAACGGCGGGGGACGAACACCCTTGCAGACTTCGTTTTACGGCATTCACGAAGTTCTGACTAAGCAGCTCCCTGGAATCAATTTCTGAACCCAAATCGTCGGAATTGTCGAAGGAATAGTACTTGCGCTTTCTGCAGCCATCAGTTTCCCAACGCACAGTCGTCGCTCTGGGCAGACTCTTCACGCCGCGAAACATGGTCGCCCCGCTTCGTCGCGGCAGGCTTAGTACCATCTCCGCACATGTTTCAACATCCACGCCCGAATCTACATCATCCAGCCTGCTCAATGCGATGGCACGAGTTGCCACGGCGACTCCACCATCGGGCAGCGCCGCATAGAACAGCGGCTCAAGTCCAAGCGGATCCCTAGCAATTGTGAGTATACGACTCGCCCCGTCCCAAACCACCAACGCAAATTGCCGAGACCAGACCAACGAATCTCCCGCTCGATCTTCTGGTGAACTTGAGAGACGCGGCAGTCCCCAGCGTGGATCAAATCCGTTGCCATCTCCTACGCGCCCCCAAACGACACCTTGCCCACGAGCACAGACCGGCTCGCGACCGACCTTTGTCGTTGGTATCAGGCAGCCAACCGCGACGCATCCGTCGCCCACCGCAATAGTCATCCTGCCAAACCGCGCGTCACTCCAGTCAAGAATTCGGTTCGCTTCTTCGGCCAGGTCGCGCCTTCCTGGCCGAAACAGCCCCACTAGACAGTCAACGGACACGCTCGCTCAGTTCTCCTTGTAACACGCCAGGCACCGGAAACATCGCCATGCTAGCCACTCCGACTCGCAAGGCCTTCGTCTACTAGTCTCGACAGTACGTTCAAGATATCATCCGTCGCCGCGCGTTCAGGCACATCGAATTCTGTGGTAATTCGACTGACCAATTCCGGAACGGACCTGGGCGACTGGATTAGTTCCCAGATCCGCTTACCTGTGGCATTCAACCCGAAATAGGCGCCCGTTTGCTGGTGCAGCAATACCAATTCCCCAGACGCATCGGCCACCAAATGCCCGGCAACGGCAGCAAACGTATCCGATACGTTTGCTGCCTCTGAATATTCTTCGTGCGACGTCATCGTAGGATTATCACGCGCCCATCCGGAGTCGAGGCGCCGTAGGTGACGTCGCCGACTGCGATGTCCGCATAGGTATCGAAGTCAGCATCTCGGATCAATGTCGCTTGCCGCGCCATCTCCTGCCAGGTTCCAGTTGTGGGTGCAGGGAGCGGGACTACCACGTCTGCAATCGTCTCGACATTGGTGGTTGCCGGATATGAGACCCGCGCACCGTCCACGATGAACAAGCGGCGGTTGCCGCCAGCTTGGGTCGAGATGACTACGTCGGCACGAGCGCTGCCGATCAGCGACATAGTGGTCGTAGTTCCGGAGATCCCACCACCAGCAACGAATCTTCCGAACACGCGACCTGCTGAACTTTCCGAGGTATTGACTGTTTCCAGCTGTGCAAAGGGACCTTCCGCGGCGGTACCAGAGCGCAGCTGAACGAACGAGGAGGCTGCGCCCACGAATGGGTATCCAAATGCCGGTTGTCCGCCTGGCCCCACATCCCCGAGGGTGGCAATCCCGTTGAACCCCATGCCCCCTCCCGCCACGGTGCTGTCGAATACGTGCCGTGCGGACGTGAACGATATTGGCGTCCCGGAGTTAACCCGTCCCGCGAAGCTATACAATCGGCCAGCGTTGGCTCCGGCTGCCGTCGTCGTGTACGGGGCGGCAGCAATGACGCCCGTCCCCCCACTTGATCCGTAGAATAACCCGGACCCGGCCACCCAGACACCTAGGCGCGCCGTGGTTGAAAGGTCGCCATCGATCCGGGTCGCTGCGACGCCGAATGCAGATGGAAGTGAAGTGACAGCTGGAAGGCCTCCCGCGATGCCATACAGAATCACAGCTTGACCTTGATACCGCGCTCCCTGTGGATTGTACTGGGGAGCACCAATCACAACGTCGTCGACACCATCACTATTGAAATCGCCCAATCTGGCAATGCTTGCACCAAGTTGAGCCGTGGCATAAGCCGCATCGGAAACACCATCAACGGTCACGATCGCGTTGGCGTTGGCCTGAGTCAGCGTGACGGGCCAATTGGACCTGCCGTAGTAGAAGTAAACGATACCTCCTCCTTCTCGGGAAGAACAAATGGCTAAGTCGAGAATCTTGTCCTTGTTGATGTCACCGACGATCGCCAGCGCGAACCCGAAGTAGGGCACCGGTCCCTGGATCGTGACCGATGGGGTCGTTGCGTAACCATTGGCACTACCGAAGTAGATGTACACATTCGTGCCAGGCGCGCCACCAACGACCAGGTCCGAGTAGTTGTCCCCGTTGATATCGCCCGATCCGTCGATTGCCCAACCGAAGTTGGTACCGGGTACGGGGGCCGGGATCTGCGTTACTTTGAAGTGTTCGATTGTTACCGCAGCCGTGTAAACAAGATCGCTTCGATTTCCCACGTCGTCCGTCGCCTGCACCGCGAAGTAGTAGCCATTTTCGATCAAGCGATTGGTGACATCAACCGAGTCGGTAACGCCGGGTGTCTGGGGAACGCCGTTGAACGGCACGACTTCCGCAGCGCTGAATTTGGTTGAGTTATCGATCATCGACGTCGCAACGCGAACGTCGTAGCCCGTCGCCGGGCTGCCGCCGGTCGGCAAGTTCCATGAAAGGGTGAAACTGGTCTGGCGGCGAACCTTTGTCACGGCGCCCAAGTTGAGCGGCGTGGCTGGCCTGGTCACGTCAACAGGGACATTGATCGAACCGACACCGATTCCCGAACTCGTCACACTAGTTCGAGCGGAAAGCTGAACTGAAGCGCCCTCGGGTACGACGTTGGCACCCGCGATCGCCAAGGTTGCACAGCCGGTCGTTGAATCGATGGCCTGTGGTGTTCCGACGTCGGTACCGTTGACTGAGAACTGTAGCGTCACTCCCGCCGCAGCTGCGCCAGTCAGGTTAGCGCAGGCGCGCAAACTTCCCTGCCAACCCGCCACTCCAGTATCGGCATCGACTACAGCGCCGGGAGTCGTATTTCCGGGAGCAGTCAGCAGACTGGTCGACACGGGCGATGAGCCTACTGGGCTCGCTATCCACGATACGACCGGGGGTGGAGTCGACCCAACCGTGACACCGCAAGTACCTGCAGATGGGAACAGACCAACATTGCCTGATGGCCGGGTCGCCGACGCGGACAACTGATTGAGCCCCGTGGGAAACACGACACCCGCAATCGGTAATTGCGAGAACGTCGGCACCGCTGCACTAGTGTACGCCGTCGATGAACCAGAACCTGGCGCCACTGTTGCCACAACCGGGCCCGATGCAGAACCAAAGGTGAGTGTCTGCGTCGAGGCGCCTGAGTTGTTGATGTACGACCCACAGAAGTTTGTGGGTGAAAGCAAGGTTAGCGTCGGCACCACCGAATCCACCCAAACGTCAATCACCGACGTCGTAGTGCCGAAGTTCAAGTCGGTAATCGTCGCGCTGAGTTCGGTGGCCTTGTTCAGCGTGAAGTCGGAGTTTACCGTGCTTTCGTTGATCGTCGCGTTACTGAACACAGCCACACTCGGCTGTGCGCCTGCACATAGGTTGCCGCTGTCTGCCGCAACAGTTACAGTGGCAAGTTGCGTCAAGGTCGCATCGCCGTACCACCCTTGCTTCAGGGTCGCGCTGCTACCAGCCGGTGCATTGGTGCAAACCACGACGTCGTACTGTGCGCCTAGGGTCGCGCCGTTCTTGTCCTTCTTCTGACCCGTCGCGGTTGACGATGCCGCAAGGATGCGCAGCGACTGATTGGTGAAGGACGTCGAGTCCGCACCATTTCCGCCGGAGACTGGGTCCTGGAATTGGACGACGGGGTTGGACGAAGAACATGTGACGTTCTGGCGCGTGATGGTCCGCGGATTCTGCGCCTTGTCCTTAATCGCAAGAGTCAGATCGAATGGACCATTGCCGGGACAGGGGAAGTTGACACAAGCACCGCTCCCGGTGGTTGCCAATGCTGGCGCACATACCGGGCTATTGCCGCCGATAGAGACGCAGAAGTTGTTCGCGAGCGAGCCAAACGTTGTTGCGTCAACGTCCAAGGCATCCGTCGACGTCGTTGCGCCGCAAAGCCGCATTGCCCCGCTTAGTAGATCGGTGGGACCGAAATGATCGCCATCGGCAAGGGCGGATACCGTCGCCGCACCGGCACCGGTACCTTTGGTGACCGCCAAGTCAGGCGCCGTGGTGTCAACGGGAACGTTGAGCGCCGTTGAAGTCGCTTTGGCACCCGAACGAGCCTGGCAGGTTGCAGTCGCTGTATAGGCTCCGTCTGTTGCCAAGGTGACGCCCGGGAACGTCGCCTTTCCGGTCATCGCCACGGCGTAAACCGTTGTTGTCGCAGTGCCGTTCGTGGCGGTCAACGATACTGGTTGCCCGTCCTCGATATCGGTCGTGACTTCGAATGCAGCTTGGTATGCGGAGCCCTCGGAACTTACCCGGTCCCCACCGTCAGCAGTGGCCACTGCATTCAACGCTACATGCGTTGCGGTAAACGTGGGTTTTGAAAGGTTACACGTCGAATGCCCGAGACAGTTGACGGTAATGGCCTCGGTTGCCGAGCATGCTGTCATGCTCGCACTGGCTGCGACTTGCAGAG
>Ga0302321_100004401_pt1 | contig 12205 bp, 12 predicted proteins | sample Fen_T0_1_FD_202505 | JGI IMG/M metagenome (GOLD analysis project Ga0302321, IMG submission 202505) | Peat permafrost microbial communities from Stordalen Mire near Abisko, Sweden - Fen_T0_1 | ecosystem: Environmental > Terrestrial > Soil > Wetlands > Permafrost | place: Sweden: Abisko...
CGCCGCGTCGCTCAGGAACACCGTGTCCGGGCGCAGCACGTCCAGCGGATCGGCAGCATTGGGGAACAGGGCTGGCGTGATCGCGCCCGCACGAAAAGCGTCGACACCGAAAATGGACAGCGCGTCGTCGCGCCCCTTGATGCGCGCATCGACTTCGACGATTCCGCTGGCGACCGCGATATCCGGGTCCTGGGCCAGGGCCACGAAGAGCGTTTCGTCGAACCCGGAGCGCGGGCCGCGCACTTCGAGATCCGCGCTCCCGGACAGCGTGGCCATGCTGCCGGCGAATTCGCCGATCGCCGCCTGGTTGATGAGTTGTACCGCGAAACCAAGCGCCACGCCCAGCGCGATCGCCAGCACCGACAGCAGCAATCGCCCGCGATTGCCTTGACTCGCCCCTCCCAGCGTGGCGCCCAGTATGCTGACGTGCGCCGTGCCCGGAGTCATCGCGTTACCGGCAGTGAAGTCTCGTGCAATCCGTCTGCGGTAAGCGTCAGTACGCGATCGGCGGTAGCCGCAGCGGCATGCGAATGCGTGACGAGTACTCCGGTCGCGCCGTGCGCCTGCAGTTGCCCGCGCAGCAACGCCATCACTCCCGCTGCGCTTTCCGCATCGAGGTTGCCCGTCGGTTCGTCGGCAAGAACGAGGGCAGGGCGATGAACGAGTGCGCGGGCGATGGCGATGCGCTGCAATTCACCTCCGGACAATTCGCGGGGCATGCTGGCCCCTCGCGAGTCCATTTCCACCGCGTCGAGCATCGCGGCCACGCGCGCATCGGCCTCGGCTCCGCGCACGCCGGTCAGCGCCAGCGGCAACGCGACATTCTGCGCGGCCGACAGGTAGGGCAGCACATGAAACGCCTGGAACACGAAACCCATGCGCTCGCGGCGAAGCCGGGTCAGCGCGTCGTCATCGAGCGCGGCGAGATCGATGCCGTCCACCCGGACCGTGCCGCTGTCCGGCCGATCGAGTCCGGCGATGAGATTGAGGAGCGTGGACTTGCCGATGCCGGACTCACCCATGACAGCTACGAACTCGCCGCGCGCAACATCGAGGGCAAGGCCCCGCAATACCGTCAGGCGGCGCGGGCCGGCAAAGGTCTTGTTGACGGAGCGAAGGGAGAGCACGGCGGTTGCAATTGCGGGAGAGCCCGCAGAACAGGTAACTGCGCCAACGAGCCTGGCGGACTTGGTTTCGCGTTTGCGACGGAAGGCGTTTTGGGCGCAATACAAGGCGCGAGTCCGAAAGCATATCGCGAATAGGGTGAGGGCGCGTAACGCAGAGCTGGCGCAACTGAGGCGCCCAAAGGCCCGTCCCTTCGCTCATTTGGGTTTTGCTGCTAGAAAGCGCGTCTGCTTCGTCGCTCGGTTTGCGAATATTCGCGATATTCGCTGCACCTCGCCCCTCGCATCCGTCGCTTTTTGGCGCAACAACGCATACGTGAAATCAAGTCCGACAGGCTCCCGGTGGCGCATCGCGGCGCGAATGCGCGCGCATTGCAACCGCCCTGATCAGGCCGGCTCCGTTTGCTCGGCGTGCGTCCAGACCCGGGCCAGCATGTCCCGCAACGCGCGCAGGACAGGTTCATCTTCGCGCTCGGCGAGGTAGATGAACGACAGCGTGGTCAGCAGACGCTTGTCGCCCCAGAGGACCACGTCGCCCGCCGCCGCCGCCGCGAGGGCCAGGTCCTCGCGCATCAGCGAAACGCCAAGGCCGGCGACGACCAGCGAACTGATCACTGCTTCATGGTCGGCCTCGACCCGCCGCGCGGGAGAAACTCCATGCTCGCGAAACAGTTCGCCGGCAAGTGCGCTGTGCGTGCTGATCGGCGGTGTCATGACCCACGGCATCGCCACGATCTCGTCCCACGGCGCATTCTCGATCCGTTCGCGCCAGGCGACCGGTGCGACGACCCGATAGGCGACATTGAGCAGCGGCAGCGAAGCGACTGTGGGATGGGTCAGGCTGCCGTAATAGAAACTTGCGTCGAGTGCGCCGTCGCGCACGTTCTCGAATGCTTCCCCGGTAACCACATGGTGCAGTTCGATTTCGAGCAGGGGGAACGTTTCGACCGACTGCGCAAGCAGGTCACCGACGCGGATGAACTCGGGGTCCGACACGGTGCCGTCGCGAACGCGGCCGGCGACCTCGCCCTTGAAGGCGCTGGCGTGGCTGCGCAATACCTGCGCGGCGGCAACAACCTTTTGCGCTTCCGGCAACAGGCTCCGCCCTGCGGGGGTGAGCTCCATCCCGCTTGGCAGCCGCTCGAACAACGGAACGCCGAGTTCGTCCTCGAGCGCCTTGATCTGGGCGCTTAGCGCCGGTTGACTGATGTGTAGGCGGTCGGCTGCACGGGTCAGATGTCCCGACTCGGCGACCGCCGCGAAGCTCCTGAGCTGGTAAAGCTCCATAGGACTCCGTTCGTGTCTACCAAAGCTGGATTATACCGGATTTGTTGCGATGCAGCAAAACAGCTGCATGGACATAAGTCAAACCGATTACCTTGATTCGAAAGAACGATTGGACGAAATTCCCGCTTGCCCTTAACTTGTTGTTGTGCGATGCACCAATATTGCGCAAACAGCCCACGAGGCGAACAGGAGTACCCCATGAGATTCGCAACCGCAATCCAACCCGACCCGAGTTTCATTACCATTTGCATCAAGACGGCGCAATCGACGTTCTCGGACGTCATGCCATCCTACGACGATCCCAGATCGCCGCCTATTGCGCCCAAGGCGTCCGCCGCCAGCCCTTACCGCGGCAGGTCATGGACGTCGGCGATAAGCGACTGGTTCTATCACCAGCAAGTTGCCGAGCGCGAAGCCTATCTGGCCAAGGCGACGGACATTTTCGACCTGGAGCGCAGGATGCGCCAGTACGAACAGCGGCCGTACTACTGAGCGCCGCCCGGCATCGAATCGCGCCTCCCGCGGTAGCGGCCTAGCGCGCAAGGGCCGCGGCCAGACCGGCAGTTCCGCAGGCGAGAATGACTGGAATCACGCCCACCTTGTAGCGGAAGAGCGCGAGCGTCGCGGCCGCGGCGATAGCAAGCGCCAGAGGATCGAGTCCCGCCAGTGCGGCTTCAGGTCGATACCCGCCTGGCCAAAACACGTGCCATGCAAAGAATCCGGCGAGGTTGACGATCACGCCGACCACAGCTGCCGTGATTCCCTTCAGCGGTGCGGTGAATTTCAGTTGTCCATGCGTCGTTTCGATGATGGGTCCGCCCGTCAGGATGAACATGAACGACGGCAGGAAGGTAAAGAAAGTCACCACGCATGCCGCAGCGATCCCCGCGAGCGGCAGCAATTGGGGCCCGAACAGCTGCTTCGCCCAGCCGCCGACGAATCCGACGAACGCGACGACCATGATCAGTGGCCCGGGGGTGGTTTCCCCCAGGGCCAGGCCATCGATCATTTGCGTCGGCGTCAGCCACGCGAATGACTCGACTGCACCTTGGTAGACATACGGCAGCACTGCGTATGCGCCGCCGAAAGTGAGCAGCGCAGCCTTGGAAAAGAACCAGCCCATCTGCACCAGCGGCGAATCCCAACCTGTCGCCGCGGCCAAAGCGCCGAGAACCAATCCCCACAGCGCGAAAAATGCGACCACGACAGCAATGAGTTGTTGCCACGCAAAGCGCGCGTGCGCCGGCGTGGGCGTGTCGTCGTCGATGACCGAGGGATAGTGCGGTCCACCATCGGCCGCGTGCGCGGACCCCGCGGCAAATGCCGACGGCATGAAGCGACCACCGAGATGGCCCAGCAATCCGGCCGCAAGGATGATGACGGGAAAAGGTGCGTTGAATGCGGCGATCGCTATGAACGCCATCGCCGCGATGACCCACAGCACGGGGTGGCGCAGCGTCCGGGACCCCATGCGCCACGCCGCGTGCAGCACGATGGCGACCACCGCTGGCTTGACGCCATACAGGATTCCCGCGACCGCGGGCACACTGCCCCAGGCCATGTACAGCCACGACAGCGCGATGAGCACGAACAGCGATGGCAAAACGAAAAGGCCGCCGGCGACGATGCCGCCCCAGGTCCGGTGCATCAGCCAGCCGATATAGGTGGCGAGCTGCTGCGCCTCGGGTCCGGGCAGCACCATGCAGTAGTTGAGCGCATGCAGGAACCGTCGCTCGGAAATCCAGCGCTTTTCGTCGACAAGCTCGCGGTGCATCAGCGCAATCTGCCCCGCCGGGCCGCCGAAACTCAGGCAGCCCAGGCGGAACCAGTAGCGAAATGCTTCGGCGCGGGTTGGCGCGCGTGGCAAGGATTCTGCACCGATCACGCGGGTTCCCGTGCGCGCAATTTTTCCGGAAACCAGCCATGCGCCTCGTCCTGGGCCTCGCGGCACCAGGCGTAGAGCGAGTCGTAGACGAGCATTCCCCATTTCAGCATCGCGTGGTCGTCGGCGAACATTGCCGACAATCCGAGCGACACCGAAAGCAGGCCCGGTGCCTGCGCAGCGAGATGCAGCGCCGAAGTGTCGGCGCCACGCACGATGGTCGCCAGCGTGTCGAGGGCAGGGTGCGCAAGCGCGTGGATGTGGATGAACGCGTCGAAACTGCACTCCGGACCAAGGTGCGAATACGTAACATCCGGTATGTCGTACGCGGTTGCGCCATTCGCCGCGGCGAACGCGCGCACCTCCTGATTGGGGACGTAGAAGAATTCCGCCGATGGATCGATGAAGCGCCGAATGAGCCAAGGACAGGCGATGCGGTCGATCTTGGGGCGCTCGCGAGTGACCCAACGCGACGGCGCGACAAAGGCGGCGGTCGCGCCGCCGCGTTCGCGCCATCCGGCGATGCCTCCCTCCAGTTTGCGCGCTTCGTACCCCGCCGCTTGCAGGAACGCGGCGACGTTCTGCGAGACTTCATGTCCGTGCACGCAATACACGACCACGGGCCGCCAAGGCTCGAGGTCGCGCGCCCATTCGAATATGGCTTCCGGTGCGCGCTTCACCGCACCTTTGATGACGCTGGGATCCTTGTCGAAGGCCGGCGTGCGGCGCACGTCGACGAGCGTGGGCGGCGGAAATGCGCCCAGGCGTTGCTGCAATTCATCGGGATTGACGGCACCAGTCATGCTCATTTGATTGCCTCCTGTCGCGGCAAAGGCGACAACGAAGCAGAGCTTGGATGGCGCGAATGCCATCGGTGCCGCGGGGCGTCTGCGGGAAGACCCCTGCTGCGAATATTAGACCTGCGCAACGCCTAGATCAAGCCTTCCAGCAATTGCACGTCGACCATCTCGCCAGCGGCGACATTGCCGGTCGGCGTGGGCAGCACGATGAAGCAGTTGGCCTGCGACATCGACGACAGAATGCCCGAGCCCTGATCGCCGGTGGTGCGCACGGTCCAGCCGCCGGTCCCGTCGGGAGACAAAATCCCGCGCTGGAATTCGGTACGCCCCGGCGCCTTGCGAATGGGGGCACCGAGCGCTGCCTTGAACATCGGCATCGGGCCTGAATCGCGCCGCCCCGACAGCATGAGCAGCGCATCGCGGACGAACGCGTAGAAGGTCACCATCACCGCCACCGGATTTCCCGGCAGCCCGAAGAAATGCGCATTGCCGATCTTGCCGTATGCGAGCGGGCGGCCCGGTTTCATCGCGATCTTCCAGAACAGCACCTCACCCAGCTTGTCCAGCAGTTGCTTGACGAAGTCGGCTTCGCCCACGGAGACGCCGCCTGACGTGATGACGACATCGGCGCTTGCCGCGGCGGTCGCGAACGCATGCTCGAGTTTTTCGGGAACATCCGGCACGACGCCCATGTCGACGATGTCGCAGTTGAGGCGCGTCAGCATCCCGTACAGCGTATAGCGGTTGCTGTCGTAGATGTCGCCCTCGGCGAGCGGCGTGCCGATGGACTTCAGCTCGTCGCCCGTGGAAAAAAAGGCGACGCGCAGCTTGCGATAGACCGTCACCTCGCCAATTCCGAGCGAGGCGAGCATGCCGAGTTCGGCGGGCCGCACGGGCTGGCCGACCTGAAACACGACCTCTCCCTGCCGCAAGTCCTCGCCGGCGAACCGTCGATTCTGTCCGGCCTTGGGCAAAGCGCCCGCGGGAATCCGGACGCCGCCGGCGATTTCCGTGGCGCGTTCCTGCATGACGACCGAATCGCTCCCCGCCGGCATGATGCCGCCTGTGAAAATGCGCACGGTCTCGCCGGGGCCGATGGCACCGGCATGCGGCTTGCCCGCGAACGATTCGCCGACCCGCTTCAACTCGGTCTCGCTGTTGCTGGAAAGGTCGGCAAAACGGACGGCCCAGCCATCCATCGCCGAGTTGTCGTGGCCCGGCACCGCAATGGGCGACACGACGTCCTGCGCGAGGACGCGGTCGAGTGCTGCGCGAATGTGCACGCGCTCGGTGGCGGTCACCGGTGAAAGGAACTGGCGGATCAACGCGCGCGCGCGATCCACCGCCATCGAATTCGGGTCGTAATCGTCGGCGCAGGAGGCCTCGAATAGCGTCAGTGGTTTGTTCATGGAATCCGGTCCGTGGGTCTGAAGCGCGATTTTAGACCGAGCGCGGGTTGTTCGAGCCAATGCCACGACAAGACCGCGACTACGAGCGTCGAAGCCAGCGCCAGCGCAAAGAGAGGCGCTGGTTCGATTCCCGGGATGCGTTGCACGAGGGTTTGCTGAATCGGGAACGCATAGACGTAGACACCATAGGAATAGTCCCCGACGCGGTTGAATGCCGGCCACACAAGACGCGGATGATAGGCGACGACGAGCACGACATAGGCGAGCAGCGGCGCGAACAGCACGCCGCGCGCCAGTTCCGCCGGATTCACGATCACCAGCAGTATCGCGATCGCCGCAATCGCCGGCGACACCGGAATGGCTTCGCGCCACACGCAGGCCAGCGAACCCAATGCGAACAGCAGCACGAGATCCCTGGTGGCCATGTCGGGGGGCAGCATCGGCAACCAGTCCGGGCGCCAGAGGGACAGCGCGAGCAGGACCCAGAGCGCCGCGAACCACGCGATGCGGCGCGCCAGCAGCCCCGCCGCGCCCACCGCGAGTATCGCGACATACAAGCGCAGTTCGACCGGCAGCGTCCACAGCGAACCATTGACGTCGTGCGGGATCGGGTTGGCCGGAAACGCTCCGGGCAGCCGGTGCCGTATTTCCCACGCGGGCGTAACGTGGACTATGTATTCGAGTGTCTGCGGGTCCGCGAGGAAACGGCCCCAATCGAGCGCGCTGGAAATTCCAGCGAGCGCAATCGTCAGCGCGACCGCGGCGATGAGCGCCGGATAGATGCGCAGGACGCGCGCAGCAACGAACGGAATTACACGTTCGCGTGCGAGCCAGCTCTGCGTCACCAGAAAACCGGAGATCACGAAAAAGCACGCGACTCCCAGCGCACCGAAATTGAGTTCCGGGACGCGCCGCCACAATGGCTCGTCCGTCCAGTGGTCGGTCAGCGCGTAGCTGTGGAACAGCACGACACTGGTTGCCGCTACCAGTCGGATCAGCTGGAAATTGTTGTCACGCCCGTGCGCAAGCGCCGACAGCCGCAGCATCAGGACTCGGCGTCCGGGGCTGCGGCCGCCAGTTCGGCGGCCGTGTTGATATTGCGAAACGCATCCTCGCAATCGTCGAACGGCACTTCAACAACGCGCAATGTGGCATACCACGCATCGATCTTGCGCCCTCCTTGGTGCAGGAACGACGCCAGGTGTGGAAGCACATCGCGACGCACCAGCGCAAACACCGGGTGAGGCTGATGGAGCGTCTTGGCGACGGCGAGCTGCGCGTTGTCGCGCGCTATTGCAGACCCGAGCCGCGCGACGAGGTCCGTGGGCAGGAATGGCGAGTCACAGGGCACCGTGACCACGAACGGCGTCGTCGCTTCGAACATTCCGGCGTGCAGCCCCGCCAGCGGACCCGCGAAGCCGCCGACGGCGTCCGCGACTACGGTATAGCCAAACAGTTCATAGCGATCCCTGTTCTGGTTGGCGTTGATCAGCATCGAGCCGACTTGGGGCGCCAGGCGCGCTAGCACATGCGCGACCATCGGCTTGCCGCCAAGCTCGACCAGGCCCTTGTCGATGCCACCCATGCGCCGGCCCATGCCGCCGGCCAGCACGATGCCGGTGATCTCCTCACGGTGTGGCCCCGCCACACTTGCGGCTTTCGCCGCTGCGCTGCCCCCCGATGGGGACCAATTCGCGCCTTGGGACGGCCCGGCGGCGCTCATCACTCGCTCATCACGCCTTGAAGCGATGCGCGCCGGTGAAGAGCAGGTAGTGACGGTTGGTGGCGCGGCCGATCATCGTGATGCCGACCTTTTCCGCGATCTCGTGGCCCATCTGCGTCAAGCCAGAACGCGAGACCAGGAACGGAATGCCCATCTGCGCCGCTTTGATCACCATCTCCGACGTCAGGCGACCGGTAGTGTAGAAAATCTTGTCCGCGCCATCGAGCCGATCGAGCCACATACGACCGGCGATGGCGTCCACCGCGTTGTGCCGGCCGACATCCTCGACGAACATGATGATCGCGGACTCGCTGGGACCATTGGTGGCGAGCGCGCAGCCGTGCACGGCGCCGGCCTGCTTGTAGATGGTTTCGTGCAGCCTGACGCGGTCCAGCAGGTCGTAGAGCGTGGCCCGCGAAAGTGTGGCGCCAGGCGGCAACCGGACGTCGTCGATCTCCTCCATCAGGTCCCCGAACATCGTGCCCTGGCCACAGCCGGAAGTTTTGGTGCGCCGCGCGGTCTTGCCTTCGATGTCGACCATTCCCGTGCGCGTCTTGATCGCGCAGGAATTGGTTTCCCAGTCGACCTGCACGGCGACCACGTCATCGATCGACGCGACCAGCCGTTGATTGCGCAGGTAACCGATGGCGAGCGCCTCGGGTGCCGCGCCCAGCGTCATCAGCGTGATAAGTTCCTGCTTGTCGACATAGATCGTCAGCGGGTGTTCGCCGGCCACGGGCACGGCGCGCGCTTCGCCGTGCTCGTCCACCGCTTGCACTTCGAACGTCGATGGTCGCGCGGCGTCGGTCAGCAGTGGGCGATAGGGAGTATTCGGAGCATTCACGTTTTTTGCAAGTGCGAAAACGCCGTGCGCAGCTTGCCATTCCTTGCGCGATCGGCGGGTCGTCAAGAACTCTTCACCCGCCGATATAGCTCATCTCCACTTTCGGAGCGCGAGCCGTGGCCGCGGTGCGCAGTTCCGAATAGCGGTCGGCGCGACTGCCCCATATTGCGGCAATGGCGTTGCCCATCTGCGCGTCGCTGAACCCGCCGCGCAGCAGATCGCGCAAGTCATGGCCGTGCGTGGCGAAAAGGCAGGTGTAGAGCTTACCTTCGGTGGACAAGCGCCCACGCGTACAGTCCCGGCAGAAGGCCTCGGTCACGGAGGCGATCACGCCGATCTCGCCGCTTCCATCCAGATACCGCCAGCGCTGCGCGACCTCGCCGTTGTAGTTCGGGTCGACCGGTGCGAGCGGCAGATCTGCTGCGATCAGGCGCACGATCTCCGCAGCGGGCACGACGTCGTCCATCCGCCAGCCGTTGGTCGCGCCGACGTCCATGTATTCGATGAAGCGGACGATATGTCCGGTGCCCTTGAAGCGGCGCGCCATCGGCACGATCGAGCTCTCGTTCATGCCTGCCTTCACCACCATATTGATCTTGAGCGGCGACAGACCCGCGGCCGCGGCGGCGTCGATGCCCGCCAGAACGCCGGCCACCGGAAAGTCGACGTCGTTCATCGCGCGGAATGTCGCGTCGTCGAGGGAATCGAGACTGACCGTTACCCGAGTCAACCCCGCGTCACGCAGGCTTTGCGCCTTCTTCACGAGCAGCGTTCCGTTGGTGGTGAGCGTGAGGTCGATATCGCCGAGGCGCGCAAGCATCTCCACCAGTCTTTCGAGATTCCTGCGCAGCAGCGGTTCGCCGCCGGTGAGCCGGATCTTGCGCACGCCGAGTCCGACGAAAACCTTAGCGACGCGCGCAATTTCCTCGAAGGACAGGAGATCCGCGTGCGGCAGATATTCGTAATCGCTGCCGAACACGTCCTTGGGCATGCAATAGACGCAACGGAAGTTGCAGCGGTCGGTGACCGAGATGCGCAAATCCGACAGGCCACGGCCGTGCGCATCGGCGATCGGCCCCGCGTGCTCCGGGCCCTGCGCCGCCGCGCGCAGGAATTCGTTGGCACCAGCGGGAGACCGAGCATTGCCCGATACGGGCTTGAGGGGAATGATGGTGGCCATGGGCGGGAAGGCGGGCGAATTGAGATAGTCGCGCAGAACAAATGGTAGCAGACCGCGTGCAGCGGCCTCCCGTCCGAACGGCTACGCGGGTGTATGATCGATCGGTTTTGTTGCCCTTACTGTCCGGCGCAGGCGGAATCAATCGAATACCCATGAAGCCAGTGTATTTTTTCGTTGACATTCTGATGGAACGCGTCCCCCTCGTGAACCGCTGGGTGAGTGAACAATGGCGGCCGGTGGCCGTGCTTCCCGTCGGCGCAATGGCCATGGAAGTCGGGATTGCGAAACCCGGTGCGGCTGAGCGCGTGGCCGACGGTCCGGCCGGCACAACGTGGCGCTTCCCCGGCCACGCCATCGAACTGCACCCGACCGAGGCCGAAGGCTACTTTCTGAACATCACTTCCGAGACGCCACTCGTGTTCGTCATGTGGCGTCAGGCGGAAGACGACAGCGAGCCCGCGGCGCGTCCGCAAGTCGTCACCGTCAGTTACAACCAGGCCGGCCGCATTATGGACGGCGGTGAACGGGTCGATCCAGTGCCGATGCCGGAGGCGATCCTCGCGTGGATGCGCCCGTTCGTGACCGAACATTACAAGCCCGAGCCACGCCGGAAAATGAAGCGCAACGACCCGTTCAAGGACGGCGCGTTCGTGCGCGACCGTCCGCCGCGCGGGTGAGATCCGCGTTGCCGCAGCACATGGCCGACAACCCCGAGACGACCGAACCGTTCTCGCTCAAACGCTGGTCGCAGCGCAAGCGGGCCGCCGCGCGGACCGATCCCACGCAACCATCGCCTGCCGTAGCGCCGGTGGCGGAGGATCCCGCTGTGGCCGCAATTGCGACAGCAGATGCAGGCCCTGCTGCAATGCCCGAAGCGGCTCCGTTGCCGCCGGTGGATTCGCTGACCTTCGATTCCGATTTTTCCGCGTACATGCAGCCGAAAATCGATGAAGAGACAAAGCGCGCCGCGTTAAGGAAGCTGTTCAGCGACCCGTCGTTCAACGTGATGGACGGGCTCGACATCTATGTGGGCGACTACACGCAGTCCGATCCCATGCCGGCGGGAATGCTGGATAAACTCTCCGCCGTTTACGCAATGCTCGATCCGGCGAAACCGGCGCTGGACGCGAGGTCGGCCGCAGGCGCTCTCCCGGCGCCTGCCGACGTTGTCCCGGTGCCCGAACCAGAGATACCCATCGCCGCCGCTGCGGAATCCGCGCTTGCGCAGGAATCGACCGCGCCCGCCGCCGACCCGGTTGCCAAATCGAAAGAGCCATGAGTCTCGCGGGCAGGAAACTCTTCCTTTGTTCGTGCAACGGCACGATGCCGCTCGACGGCGACGCGCTCGCGCGGGCGCTGGAGCTTTCGGCAAACCCCGGCGTGCACACGATGCTTTGCCAGCGCGAGCTCGCCCGATTTGTCGCGGGCGCGCAAGGCGATATCGTGGCCGCCTGCACGCAGGAGCAGCAACTGCTGTCCGATGCCGCCTTTGAAGGGGGCAAGGCGCAGGCGATCCGGTTCGTGAACATCCGCGAGACCGGCGGCTGGTCGAATGAGGGGCGTGACGCAACGCCCAAGATTGCGGCGCTGCTGGCGATGGGAGCACTTCCCGACCCTGATCCGGTGCCCAGCGTGAGCTATCAGTCGGGCGGACAGGTGCTGATCACCGGACCCTTGAGCGCGGCGCTGTACTGGGCCGATGTACTGAAGGATCGCCTCGAAGTCACGGTGCTGGCCACGGGACGCGCGATGGGCAGCGAACTTCCGGCGGAGCGTGCCTATCCCGTGTATTCGGGGGACTTGAAATCGCTCGCCGGATGGCTCGGTGCATTCGACGTGGAATGGGCGCAGGCCAATCCGATCGATCTCGACCTGTGCACGCGCTGCAATGCGTGCATCCGCGCTTGCCCGGAAAACGCCATCGACTGGAGCTACCAGGTCGACCTCGATCGCTGC
>Ga0302321_100004402_pt1 | contig 12203 bp, 8 predicted proteins | sample Fen_T0_1_FD_202505 | JGI IMG/M metagenome (GOLD analysis project Ga0302321, IMG submission 202505) | Peat permafrost microbial communities from Stordalen Mire near Abisko, Sweden - Fen_T0_1 | ecosystem: Environmental > Terrestrial > Soil > Wetlands > Permafrost | place: Sweden: Abisko...
CCTGGCCGAAGCTGGACACCGGTCCCCGTTCAGAAAGAGTTGATGCATTGTTTGCCAACGACGGTGGGCGGTCCACGGTTTGTATTCACACGGGACCTACGTGGGCGGTCCGTGAATGGCCGCGAGAATACTGGGCGGATCTCGTTGGGCGGTTGCAGGGGAGCCTGGGCTGCCGCGTCTTGCACATCGGCGCGAGCCGCCATTTCCGAGAGGGTGAGCGCAAGGAGCCCCCGGTTCAAGGTGCGGAGGATTGCCGCGACATTTATTCATTGATGGAGACAATGCAGATCGTCGCCCGCTGCAGGCTGCTGATCGGGATTGATTCGGGAATGATCCATGCGGCCGTGGCCTCGGGTTTGCCGGTGGTCGGTGTTTTTGGACCGACGTCAGCGGCGTTGCGGCTGCCGCAGCGTGAGAATGCGATCGGTCTCGCCGCTGATGTCCCTTGCCTTGGCTGTCATCATCGCCATCCACGCTTGCACTGGCAGTCTGGATGCCCGCACGACATCCGCTGCATGAAGGAGCTGAAGGTCGGGCGTGTATTCGAAAAGTCAGCACAGTTTTTGGCCGGCTAAAAAATTGGAAAACTTGGATGATTGAGGTGTTTAGCGTTTACGGATGAGGGGTTTTCCTGTTCTAAAATTTTGTCAAAGCCTGAAACTTTTCGAGCCACAAGCCGAATTGCAGGTCAGGCATGGCTCACACGCAAAAACTGCGCGCGAGCGTGCCACCCAACCAACATGAACTCATCCAGTATCTTCAATTGCCGTATCGGTGCACTTGCGTTTCTGAGCCTCGCACTGACGACCAGCGTTTGGGCGGACCCGAGCGCTACAATCGAGAAAGGTGGAGACGCCCTCGCTGTTGCTCAAGCGAAGGCCAAGCGGCCCGTCACCCCAGTCTATCCATTTGAGATGCTTCTGAGCGGGAAAGAGGGTTGGGCGGAAGCGAGTTTCGTCATTGATTATGCCGGACGCCCTTTGTTCACCAACCCTTCGGGTGCAAGCGATCCGGCTTTTGCCCGAGCCGTGGTTGCAATGATTGAGGCCAACGAGTTCATACCCGCGAAGAAAGGCAAGCGGGTGGTCATGACGCCTTCCAGCCAACGCTTTAAATTTAACGGCGAGGCCTCACTGGATGCCGATTCGCGCCGCGTATTGGCCGAATTGCGCAAGTCCCAGCCCGCCATTTGCACGGTTGCGGAGCTCGATCAACGCCCGAAGGCGATCAATCAGGATTCGCCTGTTTACCCGCGCGCTTTGAAGGACGACGGGCTAACCGGGCAGGCCGAAATTGAATTTGTGGTCAGCAGTGAGGGCAAGGTGCTTTTCCCGCGAATTATATCTGCGACGCAGGAAGATTTCGGCTGGGCTGCTGCCACCGCCGTCGCGCAGTGGCGCTTTCAGCCACCGACCAAAAATGGTCAGAAAGTCGACGCCCGTATGACGGTCCCGGTGTTATTTGATGCCCGCAAACTTGCGGCTGCGGATTAACGTTTTTCTGTGCAATTATCCCAGTGGTGGGGGCAAGGCTGTCCATGGAGAGCCTTGCCTTTTCATTTCCCTCGGAGAAATTCGTCATTCATGGCTATCTTGATTCCCGCATTAAAAAATCAAACGCCCGGAAGCTACAAATGCTGCTTTCGGAGCCATCTCCTGACGTGTGTGACAACGCTTTTGCTGGGCGTCGCATTAGGGCTCGCATCAGCGAAGGCGCAAGAGGGAGCTGGAAACGCAGGGGGTAGGAAAGCGGAGGCTTCCCGGCCCTATAATCCCGTTGTCCCTTACGATGCGTTGATCGCCGGTCGTGCCGGTTCCGCTGAAATCAGCTTTACCGTCGATTACTCCGGTCGGGCAATGTTGCTTAACTCGGTTTCGGCGACCGATACCGCGTTCGCAAACGCATTTATGGCCGATATCGAAGCGGTTGAGTTCAGTCCTCCCCGTCTCAACGGCCGCGCTTTGATGTCTTCGCTCAAAGAAAGGTTCGATTTCCCGGCACAACCGAAGCTCGATACGGTGGCGCAGGGAATTCTCGCTGATCTCCGGAAGCCAAAACCGTCCATTCTCTCGGTTGATCAACTGGACAAAGCTCCAAAACCAATCCGCCAGCCCCGCCCTGCTTATCCATGGGCTCAACGGAGCGACAGCGCTTCCGGGAATGCCGAAATTGAATTTGTGATCGATCGGAACGGCCGGCCTCTTTTTCCGCATGTTATTTCTGCGACGCACGAAGATTTTGGCTGGGCGGCGGCCACCGGCATCCTGCGCTGGCGCTACGAGCCACCGGTAAAGAACGGTGAGAAGGTCGACACTCGGATTAAAGTCACCGTGGTGTTCGACATCAATAAATCGGCTGACATGTGGTAAGCCGGCTTCCTGGCATGGTGCGTTGAGTACCTACTGGCTGGTTGTTGCCAGTACTTTATAACGAAGCAGGAGCTGTGATTTCTGCTCGCCGGTGACGTACAGGTCGCGGCCATCGCGGGAAAAGCACAGGGCTTCGGCCTGCGGCAGTCCGTGCGGCGCCAAAACCTCCGGATACCGGCTAAAGGCTTCCCTCCAGCTTTCACCGGGCCTGCGTCGAAAGAACAGCACGTCACCGTAGGTCAGAACCGCAGCACTCCGGCCGTCGGGCGCGATATCCATCGCGGTGGGGAACGCCCGAAAGCGGCCGGTCGGGGCCGGTAGTAATTTTTGTTCGGGGCCGGGCTGGGGAATGCCGTTTAGGTGTGTCAATAGGTTTGCGGCGGGAGTTTGATTATTTGAAGGCGGGCGGAGTGAGAGCGAGTAAAGGGCGGGCGGCTGGGTGCGTTTGGTGAGCAGGACAACCAATTCCTCGTTTGAATCGACCGCCACGGCCTCGCAATCGTGTGAGCTATCTGGATACACCACAGGCAGTCGCCAGGCAACGGTCGTCGTCAATTCGTGGTCGGGGGAAAGTGCGGCCGGATCGGGCTCGGCAATAACGTAGAGCGCGCAATCTTTACGGGTTCCTTTGTTGTCGCCGGTATCAGCGATCAGCAACCACGGCTGCCCGTCGAGCTCGAAGGAGGAGAGGTCCTCCCAGTCATTGTTCTTTATCCCGGCCACGCGAACCGTGCCGCGCAGCCGGCCGTCGGTGCCGATGGCATACAAGACGGGCTGGCCGGCACTGTCGTTATGAATCCACAGCAGGTCATTTGTGCGGTGAGAGGCGGCCAGACCGCTGGTTTCGGTGGCGGCGGCATGGACGATCCGACCCGTCGGCACGGGATCCGGCGGCGGTTTTCCTCCGCAGGCTGAGACGAGCAGTGCAGTCGCGACCAAAACCAGTTGACCGCAACCAAGTCCACTGCCTCGCCGAAGTGTCATGAACCGCAGGCGGAGAAATTCAATACGCACCCGTGATGGGCGCGGCAGGAGTTTTACCGCGGGCTTCGGCCACGATCGCCGCGGCATTTGACGTGCCCAGGCGGACGGCTCCGGCCGCGAGCAATGCCTGGGCATCCGCGAGGGTTTTGATGCCGCCGGCGGCTTTCAGCTGGATTGAACCGCGTCGATGGGCCGCCCACAGCGCCAGGTGCGCGGGCTTGGCCCCCGCCGAGCCGAAGCCGGTGGAGGTCTTGATAAAATCAGCGCCGGCGTCTTCGCAGATTTGTAGCGCGGGCAACAGGCAGGCCTCGGGCAGAAAACAGGTTTCAACAATGACCTTGATGAGCAACCCGAGTTTATGCGCCAACGTCGTGAGTTGTAGGACCTCTGCGGATACGGCGGCAAGTTCACCTTCGCGAAGCGCGGCGTAGTTCATGACGATGTCGACTTCATGCGCCCCGGCTGACCCGGCTGTTTCGATTTCCGCCGCTTTGGCCGACGTGGCAAAACGCCCGCTGGGAAAACCGATCACAGTGCCGATGCGCATACCCGTGCCCTGCAGCACACGTGTGGCCAGGGGAACACTCGCCGGATAGATCATCACGCACGCGAACCGTTCGGCCGCAGCCTCCGCGCAAAGTTTCTCGATGTCAGACGAAGTGGCATCAAGCCGCAGGTTGGTGGAATCGAGCGAAGCGGCGAGTTGGGCGGGAGAAAGAGTCATGGCACGACGCTGGCGGGCTTCAGCGGCTGGCGCAATCCTCCGGGAAGTTGAAAGCACATTTCGAGCTAAAATCTTTCCGGGAGGTTCAATTTCACCGCGCCTCAATCGGCGCGGTTCCCGATATAGGCTACGGCGGCGACGGCCGCGTAGCCGCGCCCGTTAAGGCGCGTAGCCTTTCGCGAAATCCACCATCGAAGGCAGGCCTTTGGCGGAGACATGCCGCCATCGTGCCTTCAGGAAACGCGCGATCTCCGATGTACGCGGCATGGCCGGAGCGGTGCCGGTTTTGGTGACTGAAAGGGCGGCGACTGCGGTGCCGAACCAGGCCGCTCGCACAATATCGCCTTCAAACTTTACCAGCCCGGCGGCAAATCCTCCAACAAAGGCGTCTCCGGCACCTGTTGTATCGATGACTTTGATACCGCTGTAGGCGGGAATAAAGGTGTGGCTTTGTGGTTGCGAGACAAAGCAGCCGCGTGCGCCGAGCGTCACGATCACGACCGGCACACCCATCTTGCGGCAAAGCGCATGGAGTTTGGCGTCCGTCAGTTTCTTCAGGGCCTTCTCGGTAAAGCCCGCCTGGTTGAGCTCGGGGAGGAGCCTCACGAGCGCGGCAAACTCGGTTTCGTTCGGAATCAAAATGTCGACGTGCGCGAGCAAACCCCGCTCGAAACCCGGCCGCATCGGGGCGGGATTAAGCACAGTGGTGACTCCGGCTTTTCGGGCGGTTTTCAGCACGTGCGCGGCGGTGGCCAGGTTGGACTCCAGTTGCGAGACGAGGACCCGGGCCTGGCTGATCGCTCTGGCCGGTACATCGGATTTTTTTAAGCGGTCGCTGGCGCCGAGTGCGACGACGATTTCATTCTGCCCGGTCGCGCTGACGAGGATCGCCGCAGTGCCGGTGGCGCAATCGGTTTTAACCACGAGCTCGCAGGCGATTTTTTCCGCCCGGTAAAACGCCTTTGCGTCAGCGGCAAAGGCATCGCGGCCCACCGCACCGACAAAAAGTGTATCCACTCCGGCACGACCGGCCGCTATTGCCTGGTTAGAGCCTTTGCCGCCGGGACCCGTCTTGAAGACCCCGACCGTCGTTTCACCCGGCTGCGGGAAGCTCGGGCAACGCCAAGTCAGGTCCTGTACATAACTGCCTACGACGATAACCTTGGGGTGGGAAGTCATGGCGTGAGCCTGGCTGGGAGCCAGGCTGTTTCAAGATGTCTGTCTGCGTTTTTCCCCGGAAAAGAGCGCAGGAAAAAACAGTTCGGTGAAAAAGAAGTGAACTCCGAATAGAAATGCCACGCGCTGGCGTTTCATCCAGTAAAGAACGGGTAAATACCGGGATGCGGAGCTCTCTGACGTGGCGAAGTGAACGTCTTAACGTAGCTTAATTCTAACAAAAAACAGGGCCAATAAAATGAACTTGGTGAAGAAAATTCTGATCGTTCACGGCGACGCGAAAATGAAGCGCCGCTTGGTTTTGCTGCTGGCCGACGCGGGCTATGATTTGCGGTCTTTCACCGAAGGTGACCCGGCCCTGGAAACGGGGCGTGTGGAGTGGTTCGATCTTGCCTTGGTCGATGCCTATCTTACCGGCACCGCCAATTTTGACTTTGTCGAGGCTTTGAAAAAGGTTCAACCGACAGTTCCGGTCGTGATGCTCGTGCCCCAGCTCGAATTGCCGATCATTGTTAAAGGCATCCGCATGGGACTGAGCGACGTGCTGCCGACCTCAAACGACCTGCGGCCATTGCTGCGGCGCGTCAACAATTTGCTCAGGCCGAACCAGCCACCAGCGGCGGATGGCGAAACGCTTTCAACGACGGAGCTGGCGGAGGCCGAGGCCGTTTTGCAGGTGCTGGGCAATCCGGAGATCGGCCAGAGTGCCGATCCATTCAATACGCCCGAAATCCGGCAGGAAGTGTTGAAGGGAGCCAAGGAGCGCGCGGCGCTTGAAGCCAGGGTCGAGCGGCTCGCTCACGAAAAAGCCGCGCTGGAGGCGGAGATGAAGACGTTCCTCACCCAGAATGCGGATGCAGCTCGCATGCAGACTGAGTTCAAGGAGTTGCGCACACAGCGTGAAATGGCGGCGGCCGCGCAAGCGATTATCGATCAAAAAGCGCGTGCATTGGTTGAGGTCCGCTCTGAGCTGGACCGCGAACGCAGCACCCTGGAAGAAGAACGGAAGCGCCTGGCTGAATCTGCCAAGACTGTCACACCGGGTGGAAAAACCGCCGAGGAATTGGCTCAGGAAAAAACGGAACTGGATACGTTGCGGGCAAAATTGCTGACCGATGAATCGCGTCAGCGCGAGGAAGCGGCGCGCCAGCAGCACGAAGCCACGCAGATTGCGCAGGAGCGCCGTCGGTGGCACGAGGATCTGGATTTACTGCGCGAACAGGAAACCAATCTCCGCGAATACGAGGCGCGTCTGCGTCAGTTGCAGGCGCAACTCGAAGCCGACCGCGTGCTCTGGTTCAGTTCACGACCGGTTTCGCGCTCGCCCTTTCAGGATGATGCGGCAGTCAAAGCGGCTTGGGAGAAGCTGCAGCGCGCGACCGACCTATTGGAGGCGGAGCGCGCGGTCTTCCGCGATGAACGCATGGCGATGCGCGAGCTGGAAGCTGAAATCAAGCGCCGCGAAACCAGGTTGGGAGAAACGGAAGGCAGGCTGAGCGAGCAGGAAAAACGCATGCGCGGCATGCCTGTTTTGAGCACGCCGCCGTTTGCGGCAAAGGGTGGAACGCCGCCGAGCGTTGTGCCGGCGGGCAAGTCCTTGAAGATGCCGTCTCGTACGCCCTTCGAGGTGGCGAAGTCTTTGCTCGGACGTAAAGACGGCACGTAAGGCACCGCGGATTTCAGTTTCGGCTTGCCCTGATTAGAACTGCCTGTTGGGTTCCCGCACGTCGATGAATCTCTCCTCCAAACGTACGCCTATGATTTCCGCCACAAAAGCGGTGCGTACGCACGCATGGTGGAATGGAGTCGCTCGGCGATGGTGATGCGATGAAATCGCGTCCGGTGTTAACGAAAAACTAAAACACCACTGCCGAGCCCGACTCCAAACCGAGTCGGGCTTTTTATTTTTGCCCGTCAAAACCGCCCAACGTCAGTCCTGAATCCGCCATGTCATGAACTCCGCTCCTGTCCTAGAATTAGAAGTTCCCTCGGTCTCGTTTTTCGGCCGCACCCTCGCCGAATATGCGCAGTTTTTTTCCATCGATGTGAACGCACTGAAGGGAACGTCCGTGCTCGATGTCGCCGCAGGCCCTTCGTCGTTCACGGCCGAGGCATGCCGTCGTGGAGCCGACGCAGTGGCGGTTGATCCACTTTATGGTTGCACCCCGGCGGCGCTCGCGACGCACGTGCAGATCGACTATCGGCGGATGCTGGCCCAGATGCGGGCCCGGCCGCAGCTGCTCCGTTTCCGCTCTTTTGGCTCGATCGACGAGGCGGAGGCGAGCCGTCGCTCTGCAGCAGAACGTTTCCTCGCCGATTACGAACAGCACTTTGTGCACAACCGGTATCTGGGAGCATCGTTGCCCCAGCTGCCTTTTCTTGACGGCGCATTCGACCTCGTGCTCTGCGCGCACCTGCTTTTCGTCTATGCCAAGCGGTTCGACTTTTCCTTCCACCTTGAGGCTTGCCGCGAACTCGTTCGCGTCTGCCGCAACGAGGTTAGGATTCACCCGCTGGTCGGCCTCGGCGGAAAGCCGTACGCCGAACTCGACCGCCTGTGCGAAACCCTCAGGGCCGAAGGCATATCAAGTGAAATCGTGCTGGTGGACTACGAGTTCTTTGCCGGCTCTGACTCGATGCTCGTGCTGAAGCGTGCGCGTTGATGCGCGTAGGATTTTAAAACGCCAAGACGCGACGCTGCAAAGTTCAGAGCTGAATAAAACCCGCGCCGAAAGGAATCTCAGCCAGATCGGCTGAGCTTCCCTCGTCGTCGATGAACATGGCTTAAGGTGCCTTAATTGTTATGTCACGTAATGCGTGACATAACAAGGAATAAGAACCAATTAACCGTCTGAATATAGCGGAATGTCGACGGGGGCTGAAAAATCGGGGCGGAGGTAGATGCTTCGGTAGGAGCACCATAGTTTGTAACGTAATACGTTACAAACTGGTCGGCAGGACTAAGGAGGCTTCGCGTCTTTGCGGCTTCGCGATTTTTCGATACGTGCGACTGCTCAGGCGCTTTCCATCGCTTCGAGCTTGGAGGCGGCTTTTTCCCAGTCGGCGGTGGCGATGGCGATTTGATCGACCACGCTGGTGAGTTCACGATTCAGGTTTTGGGCCTTGCCGGGCGTGGAATAGGTTTCCGGCGCTTCGAGTTCGGCGGCGAGCTCGGCTTGTTTGACGTCGAGGTCGGAGACGATCTTTTCCAGTCGGCCAACCTGCTCGCGGAATTTCCGGATTTCGTTGGGTGTGGATTTTTTCGTGGCCGACGATTTGGAATTTAAAATCTCTGCTTTGGCAGCTGCCGGTGCCTGCACCGGCCGGGCGTCGGTGAAGCCGGCGGTGAGTGCGGCGCGGGCGTCGCCGGCCTTGGATTTTTCCAGGTAGTAATCGTAATCGCCGGCGTAAGGTGTAAGGCGGCCCGAGTGCACATGGAGCACGGTTTGCGCGAGGGCGCGGATGAAATGCACGTCATGGCTGATAAAGATGAGGGTGCCTTCGTAGTTCTTGAGCGCACTCACGAGAGAGTCGATGGACTGGATGTCCAAGTGGGTCGTCGGCTCGTCCATCAGCAGAAGATTCGGCGGCTTCACGAGAATGCGGGCGAGGGCGAGGCGGGATTTTTCACCGCCGGAGAGCACGCTGACGGGTTTATGGACGTCGTCCTTGCGGAAGAGGAAGGCACCGAGGATAGCTCTGGCTTGTTGTTCGGTAAGTTGATTTTCGTTCGTGCGCAGTGACATCACGTTTTCGAACACGGTCGCGTCGGCATCGAGGTTATCGAGACGGTTTTGCGCGAAGTAGCCGGGGACGACGTTGCTGCCGAGTTCGCGCGTGCCGCCCTGGAACGGGATGACGTTGCCAAGGATTTTAAGCAGCGTGGATTTGCCGGCGCCGTTGGGTCCGACGAGCACGATGCGCTGGCCGCGTTCGGCGGTGAAGTTGAGGTCCCGATACACGACATGATCGCCGTAGGCCTGTTGAACGTGTTCGAGTTCGACGACCTTCAGGCCGGAGCGCGGAGGCTGTGGGAATTTGAAATTCATTTTCCGCAGCTCCTCGGTCGGTTCCTCGACGGCCACTTCCTTGAGGCGCTCGATTTGCTTTTCCTTCGATTTGGCTCGTGAAGCCATCGAAGCCTTGGCGCCGAAGCGGTCGACGAAAACCTGGAGGTGGGCGATCTCGCGCTGCTGATTTTTGAAGGCGGCGGCTTGCTGGGCTTTGCGGGCTTCCTTTTCTTTTAGGAAATTATCGTAGTTGCCGTGGTAATAATGGAGGGTGTTGGCGCGCAGCTCGAGCATGCCGGTGCAGAGGGCGTTAAGGAAAGCGCGGTCGTGGGAAATGACGACGAGGCCGCCGGGATAACGCGTGAGGTATTCCTGGAACCAGAGCAGTGCTTCCAGATCGAGATGGTTGGTCGGTTCGTCGAGAAGGAGAAGGGCTGGTTCGGCAACGAGGAGGCGGGCGAGATGGGCGCGCATGACCCAGCCGCCGGAAAAGGTTTTAGCGAGCTTGAGCGCATCGCCTTCCTTGAAGCCGAGGCCGGCGAGGATTTTTTTCGCGCGCGGTTCGAGCGTGTAGTCGATGTCGTAGTCGTCATCGGTGGGCTCGAGCTTCTTGCCGCTCGTGGCGATGTGAAGGATGGTTTCGTCACCGGCCGGAGCGCTTTCCTGGGGCAGGTAGCCGAAGTCGGCGCCGCGTTCCCATTCGATCGTGCCGGTATCGGGCTTTTCCTCGCCCAGGATGAGGTTGAAAAGGGTGGATTTGCCCGCGCCGTTGGGGCCAATCAAGCCGAGCCGGTCAGTGCGGGCGATGAAGAGCGACACGTCCGAAAAAAGTTCGCGCGTACCGTAGGTCTTGGAAATGTCGGCTATCGTAAGCATGTAAACGGTCCATCTAAGCGGACTGCCCCGGCCTTGGTCAACCCGGGTTTTTGCTGGAAATGGAGCCCTGAAAGAAGCTATCGGCGATGGTTTGGCGAACTGTTGAGGCGTTTTGCTTCGGGCGCGATCTGTGCTAAAACTGGTGCGCATGCCCAACCGCCTCGCGCACGAGAAATCGCCCTACTTGCAGCAGCACGCCGACAATCCGGTTGACTGGTATCCGTGGGGTGAAGAGGCCTTTGCGAAGGCCCGTGTCGAAAAAAAGCCTATTTTTCTCTCGATCGGTTATTCGACCTGCCACTGGTGCCACGTGATGGCCCACGAGTCGTTTGAAAACGTCGAGATCGCGGAGCTGCTCAATACGCATTTCGTGCCAATAAAGATCGACCGCGAAGAACGGCCCGACGTCGACCGCGTATATATGGCTTACGTGCAGGCGACGACCGGGCACGGCGGTTGGCCGCTCAACGTGTGGCTGACGCCCGAGCTGAAACCGTTCTACGGTGGCACCTATTTTCCTCCCCAAGATCGGCAAAGCCATCACGGCTTTGGCACGGTTTTGCGCGCCTTGGCTCAGGGTTGGTCGAACGAGAGAGACGCGATCATCGCTGAAGGAAACCGCGTCGTCGCGTCGTTGCAGGAACACTTTGCCGGACGCGACGTAGGCGGTTCCGCAAACGTCGCCGATCTGATGGAGCCGGCGAGCGCCGCGTTTGAAAAGGCGTTTCAGCATTTTCTCGAAACGTTCGACGCGCGCGAAGGCGGGTTTGGCGGCGCGCCGAAGTTTCCGCGTGCCTCAAACCTCGATCTGCTTTTCCGCATGGCTGCGATGCAGGGGCACGATCTGGCGACGGGCCGCGAAGCCGTGCAGATGGCGGAGCTGACGCTGCAAAAAATGGCCCAAGGCGGCATCCGCGACCATGTCGGAGGTGGTTTCCATCGCTACTCGGTTGATGAAGAATGGTTCGTTCCGCACTTCGAGAAAATGCTCTACGACCAGGCGCAGATTGCGGTGAATTACCTCGATGCCTACCAGGCGACGGGCCGCGAGGCATACGCCTGGGTGGCGCGGGACACGCTGGACTACCTGTTGCGCGATCTTGCCTCACCGGCCGGAGGTTTCTACGCGGCGGAAGATGCGGACAGCCTCGTCGCCCAGGGCGGGCACGAAAAGGTTGAAGGCGCATTTTACCTTTGGACGAAGCGGGAAATTGAACGGGTTTTGGGCGGTTCTGCGCTCTTGGTCTGCGTACACTTTGACGTGACTGAAACGGGCAACGTCGGGCCGGAGCGCGACCCGCACGGAGAATTTCAGGGCAAGAATCTATTGCGGCAGCGACAGTCGCTTGCCGTGTCAGCGCGAACCTGCGGACTATCGCTCGAAGAGGCGAATAGCCAGCTGATCGCCTCGCTGGCAAAACTCCGTCAGGTGCGTGCTGCGCGTCCGCGTCCGCACCTCGACGACAAAATTATCACAGCCTGGAACGGCCTCGCGCTCTCGGCTCTCGCACGAGCCTCGCAAGTGTTGGGGGAGCCCGCGTATGCCGTCGCGGCGACCGCGGCAGCAGAATTCATTGAACGCGAATTATACGACGGATCACGCGGCGTACTATTCCGCAGCTATCGGGACGGCCGTGGGGCGAGCGAAGGCTTTGCCGAGGATTATGCCTTTTTGATCCAAGGGCTGATCGATTTGTATGAAGCAACCTTTGAGTTGCGCTGGTTGCGCTGGGCGCTGCGCCTGCAGGAAACGATCGATGCCTTGTTTTGGGACGAGGAGAATGGTGGCTATTTTAACTCCGCTGCGGGCGATCCGAGCATCGTGCTGCGCCTGAAAGAAGATTACGATGGTGCGGAGCCAGCACCGGGTTCGGTGGCGGCGTCGAATCTTTTGCGTCTGGCGATCGTTTCGGGCGACGAGCCAGAGTTCACTGCTGGTGCCTTGCGCACACTGGCGGCCTTCCAAGCCCGCTGGAGCGACGCGCCGCAGGCGCTTCCTCGGATGCTGTGCGCTCTGGAAGGCGTGCTCGCGCCGGCCGGCCAGGTCGTGCTGGTGGGCGATCC
>Ga0302321_100004403_pt1 | contig 12201 bp, 13 predicted proteins | sample Fen_T0_1_FD_202505 | JGI IMG/M metagenome (GOLD analysis project Ga0302321, IMG submission 202505) | Peat permafrost microbial communities from Stordalen Mire near Abisko, Sweden - Fen_T0_1 | ecosystem: Environmental > Terrestrial > Soil > Wetlands > Permafrost | place: Sweden: Abisko...
CACCGCATCGGCGAGCCGCTCTTCGAGGACCATCGGCTGCACCCACGCGCGCGCCATCGTGCGCATCCCGTGCTGGCGCGCGGTCGCGAGCAAAGCGAGCCGGCCGGCGCGCTCCGCTTCTCCCGTTGATCCGGTCGGACGTGCGTGGCACCCGCTATCGAGCAGCGCCAGCCGCTCCACGCGCTCGGGCGCGCGGCGAACGATCTCGAGCGCGACGCGGCCGCCCATCGAATGGCCGGCGACCGCGAACTTAGGCGGCGCGCTCGCCAGCACGCGCTCGGCCATCGCGCCCAAACTCGTCTCGTCGGCGTAGTCCGGTACACGGCAATCCGCGACGCCCTCCACATGCGGCAGCACGGGCGCCCACGCAGCGCGGTCGCACAGGAGTCCGGGCAGCAGCAGCAGGTTCATTCGCGAATCCTTGTCCACAAGGACGCTACGCGGCGCGCGCCTGCTGCGGCTGGTTTTCCAGCACCATCAGTGCGGCGGCGGTGTTCGAGATCGGGATGTGATACGTCGAATGCACCTTGGTGACCGCGCCCGTCAGCGCGCCGCGCGCCGCGACCCACGTCATCAGCTCGGTGCCCTGTGCGCCTGCTTCGCGGACGAGTTCGCGCGTCGTCAGGTGTGTCAGCCGCTCGGGGTCGCCGACGATCGCGTCCATGCACATCAGGTCGAATGGCTTGTTGATGAAACCAGCACGCTCGCCATCCAACTGGTGCGACAGCCCGCCGGTGCCCAGCACGAGAACCCGCGCGTCCGCGTCCCACGCGTCGAGCGCGCGGCCCACCGCCTGCCCGAGGCGATAACTGCGGCGCAGCGACGGCAGCGGATGCTGGACGTGGTTCATCGCTATCGGCACGATGCGCACCGGCCACTCGCCGCCGCCCGGCCACAGCAGCGCCATCGGCAGCGTCAGCGCGTGGTCGACCAGCATCTCCTGGCACATCGTGATGTCGAACTCGTCCGCCACCAGCGCATCGATCAGGTGCCACGAAAGCCCGGGATCGCCCCGGAACGGGCGCAATGTCGGGATGCCCCAGCCTTCGTCCGCATTGCGGTAGTCGGGCGCCGCACCCACCGCGAACGTCGGCAGCTTGTCGAGGAAGAAATTGAGGCCGTGGTCGTTGTAGAACACGACGACGACGTCCGGGCGCGCCCGGGTCAGCCACGCGTGCACCGGCGGAAAGCCGTCGAAGAACGGCTTGAAGTACGGGTCCTGCTGCAGTCCCTTGGCGATGGCGCCGCCGATGGCCGGAACGTGCGACGTGGTGATGGCGCCGAGTACGTGGGCCATGATGTCATCTCCCCGCGGCGACCAGCATCGCCTTGAACGCGTCCTTGCTCATGCCCGTCTGCTGCGCGCCGATGTCCTGCACGTCGAGCTTAAGTATCCCGGCCAGCTTGGCCAGGAAATAGATGTTGCCACCGGCAGCAATGAGTTGAAGCACGTTGCGACTCTTCACCGCAGCAACCTGCTCTCCAGTGAGCCCGTACTGCGCGCAATAGGCGGCCTCGTCGCGGACGAACGCGTCGCGGTTGGCGGCGTGGTTGAACGAGTAGCACATCTTGTTGAGTGCGTAGCCACGCCGGGCCATCGTCCCGTCGAAGAGCGTCGTGCCCGGGATGTCCGGTTCACGCGTTGCGGTGGTCATCGCTGTTTCTCCTGCATGAGTGTAGGGCGCGTCAGGCGGTCCGGCCCGCGAGTTGTTGTTCCAACCGGTCTAGCGTTTTGTAACAGGGCAGCACCTGCGCGACGCTCGCGTTGGGCTCGCGCCCGTCGCGGATCGCGGCGAAGAACTCGCGGTCCTGCAGCTCGATACCGTTCGTCGACACGGCAACCTGCGACACGTCGATCCTCTCGTCCTTGCCGCTGAACAGGTCGTCGTAGCGCGCGATGTACGTGGCGGTGTCGCCGATGTAGCGAAAGAACGTGCCGAGCGGCCCGTCATTGTTGAATGACAGCGACAGCGTGCAGATGGCACCCGTGCTCGACTTCAGCTGGATCGACATGTCCATCGCAATGCCGAGTGCCGGATGGATCGGGCCCTGTACGGCGTTGGCCGCGACGATCTCGCCGCCGGCCTGGTACGCAAACAGGTCGACCGTATGCGCGGCGTGGTGCCACAGCAGATGGTCGGTCCACGAGCGCGGCTGGCCCAGCGCGTTCATGTTCGTGCGGCGGAAGAAATAAGTCTGCACGTCCATCTGCTGGAGGGCAAATTCGCGCGCGACGATTCTCTTGTGCAACCACTGGTGGCTCGGATTGAAGCGACGCGTGTGGCCGACCATCGCGACCTTGCCGGTCTGCTTATGGAGGCGCGCGACCTCCTCGGCATCCTTGAGACTGTCGGCCAGCGGAATCTCGATCTGGACGTGCTTGCCCGCCTCGAGGCAGGCAATCGCCTGCGCAGCGTGCATCTGCGTTGGCGTGCAGAGGATGACGGCGTCGACCTCCGTCAGTGCAAGGCTTTCGGCGAGATCGCACGTGACGTGGCCGATGCCGTACTTGTCCGCGACCTCCTTCGTCTTCGCGAGCTCCCGGCCCACGACCGAGACGACTTCGACACCGTCGATCAGCCTGATCGCATCGAGGTGCTTGGTGCCGAACGCGCCGGCGCCGGCAAGGGCGACCTTGATTGCGGTGCTCATCAGACGTTCTCCAGAATCAGGTTGCCGACGGCGGTGTTGGACGCCGGCACGTGATAGAAGCGATGCACGACGCGCGGCGGCGTGTCGGCCATGGCGCCGCGCGCGATGAGCCACATGACGAGCTCGATGCCTTCGGAGCCGGCTTCGCGGACGTAGTCGATGTGAGGTTTGCGCGACAGCGCCTCCGGATCGGCGATCAGCTGGTCCAGGAACGCGTTGTCGAATTCCTTGTTGATCAGCCCGGCGCGGGGTCCCTGCAGCTGGTGGCTCATGCCGCCGGTGCCCCAGACGTGCACGTTCAGCGGCTCGTCGTACGATTCGACAGCCTTGCGAATCGCCTTGCCCAGCTGGTAGCAGCGGCGGCCCGAGGGCACCGGATACTGAACCACGTTCACCGCGAACGGAATCACCGGGCACGGCCACGCCGCGGGCGAGCCGCACATCAGGTTCAACGGCACCGTGAGGCCGTGATCGACGTCCATCCTGTTGACGATCGTGAGGTCGAAATCGTCCTGGATCACCGAATGCGCGATGTGCGAGGCCAGTTCGGGATGGCCTTTGACGACGGGTACCGGACGCGGTCCCCAGCCTTCGTCGGCCGGCTTGAACTCCGCCGCGCAACCGATCGCGAACGTGGGAATCATGTCCAGGCTGAACGCCGTGGCGTGATCATTGTAGACGAGGAAGATGACGTCCGGTCGGTGGGCCTTCATCCACGCCTTGGCGGGCTCGTAGCCCTTGAACAGCGGCGCCCAGTACGGCTCGGCGGTCTTGCCGAGATCGATGGCGGCCCCGATCGCCGGGACGTGCGACGTGTAGACGCTGGCGGAGATCTTCGCCATCACTTCTTCTCGCCGATGTAGCGGTTGCCTTCGATAGAGCGGCCGCCGCCGATCATCATGTCGCGGTACGCCGCCTCGCTCATCCCCGTCATGCTGCCGGCCATCTGCTGGAAGCTCTTGCCGTCGGTCGCGCCGATCTTGGCGAGAAAATAGATGTTGCCGCCGAGCTCGATGCAGCGATTGAGGTCTCGCGACAGCACGGCCAGTTTCTGGTCCTCGGTCATCGGCCACTCGTTGAGGTAGGCCCGCTCGTCGGCCTTGAAGCGCATGCGATTTTCCGCCTTCATCAGCGACATGCAGAATTGGTTCAGGTGATAGCCCTTGCGCGACTGCTCGGCGTCGAAGATCGTCGTGCCGGGGATGTTGAGGTAGGGCTTTTCGAGTGCCATGGCAGCGCCTTCAGCGGGGTTCGTCGGGCCAATACAGCCGCATAGGATTGTCGACAAGCAGCTTGCGCTGCGATTCGGACGTGACCGCAACGTGCGGAATGAAATCGACCAGCAGGCCGTCGTCGGGCATGTGATCCTTGAGGTTCGGGTGCGGCCAATCAGTACCCCAGAGCACGCGGTCCGGAAACGACTCGACGATGCGCCGCGCGAACGGCACGACGTCGCGATACGCGTTGCGATCGCCATCGAGCGCCGGCGGACCGGACACGGAAAGCCGCTCGGGACAGCTCACCTTCGACCAGATGTTCGGATGCTCGCGCAGCATCTTCTCGAACAGCGCGAACTCCGGTCCGTCGACCGGCTTGGTCACGTCGGGCCGGCCCATGTGATCGACCACTACTGTCGTCGGAAGCGCAGTGAAGAAGTCCCAGAGCTCCGGCAGGTCCGCCGCCTCGAAATAGACGACGACATGCCAGCCCAGAGGCGTGATCCGCCGCGCGATCTCCAGCAGCTCCTCCTTAGGCGTGAAGTCGACGAGCCGCTTGACGAAGTTGAAGCGCGTGCCGCGCACACCCGCATCGTGCATGTCCCGCAATTCGGCATCGGTGACGCTTCGCCTCACCGTGGCCACGCCGCGCGCCTTTCCGTTGGAGCGCTTCAGCGCATCGACCAGCGCGCGATTGTCGGCACCGTGGCAGGTCGCCTGCACGATCACGTTGCGCGAGAAGCCCAGCCGGTCGCGCAACGCGAAGAGCTGGTCGCACGACGCATCGCACGGCGTGTACTTGCGCTCGGGCGCATACGGAAATTGCGCGCCGGGACCGAATACGTGGCAATGCGCGTCAACCGCGCCCGGCGGCACGCGAAAGCGCGGCGTCGACGGGTTCGGATGGAACGGCAGCCATCCCGGTGTCATCGCGAATTCCATCGTGTTCAATCGATGTACTTGAGCCCGGCCTTTTCGAGCGGCTCGCGCATCTTGTACATGTCGAGGCCGAGCACGCCGGCAGCGAGCTGCTTCCGCTTGCCAGCCTCGTTGGCCTCGCGCGCTTCCGCGGCGTCGGCGGCCTCTTGCGCAATGGCGGCCGGAATGACGACCACGCCGTCGTCGTCGGCGAGCACCACGTCGCCCGGATTGACCAGCGCCCCGGCGCAGATCACCGGGATGTTCACCGATCCCAGCGTGGCCTTGACCGTGCCCTTGGCGCTGATCGCGCGCGAGAACACCGGGAACTGCATCGCCGTCAGATCCTTGACGTCGCGCACGCCACCGTCGATGACGAGCCCTTTGGCCCCGCGCGCTCGAAAGCTCGTCGCCAGCAGGTCGCCGAAGAAGCCGTCGTCGTTGTCGGTCGTGCACGCGGCGACGACCACGTCGCCCTCGCGCAGCTGCTCGGCTGCGACGTGCATCATCCAGTTGTCGCCGGGCTGGAGAAGCACGGTGACTGCCGTGCCGCACAAGTGGGCGCCGGCGTAGATCGGCCGCATGCAGGTCTTCATGAGACCGACGCGGCCCATCGCTTCGTGAACGGTCGCGACGCCGAAGCGCGCAAGCTTCGCCACCGCCGCGGCGTCCGCGCGCACGATGCCGCGCTTGACGATGCCCAGGTTGTTCATGCTCATGTGGCTTCCTTTACTTTCCCTTGGCGCGCAGCGCGGCATCGAGCCGCGGGTAGACCCGCCGCGCATTGCCTTCATAGATCTGGTGGCGCTCGTCCGTGGTCAGCGCCGCGGCGTCGATGTAGCGCCGTGTATCGTCATAGTAATGCCCGGTCTCCGGGTCGATGCCGCGCACCGCGCCAATCATCTCGGAGGCGAACAGTACGTTGGCGATGGGGATCACCTTCGTCAGCAGGTCGATGCCCGGCTGGTGGTACACGCAGGTATCGAAGAAGATGTTGTTGAGCAGGTGATCTTTGAGAAGCGGCTTTTTCAGTTCCTGCGCAAGGCCGCGGAACCGGCCCCAGTGGTACGGCACGGCACCACCGCCGTGCGGGATGACGAACTTCAGCGTCGGAAAGTCATGGAACAGGTCCGCGGTGAGGCACTGCATGAACGCTGTCGTGTCGGCATTGAGATAGTGCGCGCCGGTCGTGTGGAAGCACGCGTTGCAGCTCGTGCTGACGTGGATCATCGCCGGGATGTCGTACTCGACCATCTTCTCGTAGATTGGATACCAGTGCCGGTCGGACAGCGGCGGCGACGTCCAGTGCCCGCCCGACGGGTCCGGGTTCAGGTTGATCGCGACGAAACCATACTCGTTCACGCATCGTTCCAGCTCGGGAATGCACGTCTTGGGATCGACCCCCGGCGACTGCGGCAGCATCGCCGCGCCGATGAAGTTGTCGGGGAAGAGGCGGCTCACGCGGTGGCAGAGTTCGTTGCAGATGGCCGACCACGTGGCACTGGTCTCGAAGTTGCCGATGTGATGCGCCATGAAGCTCGCGCGAGGCGAGAAGATGGTGAGGTCGCTGCCGCGCCCCTTCATCTTCGCCAGCTGGTTTGATTCGATGCTGGCGCGCAACTCATCGTCGCTGATCGTGAGCTCCGATGCCTTCGGCGCGACGGATGGGTCCTTGAGACCGGCGACCTGGCGGTTGCGCCAATCCTCCAGCGCCTTGGGCGCCGTCGTGTAGTGGCCGTGGCAATCGATGATCATGCGGACCTTCCTTTCCAAACGGACGCCGGAATCATGACGTCGCCGCGCATGATGAGCCGGGCGGTGCGCAACAACGCGGCCCGCGTGACGTTCTGCGGGTGGACCGGGTCGACTTCGAGCTCGACGCTGAACTCGCCCGTCGGATGCTCGACCGAAACCTTCTTGACGTTGCCCTGCGGCACCTTCGCGATGCCGCCGCACACCGAGCCGTCGAGCACGCACGCCGTGCCCACCGTCACGGCGGCGAGCACGCCAATTGCATCGTGGCACACGTGCGGGATGAAGCTGCGCGTGGCGAGGCTGCCGCCGTCGCGCGGCGGCGCGATCAGTGTCATCTTGGGGTAGTTCTTGGCCGTCACGTCGGCGAGGCCCATGGCGTGGCCGCAGGCGATGCGCAGCCGCTCGATGCGCGCCTTCAATTCGGTATCGGCGTTGAGCTCGGCCACGGTCTCGTAGCCGGTGCGGCCGACGTCCGCCGCACGTAACATCACGAGCGGCATGCCGTTGTCGATGCACGTGACTTCAACCCCGTCGATCACGTCGCGGACATGCCCCGTCGGCAGCAGCCCCGCGCAGACCGACCCAGCGGTGTCGAGGAAGTTGATCGTGACGGGCGCCGATGTTCCGGGCACGCCGTCGATCCGGGCCTCGCCGTCGTACGCGACATAACCGTCGGGCGTTTGCACGCTGATGTCACACTGCATGTCGGTGTTGCGCGTCAGCACGCGAAATGTGCTGGTGCCGCCTTGCGGCTTCACCATGCCGGTTTCGAGCGCGAACGGCACCACGGCCGCGAGCATGTTGCCGCAGTTGGGCGTCGTGTCGACGGTGTCCTTGTCCGGCTGCAGCTGCGCGAACAGGAAGTCCAGGTCCACGCCCGGTTTGCTGCCGCGGTACACGATGCCGACTTTGCTGGTGAGTGGATGCGCGCCGCCTAAGCCGTCGATCTGGCGCTTGTCGGGCGAGCCCATCACCGCCAGCAACACAGCATCGCGCAGCGCGACGTCGGCCGGAAGGTCGGCGGCGGCGAAGAAAGGCCCGCGCGACGTGCCGCCACGCATGAACAGGCAGGGAATCGCGGTTTGAATGGAATCCTCCGGCGGCCGCTCTTGCGGCGACCGAACCGCGATTTTGCGCCTGCCGGTCGCCATCGAAAAGATCAATTGGTACACTACCAGTTATGCCGTTTCGGCATGGCATTGACATTCGATTTGCGACAACCAATTTCCCGGATCGATGCGGAGAGGCCATGGACCTGAAGCAACTCGAGTATTTCGTCCACGTCGTCGATCTGGGCGGCTTCAGCCGGGCCGCACGCGTCCTGGGCGTGGCGCAGCCGGCGATCAGCCGGCAGGTACGCGGCCTCGAAGTCGAAGTGCGCCAGAGCCTGCTGCTGCGTAACGGCCGCGGCGCCACGCCCACCGAGGCGGGCAAGCGCCTGCTGTTGCACGCCCGCGGCATACTGCAGCAGGTCGAACGGGCTCGACACGACATCGACGAGTCCCGGGGCGCGTCGGTCGGGAAGGTCGTGGTCGGACTGCCGCCGACGCTGGCGCGGCACCTCACGCTGCCGATCGTGCGCGAGTTCCGGCACCATCACCCGAAGGCATCGCTGTCCATCGTCGAGGGACTCTCATCGACGATCCTCGACATGCTGGCCGACGGCCGCGTCGATGTGGGCCTCGTCTACAACCCGTCGCCGTCCCCGGCCATCGAGGCACGGACGCTGCTCGAGGAGCCGCTCTGCCTGGTCGGCGCGCGACGCAAGGGCAACGAACTGCGAAACGTGCGGTTGCGCGACCTGCCACGATTCCCGTTGCTCATCCCAAGCCGGCCGCATGCGATTCGCAGGCTGGTCGAGACGCGCCTGGCCAGCCTGGGGCTTTCACCGCAGGTCGCGATGGAGATCGACGCGGTGCCGGCAATCCTGGAACTCGTGGCCGAAGGACACGGGTTTGCCGTGCTGTCGCCGCGCGCGCTGCACGACGCAGCCATGGCGCAGCGCCTGCATTCCCGGACCATCGTCCAGCCGCAATTGAAGAGCGCGCTCGCGATCGTGACCTCGGCGCAGCGTCCCTCGACGCCGTTGCAGCAGGCAACGATCGCGATGATCGAGGCGCTGACCCGATCGGCTCTCGCACCCTCGTGACGACACGGCCTCCCGTTGCGATCCGGTGGGGATCGACGTTCGCGCATCCGCAGCCACCAAAGGCCGTCCCGCAGCAAATGTTGTAATCTTGCGTTCGCGATCGCACGTCGGCTGCGCGGGGCATTGAGCCTCCGCCATGACCGGCGCGATCTGTTCCGCCCCACGAGGAAATCACGATGACCACCGCCTCCCTGGCTCCGTTCGCGGTACGGCAGAAGCCGCCCTTCCGTGCCGATCACGTCGGCAGTTTCCTGCGGCCGAAAAGACTGCTCGATGCCCGCGACCAGCACAAGGCCGGCACGCTTTCCGCGGCTGCGCTGCGCGCCGTCGAAGACGAGTCAATCCGAGACATCGTGCGCTTCCAGGAGGACCTGGGACTGCGCGGCATCACCGATGGCGAGTTCCGCCGCACCTATTTCCACATCGATTTTCTCACGAAGCTCGCCGGCGTCACGACCAAGGGCGGCATCAACGTGAGCTTCCACAGCGCGGGCGGCGACGTGGACTTCGCACCGCCGGTGATGCAGGTGACGGACAAGGTGCGACACGACGTCCCCATCCAGCGCGCCGACTTCGAGTTCCTTCGCTCCGCGACCACGCGCACGCCCAAGGTCTCGATTCCTTCGCCGACGATGCTGCATTTCCGGGGCGGACGCGGCGCCATCAGCCGCGACGCCTATCCCGACCTCGATGCGTTCTACGCGGACGTCGCGCTGGCCTATCGCGCCGAGATCGCCGACCTGGCCGCCGCCGGCTGCACGTACCTGCAGCTCGACGACACGAACCTCGCCTACCTCTGCGACGACAAGATGCGCGAAGGCGCGAAGGCGCGGGGCGACGATCCCGACGAGCTGCCGCGGCGCTACGCTCGGCTCATCAATGCCGCGATCGAGGGGAGGCCCGAGAACATGACGGTGTGCGTGCACCTGTGCCGCGGCAACTTCAAAAGCGCGTGGGCGGCCGAGGGCGGCTACGAGCCGGTTGCACAGGTGCTGTTCAACGAACTCGCCGTCGATGGCTATTTTCTCGAGTACGACGACGCGCGTTCCGGCGACTTCGCGCCGCTGCGGCACGTGCCGAAGGGCAAGACGGTCGTGCTAGGGCTTGTGAGCACGAAGGTCGGCGAGCTCGAGAGCAAGGACCATCTGAAGCGCCGCGTCGACGCCGCCGCGAAGCTGGTGCCACTCGAGCAACTGTGCCTTTCTCCGCAATGCGGATTTTCGAGCACCGTGCACGGCAACGACATCGCGTTCGAATCGCAAACCGCCAAGTTGCGGCTCGTTGTGGAAACTGCGCGCGAGATCTGGGGCAGCGTCTAGGCGGTCGACGGACCGCACTTTCCTTGCCCTACGCGACCCGGAAACAATGAGGATGCGCCACTGCGGCAAGCCTTGGGACATCGAGCCTTCCGCGGCGCGCCGGCGCGTGCTGCGACTGGCGGTAGCGATGGTCGCACTTGGCGCCCGCATCGCGCGCGCAGCAGATACGTGGCCCACGCGCCCCGTGCGCATCGTCGTGCCGTTCACGCCGGGCGGCTCGACGGACATCCTGGGCCGAACAATCGCGCGAGAATTGCAGGAGGCGCTTCTGCAGCCGTTCGTCGTCGAGAACAAGCCGGGCGCCGGTGGCTCGATCGGCGCCACGGAGGTCGCGCGCGCCGCGCCGGATGGCTACACGCTGCTGATGGGCCACATCGGCACGCTGGCGATCAATCCGACGCTCTATCCCGGACTGCCCTACGATCCGCGCACGAGCTTCGCGCCAGTGGCGCTGGTCGCGCGCGTGCCGAACGTGCTGGTCGTGAACCCGTCGGTGCCTGCGCGCAGCGTGGCGGAATTGATCGCGCTCGCCAAGGCCAAGCCCGGGTCGCTGCGCTACGCGTCGGGCGGCAACGGCAGTGCAGCGCACATCGCGATGGAGTATTTCAAGTTGCGCACGCACACCGACATCGGGCACATACCGTACAAGGGGACGTCGCCGGCCGTCACCGACGTCATGGGCGGGCAGGTCGAGGTCATCATGACCGGCGTGCCTGCCGTGATGCAACAGGTCAAGGCAGGCAAGCTGCGCGCGCTGGCGGTGTCTAGCATCAACCCGGTGGCGAGCATGCCCGACCTGCCGACGATCGCGGCGACCGTGCCCGATTTCGAAGCGGTCCAGTGGTACGGTATCGTCGCACCTGCGCGCACGCCTGCCGCCGTGATCACCCTTCTCAACCGCGAGATCAATCGCGCGCTCGCGTCGCCTGCGCTCAAGTCGCGCCTCGATGCCGAAGGCGCCGAGGCCGCGCCGGGAACACCGGAAGCATTCGGCGCGATGATCGTGCAGGAGATTGCGCGCTGGAAACCGGTCATCGAGCAATCCCACATGACGCCCGAGTGAGGTGACGACGATGCGAACAGGAAATCCGTCCATGTCGGTGTCGCCGATTGCGTGGACCTGACCATGGCGAGCGAAGTCGTCGACGATCTCTCCCGCCTCCGTGTCGCGCTGATTGGGTATGGCGAGGTGGGGCGCATCCTGGGCTGCGCGCTGCACGCCCGCGGCTTGGCCTCGCTCTCCACGTTCGACCGCCTGTTTGACGATCCGGCACGCCGGGAAGCGATGCGCCAACGCGCTCGCGACGACGGCGTCCTGCCGGCTGCAACCGCGGCGACAGCCGTGGCGGACGCCGATCTCGTCCTGTGCGCTGTGACCGCAGACCAGACCTCCGCCGCCGCGCAGTCCGTCGCGGCGAGTTTGCGCGCTGGCGCGTTCTACGTCGACGTCAATTCGGCATCGCCACAGACGAAATGCAATTGCGCCGCGCTGATCGATGCCGCCAACGGCCGCTACGTCGAAATGGCAGTGATGACGTCAGTGCCTCCGTACGGCATCCGCGTGCCGATGCTTTCCGGCGGACCGCATGCCGCCGACGTGGCGCCGCTGCTGGCCACGCTGGGCTTCCGCGTCGAGCCGGCGTCGGACAAGCTTGGCGTCGCGTCGGCGATCAAGATGTGCCGCAGCGTGATCGTCAAGGGCATGGAGGCCATCGTCATCGAGAGCTTCCTCACCGCGCGCCGATATGGCGTGGAGCGGCAGGTCCTGGCATCGCTGGCCGAGACCTTTCCAGGCCTCGACTGGGAGAAGAACGGTGACTACTTCTTCCAGCGCGTCGTGGCGCACGGCAAGCGCCGCGCGGAAGAAATGCGCGAGGCCGCCGCAACGGTCCGCGAAGGCGGACTCGAACCCTTCATGGCGAGCGCCATCGCCGACCGGCACGCGTGGTTGGCAGCACTGACGGCGGCCGGGGTGTTCGCGGACTTGCCGCCCGATGCCAGCTGGCGCGAGTTCGCCGACCAGATAGCGAAAAGTTGAGCGCGGCTGTTCGGCGCGGGTTCGATTGCCGCGATCAGGCCGGGTGCACCCGGCGATAGCCGATCGCCTCGGCCATGTGCGTTGCATCGATGTTGTCGGCGCCGGCCAGGTCGGCGATCGACCGTGCCACTTTCAGCACGCGATGGTATGCGC
>Ga0302321_100004407_pt1 | contig 12196 bp, 14 predicted proteins | sample Fen_T0_1_FD_202505 | JGI IMG/M metagenome (GOLD analysis project Ga0302321, IMG submission 202505) | Peat permafrost microbial communities from Stordalen Mire near Abisko, Sweden - Fen_T0_1 | ecosystem: Environmental > Terrestrial > Soil > Wetlands > Permafrost | place: Sweden: Abisko...
CTTCTCCGAGGAGCGGTGACCGACCCGAGTTCTGGATGCGCGTGTTCTGGCTGGCCTGGCACCTCGCCTGTGCACTCGCGTTGTTCGTCGTCGGCTTCATCGTCATCGGCCTGTGCGGCGTGGCGCTCGGAGTGCTCCAGGGGAGGGATCTGACGGTACAGCTCGCGGTCGTCGCGGCCGTGCCTGCTGCGGGGCTGCTGTTGAAGGGCTGGTACGACGTATCCCGCTGGTGGCTGGACCATGGCGGCCAACGAATCCCGCTCGTGCTGGCAGGTTCCCGGCAATCGTGGCCGCCATCACCTTCTGCGGCCTAGTGGCTGGTCTCCGCTCATAGGATGTCCCCCCATCGCTCATACCCGGCGTTTTGGGACGATCGCAGCAGGACCAGAAACCGCTGCGCGTGATCGCACGAGGTCAACGGCTGTCTCGCCAGCGCTCCCGCTGGAGCGTCACCGGTAGCCCGCGAAATGGGAGACCCGACCACAGCACCGATGTGGCGTTGGCACTCGTTCGCAACCCGTGGCAGTTGGAGCAGCCGACGAGCGGTCGGGATTATCGTCGGCCCATGACCTCTGTCGTGATGGTGTCTGGCCGGCGCAGGTTGGCCGTGATCGGGGTGGCCCTCTTGTCCATGGCGGCGCTCGCCGGATGCCAGTATGCAAAGGGCTCGGTGGGCACGGCGAGCGGCGACTTCACCTTCGGGGCCGGTGTCAGCTTCCAGGCCGCCAGTCAGAACGGCTACGGGTTCGGCAACGCCGAGTACGACCAGTCCCAGCGCGTCTACGGTTCGCCGCTCCCGGTGTACGCGAGGAACAGCTTCGTCGGTGAGGCCACGTGCGTGGCCGTGTCCGGGCGGCGCGCCACCATCGTCTTCCGCACCGACCTGGCCAAGTCGACGGTGCAGTTCGGCGGACCGCCGGCGGTTGGCTACCTCATCCAGGTCCAGCAGGCGACGCCGGCCGACACCCAGTACCTCTGGTCGGCGCAGCCCGACACGGGCGACTTGACCAAGTGCACGCCGCCCACCGACGCCGACGTGACCGGCATGGTGGCCGACAACCAAGGCGGCACCTTCACCGTGGGCACCCAACCGCCCGCCGACCAGCCTTGAGCGACCCCCTTGGCCGCTTCAACCCGTTCCGCACCGGTGATCGGCGCTTCCTGCACGTAGCACCGCTCCGATCGGACCGTGGCATAGGGGCCGATCCGGCTGGTGACCGCGTCGGGGTTTGTCCACCTCGAAGCTCCCGCCGAACGCGAACTGCACATCCTTCCAGGCCACTCCCGCATCGGTCAGGGCGGCGCGGATCGCATCCGCACCCACGTCGATGGCCGACTTCGGGCCGAAGTGGCCGAACGGGTGCAGGCCCGCCCCGATGATCGCGACATCTTCCATGTCAGGCCTCCTTCGAATCGATCGGAGCGAACGCGAACGTGAGCACCTCGGTGCCGTCCTCGTCGGTGCGGAACGGGATGATGACCAGCTCCATCGCCATGTCGAAGGCGAGCTCGGCCGGGTCGCTCTCGGTCAGCCGGCACGAGCTCAGGCGCCGTCTCGTTGCAGCAGCAGGACGCCCGACGGCGTGCCGCCTCCGGTCGTGACGACCGCCGTCTGCGCGTCGGCCACCTGTCGCTCACCGGCCTCGTGCCGGAGTTGCTTGATCGCCTCGTAGAGGAAGCCGAAGCCGTGGGTCCGTCCTTCGGAGAGCTGGCCGCCGTGCGGGTTGACAGGGAGCTCGCCATCGAGCGCGATCCGACGACCTCCATCGAGCCAGTCCTGGGCCTCGCCGAGCGGGCAGAAGCCGAGGGCCTCGATCCAGGAGACCGCGTTGAACGTGAAGCCGTCATAGACGAGGGCGAGGTCGACATCGCTCGGGCGCAGGCTCGTCCGGGTCCAGAGATGGGCAGCCTGTCCGAGCACCTGCGGCTCGTGGGTGATCGTGTCCTGGTCCCACGAGACCCGCTCGAGGATCTGGGTGCCGACCGCCTCGACGCGGATTGCCGTCCCGGGCAGGTCGCCGGCCATCGACGCGTCGGACACGATGACGGCGATGGAGCCGTCGCACGGCACGTCGCAGTCGTACAGGCCGAACGGTGTGGTGATCGGCCGAGCAGCCATGTAGTCGTCCATCGTCATCGGATCGCGGTAGATCGCGGCCGGGTTCCTGGCCGCGTTGGCCCGGCCGTTGAGCGCGATGAGACCGAGCAGCTCACGCGTGGCGCCGTATCGGTGCAGGTACTGGTTGGCGTTGGCCCCGATCCAGTTGGCCGCCGACATCGCCCCGAAGGGGGCGCGCCATTGCTGCCAGCCCGTGGCCCGACCCCCGCCACCCATCCCGAGGCGAAGGGTGGAGAACGTCGACTCCCACACCGTGCGGAAGCACAGGACGTTCCGGCAGAGGCCGCTCGACACGGCGAGCATGGCGGCGATGACCGCGCCACCAGGTCCGGGGATGTCACCGCCTCCGTTGATCCACGTCGGGTGCAGGCGCAGGGCCTCCTCGACGGCGGTCACCCCGCCCTCGCTCATGCCCATGCCGGCAGCGCCGGGATAGGTCGACAGCCCGTCGATGTCGTCCAGCGTGAGCCCGGCATCGGCCACCGCCTCGAGGCAGGCGTCGATCGTCAGCGACAGCGGGTCGACCATGAGTCGACGACCGAGCGCCGAGCGCCCGACGCCGGAGAGCACCGCCCGGTGCTCGAAGCGGTCGTCGCTGAGGGGGGCGCGCGGCTGCGGGCGTCGTGGGGCCTCCAGCGGATCGGTGTCGGGTCCGCCTGCCAGCTCGAACATCGGCAGCCAGACGTCGTCGTACTGCTCGAATCGCACGCTGACCTGTTGGCCGATGTGCACGTCGTCGGGGTCGCACCCGACGATGTTCGTGGTGAGTCGCACATCCGCGCTCTCGGCCAGCGCCACCACCGCGATCGCGTAGGGAGGCTCCATGTCGGGCAGCCACTGGTGCTGGTTGACGGTGTAGCCGACGATCGTCCCTCGACCCGAGACCGTCGTCGGCTCCGACGAGCGGCTCCGGCACGTCGGGCAGATCGGCGCCGGCGGGTGCACGAGCGTCCCGCAGTCGGTGCAGCCCTGGATGCGCAGCTGGCCGTCCTCGCCAGAGGTCCAGAACCAGCTGGTCCACGGCGTGAGCTCGGGGAGCGGTCTCACTCGGGTCTCCTCCGCCGCTGGGGGTCGTCCACGACTTCGACGTCGATGTTGATTCGGTCTCCCAGTATGTCAGCCGAGGTCCAGGCCTTCGCCGCCATGTCAGCCGGCCTCCGGGGTGGCGGCACCCAGGTTGGCGATGACGTGGGGCAGGTCGACGGTGGTGCGGATCCCGGGGGCCGCGCGGCACACGACCGGGACGGCGTTGACCGCCCGGTTGGCGGTGTAGCCGGGGGTGGTCTCCGCCATCCGCTCCAGGGGAACGGCGAGGCGGATCTCGATGTCGAGCGGGCAGTCGCCGTCGACGATCACGCGCCATCCACCGCCGCGCAGGTCCCAGTCGGCATCGAGCTCGGTCGAGCAGTACCAGGTGGCGCTGAAGCCGATCAACTCCTCACCGCCGCGACGACCGGAGACGGTCATCCGCTGGGCGGCGACCGTGCCGGCCCGGATGGTGCCCGCCGCGATCTCGACGTCGCGGGTCGCGGTGGCGACGTCTCCGCTCGCCTCCACCGAGTCCAGCGGCATGCCGATCGCCTCGCCCATGAGTCGCAGCGACGGACCGAACGACTCGCCGCCGTGGGCCCAGCGACGGGGATCGAAGGCCTCGGGCTCGCTTCCGAACCCCATGAGGTCGAACAGCAGCTCCGGGGAGTCGCGACTCGACAGGTCGGCGAACTCCTGGATCTGCAGGCGATCGAGCCGACGCTGGATCGACGTGAGGACGATCGGGATGGCCTCGGAGATGAACCCTGGGCTGATCCCGGTGCTGTGGATCGACGAGCCACCCTTGGCGCAGGCCGCCTCGACGCGGTCGCGCACCGCCGGGTCCATGCTGCCGGGGTGGTGGAACTCGCCGCGGGTGGTCACCACGTCGATCCCGGACTCGAGCAGCCGGCAGATCACGTCGAAGTCGCACCCTTGCTGCATGTAGAGGACGCAGTCGGGCTCGAGGGCGACGACGTGCTCGATGTCGCGCGTCGCCAGCACGCCGGTCGGCCCGACTCCGCACAGCTCGCCGGCGTCGCGCCCCTCCTTGTCGGCCGAGTGCACGTGCAGGCCGACCAGCGTCAGCTGCGGATGCTCGATCACGGCCCTCAGCGAGCGGGTGCCGATGTTGCCGGTGGCCCACTGGACGACCCGGTAGGTCGAGGCCGGGGCGATGAGATCGGTCATGGGATCCCCCTCTGCACGGGCGCTCAGGACCCGGGCTCGTCGGACCGGGCCAGGGCGGCCCGGTGCAGCACGTTCTCCGCCAGTCGCATGTGAGCGGCGTCGACCAGCCGGCCCTCCCTGCCGATGGCACCCACCCCCTCCGCTTCGGATCGGCGATAGATCTCGACCGACTCCTCGGCATCGGCGATCTCCGCGGCCGTCGGCGAGAAGACCTCGTTGGCGATCGGGACCTGGCTCGGGTGGATCGCCCACTTGCCGTCGTAGCCCAGCAGGCTGGCGTGGTTGGCCGCCCGCCTGAACCCGTCGGGATCCTGATAGGCGGGATAGGGAGCATCGATGGCGTCCACGCCGGCCCCGCGTGCCGCGGCCAGGACCTGCACCCGGGCGAAGTGCCAGAAGTCCCCGGGGTACTCGCCGACGGGGTCGAAGTTGCCGTCGACCCGGGCGTGCATCGAAGCCGAGAGGTCACCGGCCCCGAAGATGATCGCCTCGAGCCGATCGCTGCTCCGGGCGATCTCGGCCGCGTTCGACAGACCCTCGGCCTCCTCGATCAGGACCTCGAGGCCGATCCGCTTCTTCATGCCGAGCTTCGTCTCGAGCTGGGTGAGCAGCACGTCGAACCACCACACGTCCCGCGCCGACCGCGCCTTCGGCACGATGATGACGTCGAGGGCATCACGGGCGCCGGTGACCACCTCGACCACGTCGCCGTGGCACCAGGGGGTGTCGATGCCGTTGACCCGCACCGCTCGGACGACCCGGCCCCAGTCCTGTCCGGTCAGGGCGTCCACCGCGATGGCGCGCGCCGATTCCTTGACGAGCGGCGCGCAGGCGTCCTCGAGGTCGAGGAACACGAGGTCGGCCCCCGAGCTCGGGGCCTTCTCGCACATGCGCTCGCTGCTGGCCGGTGTCGCCAGCTCCGATCGTCGGGCTCGAGGTGGGTGCAAACTGTCCTCCGTGGTCGGTCGGTGACTAGATGACCTTCGCCGCCCGCAGGGCGTCGAGGCGGTCGGGGGCGAGACCGAGCAGGTCGCCGTACACGGCGTCGTTGTCGGCGCCGAGGGAGCCGCCGAGGTGAGCGACCGATCCTGGCGTCTCGGTGAGCTGGGCGACCGGGCCCTGGACCCGGACGGACCCGAGGTCGGGGTCCTCCACCCGCACGAACGTGCCGCGGGCCACGAGGTGCTCGTCGTTCAGCAACTGCTCGGCGTCGTAGATCGGCGCGGCCGCCACCTCCGCGTCGAGGAACACCTCCATGGCCTCGTCCAGGGTGCGCTCGGCCACCCAGCTGGCCACCATCTCGTCGACCTCCTCGCCGTGGACCTGGCGCCGCACGGGATCGACGTAGTCGGGATCCTCGGCCAGGTCGGCCCGACCGATGGTGCGATACACCCGCACCGCGATGGTGGGCGACGCACTCGAGATGGCGAGGTACTTGTCGTCGGACGTCCGGTACGCGTTGCGAGGCGCGCTGGCGGGGAGCCGGTTGCCGACGCGACCCGGGATGATCCCGAGCTGATCGAACGCCAGGGTCGACGTCTCGATCAGCCGGGCCAGCGGCTCGATGAGGTTGATGTCGATCAGCTGCCCACCGCCGCCGCGGACGTCGCGGTGGTAGAGGGCCATCATCACGGCCCAGGTCGCGGCCTGGGCGGCCACGCCGTCGGCCAGCATGAACGGTGGCAGGGTGGGTGGCCCCTCGGCCTCGCCCGTCACCTGGGCGAACCCGCTCATGGCCTCGGCCAGGGTGCCGTAGCCGGGCCGGTCGCTGTTGGGCCCACCACGCCCGAAGCCGCTGATGTGCACCATCACCAGCCTCGGGTGCCGCTCGTGCACCGCGTCGTAGGTCAGGCCCCATCGCTCGAGCGCGCTGGGCCGATTGCCCACGACGAGCACGTCGCTGACGTCGAGGAGCTGGTGGAACAGCTCCTGGCCCTCGACCTGGCGCAGGTCGAGCGTGACGCACCGCTTGTTGCGGCTGACGCTCTTCCAGGCCAGCCCGATGCCGTTCTTGCGATCGCCCCAGGTGCGCAGCGGGTCACCCGATCCGGGCTGCTCGACCTTGATCACGTCGGCCCCGAACTCGCCGAGGTTGGTGGCGGCGAGCGGACCGGCCACGAGCGTCGCCGCGTCGATGACGCGCAACCCCTGCAGCAGACCAGGGGCGTCAGGCATGAGGCGCGCACTCCGGGCGTTCGAGCCCGAGGTTCTCGCGCAGCGTGGCGCCGGTGTACCGATCGCGGAACACCTGGCGGCGCTGGAGCTCGGGGACGACCATCCGCACCACGTCCTCGTAGGCGCCGGGCGAATGGGTGGCCGCGATCACGAAGCCGTCACAGGCGTCGGTCGTGAACCACTCCTCCATCTGATCGGCCACCTCGGCGCCGGTGCCCACGAACCGCGGGCCCTGCAACAACGTGGCCCGATGACCGGCCAGGTCGGCGAGGGTGAGGTCGTCGCCGATGTGGGCACGGAGGTTCTGGACCAGGCCACGGATCCCCGAGACGTTCTCGATCAGCTCGTCGGTGATCGGGTCGTCGAGGGCCATGTCGGAGAAGTCGTGGTTCATGAGCTCGGACAGCAGGGTCAGCGATGCCATCGGGTCGACGAAGTCGTTGAGGAGCGCCTGCTCGCGCTCCTGGGCCTGGGCGGTGGACTCCCCGACGACCGTGTACGCCATCGGCAGCATCTTCACCGTGCTGGGATCGCGCCCGACCTCGTCCAGCTTCTCCTTCTGGTCCTTGTAGTGGGCCCGGGCGATCTCGATGCCGGGATCACCGGTGAAGATCAGCTCCGCCCACCTGGCCGCGAAGTCCCGGCCCCGCCCCGACGACCCGGCCTGCAGCAGCACCGGGCGCCCCTGGGGCGTCCGCGGCACGGTGAGGGGGCCGCGCACCTTGAACCAGTCACCCCTGTAGTTCAACTCGTGCACCTTGTCGGGGTCGGCGAAGATCCCGTTCGTCCGGTCGAGGACGAGGGCGTCGTCCTCCCAGCTGTCCCAGAGCCCGGTGACCGCCTCGAGGAACTCGTCGGCCCGGTCGTAGCGCTGATCGTGGGGGATCACCTGGTCGAGACCGAAGTTCTGGGCCTCGCTGTCGTTCACCGAGGTCACGACGTTCCAGGCCGCCCGACCATCGGTGAGGTGGTCCAACGTCGCGAACGTCCGAGCGACGTGGAACGGCGAGTAGTAGGTGGTCGAGTAGGTGGCCCCGAGGCCGATCGACTGGGTGGCACCAGCCATCACCCCGAGCACGACGCTCAGGTCGAGCTTGATCGGGCGGGCGCCGTGACGGACCGCCTCGGCGACCGAACCGCCGTAGATGCCGGGCATGGCCAGCCGGTCGTCGAAGAACATCATGTCGAAGCAGCCCTCTTCGAGGGTGCGCCCGAGCTTCTGGTAGTAGCTCGCCTTCAGGAATCCGTGCTCGGTGGCAGGATGACGCCACGAACCGGCGTAGACGGTTGCGTTGCCGGCCTGCATGAACCCCACCAACGACATCTGCCTCGACGAACTCACCATGACGCTCCCTTGCCCGTGGACCAGACCTGAAATGTAGAATGTGATATGTCAGATTTCAAATCCATAGGTGGCACGGTCCGATCCCGCGCGGCCAACGAGCTGCGCGATCGCATCCTCACCGGGCAGCTGCGCCCCGGGGTGCGCATCGACCTCGACGAGATCACGCGCGAGTTCGGCACGAGCCGCACACCCGTGCGCGAGGCGCTGCTCGAGCTGTCCTACGAGGGCCTCGTCGCCGTCACCCCACGCAGCGGCATCAGCGTGATCGGCATCACGCCCGAGGACGCGGTCGACAACTTCGCGGTGCTCGCCGCCCTCGCCGGAAAGGCCGCGGAGTGGGCGACGGCACGGATCACCGACGACAAGCTCACCGAGCTGCACGAGCTGGCCGACGCCATCGACGGTTCCGGGAACGTGGTCTCCGCCAACCAGCGCTTCCATCGGGCGGTGAACCTGGCATCGGGCTCGCCCCGCCTGTTGACCTATCTCCGCCAGGCGGCACGAGCGGTGCCCGGCACCTACTTCGAGCTCTTCCCCGAGCAGGAGCGCCGGGCCCGCAAGGAGCACGCCGCCCTGCTCGAGGCCATCAGCCGAGGCGACGCCACTGCGGCCCGCACCATCGCCGAGGCCCACGTCCTCGACGCGGGTGCGGCCTTGGGAGACTGGCTCCGGACCGCCGCCTCCGAGGACGCCAGCCCGACGCCGCATCCCTAGGATCCCGACTCGGCGGCGACGGCGCGACGCGCCCGCTTGCGGAACCCTTCGAGCTTCTCGTCGGGGGTGCGCACCCGGGTGCTGCGCGACATGATCGACACGTCGTGGCCGGCGGCGCTGCGACGCAGGGCCCCGACCGTCGCCTCCGCCTTCGGCACGTGGGTGAAGGGATCGAAGGAGTACCACCGCATGGCGTTCTCGTGGGTCATCTTGGCGATCTCGGCGTCGGGGACGTCGTTGGCCACGAACACCGAGCCCAGCTCCTCGGGAGCGGTCGGCCACATGGAATCGCTGTGGGGATAGTCCGCCTCCCACGCCATGTTGTCGACCCCGATCCGGTGACGCATCTCCACGCCGACCGGATCGCTGATGAAGCACGTGAGGAAGTGCTCGCGGAAGACCTCGGAGGGGACGCGGCCGCCGAAGTCCTGCTGCGTCCAGGCGCGGTGCATCTGGTAGGTGCGGTCGACCCGGTCGAGGAAGTACGGGATCCAACCGGTGCCGCCCTCGGACAGCGCGATCCGCAGGTCGGGGAAGTTCTTGATCACCCGCGACCACAGCAGGTCGGCCGCCGCGGACTGGATGTTCATCGGCTGCAACGTGATCATCACGTCGGGTGGAGAGTCGACCGCGGGAATCGAGAGCCTGCCCGAGGACCCGAGGTGGATCGACAGCACGGTGCCGGTGTCGCAGCACGCCCGCCAGACCGGGTCCCAGTACTCGTCGTGGAAGCTCGGGTAGCCGAGGGCGGCGGGGTTCTCCGTGAAGCTGAGCGAGTGGCAGCCCTTGGCCGCCGTGCGTCGCACCTCGTCGGCGGTCTCCTGCGGGTCCCAGATCGCGGGGACGGCCATCGGGATGAACCGACCGGGATGGGCCCCGCACCACTCGTCGATGTGCCAGTCGTTGTAGGCCCGCACCAGCGCGAGCGACAGGTCGCGGTCGTCCGAGGCGAACACGCGGGCGGTGAAGGTCGGGAACGACGGGAAGTTCATCGAGGCGAGGACACCGCCGGCGTTCATGTCCTTGACCCGCTCGTGCACGTCGTAGCAGCCGGGTCGCACCTCGTCGAGGCTCTGCGGCTCGAGGCCGTACTCCTCCTTGGGCCGGCCAGCCACGGCGTTGAGCGCCGCGGTCTCCATCACGACCTCCCCGAACTTCCAGACGTCGGAGCCCTCGTCGTTGCGGACGAGCTTGGGCGCTCGGTCCTGGTACTTGGCGTCGAGGTGGTGCACGAACAGATCGGGCGGCTCGATGATGTGATCGTCGACGCTGATGAGGATGAGGTCGTCTACTTCGAACATGGGCTCCTCCGAGCGTGAAGCTGTCGAGATGGTGAGCGTGATGGTGGCGCCGGGTGTCGTCCGCCACAGCGTCAGGTGTTGCGGCCGCCGTTCACGCCGATCACCTGGCCGGTGATGTAGCTGGCCTCCTCCGAGACGAGGAACGCGCAGGCGTAGGCGATGTCCTCGGGCGTCCCGGCGCGCCGGACCGGGGTGCGCTCGGCGTTGTCCTCGACGCTCCCGCCGAGGAGGCCGCGCTCCTCGGACCCGCGGAGCATCGGCGTGTCGACGAAGCCGGGCGGGATCGTGTTGACGGTGATCCCCAGCGGCGCGAGCTCGAGGGCCACGGCCTTGGTGAAGCCGATGAGCCCCGCCTTCGAGGTCACGTAGTGGACCATGTACGGCTGGCCCGACTGCGCGCTCGACGATGAGATGTTGACGATGCGGCCCCAGCCGGCCTCGGTCATGTCGGGCACCACCGCCTGGGTGCAATAGAAGGGCCCGTTGAGGTTCACCTGCATGATCCGGTCCCACTTGTCGTCGGTGATGTCGACGAACTTCTTGAAGCCGGTGATCCCCGCGTTGTTCACGAGCACGAGCGGCGGGCCGACCTCGTCGCGGACCCGCTGCACCGCGGCATTCACCTGCGACCGGTCGGACACATCGACGCCCCCGCAGGCGAACCCCTCGAGGCCGCGTGCCCTGAGCTCGCCGACGACCGTGTCGGCGGCCTCCTGGTTCAGGTCGAGCACCGCGACGGCGAGTCCCTCCTCGGCCAGCCGGGTGGCGATGGCCCGTCCGATCCCTGATCCTGCGCCGGTGACGATGGCTGCTCGTCGGGTGGTCATCGGATGGCCTCCTGGCCGGCGATGGTCGTTCGGTGCATGAGGCGCGGCGAGTCGGAGCTGTAGGGCCGAGCCCGGTGGAGCAACCCGGTGTTGTCCCAGATCACGAGGTCCCCTCGGCGCCAGTGGTGGCGCACGACGAACTGCGGCTGCGTGGCCCACTCGAGCAAGCGGTCGAGCAGGGCCCGACCCTCCTCGGGCGATCGGCCCACCACCTCACCCGCGGTCGCCCCGACGAGCAACGACTTCCGGCCGTTGTCGCGCGTCCAGACCAGCGGGTGCTCCCTGGACGGGACCCGGGCCCACACCGCGAGCTCGTCGGGCGTCGGATCCGGGTGCACCAGCCGCTGGGAGGCAGCGAAGCTGTGCACGACCCGGACGTCGGCGAGCTCGGCCCGCTCGGCATCGTAGAGGGCCTCGTAGGCGGCGTAGGTGTCGGCGAACTCCGTGTCGCCCTCGTCATCGTCGGAGACCTCCCTGGCGGTGAGCAGCGTGGCCTTGTTGGGCACCAGGTCGTTGGCCCCGTCGATGTGCCAGAAGAACGTGCCCTTGCGGTACGCCGCCATGGCGTCCTTCGAACGGTCCCGCGTGACCGGCGCGACCTCCGGATGACCGTCCACGGCGCCGTTCGGGACGGTGAGGACATCGCCGAGCATCCGGCTGAACGCCACCAGCTGGTCGTCATCGACGTTGGCCTCCCGGTAGATCACCACGCCCCGCCGCTCGACGGCCGCCAGGCAGTCGTCCGCGACCGCGGGATCGACGAGGTCGGAGCCGGCCAGTCCGACGATCTCGACACCGACGGTCGGTCCCAGCTCGGTGACAGTGATGGACATGTGTCCTCCGTTCGATCGGACGCGGGTCCCGGCTCGGCCTGGTGAGGGACGACCCCCGCCGTCCTCGGGTCCACCCTAGGTAAGATCCAATTCTCGCGTCAAGAGAACATCATTTCCAGCCGGCGTGGCGCGCCCGGATCAGAGCGGCTCGTACTCGATGGTGATCGACGGGCTGGTCGGGAGGGCCTGGCAGGTCAGCACCCAGCCTTCGTCGACCTCCTCGGGGGTGAGCGCGTTGTTGGCCCGCATCGTCACCGAGCCGTCGCGGATCAGGGCCATGCAGGTCGCGCAACTGCCGGCCTCACAGGAGTAGGGCGCCTTGAGATTGGCCCGGCGAGCGGTCTCGAGCACGGTGTCGCCAGCCCGGTAGGGGATCTCGTTCTTCTTGCCGCGCAGGATCAGCACGATGGTCTCGGGTAGTCCGCCGTCGGCCACCTCCTCGGGCACCGCCGGCGCCGGTTGCCCGGCCGTCACGAAGCGCTCGATGAAGATGGCCTCGGCCTCGACACCGAGCGAGAGGAGCGCCTCCTCGACGAGGTCCATGAACGGTCCGGGGCCGCAGATGAAGAAGTCGGCGTCGAGGCGGCCGTCGACGAACTCGATGATGGCCGACGAGTCGAGGTAGCCGCCCTCGGAATCGAGGTGCAGGTGCAGGCCCAGTT
>Ga0302321_100004408_pt1 | contig 12195 bp, 10 predicted proteins | sample Fen_T0_1_FD_202505 | JGI IMG/M metagenome (GOLD analysis project Ga0302321, IMG submission 202505) | Peat permafrost microbial communities from Stordalen Mire near Abisko, Sweden - Fen_T0_1 | ecosystem: Environmental > Terrestrial > Soil > Wetlands > Permafrost | place: Sweden: Abisko...
CCCGGGCGCGCCGCCAGGCTGATGGTCTTGCCGGCCGCCCTGCCCCTGTCGTTGAGCAGCAGCAACATGCCCAGCGCGGCGCTGTCGAGATAATCGAGGTCACGCAGATCGACCACCACATCGGTGTCCGGACTGCCTGAAAGTGCATCGTCGCACGCTTCACGGAAATCGTGCCGGGAGGAAAAATCAAATCGGCCTTTGAGCACCACCCGGGCTTTGCCACCTTGCTGTCTGACGCTGATATTCATATCTTCCCTTTTGCTGGATTCAAATCCGGCTCCGGCTAAACCCGGTTTCCGCCCTGGCCGGCACGAGCCAGCTGCTCGATCAGGCGCCCGGCGATGTCCTTGAGTGGCACCACTTCGTCGGCGGCGCCGGCCAGGATGGCCTCGCGCGGCATGCCGAACACAACGCAACTGGCCTCGTCCTGCACCACGTTCCAGGACCCGGCGTCGCGCATTTCGCGCATCGCCGCCGCGCCGTCGCGCCCCATTCCCGTGAGCATCACGCCCAGCACGTTGGGCGCCGCAACCGCCGCACCGGACTTGAAGAGCATTTCCACCGAGGGGCGGTGCCGGTTCACCGGCGCCCCGTCCGAAAGCCTGACCAGATAGTTCGCCCCGCTCTTGCACAGGAGCATGTGACGATTGCCCGGGGCGATGTAGGCATGGCCGGGCAAGACCCGGTCGCCCTCTTCTGCTTCCTTAACGGACAGATTGCAGGATCTATTGAGACGCTCGGCAAAACTTTTTGTAAATCCCGCCGGCATGTGCTGGGTTATCAGCACGCCGGGACAGTCGGCGGGCATCCCGGCGAGCACTTCGCGGATCGCCTCGGTGCCGCCCGTGGAGGCGCCGATCAGGATCAGCTTTTCGGTCGATCCGACGCGCCGCCCCGGCACCGGGTGCGGCCGAAGTGCCAGGGCCGCGCCGGATGCACTCCCTGCCGCCGCCTCAGGTCGCAAGGACCCACGGCGCGCTGCGGCGTATCCACCGGTGCGCAGCTTGGCTACCGCAGCGGCGCGTATCTTGTCCGTGATTTCCTGGACGTAGGCCGCCATCTCCTTCTGGATGTCCAGCCTGGGCTTGGCCACAAAGTCGACAGCCCCCAGTTCCAGCGCCTGCATCGTCGCCTGGGCGCCGCGTTCGGTCAGGGTCGATACCATCACCACAGGCATGGGCCGCAGGCGCATCAGCTTTTCAAGAAACTCCAGTCCGTCCATTTTGGGCATCTCGATATCCAGGGTCAGCACGTCCGGATTAAGGGCCTTTATCAAGTCGCGCGCGACCAGGGGATCGGGCGCCGCGCCGACCGCGATCATATCGGGCTGGGAGTTGATCATTTTCGACAGCACGTCGCGGATCAATGCCGAGTCGTCAACTACAAGTACCTTGATCTTTTCCATCCTCGCTCCCTGCCCGTATTAGACAAACAGCTCGATGTCGGCGGCCGCTTTTTCCGCCTTGACCTGCGCCAGCTGGGTGCGATACACCCGTTCGCGGTTGGCGATGGTGTCGTTGCCCAGGGTCTTGAGCTTGCGCACCAGGACCCGGCCGGTGACCGGAAACAGATAGACCTTGCGCGGCCAGACATCCAGCAGGTCGCTGGCCAGGATGGCAATGCGCTCGGTGGCCAGAAAGCGGGTCACGAATTCGGCGTTGCGCTCGCCCACATTGGAGGTGGTCAGGCTTTGCAGCACATTGCCGGCACCGAATACCTTGGCCTTGAGCCGGCTTTTCTGGGCCCCCATCTTGATCAGCTGGTTGATCAGCAGCTCCATCGCGAAAACGCCATAACGCCCGGATTCGCCGTGCAGGTCATATCCGCTGGCTCCCGATTCAGGCAACATGAAGTGGTTCATCCCGCCCACCTTGCGCGTTTCGTCCCACAGGCAGGCCGATACGCAGGAGCCCAGCGTGGTCACGATCACGATGTCGCGATCGGACGCATAGTGCTCGCCGGGCAGTATCTTGACCGCGTCACAGTCGAACTGCGGATCGAAGTAAGGCTTCGGGCCGGGGTAGGCGGTGATTGCGACAGTACTTCTTGAAGTCACGATACGATCCAGTTCTTGGTACTTCAGGCCGGCCCCGCCGATCTGCGGCGCGCCGGGTCTTGTCCCGCGCCACCGTAGCCGCGCGGGGGAATACCCCTCCCCCACCCTTGCGCGACGTCAGGCGCATCGTGCACAGGCGCGGCTCATCGGGCGAACGCGTTGGATAGGCGCTTAAAACTCTTCCCACTCCTGGCTCGGATTGTTGACCGGGGCGGGTTGTTTGCCGGCCGGACGCGCGACCTTGGGCGCGACACGCGTTACCTTTTCCCGTTCGGCCGCAATCGGCTTGGTCCTGGTGATGACCGGCTTGGCCACCGACTCCGAAGTCTTGAAGCTGGCAACCACGTCCGACAGCGTGCTGGCCTGCTCTTGCATCGATTCGGCAGCGGCAGCGGCCTGTTCGACCAGGGCAGCGTTTTGCTGCGTCACCTTGTCCATTTCTCCGACCGCCTGGTTGACTTGCTCGATACCGCTGCCCTGCTCCGCGCTGGCAGCTGCAATCTCGGCCATGATGTCGGTGACCCGCTTGACCGAGCGGACAATTTCTTCCATCGTCGTGCCGGCATCGGCGACCAGTTTCGAGCCGGATTCGACCTTGTCCACCGAGTCGCCGATCAGGCTCTTGATTTCCTTGGCGGCATTGGCACTGCGCTGCGCAAGATTGCGCACTTCGGTGGCGACCACCGCGAATCCGCGTCCCTGCTCCCCCGCGCGGGCCGCCTCGACCGCGGCGTTCAACGCCAGGATGTTGGTCTGGAAGGCGATGCCGTCGATCACGCTGATGATGTCGACGATCTTCTTACTCGAGGCGGTGATCGCGCCCATCGTGCCCACCACCTCGCGCACCACCCCGCCGCCCTTGACGGCGATCTGGCTGGCCGCTTCGGCCAGCTGGTTCGCCTGCTTGGCATTCTCCGCGTTCTGCTTGACCGTCGAAGTCAGCTCCTCCATGCTGGCCGCCGTCTCCTGCAGGCTGCTCGCCTGCTCTTCAGTCCTCTGCGACAGGTCCGTGTTGCCCATCGCGATTTCCTTGGCAGCCGTGGTGATCGCGCCGGTGGATTCGCTGATCGTGCCGATCACGTCGACCATGCTCTGGATCAGCAGGTTGACGCCGTCGCAAAGCGTAGCGACGTCGCCAGTCTTGCCTTCCAGCGAAATCCGCTGGGTCAGGTCGTTCTGTTTGGCCGCGTTGACCACGTGCCGCGTATCGCGCACCGCTTCCTGCATGGCTTGCGCCGCCAGTACCTGGGCAGTCACGTCGGTAGCGAACTTGACGACCTTGAACGGCTTGCCGTTCATGTCCATGATGGGGTTGTAACTGGCCTGGATCCAGGCCTCGCGACCGCCCTTGCCGATCCGTTTGTATTGCGCCGCGTCGTATTCGCCGCGCCCGAGCTTTTCCCAGAACATGCGGTACTCGGGGCTCTGGCGATACACCGGATCGACGAACATCGAGTGATGCTGGCCGCGCACTTCTTCGAGCGAATAGCCTAGCACGTTGAGGAAGTTCAAGTTGGCGTTAAGTATCTTTCCGTCCAGGCCGAACTCGATCACCGCCTGCGCCTTGTTGATCGCGGCGAGCTGGCCCTCGAAATCGGCGCTGCGCAGCTTCTGCTCGGTGATGTCGGTGGCGTATTTGACGACCTTGAAGGGCTTGCCGTTCATGTCCATGATAGGGTTGTAGCTGGCCTGGATCCACACCTCGCGGCCGCCCTTGCCGATCCGCTTGTATTGGCCGGCATCGTATTCCCCGCGTCCGAGCTTTTCCCAGAACATCCGGTATTCGGGGCTCTGGCGATACGCCGGATCGACGAACATCGAGTGATGCTGCCCACGCACCTCTTCTAGGGAATAGCCCAATACGCCGAGGAAATTTCCATTCGCGTAGAGGACCTTTCCATCCAGGCTGAACTCGATCACCGCCTGCGCCTTGTCGATCGCCGCGATCTGGCCCCGCAGGTTGGCCAGCTCGAGCAGGTCCGCGGCGCGTTCTGCCTCGCTCTTGCCTCCAAACAACTTATTGATGAGTCGCATATCGCTTTTCCTAGAAAGAAATGATTCAAGTGTCGAAGCATCCGATGAATTTCGGTGCCGCCCGTCTATCGATCTACCACCTGCGCCGGTGCTGCCCGCACCAGTTGCCTTCAGTCCATCAGGCCCATATCAGGGCTGCCGATCAATGCCCCGATGTCGACCAGGATCAGCATGCGATCACCGATCGCTCCCAGGCCGGTGACGTATTGGGTTTGCAGGGACGCGGCCAATTCGGGCGCCGGCCGGATCTGCTCGGCGGTCAGGGTAAGCACGTCGGACACGCTGTCGACCACCACCCCTACCACCCGGGTGCCGATATTGAGAATGATCACCACCGTAAACTCGTCGTAGGTCGGATTGCCCAGGCCGAACTTGATGCGCAGGTCGACGATCGGAACAATGGTCCCGCGCAGGTTGATCACACCCTTGAGGAATTCCGGCGTATTGGCGATGCGGGTCACCGCGTCGTAGCCGCGGATTTCCTGCACCTTGAGTATGTCGATGCCGTATTCCTCCGCGCCAAGGCGAAAGGTGAGAAATTCATTGCTCGAAGCGAGCAATGCGCCGATGTTTTCCATCTGTCCCATGTGAATCTCCTAATTGAGCATTCCCAAAAACATGACATGCTCGCCGGAGCCAGGTTTTTGTCATCATTTGTGCAACTCGCAATATTCAGTGTCTGCTTCTCTTGATCAGCGCGGCCACGTCGAGGATCAGCGCGACCCGGCCATCGCCCATGATGGTTGCGCCGGAAAGGCCGGGCTGGCGCCGATAATTGGTTTCTAGGCTCTTGACCACCACCTGATGCTGGCCGACCAGTTCGTCGACCACCAGGGCGGCCTTGACGCCATCCGCTTCGACGATGACGATCATCTCGGCCTCACGCGCCACGCCGGGCCGGTCGGGCGGAAACACGTCGGCGAGCCGTAGCACCGGCAGATATTCGCCGCGCACCTCGAGAACGCGGCCCTGCCCAGCCACCGGCCGCAATGTCGTGGAGTCGGCCTGCAAGGATTCAACCACCGACGCTAGGGGCAGGATGTAGTTGTCGCCGCCTATGTCCACCGACATGCCGTCCATGATGGCCAGGGTAAGCGGCAGGCGCACGGTCATGCGCGTGCCCAATTGCGCGGCCGACTGGATTTCGATGCTGCCGCCGAGGGCGCTGATGTTGCGCCGCACCACGTCCATGCCGACGCCGCGTCCCGACACGTCGGTCACCACCTCCGCTGTCGAGAAGCCGGGCTCGAAAATCAGGTTCCAGACGTCGGCGTCGCTGGGATTGGCCGGTACGGCCAGCCCGCGTTCGCGCGCCTTGGCCAGTATCTTTTCGCGTTGCAGTCCGGCGCCATCGTCACTGACTTCAATAACGACGTTGCCGCCGCGGTGGCACGCGGAAAGGGTGATGGTGCCCGCCTCGGGCTTGCCGGCGGCGATCCGCGCCTCCGGCATTTCGATGCCGTGGTCGAGCGAATTGCGCACCAGGTGGGTCATCGGATCGGCGATCTTTTCGATCAGGCCCTTGTCCAGCTCGGTGCCCTCGCCGACCATTTTCAGCTCGACCTTCTTGCCCAGCTTGCCGGCCAGGTCGCGCAGCATGCGCGGAAAGCGGTTGAAGACCATCGCGATCGGCGTCATGCGTATCGACATCACCGATTCCTGCAGGTCACGCGTGTTGCGCTCGAGATCGGCCATCCGCGCCAGCAGCACCTGATGTTGCGCCGATTCCAGTTCGCCGGTCTTTTGCGCGAGCATGGCCTGGGTGATTACCAGTTCGCCGACCAGATTGATCAACTGGTCGACCTTGCCTATCGGCACGCGGATCGAGGCCGCTTCCGGCGCCTTGTCCGCCTTCGGGCGCGGCTCGGCGGCGACGCGGCCAGCCGGTTCCGGAACGCCGACGGCGGTCGCGGGCGGGCCAGCCGGCGTATCCTCGAAGAGGCCATAACCTTGTGCCTGCGGCGCGCCAGGTGCAGCCGGCGCGGCGTCGAAAAAGCCATAGTCGTCGCCGCGATCGGCAGACGGCAAGGGATCAAAAAATCCGAAGGCGGCATCTTCCTTGTCCTGCGTTGCCGCGCCGGTTGGGGCCGGACCGGCCGCCAGGTGCTGCAGGCGTTCGATCAGGGCCGCGACCTCGGGTGCGGCTTCGCTTTCGCCGCGATGCACTGCCAGTTGGCCCTTGAGCGCATCAACAGTCTCCAGCAGGGTATCGACGATGGCCACCGTGAGGGCCAATTCCGCCTTGCGCACCCGGTCGAGCAGGGTTTCTGCTTCGTGGGTCAGCGAGGTAATGTCGGTCAGGCCGAACATGCCGGCGCTGCCCTTGATCGAATGGGCAGCGCGAAACACCGCGTTGACGGCCTCGTCATCCGGTGCCGCTACGTCAATCTCGAGCAGCAACAATTCCATGTTGCCCAGGTGCTCGTCAGCCTCCTCGAAAAATACCGCGAGAAACTGCGAGAGATCGATCTTGCCGGCGTTGTCCCCGGCGCTATGGGTTTCCATGGCCTTGCTTTCGGTAGGTTTGGCGGGGCTCAGCCAAGGACTTTTTTGACCACTTCGAGCAGCTTGGCCGGATCGAAGGGCTTGACGATCCAGCCTGTGGCGCCGGCGGCGCGCCCCTGGGCTTTCATCGCATCGCCTGATTCAGTGGTCAGCATCAGGATCGGTATCGACTTGTAGGAGGGCAAGGCACGCAGCGCCTTGATCAGCGACAGGCCGTCCATGCCGGGCATGTTCTGGTCGGTGAGGACCAGGTTCACGCCGCTCGCCTTGGCCTTGGCCAGGCCTTCATTGCCGTCGGCAGCCTCCACCACCCCATAGCCGGCGCCCTTGAGCGTGAAGCTCACCATTTGCCGGATCGATGCCGAATCGTCCACGGTCAGAACAGTCTTGCCCATATCCATCTCCTTGAGTCAATTCGCAACCTGAAAATCATTCAAAAAAGTTCTACCGTGCCGCTGGACATGGCCGCCTGCTGCACCGGGTTATGGCTGGTGGCCAGGCGGATCCGCTCGACGCTGGCCGCCAGCTCCTGCTCGGCGGTCCCGGCGTCGTGCCCACTGAGCCGGCTCAAGGCACGGTCCGCCTCGTCCAGGCGGACCAGGGTGTGGCCGATTAACTGGGACGCCAGGTCCTGGAATTGCAGGGCGGTGACGGCCTGGTTGACCGCGCTTTCCATCTGCGCGGACAGGAGGTTGATTTCTTCCGCATCGCGTCCGATCTGCTGGTTTGCGAGTTGAATTTCCGCCATCGTGCCTTCGGCCCTCTGCTTGTTCTGCAGCGCGCCGACCATGTCATGCGAGGCCATCCGGTTGATGACCGCTTCCGCGTCTTGTACCGATTTGTCGATCTTGTCCATGTCGACCTGGATCTGCCGGGAAAACTGGCTGGTGCGGTCCGACAGCACGCGCACCTCGTCGGCCACCACCGCGAACCCGCGCCCGGCCTCGCCCGCGCGCGCCGCCTCGATGGCGGCATTGAGCGCCAGCAGGTTGGTCTGGCGCGCAATGCCCTGGATATCGCCCACCACCTTCAGGGTGGTCTTCACCTGGCTCTTGACCGCGTCCATCTGCTCGACCAGGGTCATCGCGTTCTTGCTCGATTCGATGGTGCCATCGACGAAGGAATGCAGCATCTGGCTGGTTTCGAGCACAAAGCGGCCGATGTTGAGCTTGGTATCGGAATCGCCCTCGTGGATCGCGCCCGCCGCGATTTCCAGGGCGAGCAGGCGCTGGCGCTGGGCCAGCGCATGCATGGAATTGAACCCGGGAACGAGCTTTTCTATGGCCTCGGAAATGATCTGCTTGAGGCGGTGCAGTTCGCCGCGCGCCGATGCAAACTGCTGGTGGAACTCGGATTCCAGGATGTCAAGATGGGTGTCGGCGGCCATGGCCACCACTTCCGCGACCGGATCGCGCTGATCGGCGACCGGCATTCCCTGCCTCAGACTCAAGACCAGTCCGACCGGAACCAGGGCCGCCACGGCGATGCCGGCAGCCCCGCCCCACCAGACGGCGATTGCGCTGACAATGGAGCCCAAACAAACGATCAGCCGATGTTGGGCTTTCAAGTTATTGCCGCTTTCATGGAAATCTGTGCAACGGACCCGCCCTGGCCGGACCGCCACAGGCGATGCGATGCGAGATTGATCCGATCCGTCTGGCCGGCCTGGTATTCGTGTTGGCGTTAGGCATACCGCGAAAACTCTTGAGTCCCTTGTGGACTTGAAGTGTCGTCTATGCGTGGAACCCGGATACCGGGAAAAGGCAGGTGAATACCGACCAACTCTGCCAAAGAGGCGCCGGATGGCGGCAAATTGGCCAAGCGGGGCGCTGCGTCAAGGTCAAGTTGCCTCGATTCGGTCCCGAAGCACGGCAATCCTCGCCATAAATGAGGCCGGGAATCCAGACGGCGCGCTCGACCCGAACTGTTGCCGCACTTGGGGGTAGGTAATTTAAGCTCGCGTCGGGTGAAGACCGCCATACCCGAGCCGACAAAACCGCCGAAATGCGGGGTTTTCGGATCGGCGCTCACCCTCTTCCCGAAGGGGGAAACCCAAGAAAATTAAGGATTTACGCACTTTTGCACCGGTTTGGTATATAATGTGAACAGTGAATTCAGGCACACCGCCGTTACAGGTTGCTAGCCCGCCGAAGCATCTTGCAATACCCGTAGATCGCCCGACCGTCCGGTTCGGGCTTTTTGCTTTTTTGGCGGGTTATAACCCTAACGGGATAGCGGCTTTAACGCCGGCTTATGCGCGCAAGTCTCATCGCCTGAGTGACTCGAACGCGCTTGCACCTGAGGCTCGCCTGCATTCCGGGCAGCTGCAGGTGGCCGAAAACCTGGCTTCCTGGCCGGTTTGCGGATTTTCAGGTCGGCGCTATGCAAGTTTTACTGGTCAGGCCAGCAATTGACTGTATGCCCATCTTCGAAGGCAATTGATATGCACTCCACTCCCATCCTCCAATATCTGAAGAAGCACGGTCAGAGACTCGATTCCGAAATCGCGGCGGCGATCGGCATTCCGCTCCCGAAGGTCCGTCTTTCCCTGTCCGAACTGTCCGCACGCGGCGAGATTTCCAAGTGCAACGTGACCCGTTTCACCAATGGCAAGCCGGTCGAGGGCATTCTGTGCCGCGTGGCCGGGTTTATCCCCTCCCCCGCTCCGGGCCGCAAGCCGGGCGTCAAGACCACCTGATTCCGGCAACCGGACAGGATCAGCCGCCTGCGCGCAGATTTGCGCGCCAGGCGCCGCGCCAGCAGTTCAGGCCCGCCAAGCCGGCGCGCCTCTAGCGCAGATGAAACCAGCGCATTGACAGCACAGCCGCCAGCACCAGCAGCAGCACGCATGCGCCGCTGAGCAGCGCGCCAATTTCTGTCTCCCGTCGCTCGAGCGCGAATTTCGCGTTGAGTTGCTGGTAGACCTTGCGCAGGTCATCGGCCGTGCCGGCATGAAAATACTCGGCGCCGGTGATGCTAGCCACCCCCTTCAAGGTCTCCTCGTCGAGCCGGGCGTAAAACGACATGCCCTCGAAACCGGGAATCTCCCCGCCGGCGGTGCTGCCAAACCCCACTGTATAGACTCGCACCCCGCGATCGGCGGCGATCTTGGCCACCTCCAGCGGATCGGGCCCGACCGTGCGCCGCCCGTCGCTGAGCAGGATGATGGCGCCGCCCGTGTAGGAGCCGGGCGGCACCGGGACGAAATTCTGGGCCGATTTGCGCTCGCGGCGTTGCCGGTCCACCGATGCGGTATCGCGGCTGCGGCGCGAAAAACTGCTGTCGAATACCTCCGATTCCACGTCGATACCGGCATCGGGGAGCAATTGTGACAGCGCCACCAGCAAGCCGGCGCCGGTGGCGGTGCCGCGCTGCAACTGGAAGCGGTCGATCGCCGCCGTCAGGTCTTCGCGCACGTCGGTGGGCGTCTGCACCACCTGTGCCGAACCGGCGAAAGAGACAATGCCCAGGCGGATTTTCTGCGGCATCTCGTCGATGAAGGCCTTGACGGCCGCCTGCGCGGCAGTGATCCGGTTCGGTGCCACGTCGCCGGCCAGCATGCTGCGCGACACATCCATGCCCAGGATCAGGGTCATGTGCTCGGCCGGCAGAGTGACCGTGGCGGTGGGACGAGCAACCGCCAGCAGGGCCGCGCTCAGGGCCAGCAACACCAGCAGGGGCGGCAGATGCCTGCGCAATCCCGGATGCGCACCCAGCGCGTCGCGCACCAATGTGAGGCTGGCGTAGTGGATCGCCACCTTTTTGCGCCGCCGCAGGGCGTAGACGTAGGTGGCAACCAGCAGTGGAATGGTCAACAGGAGCCAAAGCAGCTCAGGCCACAAAAACCGCATCGATTCTCCTTGCGACACGACCTTGCAAGCAGTCCGGACCGGGCCGGACATCCATTTCCACTCTATCACGATCCTTGTCGAGAATTAATCCATCCGCGCTTCCACGCGGCACGCGCGGCGTGATACCGTTGAGCTTCACTTACGGCGAGCATGCCGCTTGCGGCATGTCCATCGACGGCCATGAAGAGAGCCCCTCTCTACAGCAGTTCACGCCACGGTCGCGCGCGCGGCGAGCCGCCCCGCCCCGCCGCGGCGAGCGCTGCGCCGGTGGTGCCGGACGCCGCCGCGCCTGCCGCGCTTCCGGCCGGGTGGCGCGGCAAAGTGCGCGGGTTCGCGCGGCGGCGCCGCGCCCCTCTGCTGTTTCTCGGTGGATTGCTGTGCGCCTTGGTGCCGGCACTGGCATTCTGGCTGACCCGCCCGGTGCCGCAGGAAATGACCCAGGAGGAGATCGACTCCGCGGTCCTGCACACGCTGGAGAACGAGAGCCTGCCTTCGCGCAGCGCCCGGGCGGCGGAGATGGTGCGCCAGTCGGTCGTGCGGGTACGCGGCTATGGAGAACCGGCCGACCCGAAATCGGGCAAGCCGGGCAAGAACACCGCCAGGGACAAGAAAAAGACCGATGCGCCCAAGTCGGCTCAAGCACAGCCCGACGCCAGGGACAGCGGCAAGGCGGATGGCAATGCTCCCGCCAAAGGAGGCGCCAGGAATGGCAACAAGGGCGATGGCAAGGGCGACAGCAACGGAAATGAGCTGGAAGAGGAATCGGTCAGCACCGGCACGGGGGTGGTGATACTCGACAAGGGCGTCATTCTCACAAATCTGCATGTGGTGCGCGGCGCCAAGCGCCTGACGGTCACGTTTTTCGATGGCCTCGAATCCGAGGCGGAGATCATCGGCACGGTGCCGGAAAACGACATGGCCGTGCTGCAGGCCAAGACAATCCCCGACGACCTGCCCGCCGCCACCCTCGGCTCCTCGAGTCGGCTCAAGCCCGGCGACGAGGTGGTCGCGGTCGGCTTTCCCTTTGGCATCGGGCCGTCGGTATCGTCCGGCGTGGTGTCGGGTCTGAACCGCGAATTCCGCTCTCCCGAGGGCAAGCAGGTGCTGACCCATCTGATCCAGTTCGACGCCGCCGCCAATTCCGGCAATTCCGGCGGCCCGCTGGTCACCATGGACGGCGAGGTGGTCGGCATCGTCACCGCCATCCTCAACCCTTCCGGGGTGCGCACCTTCATCGGCATAGGATTTGCGGTCACCATCGAAGGCGCCGGGTCGGCCGTCGGCATCCCACCTTTTTGAATCCCTGATCGCGCCCGCCACCGTACCTGATCCATACCCGCCACGTCACCAGAAACCGGACACCATGACCACCATGCCCCCGACTAGCAGCGAAGTCGCCTCCCTGATGGAAAGCGTGCTCTACGAAGTCAAGCGCGTGGTGGTCGGGCAGGATCACTTCCTGGAGCGCGTCCTGGTGGCCATGCTGGCCCAGGGTCACCTGCTGGTCGAGGGCGTGCCGGGCCTGGCCAAGACGTTGACCGTCAAGACCCTGGCGCGCACCCTGAGCGGCGAGTTCAAGCGCATCCAGTTCACGCCAGACCTGCTGCCGGCCGACCTGGTCGGCACCCGCATGTACAACCAGAAGACCGGCGAATTCTCCACCAGCCTGGGCCCGGTGTTCACCAACCTGCTGCTCGCCGACGAAATCAACCGCGCTCCGGCAAAGGTACAAAGCGCGCTGCTGGAAGT
>Ga0302321_100004411_pt1 | contig 12192 bp, 10 predicted proteins | sample Fen_T0_1_FD_202505 | JGI IMG/M metagenome (GOLD analysis project Ga0302321, IMG submission 202505) | Peat permafrost microbial communities from Stordalen Mire near Abisko, Sweden - Fen_T0_1 | ecosystem: Environmental > Terrestrial > Soil > Wetlands > Permafrost | place: Sweden: Abisko...
ATTCAGAATACGATCATTCTGGAGGCTCGCTCGTAGGTGGCGCGCTTGCCGCGCCACGTCGTGCGGCTTATGCAAACGTTGCGAGACGAGCTCGCAACCCACCTGTTGGAAGTGCTGTCGTTGCCTGCTCTCCGTTTTGTCGCTGGCGGGAAATAAACAGATGCAAAAGACCGGAGGTCGTCGCCCCCCTTGAGGTGGAGCCCGCAGTCCCTTGCGGGCTGAGCGACGTCGCAGGTCGGCAAAGTTCACAAACGCGCACAAGGGACTGTGCGGGCCACCTTCAAACCTCGGAACTATTTTGTCTCGGTCGCAGGCTCAAGCGGCGTAAGCGGCGGTATGGGCTCCGTCGGAGCTGCAGGCTTGCGGCTTTTCTGGGTGGTGATGATCACGACCGCTGCAACGATGATGACCGCAGCGAGCAGCATGCGCGGCGTGATCGGTTCGCCGAGGATGAGCCAGCCGAGGAAAACGGCGACAACGGGATTTACGTAAGCGTAGGTCGACACGCGCGCCGGCGTGGTGTGTTCCATGAGCCAAACGAAGGTCGAAAAGCCCACGAGCGAACCAATGAAGGCGAGAAAAAAAAACGCCGCGAGCGACTGTCCGCTGATCGCAGAGGGATGGAACGTCGGCAGTTCGCCGTGGATGAGCGCGCCGATGAAAAGGGCACCGCTCCCGCAGAGCATCTGCATGGAGGCGGCGTGAAAGGGCGGCGCAGGATTTTTTGCATTGCGCGAGTAAATTGAACCAAAGGCCCACGAGCCGCAGGCGAGCAGCACGAGCAGGATGGCTGTCAGGTCGACGCCGGTCTTGGCGCTCGTTTCCCAGGGTGCAGCGAGCCAGGCGACACCGGCAAACCCAAGCAAAAGTCCGACGAAGGTGGGTGGTGTGGGACGACGTCCTCCGCGCCAGGCCCACTCGGTCAACACCATGAACGCCGGTTGGATGCCGATGATGAGCGCGGTGAGTCCGGAGGGCAGGGTCTGTTCGGCCCACGCGACGAAACCATTGCCACCGAGCAGCAGGCAGGTGCCGACGAGGGCGTTGTCACGCCATTGACGCGCGGTGGGTTTTGGTGCGCCGCGGCTGCGTACCAGAAACATCAATACAGCGCCGGCGATCAGAAAACGCGACGCACCCATCAGAAATGGCGGGATGGTCTCAACCGCCACGCGGATGCCGAGGTACGTGCTGCCCCAGATGAGGTAGATCGATGCGAACGCGATGACGAAGGCGGTACGGCCTGGTTTGTGTTTAGGTGCGGCGCTCATATTCCATTTGGCGGGCGGTTTGGTCGGCGGCTTCGGGACCGAGCAGGCGCGCGACGAGATGCAGGGAAAGGTCGATGCCGGCGGAGACACCCGCGGAAACACAGAACTTGCCGTTATCGTGAAAACGTTTCGATGGGTCGACGACCGCAGTCGGAGCGAGTTCGCGCAACAGGTCGAGGGCGCCGTGATGAGTGGTGATCTGCAAGCCGTCGAGCAGGCCGGCCTTGGCCAGAAGCAGCGCGCCGGTGCAAACGCTGGCGACCACTTCCGCCGTGTGTGACTTTCTCCGCAGCCATTCGAGGAGCGCAGGTTTGTTAAGCAGTGCGCGGGTACCGACGCCGCCGGGGATGATCAGCAGGTGTAGCTCGGGGCAGGATTCGAGGCAATAGTCCGGCACGATCTTCAGGCCGTTGCGGGCACGCACAGTGCCGAGGGCCTCGGCGCAGAGAAAGACGTTGAAGACGTCGCGATTGCGCTGGGCGTCGGCCACGGAAAAAACCTCAAACGGACCGGCAAAATCCAAGACTTCGACTTCATCGAAAACAAGAAGGGCAACGTTTCTCTTCATGGTGATTAAGGTTGGTTCGGATTGAACGTCAGCTAGGCCGAGATGGTGCCGCGCAGATAACACACGCAACGCCCAGCCATCTGCACGCGTTCATCCTTCAACTCACAGTAAAGCTCGCCGCCGCGCGCGGAAATTTGGCGCGCATGGAGCCTGGTTTTGCCGAGTCGCTCTGCCCAATACGGAACCAGCGTGCAGTGGGCGGAACCTGTGACCGGATCCTCGGGAATTCCGGCGCCGGGAGCGAAAAAGCGCGAAACAAAATCGCAATCCTCGCCGCGTGCGGTTGCGATGACGCGGGTATCGCCAAGCCGCGCGAGCGCGTTGAAATCCGGCGCGAGGGAACTCACGAGCGCGGCATCGTCGTAGATCGCGAGGAACTGAGCACAGTCTTTGACCTGGTGGATTTCACGGGGAAGCGAGTGGAGTGCCGGAAGCAGGCTGGCCGGGATCTTGTCCGGAGCCACCGGTGCAGCGGGCAGCGCAGGAAAATTGAGCTCAATCAGGCCGTCCGAAAGGCGGGTTGCCTGCAGCGGCCCGCTGAGAGACTCGAAGGTGATTGATTTGCCGCTTTGGCCAAGCTCGGTAAACAATGTGAACGCCGTTGCGAGGGTGGCATGGCCGCAAAGCTCGACTTCGATTGCTGGTGTGAACCAGCGCAGGTGAAAACGGTCCGCGCCGGTTCGCACAAAGAAGGCCGTTTCGGCCAGGCCATTTTCGAAAGCGATCTGTTGCATCTTTTCTGCCGGCAGCCAATCGGTCAACGGCACGACCGCTGCGGGATTGCCGGAAAATACGCGGTCGGTGAACGCGTCGATCCAATAGAGGGGAAGAGTCATGGGAGGAAGGGTGCAGGCTTTTGCTCAGAGCTGCTTTTTTGCGAGTTCGCCCAGCATGCGCACGGCTTGTTCGACCGGCTCGCCCCACGGGATGCCGCAGTTTATACGCAGGCAATTCCGGTAGCGTTCTTTGACCGAGAAGAGAATGCCGGGCGCGATGGCGATCTGTTGCTTGAGCGCATCGTTGTAGAGTTTGTGGGTGTCGACTCGGGTGGGCAGTTCGGCCCAGAGCACGAAGCCGCCGTGCGGACGGCTCAGGCGGGTACCGGTGGGGAAGTGATGCAGCATCGCCTGCGAGAAGAGGTGCAGCTGGTTCTGGTAGGCGCGGCGAATCGAGCGCAGGTGGTGATCATAGCCACCATCACGCAGGAAGTTGGCGATGGTCTTTTGCAGGATCACCGGAGTGCCGAGTGTATTCGTAAACTTGAGACGCCTTACTTGTTCGATCACGCGGCCGGGAAACACCCAGCCAACGCGGAAGCCGGGCGCGAGCGTTTTGCCAAACGAACCACAGAGCATCACGCGCCCGTCGCGGTCCCAGGCCTTGAGCGGCTTGGGGCGGCGTTCGCTGAAATGCAGGTCGCCGTAAACGTCATCCTCGATCGCCGGTACGTCGAATTCGCAGAGCAAGTCGTAGAGCTTTTCCTTTTTCGCGTCGGGCATGCAGGAGCCGAGCGGGTTTTGGAAACTGGGCATGACGAAGAGCGCCTTTACGTCGTTGTTCGCGAGCGCTTCGCGGAGGGCGTCGAGCGAAAGGCCTTCGCGCGAATCGGTTGGAATTTCCAGGACGCGAAGATTGAGGCTCTGGATGGTTTCGAGAATGCCGAAATACGCGGGCGTCTCGAGCGCAACGGTATCGCCGGGCTTGGTCACGGACCGCAGTGCAAGGTTCAACGCCTCGGTGCAGCCAACGGTGATGACGACTTCTTCGTGGGAGAGAGCGACTCCAGCCTGAAGGTAGCGGCGCGCGATTTCTCTGGTGAGTGGTTCGTACGCGGAATTGACGGCGTAACGGCCGATCAGCGAGGGATCGTTGCGCGCGACCGAGCCGAGGAGCCGCGCAAGCTTCTGGGCGGGGAAGAGTGACGCGTCCGGGCAGGCCGCGCCCAGTTGCACGCAAGCCGGGTCGGAAGCGCGGGCCATGAAATCAGCCGTGAGATTGTTGGTTCCCACGAAGGTAGGCCGCGACATCGGGCGGGCCATGCGCGGCTCGGGAATTTCAAATGGCAGCCGGGGACGAACGTAATATCCGGACTGCGGCCGCGCTTCGAGATAGCCGCGATTTTCGAGGACGGTGTACGCCTGCAGCACCGTGGAAATGCTGACGTCGTGCTGTAGTGCCATTCTCCTTACAGACGGTACGCGATGACCGGCGCGGAGCGTGCCCTGTTCGATGAGTTGCTGCAAAGAATCCGCCAGCTCAACGTAGAGCGGCGAAGAAGCGGGCTTGGCAAGGGTCTGGATCATGGCGGGGTCAATCATAGCACGAGAAGCCTGCAACGAGCAGGGGCAGTGGTGCGAGATTGAATCCGGTACAGTTGCGCCAATCAGATGCTGTAACCATCACAATTTACAGTTGTGCCCGTCCCGGCTGAAGTTCTTTCCTCCGCACGCGTGGCGGCAGTCTCACTTAGAGCTGTACGGGAAATAGCTTTAGCCACGCCGCCGAAGCGCGTTGTCAGAACGTAGAGCCCGATCTCCGAGCGGGCTCTTCGAGGTTGTGGTTTGACCGAGCCCAACCTCGCGATGGGCCCCCAATCCGTGAGTTTCCTCCTTCCCGCTCCTCGCTCCCCAATTCCCACTCCTCGTCGCGCGTGCATCGTGCGAGGTGGTGCGCGTTGTCCCAAACGCGCAGTTGAGCTCGGTCAAACCACAACGTTGAATCGCCCGCTCGGAGATCGCGTTCCACCAGATCGATGCCGGTGTAAGCCCGGAGTTTCCGTCCTTCCCGCTCCTCGCTCCTCAATTCCCACTCCTCTTCGCGCGAGCATCGTACGAGGTGGTGCGCGTTGTCCCAAACGCGCAGTTTAGCTTCCCACTCCTCTTCTCTGGCCCCTGTAATCCGGTCCTCCCCGATCTGCGATAAGCAGACCCCGAAGTACATACCCGTAGGCGATCAGCCGAAGGACGCTTCAAAGAATTCCTCATTGAGGAATTCCATCAGTGGTCCAACCCGGTATGAAATTTAATCCGTGATCCGAATAGAGAAATCATTGCCTCTATTCCTTCTTTGCGCCTTCGCGTGAAAAGATCTTCTGAAAAGCGGCTAAAGTTTAACTCTATCTGCTCTACGTACGCGCCCCGAAAAGTGCTGACCCGACGCGCACCTGGGTGCTGCCGGCGGCGATCGCCGCCGCGAGATCGCTGCTCATGCCCATGGAAAGTTCGCGTAACGGTACCCCAAATTGGGTGGCAAATTGATCGCGCAGTTCGCGTAAAGTGGCGAAAGTGCGCTGGGCCACAGCCGGTTCATCGGAGAGCGGTGCGATTGTCATAAGGCCCTCTAAGCGAAGAGATTTACAGCTGAGTGCACATTCGACCAAGGCGGGCGCATCTTCGATCTCGGCGCCGAACTTTGCCGGATCTCGACCGGCATTGATCTGGAGGAGAACGGCGAGCGTCCGGCCGCGTTCGCTGGCGGCGCGGTCCAGTAATGTTAGAAGCTTCTGGCTATCCACGCTTTGTACACGGTCGAAATAGCCGGCGGCGATTTTTGCCTTGTTGGATTGGAGGTGGCCGATGAGCTCCCAACGGAGGGGAGCGCAGGTTAACATTTTCTTATCAATCGCCTCTTGGACGCGATTTTCACCGACAGCCTTCAAGCCAAAGCGGGCAGCGAATTCCGCGGCCTCTGCCGGATGTGTCTTGGTCACAGCGAGTAACTCGACTTCGTGAGGGGAGCGTCCCGCGGCTTGGCAGGCTTCGGCGATGGCGGCAAGCACGTGATCCGCGTTCGCTTTGAACTCATTAAAATTAATCATGATTATAAAGACTGTTTAATGGATTGCACCCGGATAAGCGCTCTTTATACAGGGCTTCGAATTTCGCGTATCATGCAAATCGAAAACTTTAAAATCTTCGCAGATCTCGTCGAAACGAAGAGCTTCTCGAAGTCGGCTAAAATTAATGGCATCACCCAGTCGGCGGTGAGCCAGCAGGCTAGGGCGATGGAGCGTCATTTCAAGACGCTGCTCATCGACCGAAGCCAAAAGCAATTTCAGCTCACCCGTGAGGGTCAGCGCGTTTACGATGCTTCGAAGGAGATGTTGCATCAATATGAGAAGCTGTTGAGCGAACTTCAGGAGATGAAGAAAGTGATCAGCGGGACGATTCGCATATCGACGATTTACTCGATCGGTCTGCACGAGCTGCCGCCGTACATCAAACGCTTCCTTATGGATTTCCCCTCGGTCAACGTCCGGGTTGAATACCGCCGCTCGAATCTCGTGTACGAGGATATCTTGCACAACTCGGTCGATTTCGGCCTGGTGGCATTTCCGGTCAAAGTGCGGCAAATCGAGGCGGTGCCTTTTCGCAACGACCGTTTGGTTCTGATCACCCATCCTTCCCATGCGCTCGCGCACTGCAAGGAGGTCGATCCACGCGATTTGATGGGCCAGAAATTTATCGGCTTCGATCCCGACATCCCGACGCGCAAAGCGGTCGATCTGATTTTCCGCGATCACAAACTGGAGATCGAACCCGTCATGGAGTTCGACAACATCGAGACCGTGAAGCGCGCGGTTGAGATCGATCACGGCATTGCGATCGTGCCGCACGCCACCGTGCAGCAGGAAGAGAAAATTGGATCGCTCGCCGTGATCCCGTTTCATGGGAAAGAATTTTCCCGCCCGCTCGCGATTCTTCACCGCAAAGGCCGCGTGCTGACGCCGGCGATGAAAAAGTTCATCGATATATTGAGCATGGATTTGTCCACCAAGCTCGAAACCTAAGTCGCGGGATTGGGTCTGCCGACCGCACCAACGGCTTGCACGGTGGCTGCTCTTCGAACAAATGCCTTGCATGGTTTCGGCTCCGTCCATGGTCCATAATTTGGTGCTCATTCTCTATAGTGTAACGCTGGCTGGTCTGGCCTGCTTTGCGTTGCATCGCGTGAAAATGCTCTGGCAATACCTGCTCGCCTCGCGGCGCAATCCGCCGGCGTTGCTCTCCATGACGGCAGGGCACCCTTACGTGTGTGTGCAATGCCCGCTTTTCAATGAGGCGCTCGTGGTGGAAACCCTGCTCGAAAAGGTGACGGCGTTGCGCTGGCCGGCTGGCTTGCTGGATATTCAGATCCTCGATGACTCTAACGATGAGACACCGGCAATTATCGAACGCTGGCTGCAGATGCACCCGGAGCGTGCGGCCAATGTGCGCCATATTCGCCGCGCCAAACGCGAAGGCTACAAGGCCGGGGCACTGGCTTATGGGATGACCCAGACCACGGCGGAATTTCTGGCGGTCTTTGATGCAGACTTTCAGCCGGAGCCCGACTTTCTGGAAACCTTGCTTCCCCATTTTGCCGATGCCCGCGTCGGCGTCGTGCAGGCGCGCTGGGAATTTGCCAACCGCCGGGCGAGTTTGCTCACGCGTTTTCAGGGCATCTTTCTCGACGCCCATTTCATCGTCGAGCAGGCCTCGCGCTTCGGCAGCGGACTGTTCTTTAATTTCAACGGCACCGCCGGCGTCTGGCGTCGCGCGGCTTTGGAGGACGCAGGTGGTTGGTCAGCGGACACCGTGACCGAAGACCTTGATGCCAGTTATCGCGCGCAACGCCGGGGTTGGAAGTTTGTTTACCTCGAGCATTACTCGGTGCCTTCGGAGTTGCCGGAAAACCTCACCGCCTTCAAATCGCAACAACACCGGTGGACCAAAGGCGGCATCCAGGTGGCGCGAAAACAGTTGCGCGAAATTTTGCGCAGCGATCTGCCCAGCCGCATCAAGCGCGAGTCAGTCGCGCATCTGGGCATCGGATTTGTGCATCCGCTGCTCGTGACTTTCTCGGTTCTTTTTGTGCCTTACCTCTATCTTGCCTCGGCGCACCAGGAGGGAATCTGGCAGTTCATCAATCCGCTTTCGGTTCTGCTGACCGCGGGGGCAACCGTGACGTTTTATATCACGGGACAATATTTTTTTAGAAAGCAATGGGGTGAGGGTTTGCTGATGCTGATTAGTTCGCCCCTGCTGCTCGCCTTCGGTCTTGCGATGAGTGTGACTTGTTCTGTTGCCGTGATCGAGGGACTCCTGACCAAGGGCGGAGAGTTTGTTCGCACGCCCAAAGGTGGCGGCGCGGCCACGGGCGGCGGGTTGGTGGCGTGCTTGCGCAGTCGTACGATGTTCACTGCGATCACCGTGGTCGAAATCGCCATCGGCCTGGTCATGTTGGGCGGCGCGGTCTATTTTCAGCGCAACGAAATGCTCGCGCTCGCGCTGGTGCTGCTGGTGAAGGCGGTGGGATTTCTGGGTGTGGCGGCGCTTTCCACGCCGGATCTGTTTCCGCGGTCCGCTGCTCGCGCTTGACGGCGGGAATAGGCTGCGTCCCTTGTGGCTCCTATTCTTATCATGAAAAAATCTCTCCTGGCCGCAGTCTTCGCTATTGCTACAATTCTGGCCTTCACCGGACCGAGTGTGTGGGCGGGAGGGGAGACCGGCTCGATCGCACCGGCCTGGAAGCTGCGCACGGTCGACGGCACCGAGGTGAGCTCGGCTGATTTTGCGGGTAAGGTGTTGGTGGTGGATTTTTGGGCGACCTGGTGCCCGCCCTGTCGCGCCGAGATCCCGGGTTTTATCGAGCTGCAGAAGAAATACGGCAAGGACGGCTTGGTGATCGTGGGTATCTCGGTTGACCAGGGCGGCGTCGAGCTCGTGAAAAAGTTCATCGCGCAGAACAAGATCAACTACCAGATCGTGCTGGCCGATGGCGGTGTGCCCGATGCGTTTGGCGGTATTGAAGGTATTCCGACGACTTTCGTGATCGACCGTGACGGAAAGATTCAGCTCAAGGAGGTGGGTTTTGTCGAAACCAAGGAATTCGAAAAGCGGATACAACCCTTCCTGAAAGCAACAAAATCCTGAGCTGCACGGGAATCGGAGACGGCATGCGTTGATTGAGAAATATCCACGTCGCGCGTGCATCGTGCGAGGTGGTGCGCGTTGTCCCAAACGCGCAGTTGAGCTGCACGGAAATTGGAGATGACCGGCTTTGATTGAGAAATATCCACGTCGCGCGTGCATCGTACGAGGTGGTGCGCGTTGTCCCAAACGCGCAGTTTAGCTCGGTCAAACCACAACGTTGAATCGACCGCTCTGAGATCGCGCTCCGCCAGATCGATGCCGGTGTAAGCCCGGAGTTTCCTCCTGCTCGCTCCTCGCTTCTCAATTCCCACTCCTCTTCGCGCGTGCATCGTGCGAGGTGGTGCGCGTTGTCCCAAACGCGCATTTGAGCCTCCCACTCCTCTCCTCTGGCCCCTGTAATCCGGTTCCCCTCTCGGTCTGCGATGAGCAGACCCCGAAGTACATACCCGCAGGCGATCAGCCGGAGGACACTTCAAAGAATTTCTCATTGAGGAATTCCATCAGTGGTCCAACCCGGTATGAGATTCAATCCGTGATCCGAATAGAGGTTTCATTGCCTCTATTCCTTCTTTGCGCCTTCGCGTCTTTGCGTGAAAACTTCTGAAAGCCGTCTGAAGGTAGGGACGGCCAGCCTTGGCCGTCCGTTCTTCGCGACAGACCAAGCGGACCCCGCAGCAAACTTGCTGTGCGACGATCGCCACGGAAGCCCGGAGTTCCATCCTTCCCGCTCCTCGCTCCTCAATTCCCGCTTCTCAATCCTCGCTCCTCCCTCTGGTCCCTGCTCCGTAAATCCCACCGTATTTGCATTTGCCTTCTTCAGTTGCGGACTTCTTGGTTCTGTGCATGCGGAGTAGGTCCAGCTTCGTGAGGAGAGAACCCCGGGCGAGCACGAGAGTGCGGCTCTAGCGCAGCTATGTATTCTTGAACCGCCGCGCAGCCCCTGCACACCGAGTCTTCACCCCGCGATTTCCTCCTTCGATTCCTCACCCGCTTCCTGGTTCGTAGGTCCCGTTCCCCCAATGCCAGCCAAAATCACCTTCCGAAGTGACGGGGCGAAGCCATCCTTGGTCCGCCGCCTCCTACCTCCCGCCTCCTTCCCCCTGACCTCCGCCTACCGCCTACCAACTACCAACTACTCGCGCGTCCTCCGCCCCCGTCCTCCTGACTCCCGCATCCTACCTCCTTCCCTCCGGACTCCTGGCTCCTGACTCCTGACTCCTGACTCCTGCATCCAGACTCCTTCCCTCTGCCTCCCACCTCCTCAATCCTTGCTCCGCCTCCTGACCTCACCCCCCAACGCATCCAGCGGGCTGCGCACACCCACGCCCGGCTTTTGCATCACGTGCAGATAAATCTGGGTCGTCTCTATGCTCTCGTGCCCCAGCAGCTCCTGCACCGTGCGTATATCCGTGCCTCCTTCCAACAAGTGCGTCGCGAAGCTGTGCCGCAGCACATGCGGTGTCACCCGCTTGGCGATGCCGGCTTGGTTCGCTGCCTTGCGAATTGAATTTTGAAAGGTTCCGTCCAACACATGGTGCCTTCGCCGGATGCCGCTCACCGGGTCAACCGCCGTCTCCCGCGAGGGAAACAACCACTGCCAGAGCCAGTCCACCCCTGCACTCGGATACTTCCGTTCCAAACCCTCCGGCAACCACACCCCGGGCATTTTGGCTTTGCGATCCGCCTCGAAAAGCGTGCCCAACCGCACCAGATGCTCCCCCAGCTTTTGCCGCAATGAGTCCGGCAGCACCGTGATCCGGTCCTTGTCGCCCTTGCCCGCATAAATCTTTAACTGCCCCCGCTCAAGATCGAGATGATGCACCCGGAGACGCAGCAATTCCATCAACCGCAACCCAGCGCCGTAGGCAAGTTCGGCCATCAATTGCGTGGTTCCACTCAATTGCTCGAACAACCGCTGACACTCGGATTGCGTCAGGACCGTCGGAACCGTCTTGCGCGTCCTTGCCCGGTGAAAGTCAAATTCCCCCAGGTCACGCTTCAACCCCTCTTGCAGGAAAAACACCAGGGCATTCAGCGCCTGCTTCTGCGTCGACGGGCTTGCGCGCTGCTCCACCGCCATCTTGCTCAAAAATCGCGCCACGTCGTTGCCTGCCGCGAGATACGGCGAACCCGGCAGCATGAATTCAGCAAATTTCGTCGCCCAACTCCGATACGTCTGTTCCGTGCGCCAAAGGAAATTTTTCCGCCGGATCGCCATAATCAAATCTCGCTCCCAATCCGCGCCCCCGAGATCGCCCGCCGCCCGTGGCGCATGATCCGACCGCCGTCGCAGCTCGCCTTTTTCGGAGTAGATTGAAGAGCCGGTGTTTAGTCCTTCCTTCTTGGGTGACGGCTCCACCGAACTCTTCTTTGAAATTTGTCCCTGCGCACTATTTCTTCCAGGCGTCTCTTCCCGTCCCTGAGGCTGCGCGTGAACCCCACCATCCAACACCGCGCGAGACTCTGGCTCTTTGATGCCCCCTTTTCCTCCTTTGACGAACCAGCGCAATGCCGCACGCAGCGCTTCATCCCGTTTCTGCACTTGCCCTTCCCATTCCTCGATATACGACTTCGCTAAGATGATTGAGGCCGGCGCGTGATGACCCTTACAGAACTTGAGAAACCCGATGATTCTGCGCCGATACAACGCCTCTGTTCCGGCCTGCAAATTCGTTTCACCCAACGCCGCACTCCAACCCGGAAACGAAACAATATCATTGCTGCGCAAAGGATGCCCGCCTTGAAAAGCCATACTCGCAGTTGAGCTTTAGCCGGTTTGATACGCAAACATGAAGAGCGAAAAAAGTCCCCATCACAAATTATTAACAATTTATAAATAGACACTTATGCAATTAACTGGCTCTACTAATCTCCGGATAAATCCTTTTCGCATCCATCAACTGAGTTAATGCCAATAACACTGTTGGGCAAAAGATGAAGTTCCTGCCTATACTCTTCCTTGCGTTTTGCGTTGCGACGGGCGCGGTCGCGAAAGCGGCGCCTGGCGATGTAACTGACGCCGACCGGAAGTTCCTCGTTGAAGTTGTCAGCGCCGTTGGACGAAAGGACAGCGCGTGGATCGTTGATCACTCCTATCTCCCGATGGCGATAGTCACCGAGGGTAAGAGACGGGTCATCGGAAAAGAAGAATATAGAGCACTCGTACATCGAGCGCTCACCGATGATCTCTGTGGTCGGTTTCAAGCTGAGGCGAAGAAAGAGCCGTTCAAGAATTGGCGAGGCGTGATGATCGGCGACGGCATCTTGTGGTTTGAGCGTGTCGGAAAGCGCGGCTCCGACACATGGACCTACACGATCCTCGCTTTTGGAGGCTTTGCGTTTCAGCCGTCTGATGAGATATTCGGAGAAGAAAACCCGCCCAACCAGGCGCTACAGCACAACGACCCCAGCTGTCACGTGTCGTGCTTGCGCACGCCCC
>Ga0302321_100004412_pt1 | contig 12192 bp, 13 predicted proteins | sample Fen_T0_1_FD_202505 | JGI IMG/M metagenome (GOLD analysis project Ga0302321, IMG submission 202505) | Peat permafrost microbial communities from Stordalen Mire near Abisko, Sweden - Fen_T0_1 | ecosystem: Environmental > Terrestrial > Soil > Wetlands > Permafrost | place: Sweden: Abisko...
AGCTTCACGCCACCGCCCCCCTGCTCACACTCGAGAATGCGCTGCTGCCCTCGCCCGCAGGTGTCGGCGCGAGCGGGCCAGAATTCGTGACCGATAAGGAACGTCTTCTACTTTCTTGGACCGAACCCAGTTCAAATAACGCACTCACCCGCCATTTCGCATATTTCGATCCGCAAACTCGCTCCTGGGAAAAGTCGCCGGCAACTGAAGTCGCTCGTGCTACCGCTCTTCACCAACAAAACGAAAGGGGTGAAATCACAGTCAGCTTCGGTGGACGAGTGGCTAAGGCGTGGTTCGTCCTGGACAAGAAAGATCCACGCGTGCTGCTTTCCACTTCCTCCGACGCGGGGCAGCAATTTCTCCTACCCGTGCGCATCGAGGACTCTCGACCGATAGGAAATCCTGATCTTGTTTTACTTTCTGATGGTTCGGTCTACGTGTCATGGCCGGAGCACTACAATCAGGACGAAACGGCTCTCTGGGTCCGGCGCGTTTCTCCCGGCGGCTCGCTGAGCGTGCCAGTTCTATTAGCTGTTCTGCCTGCGGGCCGGCCCTCTCCACAGCTCGCGCTCGTCAAAGATTTCGACACGAAGCCTGCACAACTTTTAGTCACATACACCGTCGGCAAGGGTGACACCTCACAAATCGTTACCCGACTGCTCACCGTCGATTTCGCGACTGACGCTAGACGAACCAATCCTTGCCTCACCTGCCCTGACGCCGACGAAGGTGCACGCGGTTATGCACTCAAAGGCCGCATCGTCGCTCTCTCGCGCGAAAACAGCACACTCACCGTGCAGCATAGCCAATTGATCGGCGTGCTGCCTGCCACCTCGACTGAATTTAAAGTTGATCCCGCAGTTTTAAAAACGGCAGCCGTCGGCAATGAACTCTTCGCCCGCATTGAGAAACGTGGCGCAGACTGGTGGCTCTTTTCTGCACGCTTGATTGTTCAGCCGTAAGCCGCGTCTACTGATCAATTATGAAACGACTCCCCGGCGTTATCCTTTTCCTCATTTTGGCACTCGTGATTCTGCAAATCGTCACGTTGCGCACGCTCAGCAGTACGCAGAAACGTATCGACGTTTTGGAGAAAAAGGTCGCCGCCCTGCAGCCGGCTACGCAGGTCCCTGCCGTCACCCAACCAGCGGAAGTGAAGTAACAAAAATCAGCCTTCGAGCCCAAAGACCGCTTTCACGTAGTTATCGATCGAGAAAGGCTGCAGGTCTTCCGCTTGTTCGCCTAGTCCCAGAAAATAAATGGGCAACTTCAATTGGCGATAGATGCCAACAAGCGCTCCGCCGCGGCTGGTGCCGTCGAGTTTAGTGACGACCAAGCCGGTAAGCCCAAAACTTTGATGAAACACCTTCGCTTGTTCGATCGAGTTGGAGCCAATGCTGCCGTCGACCACGAGCCAGCGGTGTTGTGGCGCAGCTGGGTCGTTTTTTTGGAGAACGCGGCGGATCTTCGCCAGTTCCTCCATCAAATTGCTTTTTGTATGCAAGCGGCCGGCGGTGTCGACGATTAGATAGTCGCGACCGCGTGATTTTGCGGCCTGCCACGCATCAAACGCCACCGCTGCCGAATCGGCGCCGGTGTGGCTGGCCACGATTTCGAGGTCGAGCCGCGTGGCCCACGTTTTGAGTTGTTCAACTGCGGCGGCGCGAAACGTATCACAAGCCGCCAGCGTGACGGTCTTGCCGTCTTCCTTAAGCTTCCAGGCGAGTTTAGCCGCCGTCGTTGTTTTGCCTGAACCGTTGACGCCGATCATGGCGATCACGGTTGGTTTGCCTACTTCAGCCTTGGTGGTTTCGAGCGTGCCCTCCGCTCCGGCCAGCACGCGCTTAAGCACTGCCGCACCGATGGCGGCAGCGTCCTGGCCGCGAAGAGTTTTATCTTTTTTGTAAGCGGTTTTGATTTCCTCAAGAATCTCCTCGGTCGTCTCAACGCCAAAGTCTGCCGTGTAGAGCGCTTCCTCAAGTGTCTCAAGCGACGAAGCATCTATCGGTTTCTGGCCAAAGATCGCCGCGGTTTTCTCAGCGATGGCGGAGACTGTCTTGGCGAAGCCGTCTTTAAATTTTTTGAAAAGGCCGAACATTATGAAAGAAGGAAATTATTAATCTGGAACTCTAGAACTCTGGAACGGAATACTGAGCTGCTCCGGTGCGATGCGCCTGATGGTTAATGGCATGGCATGAAAATTGAGAAGCAAGCCATCGTTCAAACCTGCGGCTTTCATCTGAGAACGCCCTACAACAAAGAAGATGTCTTCAATTGCCTGCACAGCTTTCAACTCAACGAGAAGTTTCCCCTCGACTACAATATCAAGCCGATGCTCGCCCACAACAACGTCACGATAAAAAAGCTTAACCACTTTCTGTCGTTCAAACTCGATTTCTTGTGCAGTCAGCTCAACACAAAGCGCACTCTCATAAACAGATTCCAAAAACCCCGGACCAAGGGCCTTGTGAACTTTGATCGCCGCCTCAATGACACGACCACTCAGTTCTTTGTTGCTCAGTTCGGCCATTTCCAGAGTTCCTGAGTTCCAGATTATGAATCAGTCCTATTCTGAAGCTTTGCGGGCATCGCGGCCGAGTTGGTCTTTCAGGCGGTCGAGGATGCCGTTAATGAAGCGCTTCGCGTCCGCGTTGGAAAATTGTTTACTCAGGTCAATCGCCTCATTGATCGAAACCACTGGCGGCACGTCCTTGCGATAAAGCATCTCGTACATCGCGAGACGCAAGATCGCCAAATCGATCTTGGCGATGCGCTCGAACTCCCAGTTATGCGCGAGGCCCTTGATGCGTGCGTCGAGATCGGCGATGCGTTCAATCACGCCATTGATGATCTCCTCGCCGTACGAGTAGGTTTCACGTGGATTTTCCTGCGTTTCGAAAAACGCTTGAAGGTCGTTCGCGAGATTGGCCGGAGGATTGATACTCCAGGCAAAAAGATATTGGAGCGCGGCCACACGGCCGGCCCGACGCTGGGCAAATTGCGGTTTGCTGCTGCTCATTTTGAAAAACGTCGTTTCAACTCCGCCATCTCCAACGCCGCGCGGGCAAACTCCGCCCCGCGATTGATCTTCCCGAGACAACGCTCTTCCGCCTGTTTCTGATTTTCGGCGACAACTACACCATTGATCACCGCGATGCGTGAGTCCAACGCCACATGCATCAATCCTTGGGCCGACGCTTCCGCCACGAGTTCGTAGTGCATCGTATCGCCGCGAATAATCACGCCGAGCGCAACGATCACATCAGGCTTGGTCGCGGTCGCGAGCCATTGTGCGGCACTCGGAAGCTCGTTTGAGCCTGGCACACGGTAAATGCGGATTTTTTTCTCTTTCACTCCAGCCGAACGCAGATGCTCGAAAACTTGATGCAACAAGGCGTCGACCAGCGTGGGATTATAACGCGCCGCCACGATGCCGACCGAAAGGCCAGCACCATCAACAGACACTTCTTGAGGAGCAGCGAAACTCATGAAAAGAACTGTCCTGTGTGCGCGTCTGCCGCGCAAGGCGCAACCTCTTTTGCAAGCGGACGAAATAGGTGAAATTGAGCAACCAGCAAAAGCTTCTCCCGTTTCAGGAAAACCCCGTTTTACAGGTAGGCTAAGTGACTACTGCGCAGAGGAAATACGTCATCCAGTGAATCAGTTCGCATCGCGCTCTACGGCTCATCGCAGGCAGATAAACTCGAACGTCAGCACGGCCCAGCCCTGCGAAAAATCTTTCGTCCATTCAAGAATCCTGGATGAAAACGCGATCGGATATTTATCAGCCATCCCGATCCAGACCCCAAAATTTTACTTACACCGGCACTTGCTCGACGATTTCGAGATTGTAGCCATCAAGACCGATCGCTTTGCGCGAGCTATTTGAGAGTAGGCGGATCTTTCGCAACCCAAGCGCGACCAAGATCTGAGCGCCAATTCCGTAATCGCGGAAGCTCATGCCGGGACCTTCGCCCGCCTTTACATTAAGTTGGCGAACGATGTTTTCGCCGCGATTTCCCGGCTCCATGTAGAGGATGACACCGCGGCCAGCCTTCGCCACCGCCTCCATCGAGGCTTTCAACGTGCGATGGCTATCCATGCCAGTCGCGAGGAAAACATCGCTGAGAAGATTTTCGCTATGTACGCGGACAAACGTGGGCTCGGCGCTCAATTCACCCATCGCGAAAGCGTAGTGATGGCGGCCGTCGATCTTGTTGCGGAAAACGTGCACGGTAAATTGGCCGAATTCCGATGCGAATGGCTTGGTACAAACGAGCTCGACCAATTGATCGCGGCGGTGACGATATTCGATCAGCGAGGCTATCGAGATGATTTTCAGTCCGAAACGTTTCTTAAACTCGAGGAGTTGCGGCAAGCGCGCGACGGTACCGTCGTCGTTGACGACTTCGCAAAGCACGCCGCTCGGATGCAGGCCAGCAAGCGTCGCCAGATCAACTGCGGCTTCCGTGTGACCGGCGCGTTCGAGCACGCCACCCGGGCGGGCGCGGAGGGGAAACACGTGGCCAGGTTGCACGAGTTGCTCGGGATGAGCATCGGGGTTAGCCAAGATTCGGATCGTCTGAGTACGATCATATGCACTGATGCCTGTAGCTATTCCTTCAGCTGCATCCACTGACGCGGTAAAATCGGTACGGAAGGAATCGCGATTACGGCTAACCATCGGACCGAGGCCGAGGTGGCGAAGTTGCGGCTCCAACATCGGCACACAAACAATGCCGCTGCCGTAGCGGATCATCATGTTGACGGTCTCGGGCGTCGCCTTCGATGCGGCCATGATAAGGTCGCCCTCATTTTCGCGATCCTCGTCATCAGTTACGACAACGAGTTTGCCTTCGGCAATATCTTTGATCGCAGACTCTACTGAATCGAAATAGGCGGGGACATCTGACATGGGAAGAAGAACGTCAGTGAGCCGCATGGGCCTGTCAATCCAGCGGGCAAATCCTTGGGAAATCCCTACCGCCTCGAAAACTGGCGGATTACTCCCCTGCTTGGTTGTAATTTACGACAAAGCTCTCAACCGCGTCGCCGTTTTCGCTAAGGAGATTAAGATAAAGAATGAAATTATACGGCGGGTTAATCGGCGCAGACACGAGCGTCATACCGTCGCCCCCAGAATTGAGCACGCGGCGTTCTTCATTCTTCTTATTCTTAGGATTCCAGTGCGCGTTTGCGCGAGCGACATCAGCGGCCATCGGCTTTTTCTTAGCGTCATAAAACGCCAGCTTGAGAGCATTATTCTCGATTGTGAGACTGAGAAAAGTTCCGTTAGCGCGATTAATCACTCTGCCTGGGATGGTGGGTTCAGGCTCATCCGTTTTAGCGGTTTCTTCCTGTTTAGCGGCAGCGGGTTTCGCCGGGGGCTTGGCTAACATCGGCAACACCAGGCCGAACGAGGCAACCAGTAGCAACGACTTCGCGAAAGCAACGTTGGTCTTCATATACCAACTGCTTACGCGACCCACGCGCTATCGCAAGCCTCATTCGGTAAACGCCCGGTAAAAGCCAAGGCCGACTCTTATTTCCGCTGCTGCTGTAACTGGGCCCTCAGCTCCTGCCATCGCGCGAGCCGGTCAGCGATCTTTGCCTCTGCGCCGATCGCCTTCGGCGTGAACAGGCTCAGCGGTTTTTCGAGGTATTCCTGTCCAGAAATATTCTCGGGATAGTCGTGAGAGTAACCATAGCCTTTGCCGTGGCCGGCTCGTTTGCTGGCTTGCCCGCCCTTGTCGCGAAGAGGCAGCGGAACCGATTGAACAGGTTGGTTGGCGATGGCGTCCTTCGCCGCGTGCAGCGCGAGGTTGGCCGAATTGCTCTTCGGAGCGAGCGCGATGTAAAGCGTCGCATGAGCCAACGCATATTCGCACTCTGGCAAGCCAACGAAATCGCAAGCCTGATGCGCCGCGATTGCGAGCGGCAACGCCAGTTGATCAGCCAACCCTACGTCCTCCGATGCAAGGATGACGAGACGGCGCGCGATGAAGCGCGGATCCTCGCCGCCAGCAAGCATCTTAGCTAACCAGTACATAGCGGCATCAGGATCACAACCGCGACAACTTTTTATGAACGCAGAAATCGTGTCGTAATGTTCATCCTCGTCGGCATCGTAACGAATCCGCCGCTCACGCGCGAAAGCCTCGAGTTCAGTCGCAGTGATCTCCGCCTTCTCCGGCAAACTCAGCACGAGCACTTCGAGAGCGTTAAGGGCTCGCCGCAGGTCTCCGTCGCAAAGTAATGCCAGATCGTCCAAAACCGCGTCGGTGGCCGTACACCCTCGTTCACCAAGCCCACGTTCGCGATCGGCCAGCGCGCGCTTGAGCACCCCTGCAACCGCTGCCGTCGAGAGCGGCTCCAGCCGAAACAAATGGCTGCGGCTCAGGAGCGGCGGATTAACATAAAAACCAGGATTGTGCGTCGTCGCGCCGATCAAACGAATATTACCTTCTTCAACGTCAGGCAGCAGCAGATCTTGTTGCGACTTATTGAAACGGTGCAATTCGTCGATGAAAAGCAGCGTCGGGGCATCAGTGCGGCGACGCGCGGTCGCCAGGATGTCACGAAGCTCAGCTACGTTCGACATCACAGCATTGATGCGTACGAAACGGCTCTTCGTCTCGCGAGCGATGACTTCGGCAAAACTGGTTTTTCCACAACCTGGCGGCCCGTAAAAAATCAAACTACCGAACCGGTTGCCCGTAATAAGGCGCGGCAAGAGCGAACCCGGCGCTGTGAGATGTTCCTGCCCAACAATCTCTGCGAGCTTCAGCGGACGCATCCGAGCGGCCAGTGGCTGGCGTTCACGCCGCACAACATCTTGTGCAGACGCGGACTTGCCGCCGGACGTTTCGCCCGACAACATTGGTTCGGTGTCTGCGTCTCCGAAAAGATCTGGTTGCTCGGCAGAAGGCATTTGACCCGCCACATTTTCGCCAATTTTCCGCAATGGGAAGCCCATTCAACACAAACACGTCCGCCTCTCGCGGTTTCTCGCGCGTTCGATGACTACCCTGCCCCGCTGCCTGCGTCATCGCGCACCCGTACTTTGGATCCTGCTGCCCTTCGTTATCGGGCTGATCGCTGGCCGCGTTATGCCAACGCTTCCAGCACCGATCTGGCTGCTTACCGCAGGGACAATCGCGGTTATCACAGCCCTCCTATTTTCAACGCGAACCGTTATCTGGCTGACCAGCTTCTGCCTAGGATCGATAATGGTCGGTGCCGGCTATTACGAGCTACGGCGAGCGCGGATTGACGCCTGGGATCATCTGCCACCACGGGAAGCTCGCCTCACGTTACGAGTAGAGCGTACGTTCGCTCGCTCGCCCGATGGGAAACGTTGCTCCGGTCTTGCACGTATCTTGCAGGCCGATGTGCATCTAGGCGAACTTGCCGGGCAACGACTCTATTTCTCACTCGCCCAGAGCGCAGGTGAAGAACCGCCGATTCGTTCCACGGAGATTTCAGTGATCGGCGTTCTGCAAACTTTGCCACGTGGTGCGCCCGTCGATACGTTCGAAGGCTACCTTGCCAACATGGGTATGAACTTCCGGCTCAATCGCGGGCGAATTCTTGAGCAGCTTTCAGCACCCACAAAATATCGCCAATTTTGCACGCACACGCAGCAACGACTGGCCAATATTCTGAGCTATGGACTAGAAAAACATCCCGACCTCGCAGCCGTGTCACGCGCCATGATGCTCGGCCTGCAACAGGAATTGAGCGAGGAACAAAACCAATGGTTTATGCGCAGCGGCACGATGCATCTTTTTTCGATCAGCGGCCTGCACATCGCAGTGATCGCGCTTGCGCTCGAAGGCCTGCTCGGGTTGCTGCGCTTGCCACGAATGCTTCGCTTCGCTGTGGCCGCGATTCTGCTCTGGCTCTACGTCGACATCACGGGGACCGCTCCCTCGGCGGTACGCGCATACCTGATGGTTGTGCTGCTACAAGCGTCATTCGTTCTGCGACTGCCGGTCAACCCCATCGCCACGCTCAGTTTTGCCGCACTCGGGGCACTCGTGATCGACCCCATGCAGCTTTTCAGTGCCAGCTTTCAAATGTCTTACGGGATTGTGGCCGCTTTGCTTTTGCTCGGTTTGCCGCTTGGCGAGTTCTGGACTGAGCGCTGGCAACTATTTCGTTTGTTGCCGAAGTCTACTTGGGCGTGGTGGCAACGAGCCCTCGATTGGTCACAACGCGCTTTTCTCAGCGTGTTAGCGATCGGTCTATCAACTTGTTTGGTCAGCACGATTAGCGGTGTTATCTATTTTCGTCTCTTCACTCCCGGCTCGTTGGTGGCCAATCTCGTGCTCATTCCTCTCGGCTCTTTGGTGATATTGAGTGGATTTGTTTCACTGCTATGCGGGCTGGCAAAACTCGGGTGGCTTTGCGCGACTTTTAATCATGCCTCCGCCCTCGTCCTCTTGGGCTGCGAGCGCGGGATCGATTATTTTCTCAAGTTGCCCGGTGTATTCTGGCCGGCGCATTTTACGACTTTATCGGTCGGGTTCAGCACTTTCGGTGCGTTACTCGCAGCGCTACTGTGGGGTTACGCTACGCGCTGGGAGCGCAAGCGTGGTGGCGTGTGGCCGCCGTTCGCGATCGTCGTGCTCGTGCTCGTTTTCGGCGTGAAGTTCGGCTGAACATCCTCATCTTTTCAAAGTATGAAAAGCGCCTACGAACTCGCCATGGAACGTCTCGCAAAGTCCGATCCCGATTCAGGGAAGCCGCTCAGCGCGGAACAAAAAGCCCGACTCGCCGAGATCGACTTGCTCTACAAAGGCAAAATTGCCGAACGGGAAATTTTCCTGAAGAAACAGCTCAACGAAGCCTATGCCGACGGAAAACTCGAAGAAGTTGAAAAAATCAACAAGCAGCAGGCCAGCGAGCGCGCCCGCCTGGAAGAAGAACGCGAAGACGAAAAAGAACGCGTGCGACGGGAAAAATCCTGATCAGAGAAATCAAATCTGGAACTCAGGAACTCTGGAAAAAACAGAATCGATTTCGTCTCCTTTCCAGTGTTCCTGAGTTCCAGATCAATACTCATCCCTTCCTCTACTCTGGTTCGGCCGTGCCTTCGACGACCCAATCTTTGGCTTCTGGCACTTGTTTAAAGAACTCGCGGAGTGTGGCACTCAGGTGTTCGGCATAACGAAAATGAGCACCCATGCCGGTACGTAGTTCGGCCTCGTAAATAAATTTGTCGGCGTGCGTGCTATGCTCGAACGGCGTCTGTGCACCGAGTAATAAGGAATAAACATACGCTGGCGAACCGCGTTGCATGAGCTCGCGCGTTAGGTCGGCTTGCTCTTTGAGCAAAGCTGCGTGATCGGCATGGTTGATCTCGGGCGGCAGGTAAAAACCGGCCTGAATGAGCGGCGTGTATCGGTGGCCCGTACGATGGCGGTTCAGATCGCGCAGTTCGGCTAAGGCCATGTTGTTCCAGGCAAAAGTCACACGCATGCGGCGCGTGGCGACGCCTTGATAACCATAGCGATTGGTTCGGTGACGCAGAGCCTCGGACAGGGGCTGTGTCTCGGCAAGGAATGGCGGCGTAGCACGATCAACATTCACCCACACCTCGTCGGCAAGTGGGGCAGTCGATAGGCGTTCGAGTCCGAGTTTGAGACTCGCGGCTAACTCCTGCTTCGCCTGTTGTTCGAAGGATGTTTCAGTTGTGCTATGCCGCATCAAACGCGGAGAAATTTTCAACAACACTTCGCGAATCGCCTTAGCCGCTGCACGAGCCTCCGTCTGCGGGAGCGAGTCGAGATGCTTGACCGTCTGCGCCCACATGCGCGAGCTCTGCACGAGGCCGAGGTTCGTACGCGTGGCAAAGGGTACGAAGTAGCGCGCACGGTCTAACGCGTAGTTTTTTCGCAGGCGCGTAACGACGGCGGGCTTTGCGTCGGGCGGCAAGCGGACCAATGCGGGATTCGCAATCGCCGCTGCATCGAGGCGTTCGTATTCAAAATTGTACGCAGCGAACGCCTTCGCAAGTAGTGCCTGCCAACGCGATGTGAGGTCCTCAGGCATGCCGATCTCGGATGTGGCAGGAAGGTTTGACGCGTTCATCGTGATGTAACGCGTGCTCGACTCCTGGCCGTCCGCCATTTGCGAAATCTCAAAGATTTTATAGGCCAGCCACATCGAGACGTCATCAAGTGCGATCGCCAGCCCGCCCGTGAGTCCACCGATCGAGGCGTGCCCATAATCAACGAACTTCAGGATGCGGTCGATCGAAGCGTCGGGGTTGGCCAGGTCGACTTTTTCAAGGATGGCCGCGAGCCCGTCATTGCTCCGCGAGTAACGCGCGAGTACCGAAGCAAGAAGCTCAGGCGTGACCTTGGGTAGATCGGAAGCGGAGGGAGGCGGGACAAGGGCGAGTCCAGTAACTTTCATGCGGCAGTGCACAAGCTTTCGCGCAAAGCGCGCGCCGCGCCAAGCACGAAGCTACAAATTCGTCCTCCACTCAGTAGTGCAGCGTCGCGATCCAGGCCATGAGCGGCGCTTGGTACACACCTAGAAGCACCGAAAACAGCGCAAGCACGACCAACACGGACCCAAATGCGGGGTTAATCTCGTGATGCATCGGTGGGATTGCAGCCTCAACTTCAAGCTTCGTCGTCCGCGAGGTGAAATAGGCAGCTTTGATCCAACCGAAGTAGTAGTAGATCGAGAGCACCACGCCGACGATCGCAACGGCCAGCAACCAATAAAGCCCGGCTTTATACGCGGGAATAAAGATGAAAAGTTTTCCAATGAAACCGGCGAGAGGCGGAATGCCTGCGAGCGAACCAAGCCCAATCGCTAGAATGGCACCGAGGACAGGCTTTTCTCTGGCGAGGTCTGCGTAATGCTCGATTTCTTGGTCAGCGTCATTTTCGCCAGCGAGGTGAGTCATCACACCGAAGACCGCAAATGAAGCGCAGAGGTAAACCACGAGATAGAAATAAACCGCATCAGCTGCCTGCGGCACATGATAAGAAGCGATGACGCCCAGCATCAGGTAGCCCGCGTGCGAGACACCCGACAGGCCCATAAGACGTTTGACGTTGTGCTGCGTAAGAGCCCCGAGATTACCAAGGATGATTGTCGCCGCCGCTAATACCGCGAGCAACGGCTCAACCAGCCCGCGATAAGCAACAAACACCTGTGCAAAAATCATCAACACGGCGAAGCCAGCCGCTTTCGAACCAACGGCAAGAAACGCTGTTACCGGTGTGGGCGCGCCCTGGTAAACATCAGGAATCCAAATCTGAAAAGGAACAGCCCCTATCTTGAACGCGACGCCCGAGATCACGAACACGATACCGACGCTCGCAAGGAAGTTGCCGGGATTGGCCGCAAGAAAATCACTTAAGGCGCTAAAATTCAGCGATGCCGAAGTGTGCCCCGGCAATGTTTTGTCTCCCGCTACGCCATAGAGCAGCACAATGCCAAAAAGCAAAATCGCCGAGCTCAGCGCTCCCGTAATGAGATATTTTAGACCAGCCTCAAGCGAGAGAGGGTTATTGCGAAAATAACCAACCAATATATAGAAACCCACCGTCACTGTCTCGAGCGCGACAAAGAACATCACGAAGTGATTGCTCTGCGCGAGAAGCATCATCGCGGCCGTAACCACGAGCACGATGTGGAAAAACTCCACCCGCGGCAGCTTCTGTTTCTTGAATGCCACCATGCCCAAAAGGGTCACAAATATAGAAGTCAGGATGAAAAACACCCGCATGAATTGGCCGGAAGCCGAATGCTGAAGCATCCCTCCAAAAGTGGTTTCGCCGAGAAAAACAGTGCGATAATTAATGAGTACACCCACCAGAATGCCAAGCTGGCCAGCAATGCTGAGATACGAAATCGACTCATGCTCCTTCTTTGGCAAGATCATCTCGACGATCAACAAGGCGAGTGCGAGGCAACCCAGCTGGATCTCCGGGAAAATAGCGAACCACTGATTGGACTGCGCGATTCTGATTAGGTCAGGATTCATCTCAGCGGGAATTATTTAACGGCCACTGCGCTTGTCGCGGCAGGATAGATGGTCTGAAGAGCGGCATTTAACGGAGTCGAAATCGACTTCGGCCAGAAACCTACAAACAGCAGCGCGATCAGCAGCACGAGGGCAGGCAGTTTTTCACTCCAACGCAGATCAACAATCGGCTTCTGCTCGGC
>Ga0302321_100004416_pt1 | contig 12184 bp, 15 predicted proteins | sample Fen_T0_1_FD_202505 | JGI IMG/M metagenome (GOLD analysis project Ga0302321, IMG submission 202505) | Peat permafrost microbial communities from Stordalen Mire near Abisko, Sweden - Fen_T0_1 | ecosystem: Environmental > Terrestrial > Soil > Wetlands > Permafrost | place: Sweden: Abisko...
CATGAGGTGCATCCGGAGCCAAAATTCAGCGAATTTTGGCTCAAAGCGGGCCGTGTGGATCGACCCTCCGCTGAAGACTTCAATGTCAAGACCATGGGGCAGGTCTCGACGAACCCGGCCTACGTGAGACCGTCACTGCGCGGCCTGAACCTGGACTTCATCGATCAAGGGACAGACGGCGTGGCGCTCTATCGCGCCGCATTGGGCACTCCGGGGACGCTCGTTTCGCTGAAGCTCGCGGGCGCGTCGCAGTTGCTGGGTCCCGTCGCTGGCGACCGGTTCACCTTGCTTGGCAATCAGCGCAGCTTTCAAAGCCTCTCGCTGCTCGCCGTCCCGCGTTGAGGCCGCTACTTGGCGATCGATACGCGCTGCTCACCGATACACGGTCAGCGACCGGTCAGCGACCGGTCAGCGACCGATCAGCGACCGATCAGCGAACGCAGCGCACCCGCTGTGGATCCTCGTGATCGGTCTCGTTTGACGTTCCGTCGCGGAAATTCACGGTCCAGGCGGCCTGCCCGCTGTCGCTGGACGGCGACGACGACCAGTACACTTCACGCACTGTATCCGAGAAGGCCTCGGCGTTGATTGTCGGCAGGGTGTGCGATTCATCGCTCAGCTCAACGAGCGAAAACAGTTCGGCGATCGACGGTAAGCGCCAGCCGCTTCCCAACAGCGACAGAGTTCTGCAGAACTCGTTGGCATCGTGCCAGGAATATTTGCCCGGCGCGGTCTCCTCTTGCCAGACCAAGCCGCAGCAGGACGAGGTGATGGCGCCACTGCCGACGTATTTGTAGCCGGGTTGCGCGCATTCAGCGTTGCCATCGCACGCCGCACACTTGTCGACGGCAGCGGGATCCCACGCGCACTCGCCGCGCGCCGAACTCCCGCCCATGGCGGCGGAGCCCCCCATGGCGGGGCCCCCGCTGTGACCGCCGGTGCTGCCCGCGCCGCTGGTGCCGCTGGCGCCGCTGGCGCCACTGCCCCCGCTGCTCGTCCCAGGCCCGTCCCCGATGCCTCCAGCTTCGCCGCCTGCGCCCGCGCTCTCGTTCCCGCCGACTCCGCTTTGACCGTCGTCCTGACCGCTCTGGCCGGCTTGACCGCCGCTCTGGGCGGCTTGATCGCCGCGGCCTCCGATTTCTCCGTCTTGACCCGCAGCGCCCTGAGGCCTCGAGGGGTTGTCGCTGCCGCCGCAGCCCACGGACAACAGAATTGCGACAAACGATGCGTTCACTAGCTTGGAAGGAATGAAAATCAAAGTGTCTGCCTCACCGTGGCGAGAGCTTCCAAGGTGCCTGATCGAATTGGTCGCGTAGGTTTCTCGAGCGCGTCAGCCAGGGCTCGGTGCGCGAGCAGAGTCGGGCGATCTCAGGTTTCGCAACGCACCCCGAAGCCGCGCGAAATGCCTCGCGCAACCGCGCGCCTAAAGGGCACCCGAGCAAGCGCGCGCAGTCAACGTGCTCCCGGAGTCGCACACGCCTGGTGTTTCCCCGTCTGAACTGCAGCTGCTGCTCGAGCATTCTTTGCCGGATGAGCACGCGGCCCCGTTGGGCTTCGTCGCCTCGCACCGTTGAAGCGCGTCGCAATAGCTTTGCGCGTCGCACAGGTCGGGCGTGTCCTGGCATGGCCCCGAGGACTGCTGTGCAACACATGCGCCGCCGGCGCAGAATGCGCCGGGGATGCAGTTCGTCACGCCGTCCTGGCACGGCGCGCCGACGGCTGCGTACGGCTGGCAGCTGAGCGCATCGAGCAAGTCGGAGTCGAAGTCGCAATACAGGCCGTCCTCGGCGTAGCAGTAGCTGGTCGTGCCCTCGCTGCTGGGTAAGAGCGAAGTGGGGCATTGGAACGACCCGGGCACTCCGCAGCTGCCGACGCACGGCTCGCCGGCCTTGCCGTGGTTGGGTGGACGGTAGTTGGCTTCCGCGCACACCCCGGACGAAGCCGCGCCCAGCGCGCAATAGCCGCTCGCGCAAGCGCTGCCATTGACGCAAGGCGCACCCTCGGGTGCGGGGCCGACGAAGATCAACGCGCAGGCGGTACTGGCCTCTTCGATCTCGCAGCTCTTCAAGGCGCGCTGCAGCCGACCGAGACAAAGGTTGGCTGCGGCCGCGCTGTAGGTCGTATCGCCCCCGACGCGACCGGCAACCATGCTTGCCATGAAGTTTCGCGCCTGCGACAGGCAGGTCGGCAGCTCGTATGCGACTTGCGCAGGCGCGCAGCATGGCGCCACCGTTTGGCACCAGACATTCGCGAACCGCTCTGGGAACTGTGCTTGCGAGAGCAATTCGTCGTTCGCGTCCGAGCTCGAACAACCGCCAAGCGCGGCCAGCAGCACTCCGAAGCCAGCGCCGAGTGGCTTCGAACGAACGGACATTGGCGGCATCGGTCACCTAGTATAGAACAGACGCGAAAGGGGAAAGAATGCTCGGTGAACAAACTCTCGTCGCCTTCGTGGCCACCACTGACGCCACGCGTGCGCGTGCGTTCTATGAAGAAACGCTCGGTCTGACCTTGATTTCGGACGATCCCCATGCGCTCGTGTTCGACGCCAATGGCACGACGATTCGTGTGCAAAAGGTGGCAAGTTTTCAGCCGCACCCGTTTACGGCGTTGGGCTGGACGGTCGATGACGTGAAGGCCGTCGTCACGATGCTAAAGCAGAAGAACGTCAGTTGTGAGCGCTTCCCTGGCATGGACCAAGACGCGCACGGGGTGTGGGCCTCAGCCAGCGGCGCGCGCATCGCTTGGTTCAAAGATCCGGATGGAAACGTGCTCTCGCTCACGGAATTTTGAAAGTACGACGGCTTCCCTGCGGAATACGACGGCCGCCAGGCGGAACTCGTGGTCGCAGATCTCGGCAGCGTCGAAGGTCGGAACGTGTAAACTGGCGAAATGAAATGGCAGTCGCTGGCTGTGCTCTTGGCACAGGCGGCAGCATTGGCTGGAGTGCTGGGTTGCTCCTCGGACGCACGGAGTCGCGGCGGTCCCGGGGGCGGCGCGGCGGGGCTTTCGGGCGCAAGCAATCTCAGTAGTGGGGGCGGAGGCAGTGCAGGGTCAACGGACAGCGCTTGCTTGGAAAACCCTACTCCGCGGCGCTCCCAGGGCAGCGTGTTGTCGTTGCCGCTGCAGCTCGTCATGGACGGCAAACCGTTCGTATTCGGGCAGCCGAACGCACTGGCTGATGGCGGTTCGCTCGTGCCGCTCAATCTTCGGTTCTACATCTCCGAGGTCGAGTTGCTCCGCGCTGGCGGCCAGGCTTCGATCCCCGTCGACGTCGTAACCACGTCAGGCGTTTCTGAGCCGTACGGAGTGCACTTCTTCAACGCCGAGGATGGCGACTCCAGCACGTTGCGTGTGCTCGCTCCTCCCGGGGATTACGCGGGTCTCAGTTTTGCGCTCGGCATCAAGCTGAGTTGCAACCAGCAGACCCCAGCCAGCCTGACCGATCCGCTCACCGACTCTTCCCAGATGACTTGGCCGCACACCGGCGGTTTCTTGTTCCTTCGCTACGAGGGTCGGTCGGCCTCAGCTGACGGCGGTGGCAGCGCCGGGGCGACCTCAGCCCACGAAATCCCGGCCGCCGTGCACATGGGGGGAAACATCACGCAGGAGCTCGTGCCGCGGGTGACGGTTCCGGGCGCGCTTTCGCTGCCAATGGGCGGGAGGCTCGAAAAGAGCATGAGCGTGGTGATGGATGAGATCTTCAAGGGTGCGACCAGCAATATCGACGTGAGTGATGTGGCCATTGGCCTGCTATCCACGCCGGAAGCCGAAGCGGGCGAGCGTCTACGTCGCGAGCTGCCCGCGCTGCATGCATTCGTGCTCGAGCCTTGAGTGATGGCAGAGCCCACTCGGTCCTTGGCAGCAGGAGTGCGGATTTCGTTGCTCTCGCTCGGCTTGCTCGCGGGCTGCTCGGATGGCGCCGAGAAAGCAGCGCAAGACGGCGCTCCCTCGCTGATCGTCTCGACGAGTCCGGCGGGGTTCCCGAAGGGCACGAATCGCGATCGCGCTCCCGCGGACAACGCGCTGAGTTTGGAGCGAGCGTTGCTCGGCAAACGGCTTTTCTATGACCCGCAGCTTTCGCGCACGAACGACGTTTCGTGTGGCACGTGCCATCAGCAGCAGTATGCGTTCGCCGATCCGAGTGCGATCTCGACGGGGGTGGATGGCCGCACGGGCACGCGAAACGCGCCTTCGATCGTGAACGCCGCCTGGGGAAAGACCTTTTTCTGGGATGGGCGGGCGGACAGCTTGGAGGAGCAAGCTGGCAAGCCGATCGAAAATCCTCTCGAAATGGACCTCCCGCTCGCGGACGCGGTAGCGCGCGTTGCGGCCGATCCGAGCTACGCGGAAGGTTTTCAAAAGGCTTACGGCGAAGCGCCGAGCGAAAGCTCGCTGCAGAAGGCGCTGGCCAGCTTCGTCCGCAGCTTGGTCAGTGGCATGAGCCCCTACGATCGGCATCTGCGTGGTGACGACAGCGAGTTCGGCCCGGCGCGAAAGCGCGGTGAGGCCCTCTTCCAGAGCGAGAAGGTCGAATGCTTTCATTGTCATCCGTCGGGCGAGCTGACGAATGAGGGCTACTTCAACAATGGCACGTACACCGCAGGCGGCGATGCGGGGCGCCAGCCAGTGAGTGGCCGCGTGGGCGATCTCGGCAAATTCAAAGTTCCGGGTTTGCGTAATATCGAAGTCACCGCGCCCTACATGCATGACGGCTCACTGGCCACATTGGACGACGTGCTCGAACAGTACGCTGCGGGCGGCCGAGGCGATCCCACGACCGATCCGCTCATCGAGCCGTTCGCTCTGTCCAGCGACGAAAAGGCGGACTTGCTAGAATTTCTGCGTTCGTTAACCGATCCCGCGCTGCTCGCCGATCCGCGTTTCGCTCCTTGAAGCGCGCGTGCTCGATGCTATTGGCCGCGTTGGCAGAGCGCACTTTCGTCGAACTCGACAATCGAACCGCCTGCGCCAAAGTCGCTGAAACGCGCCCAATGGGGGCGCACTCGCAGATAGCAGATGCCTGGCCAACTCTGACGTTCGACGCCATCCGGAAAAGCAGCCAGGTACAGCTGCTTCACGCGCAGCAAGTCCTCGCCCGAAGGTTCGTCCGCCAAGCCCTCCAGTTGCAGCGTTTGCTCGCCGTCCCAACCGACTACGATCGCGACGCGCGCATCACGCCGCAAATTTCGTGCCTTGCGAGTCGACGCCAGTGTATCGAAGATCAGCTCGAGCTGATCACTCACGGCGTAGCCGACTACGGCCGCCTGCGGCCCACCCTCAGCTGCCACCGAGGCCTGCACGCACAAACGATGTGTGCGTAAAAACGCGAGTAGATCCTGCCGATCCATGGTCATTGAGAGCAACCTCTACGGCGGAAGCCAGGCCTTGCCCGTCTCACAATCGATGTGCGTCAGTCGTGCACTAGCGCGTGAAATATCGATCGTGCCGAGCATGATCGGCAGCTGAAAACGGCGCGGACCGATCGAACCCGGGTTGAACAGGGTCAAGCCGCGGTCGCGACCGATGAATGGGACGTGGGAATGTCCACACACCACCAGTGACGCTCGCTCACGGTTAGCCAAGCGCGCGACGTCGGCGCGCAGCTTCGGGCCGTACACCGCAATATGTAGGAGCAGCAGCCGAAGCTTCATGCGCTCGCCATCCATCAACTCGAGCGTCACCAGGTCGGGTACTTGGCTGGTCTGCGCGTCGATGTTGCCGCGCACGGCGAACACTGGCGCCAGCTCAGCAAGGCGATCGAGCAGCGAAAGTTCGCCGATGTCCCCCGCATGCAAAATCACGTCCGGCTCCAGCTCGCGCAGCCGCTGCTCGGTTGCAGGGTGGGGCTTGGAGTGGGTGTCGGCCACCACGGCAAAACGGAACTTACCGTCCGGCCGCGCCTGCAGCGTCGCTTTGCTGGACAGCTTCGCTTTGCTGGAAACAGGCTTTCGCGGCACGCGTGGAGTGTGGCACCGCGCGCGGCGCAGCTCCAGTGCCCATTGGTGCAACGAAAAGCAGCCGGCCGCGTAGGCCACCCTGTCGCACGCTACGGCCAGCGCGCACTTTTCAGCTTGGCCCCCAAACCCAATCCAAAACGGTCTCTCCGACGCGAACCGATGCTCCCGCTCCCGCCCGCCCCGCTACCCGCTGCTCCTAGCCTCTCGATCACCGGCCCCATCTTCAATCACGACTGGGGCTTGAACGCCCAGTATCGCGAAGCCACGAAATTGAGCACGGTGCACAGCGCCGAGACGGCCAGCCAGCAGGGCCAGGACGCTAAGTGCGCGCGATCGACGAGCAGGCCCAAGAGTAGCGAGCTCAGCAGCATGAAGCCGATCTGCAGAGTGAAGAAGCGGCTGGCTTCGCTCGCGACCTTGGCCTGGCTTTGGAACGTGAAGCGCCGATTCCAATAGTAGCTCCAGAGCGTGCCTAGCGTGTACGCAATGCCTTGCGCGGGGGCGGCACCGGCGACCCGGTGCAAGCTCCAAAACGCCCCAAAGCCGATGCCCGTGTTGCTCACGCCGACGATCCCGAAGCGCACGAGGGACACGTCCGAAAGCCGACGTAGGAGCGCGGGCAAGCCAGATGAATTCACGGAGGGCGGCCTGGTAGGAGTGCTCATTAGCCTTCAAACAGGACCATTTTGCCGCATCGGCCGCAAGCCCCCCGCGGCTTTCGACTGGCTTCCGACGCGTGGCGAAATGGGCAATACTTTTGGCATGGCTATGACCACGACATCCAGCGGACTCCAATACGAAGACACTCGCGAGGGCCAAGGCGCCTCGCCGGCCAAAGGCCAAACCTGCGTCATGCACTATACGGGCTGGCTGTGGGTCGATGGCAAGAAGGGCGAGAAATTCGACAGCTCAGTCGATCGCGGACGCCCGTTCACGTTCCCAATCGGCGCTGGGCGCGTGATCAAGGGTTGGGATGAAGGCGTGGCGACCATGAAGATCGGCGGCACCCGCAGCCTGCTCATTCCGGCGGAGCTCGGTTATGGTGCGAGCGGAGCTGGTGGAGTGATCCCCCCCAACGCCACGCTGTTGTTCGAAGTCGAGTTGCTCGGCGTGCAGTGAACAAGGCGGGCTCGCTCGCCGGTGGACGGGGCACTCTGCCTAATTGGGGCGATTCGTGTCGCCCCGAACCGCCGCTTCGGGCCAAACTTGCAACGCGAGCGATGCTCGCCTGGCTTGGCACCGAAGCTGCAAGTGGGTCGGGCTATGAACCCCCTGGCTCCGCTCATGGTCGCGGCTATTCAAGCGTTACCGCCCACTCCGGCGATGCGTCGCTCGCGTCGAACGAGGTTCTTCGAACAGGCTAGTTTGGTTGTGCCGCTTGCAGGTCTGGGTATCGGGGCCTGGTGCGCGCTGCGCGGCGAGGGCAGTACGCGCTCGATCGGTCTTGCGACGGTAGGCAGCTCACTGGCAGCAGTGTTCGCACGCTGGCAACTGGCGCGCTTGTTCAGTGAAAAGGCAGACTACAAGATCGAGTCAATCGACGGCGATTTCGAGGTGCGGCAGTACGCCCCGCGCGTGCACGCAGAGACCGTACTCAATGCGGCACCCTGGAAGCAGTCGCTCGACGAAGGCTTCAATCGGCTAGCCAACTACATCTTCGGCGGCAATTCGCGCCAACTGAAGATCGCCATGACCGCGCCGGTCATGGTCACTGTCGGAGCGATGGACCGCGCGACGCGCAGCGTGGCTTTCAAGATGCCCGACAGTCAGCCGTTCGAGACGTTGCCCGCGCCCAGCGACCGGCAGATCACGCTGCGCAGGATCCCCGCGCGCCGCGTCGCCGCGCTCGGATACAGCGGTCGCTACGGAGCCGAAGTTCCTGCTAGGCAGCGCCAGGAGCTGCTGACCTACGTGCGCGCCGCTGGTCTGCTGCCAATCGGCGACGTCACCTTCGCCGGATACGACCCGCCCTGGACTTTGCCTTGGCTACGTCGAAACGAAGTCCAGGTGGAGCTGTCTTCACTGCCGGGCATCCCGAGCGGCGACGCCAGGAGTTCCGCTAGCGATCCAGAGCTCTAGCCGACGCGATGCCGGTATACTGCGCGCATGCCAGCGCGCAGCTCGCTTCAGACCGGGATTCTTGCGGCGGCGCTGTCTGCGCTTTCGTTCGGCGTCTCCGCGCCCGCGGTGGCACGCCTGGGGTTCGGCGTTGGTCCGTTTACGACAGCCGCTCTGCTGTACGCGGGCGCCCTCTGCTGTTCGTGGTCGCTGAGCGGCTTTGGCATACGCGCACCGGTGGCACTCATGCGTCGTCATGGCGCGCGCCTAGCCCTCATTGCAAGCTTGGGCGCAGCGGTCGGGCCGGCGGCGTTCGCCTGGGGCCTGCAGAGGTCCGGAGCCACCAGCGGCTCGCTGTTGCTGAATTTCGAAGCAATATTTACCGCAATTTTGGCGTGGCAGTTGTTCGCTGAACCGTTCGGAGCGCGGTTCGTCGCTGCGCTCGCGTTGATGGCAAGCGGCGGCGCGGTACTCGCCATCGACGGTGCGCGTCGAACCGAGCTGCACCCCCTGGGGCTACTCGCGATCGCTTTCGCAACGTTGTGCTGGGCGCTCGACAACACGCTGACGCGCAGCCTTTCCGAAGAGCCACCGTTTGCGGTGGTCGCGGTCAAAAGCGCGCTGGGCGCGGGCCTGGCTTTCGTGCTCGGACGCGGACTGTCGGAGGCAGCGCCGCGCAGCGCGCTGCAATGCGCGCTCTTGCTGCTGGTGGGCGCGATCGGCTACGGGCTCAGTTTGCGCTTGTACCTCGAGGCGCAAACCCGCATCGGCGCGGCGCGCACCGCGTCCGTGTTCGCGCTGGCGCCGTTCGTGGGCGCGCTGGTCGCGTGGCTCGCCGGCGATGGCGCGTTCGGTTGGGGTGGAGCACTTTCAGTGCCGTTCTTCGCCTTGGGCGCGTACCTGCACCTGACCGAGCGACACCAGCACGCACATCGGCATGACGTCCTCGAACATGAACACGCCCATCGACACGACGACGGCCATCACCTGCACAGTCATGTCCCGCCGGTGCTCGGCGAACACACGCATGCCCATCGCCACGAAGCCATGGCGCACAGCCACGATCACGCGCCGGATCTGCACCATCAGCACGATCACTCCGGCGATGGCTCGCAAGATCACGGCCACGGCCACGATCACGAGCGCTAGGCTCGACCACGACCACGACCACGACCACGACCACGACCACGAGCGCTAGGCTCGACGACCAGAGTCCTACTTGAAGTCGCGATCGAGTAGCGTTTTGCGACCGTCCGCATGCGCGACCTCGATCGCCGCGTCACACAACTTACGAATCTTGGCCGAGAGCACATCGATGACGCCGTCCGATGTGTTCATGCCCGAACGCGCCTTCACGTACGCCTTCAGCTTCGAAACCACGACCAAGACATCTTCCGGCAGATCTTGCGGCGCCACCGGTGAACCGACGATGCGGCGGCGTTTGTCGGCTTCATCACTCATCGCGCTCTCCCGGCTCTCCCGGCTCTCCCGGCTCTCCCGACTAGAACTCCGCGCTTCACCATCCTGCTCCTCTCGTTGCTCGCGACGGAACGCCTCCCGCGTGGGCGCCTTCATCGGCTCCGCCCACGCATCGCGATGCCGCGCTTCCGGCAAGTGCGCATCCCAACAAGCCAAGGTACAGAAAAACTGGGCCAGCTTGTTCCGGTTGCAGGTCGACACGCTGCACTGCATGTAGTCCGCGCCAAAGCCAATCGGCTTCTTGCAGGTCGTGCATAGTCGAAAGAACTCAGCCTCGCTCACGCGGCTCAGCCTACACCGGCTCCCAGCGACAAGGCGTGCGCAATCTTCTCTGCGCGTTATTTGCGCCGCGCGGCCCAAGCCGTGCCGATGCTTACGGGTCAACGGAGGGTGGACAATTGCATCGCTTCGCTGAGCGTGCCGCTCATGCTGTGCTTTCTCTTGGGTTTGGGTAGCTGTGCTGCGCGCGTCCCGGTGACAATTTCGGCAGACAGCGCCAACGAGACACCTGCCCCCGAGCCCGCCGAGCCCGCAGCCGCCGGCCGCCTCCAAAATTGCGCACCCGGCACGGCCGACTGCGACCGCAACCCCGCCAACGACTGCGAAGCCGTGCTCGCCGACGACGCCCAAAACTGCGGCGTGTGCGGCGTCCAATGTGCCGCCCCCGACGCCGACTCGGCCTGTCTAGGCGGCACCTGTCGCATCATCTCCTGCAGCCCAGGCCACTGCGATACCGACAACGACCCAGAAAACGGCTGCGAAACCCCAGCCAAAACCTGCCACCCCTAAACCTGTTTCGGTAGACGTTTCGCCCCGCACGCGCTATCCCTCCGCTCACCTAAGCCAGCAATGATCGAGCACGAGTGGCGGAATTGGCAGACGCACCGGATTTAGGTTCCGGCGCCGCAAGGCGTGGGGGTTCAAGTCCCTCCTCGTGCACAACAAATCTCGTGAGGGATTCACGTCCGCTCCACACACTGGGCCGCGAAGGACGTCAACGGGGTGGCCTGCATGGCTGGGGAACCCTGACGATCGAAACTCTCTGGACTGATCAGGGTCGACGTCTCGTGTGTTTCACTGCTGCACTCACGGGCTTCGAACCCGATTCTCTAAGGGGCTTGTCATTGCGGGGCAGCTTTGCCACTCGGCTACGCTTGGCTAGTTCTTTCAGATAGTCGTCGACCAGCATTTCGTGCGCGCTCGCAAGCTTCCTCAACGTCTCAGCGTGGGGGATGATGTCGCCGCTTTCTAGACGCCGTACCTGCCGCTCGCTCAAGCCGTGAATGCCCGATTGTTTGAGCCCGTTGTCCTCGCGAAGCCTCCGGACGGCGTCTCCGTAGCGGGCCGCCTCTCTGCGATGCGCTAGCTCGTTCTGCTTGCGAATCCGTGGGTCAGCGTGTTCCCGAATGGTATCGAGGTTGACGTCGATGTCACCGTTTGGCCAATGGATCCGGCTTCCTGATGCGCTAAGCTCGAAACTCGAGAGTGCCGTTTCGCTCAGCGTGGCAAGAGCACGGATCTCCGAGACGGGAACCTCGTAGCGCTTCGGCTCACAGCTCCACGCCACGAGCTTGCCGTGCTCGACAGAAGCCGACGCAATCAGTTTCCCTTCGGCCCCAGCCTTTCGAGCCAGGGCCATTCGCCGCACTGCAGCTGGCTCCGCAATGTAGGGCTCCGCTCGAAATTTTACGGTCCAATGCGCAAGCGCCTGGAGGCCCGCTACTGTCAGCGGTGGCTGCGATTTGGCTTGAATGAAGATGACCGATGTTCCGGAGTGCACGACGATATCGCAGAGTCGCTCCAGCTCGCCTAGCTTCTCGGGCGAATCCAGATTGGCCAGGGGTGCCACGAGAATCTGCGACGCAGCACGTCGTGATGGTCTTGTGGAGTACGAAACCGAAGGCAATGAACCAAGAGACGCCTTCACTTTTGACGCAGAGTCGCTTGGAACCAAAATCTCAACGTTCGTAGTCATACTCATCTCTCTGGGCCCGGGGCTCTCACATTTACCTTGGCGTGCCACTCCTCAAGTAGGTCCAAGCGATGCAACTCGGCGATTTGTCCGAGTGCCTTGAGGTCGCTCTTCTTCGGGCGTCCTCTCATCGTGGTCCATACCACCTTGAACATTTCGGATGGAGCTCGCATGAAGAAAACCCGAACCTCCCACTTCCCAGCGTTCTCGGCATGAAAGTGTGGAGGCAGGTGATCGTCCGAGTTGAACCAGAGTTCAAGTGCAGAAGCTGCGAAAGCATCCACCCGGGGCACGGTTCCATCAATTTAGCGTCATCGGACTTTTTGTCAAGAATGTCCGAAATGTCCGGTAAGAGGCGCCATCCCTTGAGTCGTCGCTTCCCCGGGACGGAACTACGATCGCCTATGTCTGTGTTCGCGGCTCGTGCCAGCTGACGAGGGAGCCCGCTGGTCCTCATAGGCAGGCTGCTCGTAGAGCAGCCCCGGTAGTGTACGTGGAAAGGGCTCACTGGACAGTTACAGGGTCACGCGCACGCCGGTGGAAAGAAACAAGACGGCGGCGCTTTCGCAGGATTTGTCGATGCCATTTCGTATCCGGTGCGCCGAGCCCGTTCTTCCGCAGCGCGTGATTGGTCGGCATCTTCGCGCGCATGAAGCCAAGTACGGAAGCGATGTGGGTGGAGCGGATCGATGAATGGACTCGCAGCGGGCAGTCA
>Ga0302321_100004417_pt1 | contig 12184 bp, 12 predicted proteins | sample Fen_T0_1_FD_202505 | JGI IMG/M metagenome (GOLD analysis project Ga0302321, IMG submission 202505) | Peat permafrost microbial communities from Stordalen Mire near Abisko, Sweden - Fen_T0_1 | ecosystem: Environmental > Terrestrial > Soil > Wetlands > Permafrost | place: Sweden: Abisko...
GGACCCTGAGCCTCCAAGGCGATCGGATCACCGGCCCCGCGGGCATCCAGTTGCGGCTGCCTGGTGGGCGTTGGGACCTCAGGCAGGGTGTGCTCCAGCTTCGCGGCACCAAAGGCGGCCCCTGGCGGATCCAGGCCGTGACCCGGCCAGGTGAGGCCCAGCTCAAGGGAGCCACGCGTCTGGCGGGGGGCCAGACGCTCCGGTCCGGTTGGTGGCAGTCCGCTTCCCGGACCCTTTGGATGGATCTGGGTGAAGGCCGGTGGATCCAGCTTGACGCTGTTTCAGAAGCCGAAGCTTACGATCTGCTGGATCAGTTGACGGCGCCGACCAGCTCCTCCTGAAATCCCTCGTGATGGACACAATGGTCGCGGAGGCGTTCCAGCTGGTTGGCCATGGACAGGCATTCATCTTCATTGCAGCAGCTGGTGAGGTGCGTCGCCATCGCCTGCACCGGCTCGTCAAGCCGCTCCATGAGACGGCGGCCCTTCGGCGTGATGACCACGCGGCTCACCCGGCGATCCTTGGGATCCGCCACGCGCTTCAACAGGCCCTGTAACTCCAGCCGGTCGACGAGGCGGGTCACATTGGCGAAGCGGTAGATCATGCGGCGCTCGATCTCGTAGATCGGAGGCCACTTGGGGGGGCCGCCCCGGACGATGCGGAGCACGTTGTACTGCTGGATCGTCAGCCCGTGGGCCTCGAACAGCCGCTCCTGCACACGGACGACCGCCTCTCGCGTCAGCATCAGCTGAAGCATCAGTTGCACGCCAGCGGCGGGGAGCTTGGACATCTGGAGTTCTTCTTGTAGGGACATGGGTGCCTCGAATGACTTTCGGGGCAAGGATCCATCCATCCATGGGATTCTGGAAGGTCCGAGGAGCCATTCTTGCCGTCCATCGCCCTGAGTTTGATCAATGTCACGAAACGATATGGCGCGACAGCCATTCTAGACGGATTGAGTTTCGGTCTCTTCCAAGGAGAAAAGGTCGGTCTCATCGGCCGCAATGGCGCAGGGAAGAGCACCCTTTTTCGGCTGCTCACTGGGGATGAGATTCCCGATACGGGCGAGGTGGTGATCACGCAGGGCCTGCGGATCGCGCGCCTCAGCCAGGAACCGCATTTCACGCCTGGTGCCAGCATCCGCCAGGCGCTGGAAGCGGCTTTGGCGGATCACGCCCTGCTGCTGGCGCGACACCAGGAGATCCACGACAGCCTCCATGGATCGGGAGTGGTGGCCGAGGCCAAATTTTTTGACGAACTGCAAACCATCGAACACCTCCTGGATCATTGGGGCTGGGACCTGACCCCGCGCCTCAAAGCGGCCGCCACGGTCTGGGGCTTGACCGACTTGGATGCGGAGGTGGAATCCTTGTCGGGCGGATGGCGCAAGCGCGTGGCCCTGGCCCAGGCCTGGCTCAAAGAACCAGATGTCCTGGTGTTGGACGAGCCCACCAACCACCTGGATCCGGAGCAGGTGGAGAAGCTGGAGGCCTGGCTGTCGGCCTATGAGGGCGCCCTCCTGCTCATCACCCATGACCGGCACCTGCTCGATGCCGTGGCGACCCGCATGCTGGAGCTTGAAGACGGGGCCCTCCGGAGCTACGAGGGCGGCTACAGCGACTACCTGCTCGAAAAATCCGATCGTGAATTCCGCGAGTCCCGCCTCACCGAGCACATGCAGAACCGCCTGCGCCGGGAAATGGCCTGGCTGCGGCGCGGTGCCAAGGCTCGCACCCGGAAATCCAAGCTGCGCATCCAGGAGGTGCTGGACCTCAAGGGCACCGTGGAGGACCGCACCCGGCTGGAACTCCGCCAGGGCCTGGCCTTCGCGAAGGGCGGCAACCGCAGCGACGCGTTGATCCGTGCCGAAGGTGTCCAATTCGCCTATCCCGGCGGGATTGAGTTGCTCGGGGATCTGGATCTTGGCCTCCAGCGGGGCATGCGGATCGCCCTGCTGGGCCCCAATGGCTGCGGAAAATCCACCCTCCTGAAGATCCTATTGGGAGAACTCGAACCCACCCGTGGCGAGGTCTTCCGCCATCCGAAGTTCGTGGTCACGGCCATCTCGCAGGGACGGGGTGAGCTCGATGGCCAACGAAGCATCCTCGACAATCTCGCGGATCGCGCTTCCATCGTGGATACCGGCAATGGGGCGGTGCTCGCCCATGTCTACCTCACGCGCTTCGGCTTTCCCGTGGATCAACAGTCGCGCCCCGCAGCGACCCTCAGTGGGGGAGAACGCAACCGCCTGCTGCTGGCCAAAGCCATGCTCAGCCCGGCGGATCTGCTGGTGTTGGATGAGCCCACCAACGACCTGGACATCCCCACCCTGCAAAACCTCGAAGAGGCCCTGATCGGGTTTGGCGGCACCCTCGTCCTGGTCAGCCACGACCGTTTCTTCCTTGATCAGGTGGCCACCCACACCCTGGCTTGGAATGAGTTGGGTGCGCCACGTTGGGAACTCTACGAAGGGCCGCCCTCGACCGTGCGCAGCCTCCGAATGGAACGTGCCGCCGCGGCCCAAGCGACAGCCAAGGTCGAATCCACCCGGGCCGCCGTTCGAATCGAAGTGGCCAGACCCCGGAAGCTCGGCCTGTCCCAGAAAGAACAGCGTCGTCTCATGGAAGTCGAGGAGGCTCTATCCTCTCTCCATGACCGGATCACGGCTCTGGACCTGCTCCTGGCCGATCCCTCTGCCTTCCTCCGCCCAGAAAGCCCCGGCCATCAGGCATTGAAAGACCGGGACACCTCCCATGGCGAGCTCGAGATCCTGGAATTGGAGTGGCTGGAACTCGAGGAAAAGCGCACCACAGACTGATCCCGTCACAAAGTTCGAGAGGAAAAACCCCCCGCCCGGGCTTTTCGCTACCCTGGAGCCTGGACTTTTCTGGAGTACCCATGCGCCGAATGCCTTTCATGCTCATCCCCGCAGTGGTCCTGGTCGCCCAGGCGCCTGCGAATCTGGATCTGGCCCAAAGGTTCAACACCGAGCTCCCCGGCATCAATCAGATGCTGAAGGAACTGAAGACCCAGGAGGCCCTGACCAAGGTCCAGGGGCTGATTCCAGCGGAACGGCCTGCTTTCGACGCCTCGAACACCAAGGCCATTGGGCAGAGTCTGGATAACGCCCAGGGTCTGATGTCCCTCTACCGGCTCTATGCCAATGTGTCTTCCGAAGCCGGCCTGTGGGAGAAGGCCGTGGAAATCCAGGAGAAGCGCGCTCAGGCCGCCCGGGCCACGCTGGCGGATCTGGAGAAGGCCCAGTCCCCCATCGCGACCCAGTGGAAGAACGTCGCCAAGGATTCCGGCGACTACGTGGCCAAAAACGAGGCTCGGAAGAAGGAACTGGAAACCAAGGTCGCCGCCTTCAAGACCGAGTACGACGAGATCAAGGCGAGCAAGAAGAAGCTCAGCAAGAAAGAGGTCGACGAATTCAATGCGAGGGGCACCCAGACTCAGGCGGACCAGCAGGAACTCGATCAGATCATCGCCGCCCTGCCCGTCCACAAGCAGAACCTGGCCAACGCGCCCAAGGTCACCAAGATGCTGAATGACAATCGCAAGGAGATTGACGGGATGATCAAGGCCGCCGACGAGGCCGTGGCCAAGGCGAAAAAGGCCGTGGCCGACCAGAACGACGAGATCACCCAGTTCAACACCCAGCAGGTGATCAAGAAGGTGAAGGTCGTCGGCAAGAAGAACTGGGTGGACGCGGTCCTGCGGGCTCCCGAGAACATCACCAAGCTGGGCACCCCGCAAACCCAGGTCGCCTTCCTGAATCGCATGTTGGTGCTGGACCCGGGCAACACGGGCGCCCAGAAGGCCCTCGATAACCTGATCGCTGGCAAGGACGCCTTCGCGAAGGAAGCGAAACCCGCCAAGAAGAGCGGCACGAAAAAGAAGTAGTTCAATCCGGCTTGTGACTGAGGGGAGCGACCATGACACGCTTCGGATTCCTGCTTGTCTGTGCCCTGGCCACCAGCCTGGGCGCCCAGAGTCTGACCGACCGCTTCAAGGAAGTCCGGGGTCCCTGGGAGCTTCAGCTGGAACGGGGGGAGGCCGCCACGGTCCGTAAAGGCGTCGAGGCCCTGCTGGGCCGCGAGGGACTTTCCGTCAATCCCTCCGACTACAACGATATGCACGCCCTCGCAGCCCTGCGTGGACTGGCAGCCCGGGCCTGCCTTTCGGAGGGCAACTGGGAAGAGGCGGTTGGCCACCTCCAGAAAGCTCAGTCGGCAGCCGAAGAAAACCTCGCCACTGCCGAGCCCTTTCTGGCAAAGACCCGCATGGAACACGAGCTGAAACTGAAGGAATGCAGGGACGCGATCGCCAAGCAGACCCCCCGCTATAAGGAACTGGAGGAAGCCCCAGGGCTCTCCCAGGAACAGATGAAGGTTCGCCAACAACTCAAGATCTTCATGGATGAACAGCAGGCGGCCATCACGCACAGCGAGCGCGCGCTGAAGGACATCGAGAACATCCTTGCCAGGCTTCGCCAGGCCAAGGAAACCACCACCAAAACGGCTGCAGACTGGCAGGCCTTCCTCCTCGCGGAAAAAGCCGAGATGGCCGAAGCTGGCGGGACTCCGCAGTTCGTGGCCGGGAAGCTCGAACAAGTGAAAACGGACGATGCTCGGCCCCGGCAGGAGCGACTCACCTACGCCCGTCGACTGCAGAAGCTGGATCCATCCAACAAGGATGTCACCCGGCTGGTGAACGGACTCCTGGGCAAGGAGGAAGAGCCTGCCCCCGTGAAATCAAAGAAGAAAAAATCCGCCCCCAAGAAAGGCTGAACGCCCCCTGCCCCCTCAAGCAAACGGCCCCTCGCGGGGCCGTTTGCTTGAGGGTTGAGCCGGATCAGAACACGAATCCGAACCCGAGCTTCACATAGTCGGTGCTGGGGGGATCTCCGGCACCAACATCATTGCCGGTCAGGGTCTTGTGGAAGGTCGCCTCCAGGGTGAAACGCATGCCCGCATCGTAGCCAAAGCTGTGGCCGATGCCGCCGGTGGCGCCCAGACGGCTCTTGCGCGTCGTGTCGGTGTAATCATAAAGGGGATCGCCGAAGCTGCGGTCAAACTGCTCGAAATCGGCAGAAAGTCCTGCCACAAAGTAGAGCCCGCGATGGCGGAAGGCCGTTCCCTGGGGAAAGATCTGAAGCTCCCCACCGAGGTTGAACTGCGAATGGCGGAGGTTGATGGTGTTTTCTCCGGGCGCCCGATTGGTGCCGTTCTCAGCCGATCCACTCAGGTTCAAGCGGATGGCCAGGTTGCGGTCCATGGGGAAGCTGACAGTGAAGCTGCCGCCGAGACCCACATCGTAGGTTTCTTTTTGAGCGGGAATGGTCCGTCCGGCGCTGGGGCTGAAATAGGCGGGATACGTCGTGCTCGCGAATTCCCCGGTGGGAAACTGCATATTCAGGCTGAAACCCACGTGTGGACTCTGGGCCTTGAGGGCAGATCCTGATGCCAGGATCAGGGGGAGCACGAGCAAAGATGCGACGCGACGCATGGAGCCTCCAGGTTGAACGATTGGGATACGTGCGAAGGGTGTGCCAGGTTACGCCAAGTGGCGTCATTCCTTGGATGCACGGGGAATCACTTAGGTTGAAGCCCGTCATTCCTCGCGGCGTTTTGCCTCGGGGCCGTGCTGGATTGCAACGGCAGGCTTTGGACAGAGCCTGGGATGGCCTACTCTGGACAGGATGAGGATGGTTCATGGCCTGGAAGCAAGATCTGGCAAAACTGAAAGAGCAACTTGGTCCGGAGCCACCCGCGCCGACGCCGAAGCGACCACCGAAGCCGGCGCCCAGACCCGGTGGCCCAGTTCCCCTGGATGATGAGGACGCGGTCTTCCTTTCGGCCATGGGACTGAAACCGGCGGCTCGCCCGGTCAGCCCCGTGGCCAGCCAGGGCCCCACCGAGACGCCCCCAGTGGTCGAACCGGCGCCAGAAACATTCATGGATGCGATCAAGGATTTGAAAGGACTCAAGCCCATCTCCAGAGCGCTTCCGGACAAAGCCACGCCTCCACCCGCTGCCCCGGCAGCCCTCACGACTCCAAAACCCTCCCCCGCACCCGCCCTACCGCAGGTGCCGATCCCCACACCGCCAGAACCCATTGCCGTTGAAGCAGAAGCCCTGGTCCAGCCCATCATGCCCTTGCGGTTTCAGTTGGCGGCCGGCATGGCCATTGAAGTGGATGGGTCACTGGATCTTCGGGGACATTCCCTGACAGATGCCATCGAGCGCTTGAAGGATCGGCTGGGAGACGGCTCCGTTCTCGGATGGCGCAGCCTCCAAGTGACCCTGGGATCGGATCCCATCCTTCATGACGGACTGCTGGCGCTGTTGGCTTCAGGCCAGGTCCCCATGGTGGCTCGCTATGCGCAAGCCCCCGTGCCGATGGGTGGAACCCAGGCCTGGTTGTTGTATCTTGGGCCACCACCCGTCCAAGCCTGATCCTTGCGTATGGAGCCTCCACCATGAGTCTGTTGGTAGTCGGAAGTGTGGCCTTCGATGACCTGGAAACCCCCTTTGGGCGCCGGGAACACGCGCTGGGTGGCTCAGCCACCTATTTCTCGCTAAGTGCGAGCCGGTTCCACCCCGTCCGCATCGTGGCCGTGGTGGGCGAGGACTTCGGCCCTGATCAGATGCGGGTCTTCGACCGGCGGCCCATCGACCTCACCGGGCTTTCTCATGTGAAGGGCCTTAGCTTCCATTGGAAGGGCGCCTACGGCTACGACCTCAATGAGGCCAAGACGCTGGCCACCGATTTGAATGTGTTCGCGGACTTCCGCCCGGACCTGCCCACGAGCTACCGGGAGTCTCAGTATCTCTTTCTGGGGAACATCGACCCGGTGCTGCAGTTGGATGTCGTGCATCAGATGACCACGCGCCCCAAGTGGATCGCGCTGGACACCATGAACTACTGGATTCGGGGGGCCCGGCCCGCCCTGGACGCCGTGCTGAAGGAAGTGGACATCCTCCTGGTGAACGACGCCGAAGTCCGCGAGTTGACCCAGGAGCACAGCCTGATCAAGGCCTACCGGAAGATCCAGGCCCTGGGCCCCCGGATTCTGGTGGTCAAGCGAGGTGAATACGGAGTGGCCCTCTTCACACCCGAGGGGATCTTCGCCGCTCCGGCCTACCCCTTGGAGAATGTTTTCGACCCCACAGGCGCAGGAGATACCTTCGCCGGTGGTTTCCTCGGGTACCTGGCCTGGATCGAGCGGACCGATGTGACGGCCTTGAAGCATGCCGCCCTGGTCGGTTCGGTCATGGCCAGTTTTACAGTGGAAGAGTTCTCCACTGAGCGCCTGGAGCAGATCAGCCAGGACGAAGTACGCAACCGACTGTCATTATTTTCAGATATGATCCGAGTCGAAGATCTATAATCACCGCTGTTCAATCATGACTGGGGGTTCCTGATGCACCAGCCCACTCGCCTGCATGTCGGCCGGCTGCGCTCGCTTGTGGCGGCGCCTGGCCTTCTCGCGGCCCTGGCGCTTTCGGTATCTGGGCTGACAGCCCAAGAACCCGGCCCAGCCAACGCCCTCAAGGTCGAAGTTCACAACTCCAAGTGGGACTATCCCAAAGAGCTCAAGGTTCCGGAAGGTTCCAAGACCCATATGGTTCAGAAAGGCGACACCCTTTGGGATCTCGCAGCCACCTACCTTGGTAATCCTTATGCCTGGCCTCAAATTTGGGAACTGAACCAGTGGGTCAAGGATCCCCATTGGATCTATCCCGGCGACCCTTTGATCATCGACTTGGGTCGGGCCGTGGCCACCGCAGGCTCAGTACCTGAAGAGGTTGTCAACCTGCAGCCCGATCAGCGCCGGGCCGATCCAAGTGCTGTTCGCCGTCCCGAACTTGGATTCTCCTTCCAGGATTTCATCCAACTCCCCTTCATTGCGCCCCAGGGAGCCGAGGCCTATTACAAGAGCCTCGGTGCCTTCACCCTCACCTCCAACAAGCGGGAAGACCGTCAGTTCCTGGGTGAAGGCGAACCCATCTACATGAACGGTGGCGTAGAGCAGGGCGTGAAGGTTGGTGATCGCTTCCTGATTCTGAAGACCATATCCCGGCACGTGATGCATCCGACCATCGCCAAGAAAAAAATGGGCGACATCGTGCAACAGGTGGGCGTGGTTCGCGTGATCACAGCCCAATCGAAGGGCTCCGTAGCCGTGATCGAACGGTCTCTTGATGCCGTTGAAGTCGGAGATCATCTGGTCCGGTTCACCGAACCCGCGAACATCCCCACCCAGCTGCGGACGGATATCTCCGAACCGGTCAAGATCGCCGCCAATGCTGCCATCGTGGTTTATGCCCGAGACGGCAAGCTGCACTCGGCCGGTGGCGACATGATCATCATCGACAAGGGCACCAACGATGGCCTCAAGGTAGGCGAGGTGCTCCTGGTCGTCCGAACTCGGGTCTTCCCGGTCGGGTACGATAACCAGAAGAATCCTCCTACCGAAACCACCACTTACTATCTTGGGCAGGCCCTTGTGGTGCGCACGGATGCCCAGACGGCAAGCTGCCGGGTGCTCCGCTCCATTGAAGAAATCCGGAGTGAGGACACCGTTACCCCCTGATTGGGCTTTGCACTGACACTCAAAGGCCCCCGCTCGGGGGCCTTTGCCTATCTGGGGCTCTCCGGCAGCTGCCTGCGCAGCTCCACCAACACCCTTTGTCCACGGGTGGGAAGCGCATAGGGATGAGGCAAGGCCGTCCAGCCGTCTGGAACCGGCTCCTGATTCCAATCCGCCCCCTTCAGCGCGAAAAAGGGGGCTCCAGAGCGTCCATGCCTGGTCCACCAGCCCAGCAGGGACTCGATGGATCCGAGAGCCTTGGCCGTACCCCAATGGGCTTCGAGCGGAGGCAGGTCTTCCAGGCGCCCATGGACCGTCCTCAGGTTGGGGATGGGTAGTTCCATCGCCGCCTGCCTGACAAAGGCCAGCTTCTTGGTGGAAGCATCCACCCCGATCACCTCCAGGTCAGGCCTGGCCAGGGCCAGCACCACCGCGGGTGACCCCATGCCCGTGCCCAGATCAACCACGCGGGCCCCGGCAGGCAGGGCGGCCAGAAAGGGGAGGAGGGCCGCTGCATCTTGCAGGAGCTCTTCCCGGCGCACCGCAGGGGGAAGGGCCGTCAGGGCATGGGTTCGATTCCACTTGTCCAAGAGGACCAGAAATCGGCCCAGGGGGGCGTTGAGTTCGGAGGGAAGGCGTGGCTCCATACTCCAAGGATGCCAGGGGAAGTGATTATCGAATTGTAATTCGTTCAAGGAAGTCACTTGTCTTTTGTATTCAACATTTTGATGAACATATAAATTGCATCACGGTGAAACTGGCTCCAAAATATCAAACATGAACATCGATGCAATTCCTGCATCTAGAAACAAGACATTGACGAATGCTTCAAAATAAAACATGATGAGTGCCCTTTGATTGATCTTGAAAAAGGAAAAGGCCATGACGCAGACCCGCCCACCTTTCATGATCGATTGGTCCAGTCGCAGCAAAATGCGTGGCCCTGGTGAACAGTCCCTTGGCAAACTGCTCCAAGCGCTGAGGGATCGACTCGCGCCCGAAGCACAAGGCATCTCGCTGACCTATGTCGATGATCGCGGCATGAGAAAACTCAATCGCGAACATCGCGGGAAAAACATGACGACCGATGTCCTCAGTTTCCCTTCCAGCGCGGAAAAAGGGGCCTTCCCGCATCTCGGGGACATCGTCATAAGTCTTCCCACCGCTGAAAAAATGGCCAAAAAATTCGGTGTGAGTCGAAGGCGTGAAGTCGAGACTCTGGTCATTCACGCCTTCCTGCACCTCTGTGGTCATGACCATGAAATGGACCGGGGCGAAATGATGCTCCTTCAGGCCCAGTTAGAGCGTGACCTTCTGGACGAAGAACCTCTGGCCATGAGCCTCAAGCGAGGAAGAAAACCCGGCAGCAAGGTGAAAAAACTGAAAGACGGAACCCGTGTCGTAGTGACCGGCCGGGCTGCTGCAGCGTTGGTTCGTCGCGAACACGTGAAGAAGGACAAGAAGGTCAAGGTCCGCAAGGTCGCCAAACCGAAGGAGCCCCTTCCCAAGCGGGGCCCCGGTCGTCCCCGGAAGGAAGCCACCACACCGGCCCCGCCGAAACGCATGGTGCGTCGCCGCCGACCCGGCCCCTCTCGCAGCGGAGTCATCGGCTAAGAGTCTGTCTTTAAATTTCGCGACGCCGCACTGGGCGGGCAGCCTTCGTGATGCTGCGGAATTTGGAGACAGACCCTAAGGTCTTTGCAAACCTCCGCATGGCAAATGAGGCCAAAGGCCGATAAAATGGGCCTTTGGCCCGGCTTCGGGCCGTGCCATCCGGAGTCTCCGTGATCAACCTCCTGCTCGGCCTGGGCGCCGCCCTTGCCGTGATCCTGTTGTCCAGCTTGTTGAGCATCAAGCTGTGGGTCAGCCTGCCCCTCGGCATCCTCGCCGGAGCCGGTCTCTTCATCTGGCAGGGAAGGAAGGTCCAACAGGAACTTGAGAAGATCTTCACCCGTGCGGGCGAGTTGCTGAAAAAGCAGCAGTTCGACAAGGCCATCGAAGCCATGAAGGAGGGCTACCGATTCTCCACCAAGCAGTTCCTCGTGAAGGGCAGCATCGACGGCCAGATCGGCGTGGTGCAGTACCTTCGCAAGAAAAACGAGGAGGCCGAACCCCTGCTGGCCTCAGCCTCCATGCAGCACTACATCGCCAAGGCCATGCTGGGCATCATCCAGTGGAAGCGGGGCGAAAAGAAAAAGGCCAAGGAGACCTTCGCTCTGGCCCTCAAGACCGGCAAGAAGGAGAGCCTGCTCTACGCCGTCTACGCCTACGTGCTGGTGGAGATGGGCGAACGCGACAAGGCCATCGAGATCCTCAACAACGGCCTTGGCGTCTGCAAGGGTGATGAGCGCCTCATCACCAACCGCAACCTGCTGCAGAACGGCAAGGCTCTCAAGATGAAGGTCTACGGTGAGCAGTGGTACCAGTTCCTCCTAGAACGTCCCATGATCCGCCAGGAGGCCCCGCCCTTCGCTCGCGTCTCCCGCCGGGCCCTGCGCGGTTAATGCCCCCCAGGGGGATCGCCTACTCGCTTCGCCCGCGATATCCGCCCGAACAGCCCAATCACCTTCGCCCACTCTGGAGCACACCATGTCCGGCCACAGCAAATGGTCCACCATCAAACATAAAAAAGGCGCCGCGGATGCCAAGCGCGGCAAGGTCTTCACGAAGATCCTCAAGGAGATCACCGTGGCCGCCCGGCTCGGCGGTGGCGATGTGAACGCCAACCCCCGTCTGCGCCTGGCCGTGGACCAGGCCAAGGGCAGCAACATGCCCAAGGACAACTGGGAGCGCGCCATCAAGAAGGGCACGGGCGAGCTCGAGGGCGTGACCTACGAGGAAGTCATCTACGAAGCCTACGGACCCGGCGGCGTGGCCATCCTGGTCGAGGCCATGACCGACAACAAGAACCGCACCACCCCTGAGGTTCGGAGCTACTTCACCAAATTTGGCGGGGAACTGGGCGCCATGGGTTCGGTGGCCTACCTGTTCAGCAAACAAGGGCAGATCGTCGTCGAACCGGAAGTCTCCGAGGACCAGATCATGGAGGTGGCCCTGGAGGCTGGCGCTGACGACGTGATCAACGAGGGTGAGGCCTGGGTCATCAAGACCAGCCCCGAAGCCTACCAGGCCGTGAAGGATGCCGTGGACGCCGCCAAGCTCCCCGTCATCGAGGCCAAGATCATCATGGATCCCAGCACCAGCACCGCCCTCGAAGGCAACAAGCTCACCAGCTTCCTCAAGCTCGTGGATCTGCTTGAGGACAATGATGACGTGCAGAATGTGTGGCACAACGGCGACTACGACGAACCCGAAGACTGAGGTTCCATGCCACACACCCTCCGGGTGAACGCTGAGCGGCCGGAATTCCGGCCGCTCGCGTTTTTGGCTGCCCGCGATCGCACACCGCACTGCGGGGTGTTCCCACTCCCCCGCTGCGCGGGCTCGCGGAGCGGGACCCCCGGCACAACGGCGACTACGAACCTCAAGACTGAGGTTTCGTGCCGATCGAATTCGACGAATGCGGGGTGCCCTTCGGCACCCCCTGTTATTCCTGCGTTTTAGGCACAGGCATCGGTGTGGTGG
>Ga0302321_100004418_pt1 | contig 12184 bp, 10 predicted proteins | sample Fen_T0_1_FD_202505 | JGI IMG/M metagenome (GOLD analysis project Ga0302321, IMG submission 202505) | Peat permafrost microbial communities from Stordalen Mire near Abisko, Sweden - Fen_T0_1 | ecosystem: Environmental > Terrestrial > Soil > Wetlands > Permafrost | place: Sweden: Abisko...
TCGATGTAGAAGCGAACAAGGTATCCGCCCTCGCGCGGGATGATGAGGACGTTCCCGTCGTTGGCGGATTGAATCACCGACTTCAGGCGGACGTCGGGGAAATCGGTGACCGCCAGGACATCCATGACGCCCCATGCCTGATTTGCCACGTCGCCCACCAGCGAGCGGCCGATCGCTTGCCGGACGCTGCTGCGCGAACCATCGCAGCCGACGACATAGCGGGCACGGATGGCTTCCTCCTGCCCCAGTCGGCGGGGTTCCATTCGCTGCAGCGTGACCGTCACGGGGAAGTCTCCGGAAGCGGCGACCACGACGTTGCTGACGTGCAGGTTGTAGTGCGGCACCAGCCGGGTGGAGGACTTGCGCATGACCTCCAGCAGGTAATCGTGCACGCGCGCCTGGTTGACGATCACGTGCGGAAATTCGGACAAGCCGTCCTCGGTGTCCTGGATCCTCCCGCTGCGGACGATTCTGGAGCGGTCCTCCGGATCCGGCTTCCAGAAGACCGTTTCGTTGACCCAGTACGCCTCCTTGAGCAGGCGCTCGGCAAATCCGAAGGCGTTGAACATCTCGACGGTCCGGCAGGCAATGCCGTCGGCCTGGCCCAGCTCGAGCGGGCCGGGCCGCCTGTCGACGATGCGTGTCTTGATGTCGGGAAAGGCAGCCAGCTGTGCAGCGAGTACGAGGCCGGCCGGACCGCAACCGACGATCAGGACGTCCACCACGTCCGCGAGTTTTTCCGATGCGTCCATCGCGCCCGGCGCGGCCGGTTCCAATTGCGGGTCGCCCGCGTGGAAGCCGTTGAGATGGAACTGCATGGATCAGTGTGATGAATGCGGCGGCGATCTATTCCGGCTTGATCCCGATCGACTTCACCAGCGCGGCAAAGCGCGGCAAGTCTTGCCTGATGCTGGCCGCCATCGCTTCCGGCGTGCTGCCTACGGAAACCAGGCCGGCGGTGGCGAGACGTTCCGCAACCACCAGATCCGCCAGCGCCGCCTTCATCGCTTCGTTGAGCTTCGCAATGATCGCCGGCGGCGTCTTCGGCGGCGCAAGCAGCGCAAAATACGTGGGCAGCAGGATGTCGCTCGCGGCACCGGCTTCGGCCATCGTGGGCACGTCCGGAAGCACGGCAAAGCGTTTGTCCGAACCGACGGCGAGCGCGCGCAGGCGACCGTCCTTGATGAAGCCCTGCACGGCCGGCACGGCGGCGATGGTCACGCTGACCTCGCCGGCGACCACGGCCTGCGCGGCCGGCGATGCACCCTTGTACGGCACGTGGGTGAGATCGATGCCCATCTTCTGGTTGAGCGCTTCGAGATTCAACTGCGCCATGCTGCCGATGCCGAAGCTCGAGTAGTACAGCGTGGCCGGCTTCGCCTTCGCAAGCGCGACAAACTCGGCGAGAGAATTCACGTTGAGCTTGGGATTGACCACCAGTACGTAAGGCCCATCGGTGGCGATCCCGATGTAGCTGAAGTCCTTGACGGGGTCATAGGGCAACTTCGCATACAGCGCGGGATTCACGGTGAGCGAGCCGCGGTCCGTGAGCAGGATCGTGTAGCCGTCGGGCGCGGCCTTGGAGACCAGCTCGGTGCCGATCGCTCCGTTTGCACCGGGCTTGTTTTCGACGACAACGGGCTGGCCCATCAGGTCGCCCATTTTTTGCGCGAGCGTGCGCCCCGTTAGGTCGGATGCCCCGCCGGGCGCGAACGGCACGACGAGCTTGATCGGCTTGTCCGGATACGCCGCCTGCCCGAACGCCACACTCGCGACGAGCGTCGCCGCAACTGCCACGATGGCAGAGAGAATCCTGTTTGATACGACCATGCACCCTCCGTTGTGCGCGTTATACCTTCGGCGCGAACTTGGCTTTCCACAGCCCCCATGGCCGGCCGATGACTTTGCGATTGGTCTCGTCGTACAGCGCACCCTCCTCGTCCGCGAGAAAGTTGACTTCGCCGCCGAGACCGATCGCGCGCTGCTGCAGCTCGGCATTGAGCTGCGTGTAGTACGCGCGGAACACAGCCTCCGCGATGTCCGCGCCCACGGCGCAATAGCCGTGGCCGCGCATGAGTACGACTGCGCCTGTACCGATTACCTCGGCAAGTGCCGCACCCTGCACGCCGTTGCGGATCAGCATGTCCGTCATGCCGAATTTCTCGCGGATCTCGAATACCGGCGCGCCCGTGTGCAGGAAACTCGACATGTGATAGATCGGCTTCAGTCTCACCGTCGATGCGGCGAAAGGCACCACCGCCGCGGCGTGGCTGTGCACCACCGACGTCACCTCCGGGCGGCGCGCATAAATCGCACCGTGGATGAAGCGCTCGAGATAGGGTGCGCGCGTGTCACCGTTCTGCGGCACCGACGCCAGGTCGAACAGCATGAGGTCGTCGCGCGTCACCTGCTCCGGTGCGATGGAGCGCGACAGGAAGTATCGATCGGCGTGCTCGGGATGCCGCACGCTGACGTGGCCGAAGCCGTCCACCACGCCAAGGCCGGCAAGGATGCGGTTGGCAACGACCAAGTCGTCGAGAAGCGCGTCGAGGTTTGTCACTATCTTATTGCGCGTGGCGATGGGTTGCCAAAACTAGCACACTTGTAGAATCAGGTGGATTGCCCTCGCCCAACCAGAGATTGCTCAATGCGGGCCATGCGCGACCCGCTTGTCGCTCTCCCGCGCGACCTACTTCGCGTTCCGCTTGGACAGTGCCGCACAGCCGAGAACGAACAGTGCGGCGGTGAGCATCCCGAGCAGGCGCGACCCCGGGCCCGGTACGGCCATGCCCGCCGATAGACTGAAAGGGAGCACGTTGTTGAAGTAATCCGTTTCGTGATTGTCCGAGAATGCGGACGCCACGCCTTGCGCGAGCGGCGGATTGACAATGGAAAAGCTGAACGTTTGCTGGCCACCCACGGCGAGCGTACCCACCGCAGGCCAGCTCACCAGCCCGGACGCTGCATCGTACGTGCCCCCGGCAACTGCGACACCGGTCGTCCCTAGCGGGAGCAGAACGGATATCGCGACATTCTGGGCAATCCTCGGCCCGAGGTTTTGCGCTCCGACCGTGTATTCAACGGGCACGCCGGGCCCAAACATCACCGGTCCTTCGACCAGGACCCTGACATCGGTCAGCGTCGGGCCGCCGGAAACCACGAAATGGCCGGTGATCGAATCAGGAAGTGCATTCGGGATCTGGGTGGTCGATGTCGCTACCGTCGCCACCGCGTCAAAGGTGCTGTTCGGCGCCGTGAATGACACTACGACGCGGGAGAAGTAATACAGATAGGCGTCTGCACTCGGACAGAGCTGCGACCCGGCCACGAGCGGATCCGGCAGACCCGTGATCGTCAGCGCTCCGGTAACAGAATTGTAGGTCCCGGAGGTCGAGCCTGCCTGGGTCGACGTCACCGCGACGGCGGGAAGTCCCGTCGGCAGGGTCATCGTATAACTCATGCCCGACGCGTCGCCCAAGCCGGCGTTCGCATAGCAGATGTTCAGAACGACCTGCTGGCCAGCCTCGACGTTGTAGGTGAAATTGGATGTGAAGTACTGGCTGCGATCGACGACGTAATACTTGATTCCTGTGTCGGGGGCCTGGGCGAAGGCCGCGCCTTCAAGCAGGGTGAGGCAACAAACCATCAGCAGGGAACTGCGCATGGCCTCACTCCTGACGATGACGAGTCTGGAATGTACGCCGCCGATACGATGCAGTCCAATCGAAAGCGAAATGGGCCCACCGGATGGCGAACTGATCACTTGACGGGTTGCCGGTGATGGGCCGGCGACTGGCGGAACGCAGTGGAGCGCCCCTGCCTGGACCGGATTCGTCGGCAACCGACCCGGAACCGAGATTCGGACCACAACAAAGGGCTTGCTGATAATCGATAATTACCGTATCGTTTATCAATGCCCCCCCCCCCCAATATTGGAGTAATCCATTGAACCATTCCACCGTCCTCCCCGTGGCTTCGGTCACGTTGCGAATCCTGATCGTCTTGAACTGGCTTGGCGGCGCGGCCATCCTTGGGTTGCTGACCGCGACCGTCGTCGCCGAGCAATGGACGTACACCGCGCTCGGCATCCCCCCGGCCTCCGTTATCCGCCCCGTGATCTCGGGGTTGCGCGCGATTGCCGGGGTCGGCCTGGTCGCTGTCCCGCTCAACGATGTCGTTCTGACGCGGCTGCTCGCGATTGTCGAGACCGTGCGATGGGGCGATCCGTTCGTTGCGACCAACGCCCGCCGTTTGCAGGTCATCGCCTGGGCGCTGCTCGGGCTACAGCTCTTGAGCTTGGTTGTCGGCGCCATCGGCAAGGCCATTGCGGCACACAGCATTCCGCTTCACCTCGATGCGGGCTTTTCCACTGCCGGCTGGCTGGCGGTCCTCCTGACCTTCATCCTTGCGGGCGTCTTCGCGGCGGGCACGCGGATGCGCGAAGACCTCGAAGGGACGGTGTGACATGGCCATCGTCGTCAAGCTCGACGACCTGCTCCATGACCGGCGGATGACCCTGACGGAGCTCGCCGAGCGAATCGATATCACGCTGGCCAATCTGTCGATTCTCAAGACCGGCAAGGCGCGCGCGATCCGCTTTTCAACGCTGGAGGCCATCTGCGACGTGCTCGGCTGCCAGCCGGGAGACCTCCTCGAATTCCACGCCGATTCTGGCGGGCCCAAACGTTCGCGCACCGCCTAAGACTGGAGCAGGCACTATTTTTTCGGAGGCCCTGCCACTTCGGCCGGGGCCGGTGCGCCATCGGCATTCCACGTGTCACGAACATAGAGCCACTTGCCGTCTTTCTTCCTGGAGACGGAAAGATATTTCCCGGCCTCTACCACCTTTCCCCCCTTGTCCTTCACTGCATAGGACCCCGACTGCCAGCCCATGTCGCCGGAGACGCCGCCCGCGGGATTGGGGCCGAGAATGAAAGCGACGCCGGCCTTTTGCGACTCTGCCGTGTCCTTCACGAAGAACGCCTTTATCGCAGCTCGTCCCTTTACCGCCGGCGCGCCCGGCGGGAGGAGCACCGACTGTTCGTCGTAGAGACTCGCCACGGCATCGACATTGCCGGCGGCATAGGCCTTCTCCCAGGTCTTATCGGCCGCCTGAAGTGCCGCTATTTCTTTCGCCGCATCTGCCGCCGATGTTTCGACGCTGAACACCGCGAGTGCAACAATCGCGCAGAAAACCCCGGCTGCTTTCGTGATCGAACTCATGCAATCTCCCCTTGGAATTTCAGTGTTGGACGCACGTCGCTGTCGCGTCACCCGCATGGTAGCGGAACTTGATTGGTTGGAGCGATCAGGTGTTGAAGCACGCCCGATTCATGCGATTCAAGGGGTTTTCGCACCGGCACTGAAGTTCAAAGGGGGCGGCGTCAAGTTCTCCTTGAACGGCGCAATCCGCAGGTTCTTTGCATCTAGATCGAAACTCATCAGATCGACGCTTCGGAAAACCTCATCCTGATAGCTCTTCAAATAATACTTCCTGGCGCGCAGATCGGCGATCGTTGACCATTGCGTGTATTCAAGATCCCCGCCTTCCGCTGCCGTGCGGATGAACCCGACCGGAATATCGAAATTGTTCAGAACATGTTCGGCCAATCGCACTGTCTGGGGACCATCGGGGAGCTGCTTGACCGATTGCACATAGGCAAGCGCGCGGATGAAGCGCGATGGCGGCGTGGGATCGCCTGGAATGCCGAGCAGGCCGGAGCCCTGCCCCAACGGCGCGAATGTCATTCCCGCAATTTTCAGAGGGCCGGCGTCCACTGCGGAAATCTTCACATAATTGCGAATGTTGGTCAGATGCCAGTCGAACGTAGGCGAGTTGGTCAGCACGCCGAGCGGGTTGTCATAGACCTTCAGCTTGCCGTCCACGGGCTCGATGACGATCGACGCGCCCGTTGCGTCATGGAGCGTAAAGTGAAGCGGCAACGTGAAATTAACAATCGGCGCCGGAATGTCGATGATCGACATCTTGTTGTCCGCCACCGCGTCCTTCACTTCCCGAACGGTGGCGAAATTCGTCAACGCCCAGGTCAGGAATTCCCACGGCGCGACCGATTTCTGCGGATTGGCGCCTTTCGGCGAGGCATAACCAACATAGCCCGGAAGATAGAGGCCGCCGCCGGCAAGGCCTTTTTCATTCATGCCGTCGGCGACGAACGGCTCGCCGAAACTCATGACGCCAACGACGGCATAGCGCGCCGTCCAAGCGATGCCCTGCATGCCGCTGGGGCGAGTGCCTACATACTTGTAATTGCGCGGAACCACGACGACGTCGGGCTGTATCGCAATCGCATATTCCATGGTTCTGCCGTAAACGGGCGTACCATCCGCCGCGTTCAGAAGCAGGCTTGTGCAGGCCTGCGCCGGCGCTGCGACCACCATCAGGCCGGCGAGACACGCGGCGCTGGTCCGACCGATCAATCCATCAATCATGCAAGTTGCTCCTTCAGAATTTGAAGCTGATTGCGGCCGAAGCGGTGTCGCCGCGGAATGTATTCCTGGCAGCGAACTCGTGTGTCCATTTCGCGAGAACGCTGAGTGGCATGTCGTTTACCTCGAACGAGTATGTCGCCGCGGGTCCCAGTGCCCAAACGCTGGCCTTGTCAGATCCGAGCGTCGCGCCCGCTCCACTGTCACCGGTGACCTGCTCCATCAGATATCCGACCACACCGATCTTCCACGTGGGATTCAGCTGCCTCCCCACGGCCCAATCCAGATGAAACAAGTCGCCAGTCCGGTAGTTGGTGGCGTGATTTTCCGTATTGATGACGTAAATCAGGCCCGCCGATACGTCCAATCCCATTTCCGGTTCGAAATAGGTGATGCTGAATTGTGGTTGCACGGACCAATAGTTCAACCCGGTGTTGGCGATGTTGTTCTTGTTATACGAGGCCGTCGGTACGGCAATGCTTACCAGGGCCATCCAGTGAAAGTTGCCTGAATTCCAGCCCAGCATGACGGGATTCAGAATCAGGTCGTCAAGATTGAATACCGAGTCAGAACTCGAAAGATTGCCGCGGCTGGTGTCGATGCCGATCTTCACTTCGGCTTTCGTGACGGGGACGATGGCACCAAACGCGTAGGTACCGCCCAGGACGCTGCCCGGTGTCACGAACGTTGCAGAAAAGAGGTTGCTCAGCGACCATTGGCTCAGCTCCAGCCTGACCTGCCCTCCAGTAACGGTGGCGTCAATGTTGCCGCTGTAATAGATGACATCGTTGCGCACATAGACGCCAGGGGCGGTTGGCAGCACGCCGCTGAGGAAGTCCTTGTAGCCTTTGAGGTAGGCACTCGTGCCACCCTCGGCCGCAAAGGCAGGCTGGCACAGCGGCCATCCCAGACCGCAATGCACGAAAATTCCGAAGGCGACCGCGGCCTGTCGAGTGTTGTAATCACCCACCCATCTGCCTCCGGCTGGAAAACTGCAGCTGTGTCGTACGCTCGCAAAACTAACGTGCGCACTCTATTGGCGTCTGTGCGCTGCCGCACATCGCATCTGAACGCAGGTGAGCGCCCTCCAGGCAAGCGAAAACGAAAACGGCCCACTGAATGGCGAGCCGCTTTTGGATTGGTCGCGGGGGGAGGAATTTGCGACTTGCAGAGAATGGGGTCCGCGCCGCCAGGCCACGGCGTCTCGCCGATGCGAATTTCTCCGCTCAATACCGCGCGTTCCCCGGTGTGCGCGGAAACGGAATCACGTCGCGGACGTTGGCGAGTCCCGTCACGTACGCAACGGTCCGCTCAAAGCCTAGACCGAAGCCCGCATGCGGCACTGTCCCGTAGCGGCGCAGATCGCGGTACCACCCGTAATGCTCCCGGTCGAGCCCCGCCTCGTCCATCCGCGCATCGAGCATGTCGAGGCGCTCCTCGCGCTGGCTGCCGCCGATGATCTCGCCGATCCCGGGCGCCAGCACGTCCATCGCGGCGACGGTCTTGCCGTCGTCATTGCGCCGCATGTAGAACGCCTTGATCTCCTTCGGGTAGTTCATCAGGATCACCGGCTTTTTCGCGTAGTGCTCCGCCAGGTAGCGCTCGTGCTCCGACTGCAGGTCCGTCCCCCATTGCACCGGGAACTCGAACTTCTGCTTCGCCTTCTGCAGCACGCCGATGGCATCGGTGTAATCCATCCGCGCGAAATCACTTTCGACGATGCCCTGCAGCTTGTCGATCAGGCCCTTCTCGATTCGCTCCTCGAAGAACGCCATGTCGGCAGGTCGCTCGGCGAGCACCGTCCGGAAAATATGCTTCAGCAGTGCTTCGGCCAGCGTCGCGTTGTCCGCCAGGTCGGCGAAGGCGATCTCGGGCTCGACCATCCAGAATTCGGCAAGGTGACGGCTGGTGTTCGAATTCTCGGCGCGGAACGTAGGGCCGAACGTGTACACCCTCGAGAGCGCCATGCAATACGTCTCGACATTTAACTGTCCGGAGACCGTGAGAAACGTCTCCCGGCCGAAGAAATCGGCGCCGAAGTCGATCGCGCCCGCGGGCGTGCGTGGCAGGTTGGCCAGGTCTAGCGTCGATACGCGGAAGAGTTCCCCCGCACCTTCGGCGTCGGCCGCAGTGATGATCGGCGTGTTGACCCAGACAAAGCCGTGCGCGCTGAAGTAGCCATGGATTGCCTGCGCAATGGTATGCCGGACGCGCGTCAACGCGCCGATCACGTTGGTGCGCGGGCGCAGATGGGCCACTTCGCGCAGGAACTCGAGCGTGTGCGGCTTGGGCTGGATAGGATACGAATCCGGGTCCTCGACCCAGCCGACCACGTTGATCGCGGTCGCCTGCATCTCGAACGGCTGGCCCTTGGCCGGCGACGGAACGATCGTGCCGGTGGCCTCGACCGCGCAACCCGACGTGAGATGCAGCACGACGTCGGCGTAGTTGGGGAGCGTGTCGGGCGCCACGACCTGCACGGGTTGGAAGCACGATCCGTCGCTTACGTGGACGAACGAAATGCCGGCCTTGGAATCGCGGCGGGTGCGCACCCAGCCCTTGAGGGTGACGGGTGCATCGGTCGGCGCGCGACCCTCGAGAATGTCGGCGCAGCTATGGGTGGTCATCGGGAATCTCCGGTTGCGGTGTTGGCGGTGCCCCTTGGGGCCGTCACGCCGCTCAAATATGAACCCTTAATGATACCGGGAGCGCCGGCGCGCGAGGCCATACCGCAGACGACAGGTGTGCCCTGGGTCGCGCCGGTGGCGAATCAGTCCTGTTGCAACGTCTTGGCAAGCTCGGTCGCCAGCAATATCGAGCCGCCTTCGGTGAGGTGCGCGGCGTCCCACATCGTCAGCGTGAGCGTTGCACCGCTTCCTGCCGTGGCGCGACACCGTTCACCTGCGCACAACGCGTCGATCGCCGAGAAGTATGTGGCGCCACTGCGTTCGGCGACTTCACGCAGGACTTTGTCCAGCAGGCGTCCGTTCCTCACATAGCCATTGTCGATGAACTGCTCTGCCGCCAGCGGTATGCCCTTCTTCACCATGTACACCGGTAGGCCGGGATTCCATTGCGGCACCACGCCAACCACGGTGATCCGGGTCGAAGGAGACACGCGACGAACATGGTCGATCGTCTGGGCCAGACGCATGGTCTCGTCGTACTTCCGGTAACGTCGCCAGTTCGCGTGCAGCACAAGATTGCGGGGTTGAAGCTGCCGGATTTCGTCCATCACGAATTCGTTGATCTTCCGGCAGTGGGGACGGTCGCCGATATCGTCATCCAGCAGCGGCGGGCAGCCACTCGCCGTGAATTGCGCTGCTTCCGGTAAACGCTGCCGCAGGCCATAGGATAGGGCTGCCGCGTGCGAATCGCCCCAGATCATCGTGCCGCCGGTGACGCGAACAGGCGCGCATCGCGTGGAGAAGTCCGTGTAGGCTTGGTCGGGTTCCAGCAGGCAGGTTTCGACTCTATAGAGATCCCGAAAAGCGTACGTCGTGTAGGCAAGGATGGCGCGTTCACCGCTGGAATGGCGATCCTCGAAGCCGTTCGTACGATAGCCCAGGAATGCAAGAGCCACGAACGCCAGACTGCATAGCACGCCATACCACGCCACCTGCGTCCGCGAAAATCGTGTCCGATCCCTGAACGGCCTCTCCACGTATCGCCAGCTCAGACCGGCGAGCACGATGGCGAGGAACGCCAACCCGAGCAGCAGCGCCCTGCCCGGCTCCGCCAGGCTCCGTTGGCGTGCAAACGCGAACAGCGGTTGATGCCACAGATACGCGCTGTAGCTGATCAACCCGAGGCCGACGAAGGTCCTGCTTCCCAGCAGCTTGCCCACGCCGGATCGGGGATGGGCGAACAGAATGACCAACGCCGTACCAATAGTGGGCAACAGCGCATACACACCGGGAAAAGGCGTTTCCCTGTCGAATGCAAAGACGGCCAGCGGGATCATCGCCACGCCGACGAAGCCGGCGACCTCGCTGATCCGCGGGTTCGCGCCGACACCACCGGCCGGCGACTGCCGCGCGTCGCAGTAGAACGCGATCAGCGCCCCCATCAACAGTTCCCAGACACGCGTCGGCAGAAGCAGGAAGGTTGCCTCGGGGTTGACGGACGCCCCCCATTGCGCCAGACCGAGACTGAGTAGCCCCACCAGGGCGAGCAACGCAACGGTCCACCTTCTGCCCAAACGCCAGGCGGCCAGCAGTAGCAGCGGAAACAGCACGTAGAACTGCTCTTCCACCGCCAGGCTCCACGTGTGAAGCAAGGGTTTCAACTCGGCGTCGGCGGCAAAATATCCACTCTCGTTGTAGAAAAGCACGTTGGACGCAAACACGGAGACCGCAGCGAGGCTCTCGGAGAACGACTTCATGTCGCTCGGCAACAGATACACCCATGCGGCGGGAATGCAGGCGGCCATGACGAGGAACAGCGCGGGCAGGATCCTGCGTGCCCTGCGTTCATAGAAGCTCGTCAACGAAAAGTTGCCCCGCGCGACTTCGGCCAGGATGAGCGAGGTGATCAGATAGCCACTGATGACGAAGAAGACGTCGACGCCGACAAAGCCGCCGCTGAACGCGCGAAAGCCCGCGTGAAAGAGAATGACGGGCACCACGGCCAACGCGCGTAGCCCATCGATTTCCCGCCTGTATTGCATCAGGTTTACGCTCCGCCTTCGAGTTTGCGGTCGGGCAGTTCCCGCGCCGCCAGCCGCCCGGGGCGACCTGCATGCCCATTTGTAGGTTCCGACACCGGACTATGACGAAATCCCGTGTAGGACCTTCGGGACCAAGAGGTGTCCTCGAAGCACGGAACTGTCACCACATCTGCAACCTAAACAATGCGAATGCAAAACGGCCCACCAGATGGCGGGCCGTTTTTTGTTTGGTTGCGGGGGCTTGCTTTGGGCTTTATTTGCATCGGATCGCCCTTGTCTAAGCCGGTCCACTTTCGATGCGATATCGACATTGAGGTTTGTCGTCGGAATCTGTCATTAGAATCAATGAAACCAACCGTCCACTCGTGGTTACCCTAGCCCCTTGATGTGGTTCGGCACCGCGCGATTCGTCCACCTAGAAAGCGGCGGCGCGGTTTTGTCGTTCAAGTCTCCGATAACTGCCGGCGCTTTAGCCATGCAGCCAGCGACCTATGGCTCGCAGTATTCCCCGCATGCGGCCACGTTGCGCGTTACCGGGCGCGCCGTCCTTAACCGGATCCAACTCGGAGTCCAACTTTCGCTGCAACCAAAGCCATTTAGATCGTATCCGCTCGTCAGAACGGTGACGAAACGCCTCAACAGTTTGCTCTCTCAACCTATTCAGCTCTTTCACGGTAGATCCGCCGAATATGTCCAAATACTCCCATCCATCAGCATCGACAGCTGGACGTTGAGCCGCAAACCGGAAAAGCCCGGCAGCTTTCTTGCTGAATATGATGCGTGGGTTTACAGCATGTAAATGTTCCAAATCATAGGCTTCAACTAAGGCCGGACCAAATACGACTTGCCCGTCGTGATAAAGGTCGCCATAAGCGATTCCGCCTCGAATTGGATAGCCGTTAGATAACATTTCTTTCGAGAGGCGCGCGCAAACGGTCCCTAAGTTCATTACGCCGAAGACTGTCCCTGGATGCTCCGGGTCTAAAACCGCGGACAAGACAATAGAGTCGGAAAAGACGGTTGCCTCCATGAGGTCTTCCGCATATATCGTTTTCAGTTGGGCGGACT
>Ga0302321_100004419_pt1 | contig 12182 bp, 8 predicted proteins | sample Fen_T0_1_FD_202505 | JGI IMG/M metagenome (GOLD analysis project Ga0302321, IMG submission 202505) | Peat permafrost microbial communities from Stordalen Mire near Abisko, Sweden - Fen_T0_1 | ecosystem: Environmental > Terrestrial > Soil > Wetlands > Permafrost | place: Sweden: Abisko...
CGGCGCCAAGGATCGTCTTCGGATGGACGAGGCCCGCGACCGTGATGGCGTCCTTGCCGGCCCGATTGGCGCGGAGACACGCGTCGGCGACCTCGTCCGGCGAGCCGAGGCCGGCGTAGAACACGACATCGATGTCCGGCCGGGCCAGGATCGCATCGATGTCCATGGAGACGGGGGCGTCCAGGCGCACGTCAAGTCCGCAGGCTTCGCCAAGGTCCATCCCCTCCTTGGCCGGGGAGTAGACGATCCCGCCGCGGAACTGGAGCCAGGGTCGCGTGAGGCCCGCTTCGACGATCACTCGACCGGCCTTGCCGGTCGCCCAGACCGCTGCCCCGATCCTGTCCATCAGGCGACCGGCGCGGGAGCGAGCGACGCCGGATCGACGTAGCCCATGTAGTCGACGACCTTGCGGAAGCCGAGCCGGGCGTAGATCGGGTAGCCCATCTCGCTCGCCTCGAGGGTGGCAACATCGCAGCCCCTGGCCAGACCATCGGCGACGATCCGCATCGTCATCGCCTCCCCGTAGCCATGCCTCCGTGCCGTCGGGAGCGTGCTGATGTTGTAGATGCCGATCGTGCGTCCCACGCGCAATCCGAAGCCGGTCGAGACCGGCTCGTCGTCGGCGTACCCGACGTAGACGGTCGCGTCCGGATGGTCGAGGAGGGGCATCCCCATCACGGCCCGCAGCCAGTCCAGTTGCATCCCGAACCCACCGGCGCACGTGACGATGTGGTCCTCGAGGCCGGCCGCGTCGGTGGCGGGGCGGATCTCGTAGCCCGGCAACGCGGCGGGTCTGTCGCCCGGCAGCGGGTGCATGGCCATACCGGGCATCCACGGATCGTCGGACAGCGACACCAGGCCGAGTCGCTGCGTGACCGGGATGAACCGGTCGTCGATACCGGCACGCAGGCTCACGACGAACCGATCCCTGCGCTCACGGGCCAGCTCGACGGCGGACGTGATGGCCGCCTCTGTCGCGCCATCGCCGTCCACGATGACCTGGTTGAAGAGCCGCAACGGCAGCCCGGTCGCGATCAGGGCGACCCCGTCCTGCCGGCGGATGAGCGCCCCTTCGACGTTCGCACCGGCGAGCGCAAGCGCTTCGATCATGGCGGCTCGTTGGCGGTCTGCGAGGTCAGCCGTGTCCATGCCGAGACCGTAGCACCGCGATCACCAGGCGGCCAGCGCCCAGATCCCGGGCTCTCGCTCGACCTCGCCTTCACCGACCTCCGCGAACAGGGCGACCGCCCGTTTGAGATGGTCCATGGACTCGGCTTCGCGCCCGGCGTCGTGCAGCAGATCGGCGAGATGATTCTCGACCGCGGCCTCCAGGTGTCGGTCGCCGATGCGGCGGCACGTCTCGATGGCACCCGTGGCGATCGCGACCGCGTCATCGGTGGATCCGTCTGCCCCGACGGCCAGGGCCAAGGCCGTCCGGGCGGCGATCTGGGCGGTCGGATCCGGGTCGTCGGCGGCCAGGCTGGCGCTGCGATCGAGGGCGGCCCGAGCCAAGGCCAGGTCTCCGCGCGCCAGCGCGACGAGGCCCAGCGATCGCTCGGCCATCCCGGCGCCCACGGGGTCGTCGACCTCGTTCGCGCTGATGAGGGCACGGGTCGCCGTCTCGCCCGCCTCGTCCGGGACTCCGGCCTGCAGCGACACGGCGCTCCGCTCGACAAGGGCGCGGACACGGGTCCCTGGGTCGAGCTCCGACGATCCCAGCGCGGCGTCGAGGTGGCTCGCGGCCCCGGCCAGGTCGCCCCGTCGGCGGTGGACGCGTCCGAGCGCGAGTTCGATGACCGGCAGGTGCTCCGCGTCGGCCAGCGCCGCGGCCGTCTCGAGCGCCTCGACCGCCGCCGGGTACTCGCCGAGCCGGGCTCGCAGCTCCCCGATATGCGCGTGGAGCGACGAGGCCTCCGGGTGTCCCAGCGCGAGCGCAGCATCGAGATGGCGGATGGCCTCGCGGTTCGCGAAGACGGCCTGTGCTCCCTCGGCCGCGGCCCGGTATGCGTCGGCCGCCTGGAGGGAACGCCCCGCTTCACGCTCGTGGACGGCGATCAGGACGTGCCACGCCACGTCGTCGCGGGCCGCTGCGGACGGTTCGTTCCGGTACGCCTCGGCGGTGCGTCGGTGGAGGAGCCGGCGACGGGCCAGGCTCGTCGCGTCGTAGGCGGCATCGCGCACGTTGCCGTGGCTGAAGTCGAAGCGGACCGTGCCCCCCAGGGGATCCGGGTACTCCCGGATGAGCCCCCGTCGGATGAGGTCTTCGAGCGCGACGACGGTCTCCTCCTCCGACCGGCCGCTCGCGTATCTGACCGTCGTCAGATCGAACACCCGGCCGATGACCGCCGCCGCCGACAGGATCTGGCCCGCGGCTTCATCAACGGACGCGATGCGCTCTCGCAACAGGGCTCGCACACCGCCGGGGACGGACATGCCGGGGTCGTCACCGCTGGCGAGCACCTCGGCGACGTGCAACGGCAACCCCTCCGAGTCGGCGGCGATCGCGTCGATGTAGGCATCGGTCGCCTCGTCGGCAGGGCGGGCGGCCCGAACCATCTCGGCGACCCCACTCCGATCGAGGCGTTCGAGCGACAGGCAGAGGGTCCCGGGCATCCGGATCAGGTCGTCTGCGGATGCGGTGCCCTCGACCGTCAGGTCCTCGCGTCGCCAGGCGACGATCAGGACGAGGGCCCTGCCCGCGAGCCGGCGAGCGAGATAGGCCACGGCCTCGCGGGTCGGGTCGTCGACGAGATGCAGGTCGTCGATCCAGATCGCACCGCTCGCCGGTCCGGCGACCAGCGCCGCGAGGGCCCGGACGATGGCGTCCAGCAGTCGGACCCGGGCGTTGCTGCCGGCGGCACGCGACGGCTGTGCCGGCGGACGGATGGACTCGGGCAGTTCGACGAGCCGCCCGATCTCGAAGCGCGATCCTTCATCGAGGACCGCCAGTCGGTCACGCCCGCCGGGCATCGCCAGACCGGCTCGGAGGAGTTCGGCGATCGGTCCGTACGGGATGCCCTGCTCGCCCGGATACCCCCGCCCGGCGAGCACCGTACCGCCACGTGCCCGGATGGCGTCGACGGCCGTCTCGACGAGGGCCGTCTTGCCGATCCCGGCCTCACCCTCGACGACCACGACCCGCCCATCCGGGGTCGCCATCCGCGTGGCGTGCAGGATCGCGGCGAGATCGCGGTCCCGGCCCACGAGGCGGGGACGCACGGGCAGCCCGCCCGGGGGGGACACGACAACGGCACCGGCCGACCCTGCGACGTCCGTCCCGACCTCGGCATCTCGATCGACCCGGTCTTCGCGGATCGCCTCGTAGAGCTCGGTCGTCTCGTGCAACGGCGCGACGCCAAGTTCGCGATCGAACAGGGCCACAAGCGAGCGGTACTGGCGGATCGCGCCGGCACGATCGCCGGACCTTGCGAGCAGGTCCATCACCCGCCGCTGACCCGGCTCATCGAGCGGGTCGAGCTCGACCCGGCGCCGGGCGGCCTCGATCGCCCCGGATGGATCGCCGTCGAGGCTGCGCGCCGAGGCCAGCCGGTCGAGCAGGTCCCCGACGAGGCGTTCGACGTGGGTCGCTCGCGCCGCCTGCCAGTCGTCGAAGTCAGGGCTGTCGCGCAATGCGAATCCGGCGAGGAACGGGCCTCGCGCCAATGCCGCGGCCGCCTCCAGGTCCGTCAACCGGTCCGAGGCGGCGAGACGCTCGAGTTCGATCAGGTCGACGTACGAGACGGACGGCTCCATCGAGACGCGGGCCCGCTCGATGCGGAATCCCTCGCCGCCGATCGCCGATCGGAGCGCGGACAAGGTCCGCCGCAGCGCGCCGCGGGCCGCTTCGTCGTCCGCGTCGGGCCAGAACATCGCCGCTAGTTCGTCGCGGGCGAACGGTCGACCTTCGGCGGAGACGAGCGCGACGATCGCGAGGGCCTTGCGCGTGTCGACCACGACGGGACGGCCGCCCACGGACACATCGAGGGGGCCGAGCAGCCGGACGCGGAGGATGGGCTCGCGCTTGGGCACGCCGTAACGGTACCGCGAGCGACCCGTATCCCGTAACGTTCTCGAGACGCTGGAGGGTCAGGCTGCTCCCGTGACGACCTCGATCGCCGCCCGACACGCTCGCCTCGGTGCCGGCCTGACCGATCAGCGCCGGGCGCCCGCTTGGGGCGGTCAGGGGTGAGTGCCATGGCTGGACGCCTCGCGACGTGGCTGGCCGCTGGTCTGTTCGGCATCTGTCTGGCGATGATCGCGTTCGCGCTGGCCTCGGTGCTGATGCCAACGACGCCGGAGCTCCCCAACCGGCCCAATATCGTGAGCTTCGTCGCATCGATGTCCGTCTTCATCGCCCTGCCTACGGTCGGGGTGATCCTGGCGATCCGACGCCCGAACAACCCCATCGGTTGGCTGTTCCTCATCTGCGCAACCGGATTCATCCTCGGCCCCTTCTCGACGGAGTACGTCGGGCGGGTCGTCATCGTGGGGATGGACCTGCCCGGTGCCGTCCTGATCGACTGGCTGGGAGCGTGGACCGCGTTCATGTCGATCGCCGTCGCGCTCGTGTGGATCCCCCTGCTCTATCCGAACGGCCGCCTCGCCGGGCCACGCTGGCGCCTGGTCGCCTGGGCCGCCGGGTTGCTCATGGTCGTCGGCACGGTGGGGACGATCGCCGTCCAAGGTGGGGATGGCTACCCGGGTCTACTCCCGAATCCGATCGTGGTCGGCCCGCCGATGAGCGACCTGGCCAAACTGATCTCGGCTGCGTACCTTCCCGCGATGATGGTCGTCGGCCTGTTGTCGTGGGCGTCCCTGGCCGTCCGCTTTCGGCGGTCCCGCGATGTCGAACGCCAGCAGCTCAAGTGGTTCCTGTTCGCCGGCAGCTACCTGGTCGTGGCAGCCATGTTCGCGGCGATCACGCAGGCGGACCTCGCCTGGTACGCGACGATGTTCGGGGTCGCGTCGCTCCCGATCGCCGCGGGTGTCGCGATCCTCCGCTATCGCCTGTATGAGATCGATCGGCTCGTGTCCCGGTCGATCGCCTACGCCCTCGTCACCGGCGGGCTGGTCGCGGTCTACCTCGTCGTGAACCTCGGACTGACGAATGTCTTCAGCTCGCTGACCCGAAGCGAACCGGTCATCGTCGCAGCCTCGACGCTCGTCGTCGCCGCCCTGTTCACGCCGGCCCGCCGACGCGTCCAAGGGGTCGTCGATCGGCGATTCGACCGGGCACGGTACGACGGAGAGCACACGGCCGCCGCCTTCTCGCATCGACTGCGTGGTGACGTGGATCTCGCCTCGGTCACGGCGGACCTCGATGCGACCACAAAGACGGCGGTCGCGCCGAAGTCGGTCAGCCTCTGGCTACGAGCGGGCGAGTGATGAAGCCTGACGGGGTCACGATCCGCGGTCATCGGCTGCCCTGGGTCGTCGCCGTCGGGGACATCGTCCTCTTCGGCCTCGCTCTGGCAGCTCCCACGCTGCAGGAACTGTCGTTCATCGTGGTGTTCGGGTGTGGGATCGGGTCGATGTCGTTGGTCGGGGCCGTGCTGCTGACCCGCGCCCCGGAGAACCGGGTCGGGCCGCTGCTTCTCGCGTCGGGGACGATCTTGAGTATCGACACGGCGCTGGGAGCGTACGCGAGCGTGGGCCTGTCTCAGGCAGCCGGACACTGGCCCGGGGCGGTCTTGGCCAGCCTGGCCAATGACGTCCTGTTCATGTTCCCGCTGGTTCTCATGCTCATCGGCGTACCGCTCATCTTCCCGGATGGTCACCTGCTCTCGCGGCGATGGCGGCTCATCGTCTGGCTGACCGTCGCGGCGATGGCGGAGCTGACCTTCTCGACGTTGGTTACGCCCGGGCCGATCGGGATCGGGCAGCCCGAGAATCCGCTCGGGATCCAGGGGATGGAGCCGATGCTCCAAGTGCTCGACCCGCTCGCCTCACTGAGTGCGCCCATCGGATTCGGCGGTGCCGCCCTTGCAGTCGCCATCCGCTTCCGTCGAGGCCGGGGGATCGAGCGCCAACAACTAAAATGGTTCCTCGCAGTCGCCGGGGCGTCGGCGATTGCGTTCTCGGTTGGCGCGCTCCTGCCGGACGGCCAGCTCAAGGACATCGGGTTGAACCTGTCGCTGGTCGGCCTGAGCGCATTGCCTGTCGCGATCGGGATCGCGATCCTTCGCTATCGACTGTACGAGATCGATCGGCTGGTCTCGCGGACCATCTCGTACGCGGTCATCACCGGTGGTTTGATCCTCGTCTTCCTGGTCGTGAACCTGGCGCTCACGACCGCGTTCGGCGCGGCGACGAACGAGAACTCCCTGGTGGTCGCGATCTCGACGCTGGTCGTCGCCGCCTTGTTCACGCCACTGCGGCGGCGGGTCCAGCGAGTCGTCGACCACCGCTTCGACCGAGCCAGGTATGACGCGGAGCGGACCGCAGCCGCCTTCTCGCAGCGCCTTCGGGACGAAGTCGACCTGGCCGCGGTCGTGGCCGATCTGGATTCGACGGTCCGCTCCTCGATCGCCCCGACGCTCGTCGGCCTTTGGCTTCGCGAGGGTCGCGCATGACGACCGGGCCGACGACGCCCGGGGCCAGGCCCATGACCGGCCCGCACGCGGTCGCGGTCTGGCTGGTCGCGGCATCCGGCTTCCTGGCGATCATCCTCGCCCAGCTCCTGAACCCGGCCGATCTGGCGTTCGTCCTTGTCCTGGAAGCCGTCATCGGCCCCTTCAGCGTCGTCGGCGCCCTCCTCGTCACCCGCCTTCGAAGGAATCCGATCGGGTGGATCCTGCTGGCTGGTGGGACGCTCATCGCATGGGCCGTGGCCGGAGTCTCCTATGCCACGCTGAGTGGCGATACGTGCGGGTGTCTGCCAGGAACCGTCCCGATCGCGCTCGCGGCCAATGTGCTGATCGTCCCGGTCATCGGCGGGATCGGCGTCTTCGTGCCATTGCTATTCCCAGACGGCCACCTCCCATCGCCTCGGTGGCGCCTGGTCGCGTGGTTCGCCATCGTGGCGATCGGGTTGTTGACGGTCGTCGTGGCACTGACGCCCGGTGAGATGTCGAGCGGAGCGATGGTCCCGAATCCGATCGGGATCGACGGCTTCGACGGCACCGACGGCGCCTTCGGTCTCCTGGCGTATGGACCGCTGATCGTCGCGCTTGGCCTGGCGTTCGCATCGGTCGTCTGGCGCTTCCGCCACAGCCGCGACGTGGAGCGGCAGCAGCTCCGCTGGTTCGGCGGGGCCGCCTTCATGATGGTCGCACTGGTGTCACTCGGGGCGAGCCCCATCGGACCGATGCCCGACGCTGGCTGGATCGTGATGCTTGCTGGATTGGCACTGCTGCCGATCGGGACCGGCGTCGCGATCCTCCGCTATCGCCTGTACGACCTGGACCGCCTGGTGTCGCGGACCATCGCCTATGGTCTCGTGACGGGTGCGCTGCTCGTCGTCTACCTCGCCGTCAATCTCGCCCTGACGACCCTCCTGAGCTCGATCGCGACGACCGACTCCCTCGCCGTGGCTGCATCGACGCTCGTCGTCGCGGCGCTCTTCACGCCAATCCGCCAGCGCGTCAAGCAAGTCGTCGACCGGCGCTTCGACCGGGCCCGCTACGACGCCGAAGGCATGACGATCGCGTTCTCCGATCGCCTGCGCAATGAGGTGGACATCGCCGCCGTGAGCCGAGACCTCGACACCACGATCCGCACCGCGATCGCGCCGACGACGCTGACCCTTTGGATCCGCGAGACGCGACCGTGACGACCACTTCGCTGGTCAGGACCGCCGTCGCCCTGGCCATCCTGTCGAGCCTCTTGACCGTCGCGGCGCTCATCTTGATGGCAGCGAACGACTTCGCGATCGGTGGCACATTCTGGCCGGCGAGCACGCTCGTCGGGATCGTCTACCCCATCGTCGGAGCCCGCGTCGTGGCACGCGAACCCAGGAATCGAGTCGGCTGGTTGCTGCTCATCGGCGCCGGCTGCTGGACGATCAACAACCTTGCCGAGGAGTACGCGTGGTTCGCCTACACCTCGGCATCCGGCCTCCCGGCTGCGCCGATCGCCGCCTGGCTCAGCCAATGGGTCTGGCTGTTCGGAACGGCGGCGCTGCTGATCCTCATGCCCATCTACTTTCCGGACGGGCATCTGCCGTCGCGTCGCTGGATCCCGATGGTGATCGCGATCGGCGGCGTGACGCTGGTCACCGCCGCCGGCCAGGCGGCCCTGACCTGGGCGTATCGCGACGACGTCGCCCTTCTGATCCACAGCAACTACGACCCGACCGAGGATCCAAGGGTCACCGGAACGGTGGTCGCTGCCATCGTGGGAGCGGGCGATGTCCTGATCTTCCTCGTGGGAATCCCGAGCGCAGCCGTGGCGGTCGTAGCTCGGTGGCGATCTTCGGTCGGGATCCCCAGACTCCAGATCCGTTGGTTCGCCTCGGCGATGGCGGTCGCCGCTCTCTTCATCGTCGCCTCCGTCACGCCATTTGTGGCTATGCCTGACGCCCCGGCAGCGATCCTCAGTCTGCTGGCGATGACACTGCCGGCGATCGCGATCGGCATCGCGATCCTCCGCTATCACCTCTATGACATCGACCGGGTCGTCTCACGGACCCTCGCGTATGCCCTGGTGACAGGCACCCTCGTCGCGATCTACTTCGGCGTGAACCTCGGGCTGACGACGCTCTTCAGCTCGGCGGCGAGCTCGAACTCGATCGCGGTGGCAGCGTCGACGCTGGTCGTGGCCGCCGCCTTCACGCCGCTCCGACGCCGCGTCCGACATCTGGTCGATCGCCGCTTCGACCGAGCTCGGTACGACGGCGAACGGACGGCCGCGGCCTTCTCCGACCGGATGCGCGACGCGATGGATCTACCGGGCGTCGCGGCCGACCTGGACTCGACCGTTCGTGCGGCGATGGCGCCGACCAGGCTTGGGCTATGGCTGCGCGAGCGCCCGGCGTGACCCGACGGACCGTCGCCGCCATCATCGTCTGGGCGCTCACGATCGGCGCCAGCGCCGTGGCGTTCGGGCTCGTCATCGCGACGCGCGATACACCGGTCCCGGACTCATGGGGCTTCCGCGGCGCCTCCGAGCTGTTCGCCGTGACCTGCGGGACGGTCGGGGCCATCGTCGCGTTGCGGCGACCGGACAACCCGATCGGGTGGTTGTTCTGCGCGATCGGCGCCAGCTTCGCGGTCCAGAGCCTCATCAATGAATACGTGCTCGCCAGCGTCTTCGTGGTGCCGGGCGGTCTGCCGTGGACGACCCAGCTCGGATGGCTCCTCTCCTGGATCTGGGTCCCGCCGCTCGGACTGGCCCTCATCTTCCTGCCGCTGCTCTTCCCGACCGGGCACCTCCTCTCGCCTCGCTGGCGGATCGCCGCGGTCGTCGGTGTGGTCGCCATCGTCTCGTTCTCGGTCGCGATGGCGCTCGTGCCCGGCCCGATCCAGCAGGCCAAGTTCCTCGACAACCCGGTCACCATCCCCGGCGTGTCACTCGAGACGTACGAGACCGTCGTCTACTCCGTCGCGATCATCCCGCTGGCCCTGGCGATCGCCCTCGCGATGACGTCCCTGGTGCGGCGGTTCCGACAGTCACCCGACGAGCCACGGCGGCAGATCAAGTGGTTCGCCCTGGCCGCCCTCGTGGCCGGCATCACCAACACGCTCTACCAGGTCATCGCGGTCGTCGGGGCGTCGCCCGCAGTCGTGAAGGGCATGGAGATCCTCGTCGTCGTGTCGCTGATCGGACTGCCGACGGCGGCCGGCCTGGCGATCCTGCGCTACCGCCTGTTCGACATCGACCGGATCATCAGCCGGACGATCTCCTACGGCCTGATCAGCGCGATGCTCGTCGCCCTGTTCCTGGTCGTGAACCTCGCGCTCCAGTCGGCCCTGAGTTCGGTCACAAAGACGAACTCACTCGCGGTCGCCGCGTCCACGCTCCTCGTGGCCGCACTCTTCACGCCGATCCGGCGACGGGTCCATCGGGCGGTGGACCGGCGATTCGACCGGGCGCGCTACGACGCCGAACGAACGACCTTCGAGTTCTCCGAACGACTCCGCGACCAGGTGGATCTGCCGGCACTCGTCGACGACCTCGATGGCACGGTCCGTGACGCGGTCGCGCCGTCCAGCGTGGATCTCTGGCTTCGCGGGACGGGCCGATGAATCGACACGTCGTCGCCTGGGGGATCACCGTCGTCGGCATCGTGGCGTACCTCGGGGTCGGGGTCGTCGATCCGTCCGATGCCTCGATCCTGCTCTGGGTCCCGGTGGTCGCCCTCTTCCTGTCGGTCGGAGCGGTCCTCTGGACAAGGGTCCCCGCCAACCCGATCGGGCCGCTCTTCCTCCTGGCCGGGATGGCCCTGGTGCTGGGTTCCATGTCCGGTGCGTACGGCGCCATCGGCTCGCACCAGGTGCCCGCGTGGCCGGCCGCCGGGCTTGCGACGACGGTCAGCAACCTCGGCTTGATCTATGCGATCGCGATCTCGCTCATCGGGATCCCGTTGATCTTCCCGGACGGACGGCTTCCGTCCCGACGCTTTCGGGTGGTGGTGGCGTTCCTCGCCGCGGATCTCATCGTCCTGACGATCGGCGGGGCGGCCGGCGAAGAAACGGCCGCCCTCGTGCAGCCGGTCGGCCTCGTCTTGACGATCGTCGCGTTCGTCGGAGCGGCGACCGCGGTGACGATCCGCTTCCGACGCGGTGGTCCAACCCAACGGCAACAGGTGAAGTGGCTGGCCGCGAACGCCGCCATGGCGGCGATCCTGTTTCCGATCGCGCTCCTGAATCCTGACCCGGAGCAGGCCGCCATCCCGGCGCTCGCGGCGGCCGTCTGGGTGGCGGCGATCCTGACCCTTCTGTTCCTGCCGGTCGTGATCGGTGTCGCCGTCCTGCGCTACCGGCTATACGAGATCGACCGGATCGTCAGCCGCACCGTCTCATATGCGGTGGTGACGGGCATCCTCGCCGCTGTCTTCGGGGTCGTCGTCCTCGTCCTGTCCAGCATCCTCGCCCGGTTCGGCCAGAGCGACTCGATCGCGGTAGCGGCGTCGACCCTCGCAGTCTTCGCGATCTTCCAACCCGTCCTCCGGCGGGTGCGCCACACGGTGGACCGACGATTCAACCGAGCCCGGTACGACGCAGAGCGAACGGCCAGCTCGTTCGCGACGCGACTGCGCGACGAGGTGGACATCGACTCCGTCGCGGCCGATCTCGAAGATACGGTCCGGGCCGCCATCCGACCGACCGATCTCGCCCTCTGGATCCGCGCGCGCGAGCCGCGCTGAATCGGCTCGTGGGACCACTTCGTGACGACATCGCACTTCGATCGACTTCCGTAACGATTCCCGGACGCACAGGAGCGAAGGTGGCCCCGACATGACAGCCCTGACCCGCCCGATCCGCCGCCTCCTCGGTCGCGAGAGCGATCCGGCGGTCGCGGTCGCCGCACCCGTGGCCGCCCCGACCGCCGAAGCGCCGCGCTCGACGGATGAGCCGACCATCGCCGTCGAGATCCCGGAGTCGGACCCGCTCCTGGCCTACCTGCAGACGGCGGCCGGACCCGTGGATCTCGCACGACTCGAACTCGACTCGCCCGCCGTCCGTGAACTGCGCACCGCTGGTGTCGCCCTCGTCGTGCCGCTGGTATCGCAAGGTGAGCTCATCGGCACGCTCAACCTCGGCCCGCGGCTCTCCGAGCAGGACTACTCGACCGACGACCGACGTCTGCTGACGACCCTCGCGGCGCAAGCTGCGCCGGCGATCCGAGTCGCCCAACTGGTGCGTGAGCAGGCCCAGGAGGCCGCCGAGCGCGAGCGTCTCGAGCAGGAGATGCGGGTCGCCACGCTCATCCAGCAGCAGTTCCTGCCGCGCGAGCTGCCGAACCTGCCCCAGTGGCAGATCGCGGCCTATTACGGTCCGGCCCGCGCCGTGGGCGGCGACTTCTACGACTTCATCGAGATGCCCGGCGGCCGGATCGGCATCGCGGTCGGCGACGTCACGGACAAGGGCGTGCCCGCGGCCCTGGTCATGGCCCGGACGCATTCGATCCTGCGCGCCGAGGCCTCCCGCAGCGACTCGCCCGGCGAGATCCTCGCCCGCGCGAACGCCCTGCTCGTGCCCGAGATGCCGGCCCGGATGTTCGTGACGTGCCTGTTCGCGGTC
>Ga0302321_100004421_pt1 | contig 12179 bp, 6 predicted proteins | sample Fen_T0_1_FD_202505 | JGI IMG/M metagenome (GOLD analysis project Ga0302321, IMG submission 202505) | Peat permafrost microbial communities from Stordalen Mire near Abisko, Sweden - Fen_T0_1 | ecosystem: Environmental > Terrestrial > Soil > Wetlands > Permafrost | place: Sweden: Abisko...
GCTTCAACGGCACCGAGCGGCCGGGCGCGGTCTACCTCGCCGCTGCCCTCGCGGGCTACGCCCAGAAGGGATTGCCCGCCTTCGGCATCTACGGCCGGGACGTGCAGGACAAGGACGACACCGGTATTCCGGCGGACGTGCGCTGCCGGCTGTTGGGCTTTGCGAAGGCGGGTCTCGCTGTGGCGGAGATGCGTGGCAAGTGCTACCTGAGCGTGGGCGGAACCTCCATGGGCATCGCCGGAAGCATCGTGGATCAGGACTTCCTCCTCAGCTACCTGGGTATGCGCACCGAGGCCGTGGACATGACCGAGATGGCGCGTCGCCTCGAGGAAGGCATCTACGATCAGGACGAATTCGACCGCGCCGCTGCCTGGACCAAGGCCCACTGCCAGGAGGGTGTGGATCACAACCCCAGGGGAAAGCAGGCCTCTTCGGAGCGCAAGGCTCAGGAGTGGGCCGACTCAATCAAGTCCGCCATGATCGTGCGCGATCTGATGATCGGAAATCCAAAGCTTCACGACCTGGGTTGGAGCGAGGAGGCCCTGGGCCGGAACGCTATCCTGGCCGGCTTCCAGGGGCAGCGGCAGTGGACAGATCACTGGCCCAACGGCGACTTCCTGGAGGCCATGCTCAACTCTAGCTTCGACTGGAACGGCATCCGCGAGCCCTTCCTCGTGGCCACCGAGAACGACTGCCTCAATGGCTTGGCCATGCTCTTCGGTCACCTGCTGACGGATAGCGCCAGCATCTTCGCCGATGTCCGGACGTACTGGAGCCCGGACGCCGTGAAGCGCGTCACGGGCCACGAGCTCACGGGCCATGCCGCGGGCGGCATTCTCCACCTCATCAACTCCGGCGCAGCCAGCCTGGATGCCACGGGCCAGATGAAGAAGAACGGCCAGCCGTGTCTCAAACCCTTCTGGGAGATCACACCGGAGGAGGCCAATGCCTGTCTGGGTGCCACGCGCTGGTGCCCGGCCACCCGCGACTACTTCCGAGGCGGCGGATTCTCCAGTCAGTACCTCACCCGGGGTGTTTTCCCCGTGACCATGATCCGCGTGAACCTCGTGAAGGGCCTGGGCCCCGTGCTGCAGCTGGCGGAAGGCTGGACCGTGGATCTACCGGAGGACGTCCATGGCCAACTCAACGAACGCACGGATCCTACCTGGCCCACCACGTGGTTCGCACCGAAGTTGACGGGGCAGGGCGCGTTCCTGGACGCCTACCAGGTCATGGCGAACTGGGGCGCCAACCACGGCGCCGTCAGCTTCGGCCACATCGGCGATGCCTTGATCACCCTGTGCGCCATGCTGCGCATTCCTGTGAACATGCACAACGTGGAGCCGGAGCGGATCTACCGCCCGGCGGCCTGGAGCGCCTTCGGCACCCAGGACCCTGAGGGCGCCGACTTCCGCGCCTGCGCTGCCTACGGCCCGTTGTACGGACGCTGATTCGCGACTCGCCGTTGCAGCCGAAAAGACGAAGGGCCCGCTGCGCGTTGAGCGCGAGCGGGCCCTGTACGACTGGACGACCAGTTGGCCGCCCTACATGCTGGCGAGCTGGCTTCGGAGCGCGAAGGGGTCGTCGCCCTTCACGCCACGCACTCTGGCCGAGAGCGCATGGAAGAGCTGCTTCTGAACGCCATAGACCTTGACGTTGGCCGGAATCGGCTTGGCGCGGCGCTTGTCTTCCAAGACCACGAAGTCGGAGCAGAGCTTCTCGAGCTGTGTCTTGGTTCCGGACTCGTTGAGCCACACCCAGGCAGCGTGAAGCGCAGCGCCGAGCGCAGCGCCTTCACCCTTGACCGGCACGACTTCCGCGTTGAACACGTCCGCGATGGTCTGGCACCAGGGATCGGACTTCGAGAGACCACCGGTCAGGCGGATCTCCTTCGGCACCACTCCCATGCGCGTGAAGCCGTCGTACAGGTTCAGGATGTGACCCTCGAGCACCGCGCGCGACAGGACTTCGACGGTGAAGTCGCCGAGACCGAAGCCGAAGTAGATCGGCGCGGCCTGCGGTACGTCCGGCGTGCGCTCACCCGAGTACCAGGGGATGAGCAAGCGCCCCTTGTTGCCCACCGGCGTCTTCTTGATGATCTCGTTGTCGAACTGCTGGTGGGTGAGCTTGTGCAGGTCGACGATGTCGTTGTAGCCGTTGGCCAGGTTCGAGACGCACAAGAGCGGCAGATACGCGCCCGTGCTGTCACAGAAGGCCGCGATCTCTCCTGTCGGATCGATGAAGGCCTTCTGCATGTAGGTGTAGGCCGTGCCGCTGGTGCCCAAGCTGATCGTCACGATGCCCGGCGTGACGTTGCCGGTGCCGACCGCGCCGTACATGTTGTCGCCAGTGCCTGCGTCGATCTTGCAGTCCGGCGAGAAGCCGTACTTCTTCGCGAGCTCGGCGCTGATCTTGCCGATGCTCGCGTCGGACGGCTTCACCGGGGGCAGCTTCTTGGCCAGGCCCGGATCGATCGCGTCGATGACCTTCTTGGACCAGGCCGCCTTGCCCGGATGCCAGAGCGCCGTGCCCGACGTATCGCCCGGCTCCATCACGGCCACGCCGCCGTTCGGTCCGCCCGTCAGATACCAGTTGATGTAGTTGTGCACCAGAAAGAACGTCGCGGTCTTGTCGTAGGCCGCGCGCTCGTGGCGGAACATGTGGAAGATCTTCGGCGCGGTGTAGCCGGTGCGCTGAGAGTTGCCGACCTCAGCGACCATGGCATCGAGCCCGCCGACCTTCTCGGTCAGGAGGTTGCACTCTTCGAGGGTCGAGAAGTCGTTCCACAGCTTGCTGCGCGACCGAGACAGGTTCCCGGAGGCGTCGAGCGATACCAGGCCGTGCTGCTGGCCGGAGACCGAGATCGAGCGGATGTCTTTGACCGCCACGCCGGACTGCCCCAACTTGCCGAAGAGGCTGTGGATGGCGTCCAGCCACATCTGCGGATCGGATTCGGACGCGCCCGTCTCCAGGCCCTGGGCGACACCTCCGCGGGTGCCGTACTTTGGTAGATCGGAATCGTAGTTGACCGCACTCACTGACACGACCTTCTTCTGGTCGAGATCGATCACGACCAGCTTGCAGCCTTGGGTGGAGACGTCCAGTCCAGCGAACAGTCCGTTTGGCATCTTCGCGCTCACAGGTTTGTTGATGAGGATCTCTTCGACGACGCCGCGGTTCTCACCGACCTTGGCCGGCATCGCGTCGGGCGTGATGGCTGTGCGCGCCGCGCCCGTACAACCGGACATCTTAGTCCGCTGAATCTGAGCGTGTCAAACGACCTATCTCGCGACGGATGACGGCGTTGCGGTCCGTGCCTGCCCGGTGAGGGCGGCCGTGGTCTGGCCGGGCCCGCGCCTCTCCAGACCTCGCCGCGAGGTTGTCCGGGTCCCGGGTCTGTCGACAACATGGCAAGGAGGGGATAGTATTCTAGGCGATAAGGGCATCCTCTCGAACGACCGGTCATACCATCGCCGCTCAGAGAACCGCTCAAAGATAAGGAAAGGACGACTGATGAAGAGAAAGCTTTCGATGCCGTTTTGGTGCGTCGGCAACCCCGTAGGCGACCCGTTCGGGGGTTCGGTCCTGGACTCGGTCTCGGCGCTCGAAGTGGCCGAGATCCTCTGCGACGCCAAGACCAAGGGTCTGATCGACTTCACGTCGGCCCACGACGACGATCTCGTGAGCTGGGACCCTGCCAATCCGATGGACGACCAGGACAAGAACAGCGCAACGTTCAAGACCCTGTCCAAGATCAAGGAGACGATGGACAAGGCCGGGCTGAAGCTGAAGATGATCACCTGCAGCCTGCACGGCAACACGGTGTTCCGTAACGGCGGTCTCACCAACCCGGATGCGGACATCCGCGCCCTTGCTGCCCAGAAGGTCATGCGCACGCTACGCATCGGCAACTTCTTCGGCGCCGAGTTCTGCACCTACTGGGTTGCCCGCGACGGCTTTGAGTGCCAGTTCGCGATTCCATGGGACCGCGCCTACAAGTACATCGAGGGTGGCCTCAACCTCGCCACCCGCTACATCAAGGAGAACAAGCTCTCCATCAAGGCAGGCACCATTGAGAGCAAGCCGAACGAGCCGCGCTCCGAGATGTTCCTGGCCACCACTGGCCACGCCCTGGCGCTCATCAGCCGCCTCGAGGATCCGTCCTTCTGGAACGTCAACCCGGAGATCCTCCAGCACGAGGGCATGACCAACCTCTCGGCGATCAACGCCCTGGCCATCGCCATCAACGCTGGCAAGTTGCCCTTCATCCACCTTGGCAACCAGAAGCCGGGCCAGTACGACAATGACTTCCCGGTCATGACCGGCATGGACGGCGTGAAGGAGATCGTCGGCGTGCTGTGGATGCTCGAAAAGCTCAACTGGCAGGGTCACGTCGAGTTCGACAACCACATCATGCGCACGGACGCTGCGCCGGGCAAGGAGAACTCGGTCAAGCTGCGCAAGGACTACATCAAGCACAACGTGGACAGCTACCGCCTGGCAGAGGCAAAGGCCGCGCAGATGGCCGGCAACGCCACGCTCAACAAGCTCCACGCCGAGCTCTGCGACAAGCCCTCTCCGCTCACCAAGGCGCTCGAGACCTACGACCTCAAGACGCTCCTCTCCGCGAAGATCGACTACAAGAAGCTCAACGAGACCCCGGTCGCCGTGGGCGCGCTCGACTTCGAGGTCAACAAAGCCCTCCTGGGCATGTAAGATCGTTTCGAATCCTGTTCGACGAGTAGGGGCACGGCATGCCGTGCCCCTATCCTTTTCAGTCGACACACAGCCTAGAGGACGTGCACGACCGACGACCGCCGCATGCGCCCAGCTGCCTTCCCGCGTCTCTCGTCGGTGGTTGTTCGTCTGTCGTTCGTTGTGGATGGCTCAGTCCGTGACCGGGGAACACCTTGGACGGGCCGAACGGAAGATCAAGGTGTCCCCGTCTGCGCGCCCAGCTCCGCGTGGTGTCATCCCCGGAGAAGAGGTGGTCTTAAGAAATGGCCGGTACAATAGCGCGTCTTCGTGGGAGGGGTGATCAATGCGGGGTCTCTGGGCTTGCGTCTTTGCTGTGGCGGTGACCGTCCCAGCGCTCGTGACGGCCAAACAGGAGCGCAGTGCTGGCGCGCTCAAGAAGGCCTGCAATGCAGGCGAGGCGATAGACTGCGTCGAGCTCGCTGTGAGGTACGCCACTGGCGACGACGATGTCTCGGAGGATAGGAAGCGGTCTGCGCAGCTCTACGGGAAGGCCTGTGACGCAGGCGGGACGACCGGTTGTTTCAGACTGGGGCTCCGGTACGTCCGGGGCGACGGCGTCAAACGCGACATGGCCCAGGCCCTGACGCTCTACGAGAAGGCCTGTGACGCACGCGAGGCGTCCGCCTGCCTCTACCTCGGGCTCAAGTACGACAAGGGCGAAGGCGCCGCCGCGGACAGAGCCAAGGCTGCGCAGCTCTTTCAGAAGGCCTGCGACGCGGGGAACGCGAGCGGCTGCAGCAAACTGGGCTTGATGTACAGCCATGGCCAGGGCGTGTCGCGCGACGACGCCAAGGCCGCGCAGCTCTTTCAGAAGGCCTGCGACGCTGGCGAAGGCGTGTGCTGCAAGGACAGGAGCGTCCCACATTATCCCGACGCCGCAGAGCCCGTGGACGACACCGCTTACGTCGTTGCCGTGAAAGCGGTCCTCGGTCTGCGGAACGAGCACGAGCACTCCACCTACTATCTGCAGTGGCAGGGCGGACAAGACCCGCCGAAACGGGTGCTCGCCGGTTTCGTGGACGAGCCGTACCTGGTTCGCAAGGCGTCCGTTCGCTGGGACGATGCCCTTTCTTGTGGGACAACGCGTTGTGCGCCCGGCATCATCGTCGAGTGCAAGGCCCCGCGCTCTCCGTCGTCGACGCAACTCGAGATCACCGTGGCTGTCGGTGATCCTGGCTGGCGGTCGGCGTCGAGTGTGCTGCTGGCGCGGGATGGAGCTGGTTGGCGATCCGAGAGGGTGATGCCAGCCGGAGTCGACTAGTCAGCCCCGAGGGCCGCGGCCCGGTTCGAGAAGCCCTGCGGATCGTCATCACCGCCCAAAGGACGTGCACGAACGACGACAGACGAACGACGACCAATGTCTCGCGTCCTCGCGCGCGCCTGTAGGGGCGACCGGCTGGTCGCCCAGCGCGCTAGAATCAACGCGAGGCTCTTCATGCGACACGCGATCCATTGCTGGCTGGGCACCGTTGTCGGCGCGTTGGCGCTCTCGTGTTCCACCGCTGAGGCCGAGACGCCCACAGACGGCTACACCTTCTTCCTTGACGGAGAGGCGAAGTCGTTCCGGTTGACGACCGTTACGGGCAAACCCGGAGAGCCGGCACCCGGCGACGTCATTCTGGTCAACGGCATCCCGCTGACCCTAGGCCCCGAGCGCCAGTGCCGCTTCCGCAGCGCTCGCGAAGGCGTGTTGCTCGAGCTGCCGGACGGCGGCACGCGCTTGGTTGGCGTGCGAGTCGCGGATGCTCACGTCGACGGTGACTACGTGTTCGTCGATGGCATGGCCGCTCTGTCTGAGGAGCAGGTGCGTGGGCTTTGGGGCCTGCGCGCGTCGACTTGGGCTCTCAGCTGCGCCCAGAAGGCCAAGTGGTTGGATGAATCGCGTGTGGCCGTGAGCGTGGGACAGTCTGCTACGCGCGGCACCCAGAATCTTCCGGACCTTCCCAAAGGGCTCCGCTATCTCCAGGCGATGGGGTTTCTGGGCTGGGGAACCCTCCCGGCTCTCAAGGATCTGGTGTACCTCGACGCCCTCCCAGAAGAGGCTTTCGACGTACGCTCGCTACAGACGCTGACCAAGCTCAGGACGCTACGGCTCTTCAGTGACAAGCTCGAGCACCTCGAAGCGCTCGCGCAGCTCACCGCCATCGAGACGCTTGAGATCGGCTATAGCGATGCCGTGGCCGACGTCGGCTTTGCGGCGCACCTCACGCACTTGCGCGATATCGATCTTGCGCACACCCCGGTTCAGGATCTGGCTCCCCTGTCCGGGCTCGAGCTGCTCGAGGCGGTCGATGCAAGAGGAACGCTTGTGACGCGCCTGCCGGATGGCGCGCTGCCCGCCCTCCGCGCACTCAATCTAATGGGCGCGCCCGTGAGCGAGGATGCTGTGACTGCGTTCCGGCGGGTGCACTCGTCCACGCACGTACAGCACGACTGGAACCAGGCGTTTCGAGAGGTGATCGCTGGCGCGAGCCGGCTTCGCGTCTCGTACGACCCGCGCCTCTTTCCGACGGAGAGCGCGAGGTCGAAGCCCTACGAGACATCCGATCCTGCGGAGATCGCCGAACTGACAGCGCTGCTGACGGTCGACGAGCGGGCGAGCAACGGGGTGTGCGGCTGCATCTGCGGGCCAGACTTCGAATTCCGGAAGGACGGAGCCTTGCTTGCCACGGCGAGCTTCGCCTGCGGAAGTTCCATAAGGTGGGCCTCATGGCCTGAGGACGGTGTTCTTCCTTCTGAGAAGACCACGGCTCTCATCGACTGGCTGGCGCGTCGCGGCGTTACCGGTCCGCGCGATGAAGCGCAGGCCGACAAGGCGCGGGCGGACGTCTACGACCGCAGGACGGCACGCGCAACGTCGGGCATGAGTGCACGCCTGCGCGACGCCCTTGAGCAGGACGCGGGTATCGTCGCGCACACAGCCGCGATGCCGAAGCAGCCGCTCTTCCCAGGGGCGCTCGTAAGAGAGCTGCCGGTCGCAGCTGACCGCATTCGGCTGTTGCTTCGCATCTACGGCGCGAGCAACGACTGGCACGGCGGCCTTGGCCCGGAAGACCAGATTGTCGAGCACCTCCTCGCGCGCTACCCGCTTCGGCGACTGGCACCCATCTGTGAGGCCGCGCTCCTGGACAACGACCGCCAAGTGCGGCGGGGCGCAGCCCGCCTCTGGTATTCTTCGCGTTCTTCTTTGACGCGCTGGCGGCCAACCGACCCGCTGAAGGTCCGGTCCGCTGTCCTGGCGGTGTTGCAGGAATCGCGCAGTCCCGCGGACCGCCAGAATGCGTTGTTGCTGCTGCGCGCCTACTGGAAGGAGATGCCTGCGCCTGAGCGGGAGCAGCGGCTTCAGGCCGGACTGCGCGACCCCGGCGGGGCGGTACGTCGGCGCGCGATGATCGTGGCCGGGCAGGTGGGAGAGGCATCGGCCGAGGAGCTGTTGCTGCGCGTGCTCAAGGGCGAGGCAGTGGAGACGATGGCACTGCCACCGGTCCCGGCGGAAGAAGAGGAGGATCCCGGTCAGTACGAGGAGCCGATCGCAAGCGACGCGCCTGCCGCGGAGGTCGCTGCCCTGGCGCTGGGGTACATGCGCTCGCGCCGTGCCCTGCCTCTTATCGAAGAACGCGCGGCTGCCAGCAGCTCGTCCACGTGGCGCGTGGCCCGAGCGCTGCAAGACGAACGGTGCGATCTGCTGATCCCTGACGACTTCCAGGCGCAGGCGCAGGGCTATGATCAAGCAGTCCAGCTCGCTGCGCTCGAGGCCGTAGTGCGTTGCCGCGGCCGGCACGGCATGGATCTGGCCCTCGCCGAACGGAAGTCGCCCCACTGGCAGGAAGGCAACGCCATCGTCGCCGAGCTCAAGCGCATGCTCCTTGCCGCAAGGGCCCCCGGCCTAGATAACCTGCGGTCAGTCAAAACCCTGCCGCAACTTCGCGGCTGGTATGACGTTTACGGCCAGCAGTATCTCCGGCGCTTCGGTTCGTAGCCGATCGGCCGCTCACTGCCTCGCGACCTGCTGTCTTTCCGCACGCGCCGCGCCGGCTCGATGTGGTATCTGGCGAGCCGTCACGGCGCCTGCACGCGCGAGGGCGTTCTCTGTGCGCCTGGGCCAGGAATCGCCGCCCCCAAGTCGTGAGGGGCGGCGATTCTCCCGCCCCAAGGAGGTACAGATGGCAAACGCCCTCGCGCCCGCACGCGCTGATTGTCCGGCTGCTCTCGAACTCGACGGCCTCGACGTCTATCGCGTGTCCCTCGAGTTTCAAGTCGTCGTATCCGGCATCCTAGGCAGTAGCCGCGGCGAACTGCGCTCACAACTCGACCGTGCCGCGCTCTCGATCACGCTGAACATCGCGGAGGGCAGCGGACGCCGCCATAGCGCCGATCGTCGTCGCTTCTACTCCATCGCGCGAGGGAGTACCCTTGAGTGCGTCGCGATACTCGATGTCCTGGCCGGGCGAACGCAGCTCAGCCTCGGCGACCTTCGCCTTGGTCGCAGTCTCCTCGCGCGAATCACGGCTATGCTGACGAAGCTCGGGCAGCGTTGACGCGCCGCACGATTCCGCTAGTCTGGCCATTGGTGTTCTCTGCACGGCGGGCTAGAATCGGATCACCCGTCGGCCCGCCTTCTCGGTCCCGGGGCTACTCCATGCCTAGAGCCGACCTTCTGATCGATCTCGTCCGCGCCGGCAGCCGCGGGGACCACGCGCACTTCAAGCGGACGGTCGAGGCGATGGTTGCGGAAGAGCGGGCCAAGCAGCACAACGTGCTGGCGGATCGGCTGGCCGGGTCGCTCCAAACGAACGGCCAGACGGCGCCCCAGAGCGTTCCTACGCGATCCGGATCGGGGCCTGAGGCGTTCTTCCACGAGATCTCACCCCAACGATCGCTCGAGAGTCTGGTGTTGCCGGAGGCGGTGGTCGCCGGATGTCGAGAGCTGGTCGAGGAGCAACACCGGGCTGACCTTCTTCGCTCTTACGGTCTCGAGCCTCGCCACCGGGTGCTCCTTGTCGGGCCGCCAGGTAATGGCAAGACCTCGCTTGCTGAGGCTGTCGCCAGCGAACTTGCCGTTCCTCTCCTTGCCGTGCGCTACGAAGCAGTCATCACGAGTTACCTCGGTGAGACTGCGATCCGCCTTGCCCGCCTCTTCGAGCACGTACGTGCCCGCCGGTGCGTGCTGTTCTTTGACGAGTTCGACGTAGTTGGGAAAGAGCGGGGTGATGTACATGAGACGGGCGAGATCAAGCGCCTGGTCAGTTCTCTGCTGCTGCAGATCGACGCCCTGCCTTCGTATGTCGTCGCTGTCACGGCCACAAATCACCCGGAGCTGCTCGACAGAGCGGTCTGGCGCCGGTTCCAACTGCGCCTCGCACTTCCCGCTCCAAACGCCGCGCAGATAGCTCAGTGGTTGCGCGCCACAGAGATCAGCCTCGGAAAGCCGATGGGTCTGCCAGTTCAGACGGTCGCTCGCCGTCTGTCGGGCGCTAGTTTTGCCGAGCTTGAGCAGTTCGCGCTTGAGATCCGAAGGCGTCAAGTTCTCGATGGACCGGAGGCGGACCTGCGTCGGGTAGTGAATGCCCGCCTGGTCGCTTGGGCGGCTCGAAAGAAGGGCGCGTCTCGATCCGGACCGGCTAAGAGACGCTCGAATGCCTGAACGCCCACTCCTGTTGCTACCGGCGCCGACTGAGGTCAGTCGGCGGCCGAAGGGAGGGGGAGGGGACAGGATTCATGGACCGGATCGCGAACGGCAGCAGGCGCGGCTCGTTCCGCAGTTCGCTCGCCTGCAGGAGGCATTCGATCGACGACGGGCCGAGTTGCGGACCAACATGACAGGTGTCGCACCCGAAGAGGTGCTGGTCCTCGACATCGTCGGACGGGTCGACAGCTTCTTGAAGGCGGTGGGGCGCGTCCGCGGGCTGGAGTGGCTGGCCGAAATCGATTCGGACTCGATCGAACCCGACGAGGACTTCTATGTTGAGGAGTCTGGTGGGCGAACCGAGAAGGCGGTGCCGCGTCGCGTGTTCCTTGTTTTTTCTGACGATGCTGCGCGCCGGGAGCTCCTGGCGTTCTGGGACCGGATGCGGACTGGAGAACCCCCCGCGCGAGGACTCGCACCGCTGCGTGACGTACTCGACCATCTCGTCACTGTCCGCCCTTGGAGCGTGCAGGATCGCCTCAGGGACACCGGCGTGCTCGAGGACTGGCGCGAGCGCGTCGAGGCGGGAGCCGAGAACGTCATCACCGAGATCGAGACTTGGCACCGCGACTCCCCAGCACGCCGAGCGGCGGCGCGGGATAGAGTGCAACAGCTCGTTCGCCAGGCCGGTGGCGATGTTCTTCAGGTAGCGTCCATCGACGAGATCGCCTACACGGCACTTCTCGCCCGGTTGCCAATCGGTGAGGTCCAGAGAATCCTCGACACACAGGACGGTCTCCTCGTTCAGTGCGAAGCAATCCAGTTCTTTAGACCCACCGGGCAGGCGGTGGCGCCACCGGCGCCGGGCGCGGTCACGAATGAACAACAGGTGCCCGGACCCCCAACCGCCCCTCTCGGTCCACCCGTCGTGGCCCTGCTTGACGGCGTACCCCTGCAGAACCACAGCGCTCTTCAGGGCCGCCTCATCATCGATGACCCGGACGACTTCGTTGCGACTGCGGAGGTCGCACGCCGCTTCCATGGCACGGCGATGGCGTCGCTCATACTCCACGGCGACCTGAATCGACACGAGCCGCCGTTGACGCGGCAACTGTACGTCCGTCCGGTGCTTCGACCCCGAGGGTTCGACGGGGCGAGCGATGAGGCCGTGCCGGGGGACGTCCTGTGGGTTGATCTATTGCATCGATCCGTGAGGCGACTCCGCGTCGGTGAAGGTGAGACCCCCGCGGCCGCTCCGGACGTGTGCATCGTAAATCTGTCTGTTGCGGACAAGAGTCGACCTTTCGCGCACTCCCTGAGTGCGGCGGCTCGCGTCCTCGACTGGCTGGCCTACGAGCATGGGATTCTGTTCCTGGTCAGCACCGGTAACCACCATCAACCCTTGAATCTGGGGCTGACGCCAGCGGAGTTCGAGGGCTCCGATGCCGGGCTGCGACAGCGGCTGACGCTGAGCGCCTTGCGAGCGGATGCGAGCAACAGGCGCATTCTGTCGCCCGCCGAAGCGACCAACGCCCTCACTATCGGGGCACGGCACGACGACGCCTCCACCGAGCCACTGCACCACGACCGTGAACTGTGCAGCTGTCGCGGGCTCCCCAGTCCCGTGAGCGCACTCGGGCTGGGGTTCGCAAAGGCGCCGAAGCCGGAGCTGCTCGTCAGCGGGGGGCGGGTGGTTTACGCTGCTCGCCTGGGCTCCCCCGCAGGGGGCAAGGTCCCTGTCGACTTTAGCCCGCGTAGTAGCGGGCCGGGTCTTCGCGCTGCGGCGCCGAGCCCG
>Ga0302321_100004422_pt1 | contig 12178 bp, 11 predicted proteins | sample Fen_T0_1_FD_202505 | JGI IMG/M metagenome (GOLD analysis project Ga0302321, IMG submission 202505) | Peat permafrost microbial communities from Stordalen Mire near Abisko, Sweden - Fen_T0_1 | ecosystem: Environmental > Terrestrial > Soil > Wetlands > Permafrost | place: Sweden: Abisko...
CGAAACGCGCCGTGCCAGGCCCCGGGGTGGCCCAATGCGAAGAAAAGGTAGTTGATGGCCATGCAGCTCACGTCGTCGGCAGGATCGCCGGCGCAGCCGCGACTGGCGTCGAGCAACACGAGCTCCGAATCCTTAGAGAAAAGCACATTGAATGGCTGAAAATCGCCGTGCGTGCGCGTCAGACGACGATTTCTGCTCTTTAGCCGCCAACGCCAATCCCAGCAGCGGCGCTCGACTGTTGCGAGCCGCGCGCTTGGCGCCCCAGGCACGTCCGCGGGATAGCCGTCGACAATACCGAAAATGCCCTCGCCACCACCGAGCAAGTCGCGGATCGCTCGCGTGTAAACGGGGCCGTCGCCGACGTTGCCCACGTGCAGCTCCGCCAAGTACTCGGCGAGCTCGCTCACCCGCGCGATGTCCAGCGGTGTGCAAGCTCCAGTGCGAGCGATGCGGCGCAGATCGTCCGCGTAGCGCGTCCCCTCCACGTATTCGGTCAACGTGTAGAACTCGCCCGTTTCGCGCAACGAGACACTGCCCCCGTCTGCGCGATAGGCCCCCACGTCGAGCACTTTCACGTGACGTGGGATGCTAGCGGAGGTGTCGCTCGAAAGGAGCATTTCGGCAGCTCGATCCGCACGACGCTCATACCCGAAGTGATTGCTCATCGCCGTGTGCAGGACGAGCCCCCGCAGGAGGCCCCCCACCTGGACATCAACGCGCACCGAGGCGCGGTAGCTACCTGACTTCGCGGCACCGTCTGTAATCAACGACTCGGCGGGTAGTGCGACCACGGCACAGACTTTTGCTTCCCCGAGTGCGCGGCGCACAATTTCCCTGATCCGTGCGTCGGCTACGACCTCGTCTGCAGCGGGCTTCGGTTCCGAGGCGCTCATGCGCGCTGCTCATTCAACTGTCATGCCAGTCAGGCCACCGACCCACACCTCCCCATCGGCTGTGGTTTCGGTAGCTGGTTGCCCAGACAACGCTTCGCGCAAAGGCGGTCTCCACTCGAGAGGGTCGGCATGGCGGGCCCACTTCGTGCAGCGCGGCGAGTTCAGATAACTCGGGAAGCATGGATCAACTCAGCAATAAGACCCTCATTGCCGCTCGGTTGGTCGCGTGCTGCGCGATCCTGAGCGCCTCGGGCTGCGTCAGCCCTTCTCCCGCGGAAGACGCGCGCAGCGCTCAGAAAGACGAAGGATCGAATTCTGATTCGACCGTGGCCCCATCGATCGCTAACACCGTCGACGAGCGCCCGCGTAGCCGGTCGCTACCGCACGGCCACACTCGGCCGGCTTCCTCCGGCGCAGCCGCAGCCGATCCGCCCATTTCGAGCATCCCATCATCCCTAGGCAATCCCGGTGCAGGCGATACGCCCATCAATTCCGGCGCTGGCGACGCAACGCCGCTCGAGTCGTCAGGGCGAGTACGAGCTCCGAACGACACGCCCCAATGACCACAGGTCCAAAGCCAATCGCTGACTCTGCATCCGCGCCAGCGTGAGGCACGCTTGCGCCACAAGTTGGGGCGTTCATGCATCTGACCCACCAGACGCTGAGAAATTCGCAGAGAACCGCCCCGGCACGTATCGTGCGTCCGCCCGAGCATGATCAAGACCGATGCTCAGCTAAGTCAAGAAGTCGAACTGGAACTCGCATCGGAACCCAAGCTGAACGCGAGCGAGATCGCGATCAATGTAGATCAGGGTGCCGTTTCGCTGCTCGGGACAATCGACACGTACGCGGAAAAGGCGATCGCTGAAAATGCCGCCAAGCGCGTCAGCGGCGTGAGGGCAATCGCACTAGACCTGAAAGTCCGGCTTCTCGAGCACGACGTCCGAACTGACTCGGACATCGCCGTCGCTGTCCAAAACGCGTTAAATTGGGATGTCCTGCTCCCCGCAACGGTTACAGCGAAGGTCGAGGACGGCTGGGTTACTCTCGAGGGACCGGTCACGTGGAACTATCAGCGCGAGGGGGCGGAGCGCGCCGTCCACCATCTCACCGGGGTTGTCGGCGTCTTCAACTCGATCGCCATCCGACCGCAAGCCCCCCCTTCGAGGGTCAAGGAACAAGTCGAAGCAGCGTTGGAACGGCGTGCGCTAGCCGGCGTCAAATCAATCCGCGTTGACGTTGCCGGCGGGAAAGTGACCCTCACCGGACACGCGGAATCTTGGCAGGCGATCGAAGACGCCGCGAACGCCGCCTGGGCGGCGCCTGGTGTAACCGAGGTCGTCGATCAAGTGAAAATGTCGATGGCGTCGTTCTGAGGTTCCAGAGTTTCAACATGACCACACAACCTGCTGCACTCCCTTCGGCGCTTCCACCCGTCGTGCCGAAGGCACTCGGAAAGAGCTCGACCCTCCGCCGTTGGGCACTACGCGCCGGCGTGCCAGTGCTCCTCGTTGTCGGAGTCACGATCGGCGTCCTGCGCTACCGAGCGGCGCACCCGAAGCCACTTGTGCACTACGAAACTGGGAGCGTCGACTTGGGCCCGATCGCCGCGAAGGTCACCGCCACCGGAGCGGTCTCAGCACTGGTCACCGTTTCGGTCGGCAGCCAGGTCTCCGGGCGCATTGCGACGCTCGCAGTCGACTTTGGGTCGCATGTGAAAAAAGGCCAGGTCATCGCGACGATCGACCCTTCCCTGCTGCGCGCAGGCGTGGATCAGGCCAGTGCCAACTTTGCGTCTGCAAAGGCGGGGGTCGAAACAGCGCGGGCGCATGACCTGCTTGCCGATAGGAACTACAAAAGAGCGACCGAGCTCGCAGCGACGGGGTTAGCGACGAAAGCGGACCTCGATGCCGCAGACGGAGCACTCGGATCGGCCGTCGCGGAAGGTGCCGCCGCGCGCGCTGGCGTCGCTCAGACGCTGGCCGCGCTCGACCAGGCCAAACTCAACCTAACCTACGCGACTATCGTTTCTCCGATCAGCGGCGTCGTGATTTCGCGCAGCGTGGACGTCGGCCAAACGGTGGCTGCGGCGTTGCAAGCACCTACCCTGTTTACGATTGCGGAGGACCTCACGCGCATGCAGGTCGACACCAACGTCGCAGAGTCGGACGTCGGCAAGATCAAAGCAGGCATGCCGGTGACATTCACCGTCGAAGCCTATCCGCAGCGAGTCCTGCAAGGCGTCGTGCGCCAGGTGCGCGACAACGCGCAGACGCTCCAGAACGTCGTCACCTATGACGCCGTGGTGGACGTGGACAACACAGAGGGCCTGCTCAAACCTGGCATGACCGCCAGTGTCACGTTCACGTACGCCACGCGCGGAGACGTTCTGCGCCTACCGAACGCCGCCGTACGCTTCAAGCCAGACACCCGGACACTCGCGATAATGAGCCGTGGGACAACGCCCCGAGCGGCCTTGAAGGCGAACGAACGCACGCTCTGGGTGATGCGCGGCGAAACGGCTGTCCCCGAGTCGATTCGCATCGGTCTGAGCGACGGCTCCGACACAGAAGTACTCGCGGGCCAAGTTCGGAAGGGTGACCGCGTGGTCGTCGAAGCAACTCTTACCGCCGCTGGCGTCAAGAAGGCGCCATGACCGAGGCGAACATGCCTGTCATCGTCGTTGAAGACTTGAGCAAGGTGTATCAACTGGGCGACGTCGAGCTACGCGCGCTCGATCACGTGAACCTCAAGGTCAACCGCGGCGAGTTCCTTTGCATCATGGGCGCATCAGGCTCTGGTAAGTCGACCCTGATGAACATCCTCGGTTGCTTGGATCGGCCCACGACGGGGCGCTATTTCTTGGACGGGCGGGAAGTCTCGCGGCTCGGCCGCAGCGATCTGGCCGACGTGCGAAACCGTACGCTTGGTTTCGTCTTCCAGAGCTTCAATCTGCTCGCACGCACCAGTGCCTTAGAGAACGTGGAGCTGCCATTGGTGTATGCGGGCATCTCGCGCCGAGAGCGGGTCATGCGCGCAACGGCCGCGCTCGAGCGAGTCGGGCTCGGCGACCGGCTCGACCACACTCCGTCGCAGCTTTCGGGCGGGCAGCAACAGCGCGTCGCGATCGCCCGCGCAATCGTCAACGAGCCGAGAATCATGCTGGCCGACGAGCCAACTGGCAACTTGGACTCGAAGACGAGTGATTCGGTCATGGCGCTATTTCAGGAGCTTGGTCGCGCCGGGCTGACCATCGTTTACGTGACGCACGACCCCGACGTGGCGCTGTGTGGCGCGCGCGTCGTCACGGTTCGCGACGGGCAGATTGTTTCCGATATGAATCAGGTCGCGCGCATTGCCGGCGCGCCGCCGCCACCGGCCAAGGCCGCGTGAGCCCCCATTGAACATCGCCCAAACAATCCCACTCGCTGTACGCGCCCTTTTGCGCAACAAGACGCGTTCGTTCTTGACGATGCTCGGCGTCATCATCGGCGTTGCCTCCGTCATCTCGATGGTCGCGGTGGGTGAAGGTGCGAAGGCCAAAGTCGAAGGGGTGTTCGCCTCGATGGGCACCAATCTACTGATCGTCCTGTCGGGGTCTACCTCGTCCCGCGGCGTGATGGGTGGCTTCGGTTCCATGCCGACCCTCACCTGGGACGACCTGACGGCGATCAAGAAAGAAGCCCGGGCCGTTCGTTATGCCGCGCCAGTGCTATCGAGTCGCGTGACGATCTTGTCGGACGACGCCAACTGGATGACTGCGGTCACCGGCACAACGCCGGACTACTTCGAGATCCGCGCGTGGCGCGTCGCGCGCGGCTCACTCTTCGAAGCATCGGACGTCGACTCGGGGGGCGAAACCGTCGTACTTGGTCAGACGGTCGTCGACCGACTCTTCGGGGGCAGTGTCGACCCGCTCGGGCGGACGGTGCGCATCAGCGGCGTGCCGTTCACGGTCATCGGTGTCCTGCAGAGCAAGGGTCAATCACCGATGGGCTCCGACTATGACGACACCGCGATGATGCCTGTCTCGACCTTCCAAAGTAAAATCCAGGGCGGCCTGGGCAAGTACATTCCCGGCATCATCGCGGTGAGCGCCGTCTCTGCCGCGGACACTGGGCGAGCTCAGCAAGAAATCAATGCGCTCCTGCGCGACCACCACCATCTGAGTGAGGGCGTTGAAAATGACTTCGACGTACGCAACCTGACGGAGATGGCAGCCGCTCAGCAGCAGGGCACGAAAGCCCTCACCGGCCTGCTCGCAGCGATTGCCGCGGTATCCCTGCTTGTCGGCGGTATCGGAATCATGAACATCATGCTGGTGAGCGTCACGGAGCGCACGCGCGAGATCGGCCTGCGCATGGCGGTCGGTGCGAAGCCCTGGCAGGTATTGGCGCAATTCCTCGTCGAGTCCATCGCACTGTCGATGACTGGCGGCCTGATTGGGGTTGCGCTCGGGTCGCTCGCAGCCCGCGCCGTGGCGACGCGGCTTGGCTGGACCTATTCTCCGCGGATCGACATGGCGCTCATCTCCTTCGGATTCAGCGCGGTGGTCGGTGTCGCGTTCGGCTTCTATCCTGCTCGTAGGGCCTCGCGCCTCGATCCGATCGAGACGCTCCGCGCCGAGTGAGGTGCAGCGACCCGGATTACTGGGTGGCGACGCTATCTGGCAAGCGTCGCTCGGTGATGCTGGCCAGCGTGCTTGCAAGGCCTGGAAGCTCGGTCACTCGAAGCGGGCTCGAATGAGCGCTACGTGCAATATCGCCGAGCGTTACAATACCCACCAGCTCCCCATCGAAACCGACGACCGGCAGACGACGCACCTGTGCTGTCCGCATCTTGTCCTCAATCTCCTTGAGTGAGGTGTTCACCGAACAGGCCCAGATTTTCCTAGCCATCACAGTCTCGACGCGAATGTCTCGTAGCAGCGCACCCTGAGTGTACGCAGCCATCGCCACGTCGCGATCGGTGATCATGCCAATCGGCTTTTGCTGCCCATCGGTAACCACCACGCACCCGACATCCCAGTCCCACATGAGGTGAGCGGCCTGCTCGATCGAATCATCCGGGCGGCAAGTTGCTACGTTGCGAGTCATCAATTCTTCGGTCTTCATTGGCGCGGGCAAACGCACGATGCGTGCCCGACGCTGCCGCGGGCCGCGCTGCCGTGACCCGCGCCTCGACAACATCGCCTGTGACGCGCTTGCGCCCCGCAGTGTGGCGGTCCTGCGTATACGATCCGATGTGGCAACAGCTCCACGCGGCTTTTCTGTGGTGTTGCTGCACCAACTCAAGAGTGCCGGTGCGGCGCACTTAGTGCAGACCGATCTTTGCCCATGACGCGCTGGAGCCTCGCTAAGACCACGAAGACGCTACGCAACGCGCGCGCTCGGAATCGAACGTGAACGACGAGAGCGCCGAGCACATCGTCCGGAGCAGCGTCCTGAAGCTACTCCGGGAGGACGAATCCGGCAGCGCTGATTCGTCGCCGGAGCGTGTGACAGGGTCGTTCGTCGGAGCGCTCGTGAGTGACATCTGGGCGTTTCGGTCCAAGACACTCGGCTCCCAGCCGCGCTTCAGGGCATCTTCCAAAGGTTCATCATGACCAAGCACCTCGCCATCTGGCTCGACCAAGAGCAAGCCCGGATCTTTCACATCGACCCGGAGAGAATCGAGGAAGCGACGATCGCCGCGCCACCTCGTCGCCTCCACTCGAAGCATCCGAAAAGAGTGAACGCCGCTGGCGAACCCCGAGCCTCGAAGCGCTTCTTGCGCGAGATCGCCAAAGAGTTGGAAGGCGCTGAAGAAGTACTCGTGACCGGTCCTTCGACGACGAAACACGAGTTTTTCAAGTTCTTGCACAAGTACGATCCCACCTTGGGGCCGAAAGTCGTCGGCATCGAGTCAATCACGGACGCAAGCGACGGCAGCTTTCTCCGCTATGCACAACAATACTTCAAGCTCAGTGACCCGATGCGCTGACACGGCCGTGAGCCGAGGAGAAAATGTTCAATGTCAAAGCAGATTGCCGTTTGGATCGACCACAAGGAAGCGCGCATCTTCGCCGTTCACGTGGACAAGGTCGATGAAGAGGTGGTGCTGGCCCCTCACCACATCCACCACACACACATCAGGGATGCGCAGAGCGTCAAGGGTCACCCCGAGGATGACAAGCGATTCTTCCGCGAGGTTGCAAGCTCTCTCGAGGGCGCGGAGCAGGTGTTGGTTGTCGGTCCTTCCACCGCGAAACTCGACTTTCTCAGATACATCGAGAAGCACGACCACGCGCGGGGGCCGAAGGTCGTTGGTGTCGAGACCGTGGACCACCCGACCGACAAGCAGCTCGCGGCGTACGCTAAGACGTATTTCAAGCGCGTCGATCGCATGGAGTCAGTGGCCCTTCCCTGACGGTCTCGCGCGCCGTGAACCGGGCCTGGCCGGCACGTGACGAACATGACAACACCAGAGCCTACCGTCGCCGTAGCCAACAACGGGCTGACATCGGCGGAAGTGAAGCTGCGACTCGTGCGATTTGGGCCCAATGCCTTCGTGCAAGAGGCGCGTTTCGCTCAGCTGACCCAGCTCCTGCGTACACTGGCCGATCCCATGTCGCTCATGTTGTTGCTAGTCGGGGCAGTCTACCTCGCTCTCGGTGACAGGCAGGACGGCGTGATCGTGCTCGTCGCGTTGCTCCCCGTGGTCGGGGTTGACGTCTTCCTCGATGCTCGGTCGAACCAGGCGCTCAAAAAGCTGAATTCGGCGCTCGCGCCCAACGCGCGGGTCATTCGCGACGGGCAGGAACGAGATGTGCCCACGCGTGATCTCGTCCCTGGCGATGCGCTGGTGCTCCGAGAGGGGATGGTTATTCACGCCGACGGCGTGCTGCGAAAAGCGCAGAACTTGGCCTTCGACGAATCGCAACTGACGGGTGAGTCAGAACCTCAGAACAAGCTTGTCGCTTCACCCAGTGAGTCTGCTGACAACACGCGCTTCTTTGCGGGTTCGCTGGTTCTCGCCGGTCAGGGCGTGGGTGAGATCACCGAAACCGGCCCCAAAACAAAGTTTGGCGCAATCGCGAAGCTGGTCGGTGAGACAACCCAAACGCAAACACCACTGCAAAGGAAGATCCGAACGCTCTTCGTCCGCTTCGCGATCGGCGCGGTGGCGGTCGGCGTCGTCGTGTTTGCGGTGACGGTCGTTCGTGGCCAAACCTGGTCACAGGCGTTCATCGGCGCAGTCAGCTTTGCAATGGCGGCGATCCCGGAAGAGTTCCCGCTCGTGTTTGCCCTATTTCTCAGCCTCGGCGCCTATCGCCTGAGCAAGCGTGGAGTGCTCGTGCGCCGCCTGGCAAGTGTGGAGACGCTTGGCTCCACGACCGTGATCTGCACGGACAAGACCGGCACGCTGACGACCGGCGTCTTTGCCTTGGACGAGCACGCAGCGTTCGAGAACAAGATGAGCGAGTCCCAGGTGCTCGAACGCGCGTGCCTCGCTTGTGAACCCAACCCACAAGACACGATGGACCAGGCCATCGCCGCTCATTGCGCCACACACGGCGTGAACTTAAACGCCGTTCAGGCCAACTGGGAGCTGGTATACGACTACGACTTCGATCCGCACGGAAAGCACATGACCCACGTGTGGAAAAACCGCACGAGTCATCGCTACTGCATTGTGTGCAAAGGCGCGCTCGAAGGGGTCTTGGAGCATTGCGCCGCAACGCCTGCAGAGCGTGCCGAGGTTTTGGCGGCGAACGAGAAGCTCACCAAGAAGGGGATGCGCGTCCTCGCGCTGGCCGCAAGCGACGCAGACTCGATTGCAAGCGACCGCGTGCAGAATGAGCGCGGGCTAGTCATCGTAGGGCTACTGGGATTTCACGACCCGCTGCGACCCGAGGTCCCAGCCGCCGTCGCGCAATGCCAAGCCGCGGGGATTGCGATCAAGCTGATCACCGGCGACCATGCGTTAACTGCCCACGCGATCGCCGCACAGGCGGGCATCGCCAACAGCGAGACCATCCTGTCGGGCAACGAACTCGATGGCCTTTCGCCCCAGGAATTGGCTACGCGGGTTCGAGGCGTCGCCGTATTTGCCCGCACTCGGCCCGAGCAGAAGTTCGCAATCGTCGAAGCGCTGCGCACCGCCGGTGAAGTGGTCGCGATGACAGGCGACGGGATCAATGATGCGCCGGCGCTGCGTCGCGCCGACATCGGAGTCAGTATGGGCAAGCGCGGCACCGAGGTCGCGCGCGCAGCGGCAGCCCTGGTGCTGCTCGACGATAACTTCGCCTCGTTGGTGTCTACGGTCAAAGAGGGGCGGCGCATCTACAACAACATTCAGGCCGCGTTCCTGTATCTGCTCGCGTTTCACGTCCCAATTATTGGGCTGTCCCTGCTGATGCCCTTGATCGGGCTGCCGCTCCTCATGTTGCCCGTGCATCTTATTTGGCTCGAGCTCATCATTCATCCGGTGTCGGCGCTGATCTTCGAGGCAGAACCAGCCGCGGTCGATCTGATGACCACGCCTCCTCGGAAGTCGACGACGCCGGTTCTCGGGGGGGCTCGCATGTGGCGGAGCTTGCTGACTGGCACGGCCATTTCCGCTGCCGCTGCCGCCGCCTTCGCGCTCTACCAGTCAAAGGGTGCGGACTACGCGCGGACCATGGGGCTTTCGATCGTCATGGCTTCCGGTCTGCTGCTCATTTTTGCCGAGCTTGCCGGCACAAAACCATGGTGGAAGCTAGTCCTGCCGCCGGCCTTACGATTTTGGCCGGTGTGGGGCGCGGTACTGCTCAGCCTCTTGGCCGCTGTGTTTATCGGTCCGGTGCAGCGGATACTCCACTTCGAACGGCTCGGTCTGAAAGATTGGGGCATCGTGCTCGCGGCCTCGTTGGCTTCGGTGGGTTGGCGCGTTACCGGTCTCGGTTCGGGGACAATCGCGCGTGCGTCGCTTGCATGCGCGGCAATCAAGACGCGCTGACGCAGTGAGCGCCGCTGTTTCCGCCCACGGTGGCGCGCTTGGCGCACGAGCTGGCTTCGCCGTCTCGCCAGCCCGCAGTGAGCTTCTCGCTCACCGGTGCTGACAGACGGCCCGATCCAACTCGCTGTCAGGGCGCACCGTCGCGATGTCCCCCGCGGCCAACTACCGAAAGGATCTTGCTCCAAGTAACTTCGTGAACTGCCTTCCGCGGCAGCACTCGGCCCATGACTACGATCAGCCCGTCCGCCTTGTGCACACCTTCGTCGAGGTGCTCGAGATCGAGATATTCGTCACCTTCGTCAAGCTCCTCCGCTGATTCTGCGTTGCTCACGCTCGCCGCTTCGTCGTCGGAAAGGAGTTTCAGGACACCGTCGCGGGTCAAATAGTCGATTCGTTTGTGGCTGTTCATGGCTGCTTGTCCTTCGTTTTTTTTAGCATCGCTTGCTTGAAGAATTTCCGTGTTCGCGCAACAGTCAAGCGAACGTTGCGTCGACGAGCTCCCATTGCAGCGGGCTCGAGCTCGATCTTCCCCCAGGTGATACGCACCCAAATTCGCTCGTAGATGAAGTAGCAGATCGTCGTGTAAATGTTACTCACGACGATGAACCCGAGAGCGACGGCGGTCTTTCGGGTAAATAGGTAGAGCACCACGAAATCCAAGCAACCGAGCACGAGTCCGTAGGTTACCGCCTTGACCACCGAACGCTTCGCACTCGCGCCTTGTTGATGGGTCGGGTTGAGGATTGGCTTCAGTAACAGCGCGGTTGCGGTCATCAGGTCGCTTCCGCCCCTGCAACAGTCGAGCGGTTTTCCGTGTTTGAAGTCATTTCGAAGCTGCCATCTTTCACCTTCACCGTTGAACCCGTGCATGAAGCGGGCCCCATTCCCACGGGATTTGGGTGCACGGAGCCGGAGGGCTGAAAGGTGCGCGACATCGGCAAGCGCGCGGGAAACCACCGCAAGCCGCAACGCCACACTTTGAGGCGCAACTGCGCCACAGCGCCTGAAGCCCTACACACTCACCAACTCTCGATCGGGTCGAAGCGCTTTCCGATCAAAGCGGACGATGCGATCGGACTCGGGCCCGGTTCAGCAGAGCCGGTGATCCAAACGCGCAGCAAAAGGGGTTCTACTCCGTCGCAGAGTCAGATCCCGCCCATCGCAACACGCTCGACGACCTCCGTGACTCCTGGTGCAGCCCACGCTGCATCCCTGGCGTCCGCGATCGCGCGCAACGATGACGCGTTTCCCGAAAGCGTTACGACCCCGCCGGACGTGTTCACCACAATGTTGTTCGCATCCGCAGTCGCTTGGCGCTGCAGCGCGGCCTGCACCTTTTCCTGGACCTGGTCGACTGACGCGCCGGCCTTGATGCTGATGCTATTGAACACATCCACGACCCCCGCCAAATTGCGGACCGCGCGCTCTGCGGAGTTGCGCTGGTAGTTCCATTCAACCGCGCCACTGAGGGTCAGCTTGCCTTGCTCGACTTTCACGGAGACAGTCTTCGGCACCCACACGTCCCATTTCAGAGCGGCGAGCGCTGCTTCGGCTATTTCCAAATCCGTGTGACCATGAAGCTCGAGTACCTTGACCCGCAAGTTCTCTGCGACCGCGCGAACTCCGCCGACGCGCTTGGCCGCGTCCTCTGCGGCCCACTTGTCCGCGTAGCTATCGACCTCGCCCTTGAGCGAAACAGCTCCAGCTTCGACGCTCACGCCAATTTGCGCGGCGTTGACCTTCGGGTCCCAGCGCAGTTCGTCGTCCACGTCTTGCTTCAATTGAAGATCGGTCTTGGTCATGATGATGTCCTCGTTTCTGAATCAGTATTGCTCACCGGATCGGCGGCGAGCACGATCTAAATGTTCCACGATCGTTCCATGGCGACGGCGAGTCGCGGGTTCGTGCCTGTTTTCGAACGAACATCTCATATCGTGACTGGCGCGAAGAGCCAATCGATAGTTGGCATGCGACGCAATGTCGCGAACAGGGCGCCCCTCCGTGTGTGGTGACTCGATGAACAGCGAGGTGCTCGCGCCGAGGCTATTGGCCTCGCTTCGAGGCATTGCGGCGCATTGCCTGGAACTTGCGTTGCTCACTCGTGCTCGTGCGTGTGCGCGTCCGCGCTCTCTTTGGTTTCAGTGGTTCGCTAGGGTGCGAACATTGCAGAGAGTAGCCACGATATGAATGTGCACGCGCTCCGGGCCCCGTCGTGACCGGCCAACTCGAGCCGCTCTTTCGACGCCACGACAAGAACCCGATCCTGACCGCCGCGGATTGGCCCTATCCCGTGCACACGGTCTTCA
>Ga0302321_100004424_pt1 | contig 12173 bp, 8 predicted proteins | sample Fen_T0_1_FD_202505 | JGI IMG/M metagenome (GOLD analysis project Ga0302321, IMG submission 202505) | Peat permafrost microbial communities from Stordalen Mire near Abisko, Sweden - Fen_T0_1 | ecosystem: Environmental > Terrestrial > Soil > Wetlands > Permafrost | place: Sweden: Abisko...
ACTGCAGCAACGCCTCGTTCAGCAGGCCGATCTTGACGCCGTGCTTGACGAAGCGCGGGAAGTATTCGGGATACTTGGCCGCCATGTCATGCTGTGTTGCCTCCTCGCCCAGCGCCTCGAAGCGCAGCGCGTCGAGCAGCAGGCGCGCGGTGACGTACGAGTAGGCCGGGTCCTTCTCGATCAGTGCCCGGGCGGACAGCACCACGCCCTTGCGCACTTCCTCTACCGCGACGCCGTCGTACAGGTCCTTGAGCGTGGCCTTGAGGATGCGGTCCGGCTCGACTTGCCCCAGCCCTTCGCACGATTCCTTGATCAGCAAGGTCAGCCGATCGAGGTCGAGCGGCTTCTTCACGCCATTGTCGGTGACGTGCAGCGTGGGCTCGGTGACCTTGCCTTTGGCCTGCGTCTTGGCGTGCGCGCGCTCCTGCGACCGGCGCTCGCGATACAGCACGTAGGCGCGCGCGACTTCGTGTTCGCCGCCGCGCATCAACTGGAGCTCGACCTGGTCCTGGATTTCCTCGATGTGGATCGCGCCGCCTTCGGGCTTGCGCTTGACCAACGCCGCGACAACGCCATCGGTGAGCTTCGTCACCTCCTCGCGTACGCGTGCCGACGCCGCGCCCTGGCCGCCGTTGATGGCAAGGAACGCCTTGGTCATCGCGATGGTGATCTTGGACGGCTCGAAGGCCACCACCGACCCATTGCGGCGGATGACCTTGTACTGCGAAAAGCGGGGGTCCGAGCCACTACTGACCGGACTGCCAGGTTCTCCCACGATCAGGTCCCGCGGTGGTGCCGACGACGTTGCGGAAGAGGGAGCGCTGGCGATCTGCATGAGGTGTTTCTCCTGTACGTTTCTTGTCGTTGTGCCGAGTTCGGTCGCGTTTCCGCGGGTGACGCTCCTTTCGTCCAAAGGCGCATCCGGCGCGGGATTCCTAGGTATGGCGCAATCGCCAACTGCGGCCTTGTCCCGTGGCTTGGGGCTCGTCCGTCAGAGTCCATCGGAATCTGCTTGTAAATCAGAATCTACTATATCTTGTGTTCAAGTGGCTGCTCAACACCAAGCATAGTGGGTCGGGCCAAGCGCCGCAAGGATTTTTTGTGCACCGGAAGGGGGCGCCAAAACGATAGGCAAAACAGCCGCCTGCAGCCGTTCTCGTGGCATATCCAAGGGCAATCCACCGGTTGTCCACCGCTTTGTCCACGGTTTGGGCTGCCGACGAACGGCGCAGCCGACGTTGCAAATTTGCTACAGCCGAATTTGCTGCACCGCGGAACTACGATGCGGGAAGCGAGAACAATCGCGTGCCGGCGATGGCCACGATGCGATCGCCCGGCAGCGGCGATGCCCGGGCGAGCCCGGTGAACCCGCCGAATGCCGGGAGGATGGCGCGGCGGCGGCCGAGCACGAAGCAGGGCAGGCGCTCCGACTGGTCCGCCGGGCCGTACAGCGTGACCCCGGGATGCACGTGGCCACACAGTGCGTAGCCGGAGCGCGGAGAAACCGGGATGTGGCATGCGAGGAACGGCGCCAGCGGATGCGGTTCGGCGACGACCGCGATGTTCCAGTCGGCCGGCGGGTCGCCGGCGCGATCGTCGTGATTGCCGCGGACGAGAACGACCTCGATCGTTGCGTGTTCGGCGCGCCAGGCACGGAAGGCGACATCCAGCGCGCTCACGCGTCCTGCGGCGCCGTGCAGGAAGTCACCCAGCACGACCAGACGCTGCGCGCCGGTCTCCCGTAGCACGGCGGAAAGGCGCGCCAAGTCCGCTGCCGTGCTGCCGCGCGGCAACGGCACGCCGCCTGCGCGGAACGCCGCGGCCTTGCCCAGGTGCACGTCGGCGACAAATGCGGTGCGCTTGCGCGGCCAGTGCAGCGCGCGCGTGGCGAGCAGTTCGACGCGCTCGTCGCCCAGTGCGGTAGCGAACGTTGAGGCGGCGGCGTCCATGGCAGGGAAATCCAATTCAGTACGGGATCGTGGCATGATGGCTGTGACCCGATTCTAGACGCCACGACGCGCCACTTCCGCCGACCATGCCCCGATTCTCCGCCAACCTCTCGTTTCTGTTCAATGAGGTGCCGTTCCTCGAGCGGTTCGCCGAAGCTGCGCACGCCGGATTCCGCGCAGTCGAGTTCGCATTTCCCTACGATTACCAGGCCAAGGAGATTGCGGCGCGGGTTGAGGCGCTGAAGCTCGACGTCGTACTGTTCAATACGCCGCCCGGCGATTGGGAGGCGGGCGACCGCGGCTTGGCATCGCTTCCGGGGCGCGAGCACGATTTCGCGGCGAGCGTGTCGACCGCGCTGCGTTTCGCGCACGCGCTGAAGTGCAGCCGCCTGCATGTGATGGCCGGCGTGTTGCCGCATGACGCCGATGAGTTCGAGCGCGCGAAGCGTCTGCGGCTCTACGTGCGCAACCTGAAGTTCGCGTGCGAGGAGGCGGCGGCGCAGAACGTGACGATCCTGATCGAGCCGATCAATCCGCGCGACATGCCCCATTACCTGCTCAATACGCAGAACGAGGCGCACGCGATCCGCGAGGAGGTCGCCAGCCCCAACCTGCGCGTGCAGATGGACCTGTATCACGCGCAGATCGTCGACGGTGACCTCACGGCCACGATCCGGCGCTGGATGCCCCACATCGGGCACTTCCAGATTGCCGGCGTGCCCGACCGCCACGAGCCCGACCAGGGCGAAGTGAACTATGCGTGGATGTTCAAGCTGCTGGACGAATTGAAATACGATGGGTGGATCGGCTGCGAGTACCGGCCCGCACAGGGCACGGCCGCCGGACTGGGGTGGATGTACAAGCTGATCGACCGCCGGCCGCAGGCGGCGGAGTAAACTCGTTCTGCTCTAGAGCGAAACCGACATCCCGCCGTCCATCACCAGCATCTGTCCCGTCATGTAGTCAGACGCAGCCGAAGCCAGAAACACCGCGAGTCCTGCCAGTTCGTCGGGCTGGCCCCAGCGTCCGGCCGGCGTGCGCTTGCACACCCACGCGTTGAATTCCGCGTTGTCTATCAGCGCGCGGTTCATTTCGGTGGCGAAATAGCCCGGAGCGATCGCGTTGACCTGAATGCCCATCGGCGCCAGCTCGACCGCCATGCCGCGCGTCAGCTGCCGCACGCCGCCCTTGGCCGCGGTGTAGGGCACGACCGTTGGGCGCGCGAGCTCGCTCATCAGCGACGCGATGTGGATGATCTTGCCGCGCTTTTTCGCGATCATTCCGGGCAGCACCGCCTGCGACACGACGAACGGCGCCGTGAGATTGGTCGCGATGACTTCGTCCCACTCTTTTTGCGAAAAGTCGACGAGTGGAGCGCGGCGCTGGATGCCGGCATTGTTGACCAGGATGTCGATGCCGCCGTGTGTTGCGTTGGCCGCGTCGACGCCGGCGCGTATCGCGTCGCGATCGGTGATGTCGAACACCGCGACATCGGCCTTGAGCTGCGCGTCCGTCAGTGCCTTGGCGGCCTTGGCCAGTTCGTCCGGCTTGCGGCCGTTCAGGATGACCGTCGCGCCCGCCTGCGCCAGTCCGCGCGCGATACTGAAGCCCAGTCCGCGGTACGCCCCGGTGACGAGGGCCACGCGGCCGGTGAGGTCGAACAGTGCTTTGGCCATCAGTTATCTCCGGCTATTGGTAGAGGCGCGTCGCGCCGCCGGCCATCGCCATGCCGCCAAACATCGTGGACGTGACCAGACTGCCCAGGATGACGAAGAGCACGACGACGCAGACTACGACGACGAGCGTATAGGGGACGGCCTTGTCCTGCGGACATTTCTTCAACACGGTGATGCCCAGGTAGAACGTGTACAGCGAATACAGTGCGGCGAGCAGGATGAGGATGCCGGCCAGCCCGCCGAGCAGGTGCAGGATGCCGGCGACCCACACCGCTGTGGACGCATAGGCCGCGAGCTTGAGCGACTGGACGAAGTTCTTCTCGCCGCCAAAGGTCGTCGCGAGCGCATCGACGATCAGCGCCATCACGTAGGTGCAGCCGAGCGCGACGACGTACATGACGATTGCGCCGACGATGGCGCCGAAGAAGCCGAAGAACATCGAACGGAGCATCATCGCGATCGGGCCGATCGCCGCGAGAATCATAATGTAGCTGGAGTAGATGGATGGCACGGTCGCGGTCTCGGACCCGATCTTCGGCCATTCTTCCTTCGGCGAGAGCAGGATGCCTTTGACGCGGTCGACGAGACTCATGGGATTCCTTCATGGTGTGTTTGGTTAGGACAGGGCTGCATCGAATGACGGCGTCGGTCAGGTCGGCCGCGCGGTGCCTTTTCTCGCCGCAAGTTTAGGCGAATGCCCTGCGCCTGTCTTGCGGGGCCATGGCGACCGTGCTCGCTATGCGGTTCCTGCGGCCGCTTCCAGCGCCTCGACCATGCGTGCGACGCGCGCCTCCAGCGCCTCGGTGGTCAGGTTTTCGCGGAACATTTCCACCATCAGCGGAAACGCAAAGGGCGTGGGCCGCGCGGGCCGAGCCATCACTGCGCGACTTCCGCGCAACCGCGCCAGCGCACGGTCGAGGCGTGGCGCGTCCAGGTGTCGCTCGAGCACTTCGCGCACGGCCTGTGCCAGCAGCAGGTTCTCCGGATCGTATTGCGCGAACACGTCATAGAGAAGTCCGCTGGACGCCTGCAATTGCCGGTTCGATCCCGGCTGCCCGGGGTAGCCCTGGAATACGAGACCGGCAACGCGTGCGAGTTCGCGGAACTGCCGGCGCCCCATTTCCGCGGCGTTGAGTGCGGCCAGGATGTCGGCCTCGACGTGCGGTGCGGCGAGCAGCCGGCCGAGGTCGCCCAACGAACATTCGGCAGGCTCGGCGGAAAGCAATCCGAACCCGTAGTCGTTGACCATCAGGCTGAACGTGCGCGGCAGTGCGCGCGACAATCGATACGAGAACAGCGTCGCCAGGCCCAGATGTGCGAGGCGGCCCTCGAACGGATAGAAGAACAGGTAATGACCGTCGCGCGTGGCGATGCGCTCGACCAGCCACTCGTTCGCGTCCGGCAGCGCGGACCAGCGTCGCTGCAGTTCCAGAAGGGGGCGCACCAGGCGCAATTCCGGTGATGCGTAAACGCCGTGCCGCGCCTGGGCGATCAATCCGCGCGTGCGGTCGGCCAGCAGCGAGGACAGCGCCATCTTGCCGCCGGCCCAGCGCGGGACGATGGCCTTGGGCGATTTCGCGGGCATCACCCACGCGGTCATTTCCTTGACGCGGACGAACTCGAGCACGCGGCCCGCGAACACGAAGCAGTCGCCGGCGGCGAGGCGGGCGATGAACGACTCCTCAACATGGCCCAGCTTGTGGCCGTTGCGGAACTGCACGCTGATGCTCGCTTCGGAAACGATGGTGCCGATCGAGGCGCGGTGGCGACGGGCGATGGCCGCATCGGGCACGCGCGCGACGCCGTCGTCGCCGACGACGACGCGGCGGTACTCGGGGTACGCGTTGAGGCTGGCGCCGCCGTGGACGACGAAGTCCAGCGCCCACTGCCACTGCGCATCCGACAGTTCCGCATACGCATGCGTGCCGCGCAACTCGTCCAGCACGTCCGCCGGCACGAAGCCGCCGCCCAGCGCGCAGGTGACCAGGTGCTGGACGAGCGCGTCGAGCGGGCAGCAAAGCGGCGTGCGCGGCTCCAGGCGCCGATCCTCCGCGGCGTCGCGCGCGGCGGCGGCCTCGATCAATTCCAGCGCCTGCGTCGGCACGATCGTGATGCGCGAGATGGCACCGGGCTGGTGGCCGCTGCGGCCGGCGCGTTGCAGCAGGCGCGCAACGCCTTTGGGCGAGCCGATCTGCAGCACCTGGTCGACCGGCGTGAAGTCCACGCCCAGGTCGAGGCTGGAGGTGCACACGACGGCCTTCAGCTTGTTCAGGCGCAATCCTTCCTCGACCCAGTCGCGCACGTCGCGCTCCAGCGACCCGTGATGCAGGGCGATGCGGCCCGCCCAATCGGGACGCGCCTCGAGGATCGCCTGGTACCAGATCTCCGTGGCCGACCGGACGTTGGTGAACACCAGCGTCGACCGCGCGCCGTCGATGGCGCGGATCACTTCAGGCAGCAGCTTGAGTCCGATGTGCCCCGCCCACGGAAAGCGCTCGATGGTCGCGGGATGCGCTGTGGCGATCTCGATCGTCTTGGCGTCCAGGCCCTTGATAATGCGGCCGCCCGCGGCGCGCACGCCGGTCAGGCAGGTGAGCGCTTGGTCGAGATTGGCGAGCGTCGCGGAGAGTCCCCACACGCGCAGCCCGGGGCGCAACGAGCGCACCCGCGCGAGGGCAAGCTCGACCTGCACACCGCGCTTGCTCGACATCAACTCGTGCCACTCGTCGACGATGACGGCAGACACGTGCGCCAGGCGCTCCCGCCAGTCGGCGCGCGACAGCATCAGCGTGAAGCTCTCGGGCGTGGTGACCAGCGCCGTCGGCATGCGCTTCATCTGCCGCGCACGGGCCGATGCCGCAGTGTCGCCGGTGCGCACGTCGACGGTCCAATGCGGCTGCAACGCGCGCGCGGCGCGCGCGAGCGCGAGGCCGGTGTCCGAGGCCAGCGCGCGCAGTGGCGTGATCCAAAGGACCGTCAGCGGCGGCGGCGCGTCAACCTCACCGGCGGGCGCCAGCAGCAGCGGCGGTATCCAGGCCGCGTAGGTCTTGCCCATGCCGGTCGGCGCGTGAACGAGGCCGCTTTCGCTTCGCGCAAACGCCGACCACACGTCTTCCTGGAACGGAAACGGCGCCCAGCCTTGCGTGGCGAACCACGCGCGTGCCGGCTCGAACGCATCGGCGGCGGGTGGCGCTGCCACCACCGACGGCGCGTCGCCAAGGAGCACTTCGGCGTTCATGTACGCGTCGCGACCAGCGAAAACATCATCGGGATCTCTCCGAACTCGCGTGGCAGCTCCCAGAAGAACGCGTCGCGGCGCGTCATCCACGGCAACCCTTGCCAGCGCAGCCACGGATGCTCGTCAAAGGCCGTGATGGTGAGGCCAGCGCGCAGCAGCGAGCCGATGATGTCCGCCAGCGGATAGCAGTGCGCATGGATGGTCACTTCCGTGCCGGAATCCTGCGCGGCATAGCTGCCGATTTCCTTCAGGATGATCGGCGTGCGCGCAAAGTACTCGTACTTGAGGCGCATTGCCGGCGGCGGATCCTCGTCGTACATGTAGAGCGTCGGGTGCCCATCGAGAACGAAAAATCGGCCGCCTGGTTTGAGGCATTGGGAGACCACGCGTGCCCAGCCTTCCAGGTCCGGCAACCAGGTGAGCGCGCCGACGGATGTGAACACGACGTCGAACTGGCGTTGGAGCTTCGCCGGAGCATCGTAGACGTCGCAGCAGACGAAGTCGGCGGGCAGCGCCAGTTCCGCGGCAAGCTCGCACGCCTTGGCCACGGCGGACTCCACGAAGTCGACACCCGTGACCGTGGCGCCGCGCCGTGCCCACGACAGCGTGTCGAGGCCGAAATGGCACTGCAGGTGCAGCAGCGATTTGCCGGTGACGTCGCCCACACCCGCCAGCGTGATCGGGCAAAGCGTCTCGCGGCCTTTGATGAAGCCGGGTATGTCGTAGCCGCCGGCAATGTGATGCGGCGTCCACGCTTCCCACACGGCATGGTTGGCGGCGATGGCGGCGTGATTCATGGCGTTGGGCATGGTGGCGTTCGACGGCAAGGCCAAGGCGGGGAGGGCCGGGGCGCGTATTGCCTAGGATAAATCAGGAGCGTAATTTACGGGACCTGCCATAGACCTGCTTGCCGCGGGGGGAGGAGGATTGCAGATCGTTCGCGCGCTTGTCACCGCCTCGCTGAGCATGGTGATGGTGCTTTCGTCGAGTGCTGGCGCGGCCGAGGCATCCGGCTGCAAGTTCGCCCGGATCGCGGAATGGCCGGTGCGCATCGAGCGCGGCCACCTAATCGCCGACGGTGCGATCAATGGCAAGCCGGTCCGCGTCCTGCTCGATACGGGGTCCACGCTGACCCTGATTCCGCGCGCCGCAGCGGAGCGCCTGGAACTGACACGCAAGGGCGTCAAGGGGGCGCGGATGTATGGAATGGGCGGCGTGACGGCTATCGACTCGACGCTCGTCGACGAGTTCCGCATCGGCCAGTTCTCGCGCACAAACGTGTTGGTGACCGTTGCCGGTGAACACGACATCGGTGCCGAAGTGCTCCTCGGTGGGGATTTTTTCCGGCAATTCGACGTCGAGTTCGACATTGCGGTAAAGATGGTGCGCCTGTACCGGCCGGAGAATTGTGCGACCTCGCTGCTCGCGTATTGGGCCGATGCCAATGTGGGCCAGGTGGAATTCGAGCCGGTGAACGAGGTCCACCCCCAGATCATCCTCACGGTGGAAATCGACGGTCGGCCGCTCAGGGCGCTGCTGGATTCGGGCTCCGGGGTGTCGCTACTTGAAAAGGCCGAGGCGGCGCGGGTGGGCGTCACTCCCGATACGCCTGGCGTTGTTGCGCTGGGCATGTTTGCCGGATTGGGCAGCGGGATGGTTCCAGCCTGGTCCGGGTCGTTCGCCAGCTTCACCGTTGGGAACGAGATCATCCGCGACACCGAGATCGCGTTCGCCGATGTGTACATGGGGGCGACGACCACCCGCGTCGGCAGCCACATTCCGGTGAAGCCCGACGGGTTGCCTTCGATGCTGCTGGGCGTCGACTTCCTGCGTTCGCACCGCGTGCTGGTCGCGCACAGCCAGCGCCGGATCTACTTCACGTACAACGGCGGACCGGTGTTCCAGCGCGCGCCGCGCGGCTCGACGGGAAAATGATCCGGCCCCCGTCGGCAGGCAGGCTCACCTCAGGACGGCCAGCTCGCGATTGGCCTGGCGCAGCATGCCGGCCAGGCCCAGCGCCAGGTTCTCCAGCAGCCGGATCTTGACCGCCGGCGCGTCGCGATCGAGTTGCGCGAACGTATCGCGCGTGAGCACCCGACATTCGACTCGCCCGAGCGCCGAAACGTTGGCCGAGCGCGGCGAGCGGTCGATGAACGCGAGCTCGCCGAATGTCATGCCGGACGTGAACGCGTCGACGCGGGCAATGCCGTCCTGCGTGGGAATGCTCACCATCGCGGCGCCGTCCGTGAGGACGAAGAGCTCGTTCGACGCCTGGCCGGCCGCAATGATCGTCTGTCCGGCGTGGTAGGTGCGGCGGGCCAGCGTGCGTTCCAGCAGGTCGAGCTCGTCTCCCGTGAGGCCGGCGAACAATGCGCACTGGGCAAGGGGGACGCGCGCTTCCCAGACCTCGCCCGGAAAGCGCTTGGCGAGCAACTGGTTTTCGCCGTGCTCCAACGCGAAGTCGTCGTCGGCGAAGAACGCGTCGCGGTCGACGCCGGCGTCGATCAGCCGCTGCCACCATGCGCCGGCTTCGGCAAAAACCAGCTTCTTGCCGCGGCGGTGCAGTTCATTGCGCGTGTCCGCGAGCAGACGCGCCGCGGGGGCGTCGATGCGCTGGACGACGCGGAGATTGACGATCGAGTATTCGGTATCCGGCGCATGCGCCATCAGTTCGCGCACGACCGATTCGACCGAGGCGAAGGCCAGCGCGCCCTGCAGGTGGTAGAGGCGAATCCGATTCCCCGTGCTGCGCAGGTACTCCGCCGCAATCGTCGACCGCCGCCGCTTCGACGCGACGCTGCGGCGCGTCGTGGCGAGGCGCAGCGCCGGCACCGCGCGCTGCGACGCGTCGAACATGTGCAGGCCGAGGCCATCGGCCAGCTCTCGGCAGGCAGCGATGCCGCGGACGCTGTTGCCGTGCGCGTCGAGCCGCGGCGAATAGACGCCGATGCCGATGCGCCCCGGCTGGATGGCGAGGATGCCGCCGCCGACGCCGCTCTTCGCCGGGAGGCCGGTCCGGTAGAGCCATTCCCCCGAGTAGTCGTACATTCCGCAGGTCGCCATCACCGAGAGGACGTTGGCGACGCAAGCTTCCGGAATGGCGCGAAGGCCGGTGACGGGATTGAGGCCGCCGTTGGCGAGCGTCGCGCCCATCACCGCGAGGTCGCGGCACGTGACGCGGATCGCGCATTGCCGGAAGTAGGTCTCGAGTGTGGGCGTCGGATCGCCGTCGAGGATCGAAAAATTGCGCAGCATCCAGCCGATCGCACGATTGCGGTGCCCGGTCGCGCTCTCGGAGTCGTAGACGGTTTCGTCGATGTCGAGCGCGCGTCCGGCATAGCGCGAAAAGGTGTCGAGTATCCGCGCGGACTTCGCCTCGACGGTGTCGCCATGCACCAGGCCGCACGCCGCGATTGCACCAGCATTGATCAAAGGGTTGAACGGAGCACCGCTTTGGGGCCGCAGGCTGATCGCGTTGAAGGCGTCGCCGGTTGGTTCGACCCCGATCTTCGCAAGAACAGCGGCCTCGCCGTTCTCCTCCAGCGCAAGCCCATAGGTGAGCGGCTTGGATATGGACTGGAGGGTAAACGGCTGGCGCGAATCGCCGACCTCGTAGACGAACCCGTCGTGGGTGGCGACGCAGATGCCGAACGCGTCGGGGTCGACGCGGGCCAGCTCCGGGATGTAATCGGCGACGTTGCCGTCGCCCAGATCGTGCAAACGGGTGCGCAGCGACTCGAGGTAGTCTTGGATCGGGGAGTGCGGCATGGGCTTCAGTGAATGAAAACCCAATGCGCATGCAATATCGGTGCCGGAGGCTCCCTTTCCTTAGACCGCCATCTTGACGGCCACCGGCGTGGGTGCCGGCTGTGGCGAGCGGAACTGCGCGAGCAGCGCCGATTCGCGCGCCTTGGCCGTCGTCAGGTGTGCGCGCCGGACGTGGCCGTAGCCGCGGATGTGCTCGGGCACGGACGCCAGTTCGACCGCGGTCGCGTGGTTCTGCGGCGTGAGCTTGGCCAGGAACTCCGCAATCGTCGTCTCGTATTCGCCGATCAGCGCGCGCTCCATCCGGCGCTCTTCGGTGCGGCCGAAGAAGTCGAGTCCCGTGCCGCGGAAACGCCGCATTTTCGCAAGCACGCCGAACGCTTTCATCATCCACGGGCCGTAGACCGCCTTCTTCGGCACGCCGGTGATCGGGTCCGGCTTGTTGAAGACCGGCGGGGCCAGGTGGAACGTGAGCTTGTAGTCGCCTTCGAACTGCGCAGCGACGCGCTGCGTGAAGTCTGATTCGGCGTACAGGCGCGCCACTTCGTACTCGTCCTTGATCGCGAGGAGCTTGAAATAGTAGCGCGCCACCGCTTCGGTGAGCTCGGTGATGCCGGGCATCGCCTTGCCTTCGGCCGAGCGCACCTGCGTGACCAGGTCCGTGTAGCGCTTGGCGTACGCGGCATCCTGGTAGGCGGTGAGGAACGCCGCGCGGCGCGCAACCATCTCGTCCAGCGACTGCGATAGCCGTTGCGAATCCGGCTTGGCCGCTGCGGGCACGGCCGCGGTCGCAACGCGCGCGGGATCGACGGCAGCTAAGCGTCCCCAGTTGAAGCTCTGCTTGTTCGATTCGATGGCCTGCCCGTTCAGTTCGATAGCGCGCAGGATCGCGGCCTCGCCCACCGGCAGAAGCCCACGCTGGTACGCGTAGCCAACCATGAACAGGTTGGTCGCAATCGAGTCGCCCATGAGGCCCGTGGCGAGTTTGGTCGCGTCGAGGAACTCTGCGTCGCCCGGGCCGACCGCGTCCTTGATCTCCTGCTCCATCGATCCCGTCGGAAAGCGCAGGTCCGGTTCGCGCGTGAATTGCGCCGGCATGACCAGCGCAGTGTTGACCAGCGCCTTGGTCGTGCCTTTCTGCATCTTGGCCAGCGCGTCATAGCTGACACCGGTGAGGATGTCGCAGGCGAGCACCAGCCTGGCCTCGCCGGCGGCGATGCGCGTGGCGAACATCTGCTCCGGCTTGTCGCCGATGCGCACGTGCGACACGACCGCGCCGTTCTTCTGCGCGAGGCCCGTCATGTCGAGTACGCTGCAGCCCTTGCCTTCGAGGTGCGCGGCCATGCCCAGCAGCGCGCCGATCGTCACGACCCCGGTGCCGCCGATGCCGGTCACGAGCACGCTGTACGGTTCGGTGGTGGCCGGCAGCGCGGGCACGGGCATATCGGGAAAGTCGCCGGCCGCGGCCTTCGGCGGCTTGCGCAGCGCCCCGCCTTCGACCGTCACGAATGACGGGCAGAAGCCCTTGACGCAGGAGAAATCCTT
>Ga0302321_100004425_pt1 | contig 12172 bp, 11 predicted proteins | sample Fen_T0_1_FD_202505 | JGI IMG/M metagenome (GOLD analysis project Ga0302321, IMG submission 202505) | Peat permafrost microbial communities from Stordalen Mire near Abisko, Sweden - Fen_T0_1 | ecosystem: Environmental > Terrestrial > Soil > Wetlands > Permafrost | place: Sweden: Abisko...
CTGCGCGGGACTGGTTACCCGCCGGGTTACTTTCGAGGTTTCAACTCATGTTTCCTCCTCGGCCAAGCTTGCCTGGCGCAATGACCATCAAAAAATCTCAGGTGTGGGCGTCAATCGACTATTTTTTCGGAATGCCCTGACCCGGCAAGCGCCCGTACGCCTCGTCCGCGAGTTTGACGAGATCGCCGCACTCGCTCAGGTCGAGGTTTTTGAGCTCGAGCGGGTCCTTGGCGACATCGTGGCACTTCCAACCGGTGTCCCAGGCGCGCGATTCGACTTTGAGGTTTCTCTGCATGATGCCCCAATTTTCGAACGCGCAGCTCCACACTCCGGTGCAGTTGCTCATCAACAGGGGTTGATCGCTGAGTGCGGGGCGGAGCAGGCTGTGGCCGGGCATGTGGGATTCGTAGCGCGCGATGGCCGGATCTCGATCGACGCCCATCAGGTTCAAGATGGTGGGCGCGAGATCGACGTGGAACACGTACTCGTGCTGCTTTTCGCGCAGGCTTTGGGCTTCTTCGTCGGTGAGCGTGCCGGGCGGCGCGTCAATCCAGCCGGGAACGTGGATCTCTTCGTCGAAAATGCTGAAGGTGTGGCCCATCTGGTTGTGTTCGCGGAAGGCCTCGGCGTGGTCGCTCGTGTAGACGATCACGGTGCGTTTGCCGGCTTCGGTCGAACGCACGTAGCCGAGCATCTTGGCTAAGTGCTGGTCCTGTTGGTAGACCGCGTTCTGGTAGAAATTCTTGAAGTAGGGGTTGTCTTCCGGAGCCTTGCTGGTGGTCGACGGTTGAAATGGCTGCGGACCGCCGGGCTCCAGGTAATAGGGATAGTGCACGTTGGACAGCTGCACGACGGCCATGAATGGCTCGCGCAGCGTGCCGAACTCGTGAATGACACGGTCGGCGAGCAGACCTTCGGGGGCGCCCATGTCCAAATCCGAGGTGGGCTCGAGATCGGTGGCACTGAAGAATTTGCTCACGCCGAGGTTTTTCACCCACAGCCGGGCGTTGCCGAACAGCATGTTCTGGCTGGTCCAGAACGCGGTATCGAAGCCGGCAGCGTGTGCGTAGTCGAAGATCAGCGGCCAGGTGTGCAGATTATCGCGTGATTCAGCCGGGCCGAGGCCGGACCAGAGCACCGCGAGCGAAACGGCGGTAGTGGAGTCCATGGAGCGCATTTGCGGCAAGGCGAAGCGCTCGGGAAAAAGCCGATTGGTGGCTTCGGTGCGTCGGCAATCGGGTTCGTAGCCGATACAAGTAGCGTCCGCGCGTACGCTTTCCAAAATCACGAACAGCACGTTGCGCTTGGGCGTGGCCACCGGATGCAGCGTGGGCACCGGCAACGATTGACGCGCGCGGGGTCGCATCTGGTTGGATTGTTCGCTCAAGCCGAACTGGGTAGCCAGCAGACCGCCTACTGCGTTCAGGTACAGCACGTCCGGCGGTGCCGCCTGCAGGTGCCGGTGCTGCGCAGGTATGACGAAGCTGGCAATGACCAAGGCCGGTGCCAGAAAGCCGGTCAACTTCGCGCGGAATCGAATTGCTCGCAGCCAGCGCCGAGTCAGCCAAATCAACGTGAGCGCGATGCACAGCGGCGGCAGCTTGGCCCGCAGGTAGTTGCCGTAGTCGGCGAGCAGCTGGTTGACGACGCTGTCTTTGAAGTTCGACGCGAATAGCGAGACATCGAGGTTCAGGTAAGCGTTGTATTGGCTGTAGAAATAGGTTTGGCCGCCGACCGTGAAGGTGAAGCCGATCACGAACAGCACGGCGGCCAGCCAGCGGAATGCTCCGCGACGCCGCGATGCTGCGTGTAGCAGTACGCTCCACACCAGCACGCTCTCGATCAGGGAGGCGAAGTAGTAGCCTTGGTGCCAAAGGTCGAGGCTGGCCAAGCGCGCGCTGCGGCGTGAGAGATCCATGCCGAGCACGACCGCGCTGGGCACGAGCAGTAGCAGCGGAGAAAATAGCCGGCGTTGGCGCGCCACACGCTCCAAACGCGCGATACGATTGGAAGCGAGCGGCGGCACGGGTAGTGCGGCTGCATCGAGCTCGGTTTTTGGGGCTCCCGGCACGGCGAGCGGCGCAGTGTAGTCCAACCGGCACCAAACGAGGACTTCTTTGATTGTGTCAGGAAGGCCGCCCGCGCGCTCAAGTTCCGGGCCAAACGTCCGTTCTGTCTCGGCATGGGACCGCTGCGCCTGCTGAAATTGACCGCGACTCTGCTGCTGCTGGCTTCCGCCTGCAAACAGCCGGCGGCCACGGTCACGCCGGAAAAAGAGCCCCGTTCGCACAAGCCGAAAGAGGGCAAGGGCCGCGTCGAAGCCAAAGCCAACGAGGACGTTAAGGGCGACGAAAAGCCGGACGAGGCCCCTCAGAAGTACACGGTGCCGTTCGCTTGGGAGACCTCGAAGGCCGAGCCCTTGGCGCTGACCCGGGCGTTCTTGAAAGAGTCCTTCGAGGACAACAAGACCTACATGGAGCACGGGCCGAAGTTCTTTTCGGCCTTTGCAGACGCCGAACTACCGCGCGCCACCGTGGTCACCTGCTCAGACTCGCGTGTGCAACCTCAAGCCTGGGACGAGACCAGCGAGAATGACGACTACACGGTGCGCAACTTCGGCAATACCTTGACGAGTGACGAAGGCTCCATCGAATACGGCGTCGAACATCTGAACACGCCGCTCTTGCTGATCATCGGTCATACGGGTTGCGGCGCGGTCAAGGCCGCGAGTGGTGACACTTCGAAGCTCAGTAAGGCCATGCAAACGCAGCTCAAAGGGCTACAGATCCCGCGCGCCAGCGCGGCCAAGAACGAGAACCAAGCTTGGGCCCAGGGCGTGATCGCGAACGTCCACAACCAGGTCGGACTGGCGCTGAAGAAATATGGCAAGCGAGTGCAAAGTGGTTCGCTCACCGTAATCGGCGCAGTGTTCGATTTCCGCGACGACCTCGGCCAGGGCCCCGGAAAATTCATAATCGTGGACGTGAACGGCAACGGTGAACCGGAGCGCATGGAAGCCTTCATGGCCGCGGTCAACGACGGTCCAGAGGCGGGGAAGCACGGCAAAAAGTCGGGCAAGAGGGAAGGTTTGGCGCCCGAAGAAGCCATTCGCTCGCTCGAGCAGGTCAAGGGCATCATCACCCGCGAGGTAGCTTCGGCCTCGAACGATTCGGCGAACGCCGGTCAGCACGTCGACTGAACGCGCCGCTCCTTCCCCTCGCTCAGCCTGCGTCGCCCATCAGCAGCGACGTCAACAAGTAGTTCGAGACCAAGATCGAGACTGCGCTGTGCACGACCGCTTGAGTGGTTGCTTCGCCGACACCCCGCGCGCCGCCAGAAGCGTAGTAGCCGCGGGTGCAGGAGATGGCGGAGATCAAGAAACCGAACACGGCGGATTTGATCATCCCCATGAAGAAATCGCTCGGCAAGAGGTGATGTTCGATGTTGGAAATGAAAGTGCCGGGGTCAACCCCCAACCAACGCACCGCGACCAGCCATGCGCCGGCCATGCCCACACAAGTGTACAAGATACAGAGCAACGGCACGGTCAGCACCGCGGCCAGCAAACGCGGCGACAGCAGGTACTGCACCGGGCTCACTGCCATGGTGACGAGCGCGTCGATCTGCTCGGTGATGCGCATGTTGCCTAGCTCGGCGGCCGTAGCGCTGCCGGCTCGCGCGGCAACCATCAACGCCGCAAACACCGGTGCGATTTCGCGTGTCAGCGAGACCGCAACGACCTGACCGACTACGCCCTCGGCGCCGAAGTCACGCAAGCTGTGGGTGGTCTGTAGCGCGAGCACCATGCCGCTGAACACGCCGGTCAGGGCGACGATGAAGATCGAGCCCACGCCGATGAACTCCATCGCCAAGAGTAGCTGGCCAAAGCGATACGGCGGACGAATCAGCCAAACCAAGCTCTCGCCCGTCAGGGCGATCACCGAGCCGACCGTCTCCAAGCCGGCGATCAGCGACTTGCTGATGGCTGCCCAAGGGCTCTTCGCCGGGTCTTCACTGAGTTCGGCGGGTTCGGCCACGAATCAATCCTTAGCACCGAGCTCCGCCAGGATGGCGCGCGAACGACGCCCAGTCGCAGAAACGACGATCCTTCGCGGATCGAGCGCAAAGCTCAAGAGCAAAGCGTCCCCACCGAGCTGTTCGACGTATGGCTGGCCCCATTCCACGAGCAGCAGGCGCCCGTCGTCGCGCTGCGCGTCGAGTCCGAGCTCACGCAGCTGTTCCGGCCCGTTCAAGCGATACAGATCTGCGTGCGCGAGCGGCGGAACCGTATCGTGCTCCTGCACCAGTGTGAACGTGGGGCTGGTCACGCGCTGCGCTCTGGGCAAGCCGAGCGCGCGGCACAGCGCGCGTACGAAGAACGTCTTTCCAGAGCCGAGCGGACCCGAGAGGATCACCAGGTCACTCTCCGCCAAGATAGGCGCGATCAGCTGTGCGAGCTTTTGGGTCGAACGACGTGTGGGCAGGTCGAATTTCAGTTCCGATGAGGTCACGGCGATTTCTTGGGCGACGAAGGGGACACTATCTTAAGCGTGCGGTTCAGAGTCTGTCCCTTGGAAAAACCGCGTGCCTCACTGGTCCAGAGCGGGACCTGAACGCTGGCCAGGGCTCGTTGCGCGCGCGCGTGGAGTTCATGCACCGCGCGTTCTTCGTCTACCCGGCCGTCGGGGAAACCTTCGAGGGCGCCTCCGGCGAGCAATGCAGCGTCGTGGCCGAGGGCTTCGTACCAATCGAGCGCGGGCAAGGCCGGGTTGCCTTCCGTGCTGGGACGAGCGGCGCTGGGAAAGTTGCCTGCTCCGACCGCAAAGCAAGCGCGCGGCGCGTCGCTCGCGTACACGAACTCGGCGGCTTCCAGACCCAGCGCGAGCTCGGGCGAAAATGCAGAAACGCCACGCAAGTCACGCGCGACGTCGCTGGCGCAGGCCGCCGAACCCAAGACGAGCACGGCTGAAACCCGGTTTCTGCGCCATTGCTGGACCGAAAAGCGGGCACCGCCGGCAATTTCCGCGACCGAGTCACAAGCGTCACCCGTGCGCCCGACGCGCGCAAGGCGCTGCAAACCGCGCCGGGACAGCTCGCCGTCGATCGTGGTTTGCTCGCTGCCCGAGCTCTCGCCCAGCACGAAGGCACTTTGCAATGGGCCAGCCCAGGTCTCGGGCGGTTGCACGAGCAGCACCGGGATGGAATTCTCTTCCGCGAAGCGCACCGCGACGTCCGCGGTCGGACCGTCGAACCCTGCCACCAAGATCGCCGCGCCTTCCGCTGCCAGCGTGCGCAGCGCTTCGACGGTGCCAGCACTGCTGACGTCGTCCTGGGTGATCAGCTGTACCGCACCGGGCGCTGATGGGGCAGCGGGCGAGCGAAGCCCGCGCGTGAGGCCCGCCACCAGACTCGCGGAGCGACGACGCAGCTCGGCGTTGCCCAAGGCCAGCGCCACGCCGATCGCTCGGCCCGAGATCAAGGGCCGGCTTTGCACGCCGCCAGCGATGCCGACCAACGCAGAGCCTGTCGCGCTCACGCGCAGCGCGGCCGGCGCAGTATCCAGCAAGCTGCGCGCGAGCGCTGCGTCCTTCTCACGCACGGCGATCGCGACCAAGCGCTCGCGCAGCAGCTTGCGCAGCCATTCGCGGGCTTGCGCGCTTTGGCTTTCGTCCGTTGACGCTTGCTCGATGCTGGCCAAACTATCGACCAGATCCGCCTTTCCCGCGGCCTGAAATTGCTCGCGCACGAGGTTTTCGAGCGCCGAACGGCCTTCGCTCGGCGCTTCGGCCAATAGCTCTACGGCAGCCTGCACGGCGCGCAGATAGCTGCGCGCCGACGATGCGGCGCGCAGGCGCAACTCGCTGAACAGCAGGCGCTCGTCGCTGTCGACGATCTTCCCCGAGAGTGGCTCGAGCACGCTCCAAGCCGCGTCGGGTTTACTTTCGCGGAGCAGCGCATAGGCTTCAGCCACGCGCGAGAAATCATGCACCGCGCCGACTGGCACACGCACTTGCGCGATCAAGACGCGCGCTTCCTGGAGCGAGCCGCGACTCACACAATCGAAGGCGAGCAGCACACGCACCATGTCGCTCGACTCTTCGCTGGGATAGCGCAAGAGGAACCGGCGCAAATCCGGCTCGAGCTTTCGTCGCTCGCTGGTGCTGCCGGAGAACCAAGCCGCGCGCAGGTTCCGATAGCTCGTTTGTGCAGCGGCGCTGGCCGAAAGGCTGGCTTCCGGCAAGCCCACCTCGTTCTGCGCCTGGCGACAACTGGCCAGGGGGGCCGACGCAGCCAAAGCGGCCAGCGCGGCCGAAGCGAGACGCGGGCCGCCGAGCGCGAGCACCCACGCGACCGCTCGCGCGCAGGTCGAATCTCGAAAAGTCCTTGGGGCCTTTGGCATATGCTGGAGCTCGTGTCGGCAAAGGGTGATGCGCGCACCGAGCGCCAGTCAAGTTGGCTGAGCTCGCTGGGCGGAGTGCGTGACAGGCTCGCCACTTCGGCTGGCCTCCTGCAGCTGAGCTTCGCCGGCTTCGTGCTGCTCCACTTTTCCACGCAGGCCTACAGAGCATCCACGGACGGCGCGCTGCCTGAGTCGGGGTTCGAACGAGCACCTTGGTTCGTGGGCGTCCTGCTGATCTTGCTCTGGCTGCCGTTCACCGTCTTTGGTGTTCGCAAATTGAGTCTGTCGTTCACGCGTGGCCGGCTGCCAGGGGCAGCTGCGGAGCAGCGTGCGCTGGCCGTCGTCGAGCCGCTTTCGCTAGCATTCGTGCTGCTCTTCGGCTGGCTGCACGGTGCGCTCATGGCTTGGCCGCTGCTGAGCGGCTCGCTCGGCGAGGCAGACCTCCGGCCAGAGCTGGTGGCGGGGCTGTCCAGCACTTGGCACGGCTTCCCGGTAAAAGGCATGGTCTACCTGTGCGCGGTCGGCGCAGCGGCGTTCTGTGCGGCGCGGCTGACGCTCGCGGCTTTGCCGGCGGCGCGAGCCCCGCTGGCGCGAGCCGTGGTGGGCGTGGCCGTGCTCGCTTACCTGCTTGGAAGCTACGCCGTGATTCGCAGCGGCTCTGGTTCCCTTTTGCCTTGAGTCGACAGAACCTTGCCCGAGCACCGAGCCACGGTTCGCTCGCGCGTCCTTACATGCTATTGGCCCGCCCATGCCGCGCTGCTATTTATTGACTCTGGCTAGCTCCTCGAGCCTCGATCAGCAGTCGAACAATGTGTCCCTGTTCAACATCGTCGAACAGTTGAATCTCCCGCGCGGCATCGAACCACCGCCTGGCGCGCTCTTGCCGGTCGAGATCCACGCTTATTTCTTGCTCGACCCGGCGGAGCTGAACCAACGCTTCGAGATGCGATTCGTGCTAGTCGCGAGCAGCGGGCTGGAGACTTCGACCGACGCCTTCTCGCACAAATCTGCCACCCAACGTTACCGCACGCGCACCATGGGCACGCCCGTCCCGCCGATCGCCGACAGCTATCAGCTGCGCGTCGATACCCGAGCAGTCGGCAGCCAGGACTGGTCGCGCGATCCGTTGGCTTGGCCGTTGGTGGTCACGCTGGCAGAAGCGCGGCCTTCCATCACGCACTAGTCAGTTGCAGCTGCAGCTATTTTGCGAGCCGGCCGAGCACGTCACGAGCGACAGCACATCGCGCATCGCGGTGCCGGTCAAACCGCCGAATTGGTCGATCACCGGTCGACAGGTCTGGGCGGTGTAACAAGCCACGCCTTGACAGCCCGTCTGCTGCGCGCAGGCCAAGACGAGTGCGCAGCCGAAATTGGAAAAGCACTCCACGATCTGCGACGAGCAGGTCGTGCACAGGCATTGCTGGCAGGAATTGCCCGCGATCACCTGACAGGCTTCGACAATGGCAGGCGTGCCACCGCTTCCCGCGATACCAGGCGCGCCGCCTTTGACGTTGGGCGCACCGCTCACACCCTGCGCGCCGCTTGCGTTCTGCGCACCACTAACACCTTGCGCGCCGCTTGCGTTCTGCGCACCACTAACGCCCGGCGCGCCACCGCCGACATTCGGCGCGCCAGCGAACCCCGGTGAGCCGCCTTTGGCGTTTGGCGCTCCTGCGGTATTCGGCACGCCGCCCGCGTGCGTCGCGCCGCCCGCCCCCTGAGCGCGACCGCCAGCTCCGTCTTGGTCCGTGAAGGCTTCCGTTCGAGCGCCGCAGCCGAGCAAAACGATCAGGCAGCCGCCCAGCAGGAATCGATTCATCGTCGTCTCAAGGATTGCTCGCTTCGATGGCGCACGCCAGGCTCACGTTCGCAAAGTGGGCACGGTTTTCTTTCGCTCATCCGTGACCTGAAGGCCGGACGCTAACTGCCGAGCATTAGACGATTTTCCCCGGCCGTTCAGCTGATTTCGTGAGCATTTCGCACAAATAAGGCTTGTTGCGAGTCGCGCATTGCGAGTAACGGAAAGCCAATCGTGCGGCGGCTCGCGAGCGAACTTGGAGTTCGTTGGGCCAGAGGGAGTTCCGGATGTCAGCTGCGAACCCACTATCAGACAGCGCCCTACAACCGGCACCCGAAGCACCTGATGACGAGGAAGCGCGGCCGACCCAACCATGGCACGCACCGCCGGCTCAGCTCGACACGCTGAGCGGCCCCGAGTTCGAGCCGGACTTCGACTTTCACGACACAATTCCAGCGCCACCGTGGCTGGACGAGCCGCTGGACGCGCCCGACGCGCCCGCGTTGCCGGCGCGCTGACGGGCACGCGCCGATCCGCGGCTGTACGAGCGATAGAGCAATGTTAGCGTGCGCGCAGGCCAGGAGGTAACGCCGTTGTCGATTCGCATTCCCGTGTCCATTCGCTCGTTGTTCGTCGTCGCGCTGACCCTGCTCAGCCTCACCGCTAGTCACGTCGCGAGCGCGGCGGGCCGTACGGAGTGGAAGAGCAAAGTCCTGAAAGAACGGCGCGAGGATCAGCCGAACGGGGACGAGTTCGAAGACAAGAATGGCTACTGGAAAGTAGAAGTCGCCATCTACTTGCCGCGCGCCCCAGACGTGCCGCACGTGCCGATGAAGTTCGAGTTCCAACCGGAAGTCGAATACGAGCGCACAATCCTCGACGCGAGTGGCAAGGTCGTCGATCGCAAGGTGCCGCTGGTGAACCAGCAAGCATCGATCGAAAGCACCGATGTCGAGTTCCTCGACTCCGGCACAGGCAAGATCGAGGCGCGCACCCGCTTCTCCTTCAAGCTGACGCGCGGGCAGGGGTACAAAGCGGGCGAATACAAAGTGTCGCTGCACGACGGTCGCAACGACCAAGCCATCGGCTCACCGGTGACCCTAGTGTTCGAGGGAAAGAACACGGTCATCCATCGCGAACCCATGGAGTTCAAGGGCGAAAAGAAGAAGAAAGACGCCGCCAAGGATAGCGACAAGCCAAAGGACGACGCAGCCAAAGATGGCAACAAGGCTGCTGACAGCGAAGCAGCGCCCGCCGACTCCGACAAACCGAAGGACGACGCAGCCAGCGATCAGCCCCAGACGATCAAAGAGAAGCCCGGTGGCTGTAGCTTCCGTCGCTTGGCCGACAACGGTCACGATAGCGGCGCCGGTCTGGCCTTCGCCGCGCTGGCCGTTTCGAGTGTGATGCTCCGCCGCCGCAAGCGCGCGGCATAACCACTGATCGACTAACTAGCGACCTGTCGAACGCGCTCGGCGATGCGAGTCACGCCGAGCGCAAATGGCGCATCCTCCGTGATTAAGCTCAGCACCAGCTGAGCGCCCCCCGAGAAATCGTAGAACCAGCCGGGCTGCGTAAGCACGCCGTCTTGCTCGAGCAGCCGGAGCACCCAATCGGCTTCGCTCAGCAACGCAGGCAAGCGCACCACGGCGTACCAGCCGCCCTCGAGAAAGAGCGGCGTCGCGGCCGTACCCGCGAGCGCATCGACCAGCACCGCGAGGTTCCGCGCGATGCGCGCATTCAGCGCGCGCTCCACGGGCAAGCGGCAGCCCAAGATTTCGGGCAATGCGTGCTGCACCGGCGTGTTGGGAGACAAGAACGTGTCGGCGATCAGCTCGAGCCGTGAGAGCGCTTCCGCGAGCTCGGCTTTCGGTCCAGCCGCGCACAACCAGGCCAATTTGAGCTGTGGTAACGCGGCGAGCTTGGACAAGCCGCCAAGCGCGAAGACCAAGCTCGAATCGGTCTCCAGTACCGAGCGCACGCGCCGAGGATCGGGGCCGAGCGCAAAACTCGAGAAAACCTCGTCCGAGATGATCGGCAGGCCGAGCTCGACCAACCGCCGGAGTTCGTCTCGCTTGAGGAACGAGCCGGTTGGATTATTGGGGTTCACCACCACGACCGCACGCGACCGCGAACTCCGGGCGCGCTCGAGCGAATCGAAGTCGATGTGCCATGAGCCGTCGTACGCCAATTCGTAGTGAGCAACCTTCACTTGCTCCAGCGCGGCCAAGTGCTCGAACAACGGGTAGCTCGGCTGCGGGATCAACACCTCGTCGCCGGCATCGCACAGCAGCTTGAACAAGAAGCCGTACGCTTCACTAGTGCTCGAAGTGAGCACGATTTGCTCGATCGGGATCTCGAAACCCACCCCGCGCTGCAGCCCCTGCACCGCGCGCCGCGCCCCAACCAACCCGAACGACGCGGGCTCGTAGACCAAACTGCGCTCGTCGCTCAGCGCAGCAAGCAAGCGCGGGCGATCGTAAGGCAAGTCCGTGAGCGTCGGATTGGACTGTGTGAGATCGCACACGGGCAGACCTAAGGCGCGCCGAGCGCTCAGCGCCAAGCTGAGCGCATTGGGCTCCGATTCATGCTCCGTGCGCCGGGAAAAACTCATCGACTGCCGAACCAGAGCTCAACTCGTGCTCACGCGCAAATCGGGCCGCAGTTGCTTGGGTTTCGCTCATGATTCTTCACACCGTTGTGCATCGGCTATGGCGTGATCGAGGCTCGTCCAACCATGACCAACAGTATAGTCAGCATGCTCGGGGAGAACTCGACGGTCACGTCTTCCTCGGCACGCGAGCACGAGGAAGTGGAGCTGCATGCGCAGGCCATGGACGAAAGTGCGGCTAGCGCGATCGACAAGCAAACGCGGCTTAGAAAGTTACCGTGCATCAGAGCGTAACCACCAAGCTGTAGCCTAGTCGAAACCTGCAGCCTCGTCGGGGGGAGCACAGGTGCTACCGCTCGACGTTCCACGGTCCAGTCGCGGCGGAAATACGCCCGGGCTTGACGCACTCCCCCCATCCTGTGTCGAATGCCGAAATGTCACTCGATCAGGAATGGCCCAACTTCGACGACGTCCCCGACGACGACTCGCTGACTGCGGCGCGGCCGCGCGGGCAGAAGCTTGCTCGTTATCTGTGGTGGAATGGTGACATTCGTGAATCGGACTCGCTGAGCGTGCACTACTACGCCAACGCGCTGCACTACGGCACGGCGGTCTTCGAGGGCATCCGCTGCTACCCGACCGCGAACGGCGCGGTGCTGGTTCGATTGCGCGAGCATATCGAGCGGCTGCTGTCGTCGGCGCGATTGTACGGGATGAAGGTGCCCTTCACGGCGGACGAGCTGACACGCGGGGCAATCGAGGTCACACGCCGAAATGCCACGCAAAATGGCTATCTTCGCCCACTCGTCTACTTTGGCGAAGGCCCGATCGATTTGCGACCGAAGAAGGAGTGCCAAGTCCGCGCGTTCATCGCCGTGCGCGAGCTGGGTACCTTCCTGGGCGAGGATGCGCTGCGGAACGGCGTTCGCGTGATGATATCGAGTTGGCGAAAGTTCCATCACACCATGCTCCCGACCATGGCCAAGGCGAGCGGCCACTACGCCAACAGCGTGCTCGCCGCTCACGAAGCCCTCGACCACGGCTTCGACGACGCGATCCTGCTGAACCAAGATGGCACGGTCGCAAGCGCTACCGGTCAGAACGTGTTCTTCATCAAAGGCGGGATGCTGTTCACGAACGACGAAACCTCGTCGATCGTGCCGGGAATCACCCGAGATTGCATTTTGGACTTGGCGCGCGAACACCAAGTCCCAATCACCATCCGCGCCTTCACCCGTGAAGACCTGATGCGCGCGGACGAGGTCTTCTTCACCGGCACCGCCGCCGAAGTCACCCCGGTACGCGAACTGGACGGAACTGAATTCAAGACTGGCAAGAAGACGCTGGGAGCGTTCTTCCAACG
>Ga0302321_100004426_pt1 | contig 12170 bp, 4 predicted proteins | sample Fen_T0_1_FD_202505 | JGI IMG/M metagenome (GOLD analysis project Ga0302321, IMG submission 202505) | Peat permafrost microbial communities from Stordalen Mire near Abisko, Sweden - Fen_T0_1 | ecosystem: Environmental > Terrestrial > Soil > Wetlands > Permafrost | place: Sweden: Abisko...
CGTTGGAGAATGTTACGCGGATTCAAAAATAATCGCGTCCTACGCACGTGTCGACGCGTTGGATAGCTTTTTTGAGTTTGGTCTTTCGCGAGCACTTTTCGAATCACTTCGTTTCGAGCAACCGGGTATTCTCAAACAAGCGCTCGCTAGATTGGGAGACGAATATCAAGGCCGACAGACTTGGTCATCTTTCTTGGCCAACCATGATCAAGATCGAACCCTCAGCCAGTTGGACGGTGACTTGTCGCGTGCTCGTTTGGCGGCGCAGCTGGAGTTTGTTATTCCCGGTACGCCCTTTATCTACTACGGCGAAGAGATTGGCATGAAGGGCAGTAAGCCTGATCCGGAAATTCGCACTCCGATGCAGTGGAATGGGAGTGCTCCGACCGCGGGCTTTTCCAGCGGTGGTACTCCTCCTTGGCACGCGGTGAATCCCGATTTCCTGACGGTCAATGTTGAACGCGAGAGCGCTGATCCGGCGTCGTTGCTTTCACTGTATAAGCGGCTACTGCGTCTTCATGCAATAACGCCGGCTTTACGGCACGGTATTGAAATTCCGGTTACAGTTTCCTCAGACCGCGTTTTTGTGAGCTTGCGGCAAGAAAGCTCGGACTGGGTGCTCGTGTTGGCGAATTTCGGAACAGAATCGGTGAAAAACCCGACGGTGGAGGCGTCCATTTCGCCGCTGGTGTCGGGAACTGTCATTCAGGAAGAGCTGCAGGGAGTCGGCGTGACTCAACCACAAGTCGGCCTGAAGGGTCGCCTCCACAACTGGACACCACTGTCTGAACTCGCTCCGAGGACCGTCTACGTTTTACACGCAAAACGCTGAACAATGCCTCGGGCGGCTTTGTCGTACGGCTCCGGTCGCGGCGCAAATTGCGACAAGCGCCGCAAGGAAAGGGCATGTAGGAGGAAATCAGGCTCGTATGTGGCTAATCAAAAACGGGATAGCTATCGTATCTGTACTGTTTCAGTCGAATTAACCGGTGACCTGCTGAAGAGGTGTAAATCTTAGCGACGGCGATCTGATCTGGACAGAATTCGAATGGTCGGCGGCAAACCACCGAATCGTTACACGGTATCACGTGGTTTTTGTGCTAAGGATTAGGAAACTGCTGTATTTCTTCTGCTTGTGGACGATAACCTTATAGTAATCACTGCTGACTGCGATGATTCCTACGATTTTTCTGTCCAGTTTTCTCTTACGGAGATTTTGGCTGGGGCTGGTTTTAGCTGCCTCGTTGCTGGTTTGTGTCCCGTTTACTCGGGCTCAAAACTCGGCCGAGGTTCAAAGCCCTGCGGTTAGGATTATCACTGATTTACCGAGCTATTGGTTGGAGGGTGTTCGTGATAACGTGCGTCCGATCAAGATGGAGATGGTGGTTAATTATTATGATAGGGGATGGAATCACATGTGGGTCGAGGTTAACGGCGAGGGCGGATATCTGCGGTGTGATACCAAGCTGCAGATTCAGTTTGGAGATCGCGTCTTGGTGGAGGGAACGGTGGTGCCTTCAAAAGGCATCTCGGCTGACACAGCCAAAATCACCGTGCTCGAACACAACGTGAAGAACGTTCCCCTAGTGGTGGACGGTCAGCTATCGGATTTCACGCGGTTGAAAGCACGCAAAGTTTCCTTTGAAGCGACATTTGATCGTGAGACCACCAGTGACGGCGATCATTTGGCGGCCGATTTTATCGCCGATGGGTACCTTGTTCATATGTTTAACTGGGATCCAGAGCCAAAGTTTTTAGGTTTGAAGCAAGGATCGCGTGTGCGGATTACTGGCGTTTACAGCGCCAACTATGACCCTTTGACGGAGGCGGTGGAGATTGATCTTTGGTGTCCTAATCTTGAGGACGTGGTTTCCATCAGTGGTCCGGAAGCGGATCCGCGCTTCGAAAACGCGTTGGTGCCGATTGATAACCTTCCGCGGATGTACAGTGCGCGTGCGAGCATGGCGCATGTCGCTGGCATCGTTCGATCAAATAATCCCGGGCGTGGCGTATTAATCAGCGATGAGACTGGAGTGGTAAGGGTTAAAACTTTACAGACGCTCCCTCTGCAGATCGGCGATTGGATCGAGGCAGTCGGCATTCCCGTTACTGGCGGTGCGGATTGGTCATTGCGAAGTGCGATTATACGGCGCGCAGGACCTTCTTTGGTTGCTGCGAAAAAGTCTGCGGCCCGTTTAGCACCTCCGACGTTGCGAATGGTGGACCAGGTGCTGTCTCTCAGTTCAAAAGAAGCGGCAGCGGGCCATCAGGTCGATATTATCGGAGTTATATTATGGTCTCATCCGGAGGCGGATTATTTTTATGTGAGCGATACGAGTGGTTCGGTCCGAGTGCAGCTTTCTGCCAAGGTGGGGGCCGGTCAAAATAAGCCCCGCAGCCAGGTGCGGATAGTCGGTATCACCCGAATGGGTGCCTTCGCTCCCGAGATTGATTTCGCAAAATCAGAACAGATATCGACCGCGTTGTTTCCCGAAGCAAAGGAGCTGACGCTTGAACAAGCGATGAGCGGGCTGGAAGAGGGGCACCGCGTTTCTCTGCGGGGCTACGTGCAGCGAGTGGCAGTCGAGGGGATCTGGAGTCGCCTGACGCTAAGTACGCAAACCGGAGCATTCGATATCGTATTAGGGCGCGATGACAGGATGAAAAATTTAGTCGGATCGATTGTCTCGGTGCGAGGCGTTTGTCGTGCAATTTCAAACTCTCGCCGACAACTCGCGGGTATCGAAATCTTAGCGCTGTACCAGGACGATATTCGAGTAGAGCAGCCTGCGCTAATTGATCCATTTTCAGCCCCTCTCCGTGAGATAAGTGCTCTGCGCCAGTTTAATCGAAGCGGCTCTTTGGGCTATTGGGTGAGGGTGCGCGGCACCGTCACCCAGCACGTGCCTGGCCGATTTGTCATGATTCAGGACGGCACGGAAGGTTTGATGCTTTTATCCGAACAAAAAGACCTGCTTGTCCCGGGAGATTTTATCGAGGTTACGGGGTTGCCGGGATTCGAGAATGGCCGTGCGGTGATGCGCGAGTCGGTGTATCGCAAGTTGGATCACCGGAGCGAACTTGCTGCTGTCGCGATTACCGATACCGCGGCTTTCGACGAGGAACTCGATAGTTGCCTGGTTAAAGTTCGAGGCAGCTTAATCAACAGCGCTGTCGATGGTGAAAATCTTAATCTTGCGATTCAAACGGGCCGTCGAGTATTCGCGGCCCTGCTGCCGCGATCGTCGGCGAAAACGAATTTCGACCCGATTCAAACGGGCTCTGAACTCGACCTCGTGGGCGTATATGAATTGGTTAGAGACGAGCGCCGTAAGCCGCGGAGCTTTAATATCCAGCTGCGTTCTCTGGCCGACGTGCACGTGCTTAAAAATCCTTCTTGGTGGACGCCCGGCCGCGCTTTTACCGTGACCGGTTTGTTGGTTAGCTTTATTGCCATGGGCTTAACTTGGGTCTCCGCGCTACGCCGTCGCGTGAAAAATCAAACGGACCAGCTTCGCACGCAGATTCTTAAAGAGGCTAAACTTGAAGCGGACAACCGTGCAGTCGTGGCCAACGTGAATGACTGCATTTTCACCACCGACCTTTCTGGGAATTTCACCTCATTCAATCCTGCGGGCGAGCGTCTCCTTGGTTACAGCGAGGAGGAAATCTTAAAACTTAATCTTTGTGATCTCGTAGCTCCCGAAGAAGCGAGTTTACCGCCTGAACTAGTCGCTATTCTCAAGGGAGGAGAGCGTCCCGCAGCTCGCTTTGAACTGCGTCTGGTAGCGAAGGATCAACGGCGCATTTGGACTGAGATCAATGCCTGTTTGGTTCGCAGTGAGGGCGCCCTCGACGGTATTCTCAGCGTAGCCCGCGATATCGCCGAGCGTAAACAAATCGAAGAAGAGTTGAAGCGCGCCCGTGACGCAGCTCAGGCCAATACAGAAGCAAAAGGCGCTTTTCTCGCGAACATGAGCCACGAGATCCGCACGCCGATGAACGGTGTGATTGGCATGAGTAATTTAATTTTGGAGACAAAATTGTCTCAAGAGCAACGTGAGTACGCCGAGACGATTCGAAACAGCGCGGAAAGTCTTCTCGCCGTCCTTAACGACATTTTGGACTTCTCAAAAATCGAAGCAGGCAAGCTTCACTTTGAGACACTCGATTTCGATTTGGTTAGCAGCGCTGAGGAATGCCTCGAATTGTTGACTGCGCGGGCGGCGGCGAGGCCGATCGAACTCTCGCTTTTTATTCCGCCCGAAGTGCCGCGACTGGTAAAAGGCGATCAGGGCCGCTTGCGTCAAGTGCTCGTGAATTTAATTGGTAACGCGATCAAGTTCACCAAACAAGGCGAAGTAGCGGTCTCAGTCTCAGTCGAGCGGGAAACGGCTTCTGAGCTCATGCTGCGTTTTGAGGTCCGCGACACCGGTGTCGGCATCGCGAGCGAGGATGTGAGGAAGCTCTTTCAACCATTTAGTCAGGCCGATGTTTCAACGACGCGGCGATTTGGCGGAACAGGGCTCGGCTTGGCTATCAGCAAACAGATCGTGCAATTGATGCATGGCGAAATTGGCCTCACGAGCACGCCGGGGCAGGGGTCTACCTTTTGGTTCACCGTCAAATTAGAGAAGCAGGCGATCAAAGCGTCAAAAACTACCAATAAGAACCAAAATCGTTTGGCTGGTTTGCGGACTCTATTTGTTGACGATCATGCTCAGAACCTTCGCATTTTAACCACGCACGGAAACTATTGGGGCATGCGCTGTCACGCGGTGTCGAGCGCAGGCGATGCACTACTCGCGCTGAGTGAAGCTGTGGAGCGGGACGACCCTTACCGTGTGGTTGTTTTTGATTGTCAGTTGCCTGAGGTGGAGCCTTTGACATTGGCTGGGGCCATTCGCGTTGACCCTCGCTTTAGGGACGTTGAATTGGTCGCACTGACGCAGCACGACCGCCGAGTTTCCGATGATGATTGCAGCAGACTCAGGCTGAGCGGTCTCGTCACTAAACCAATTCATCCCGACGAATTGCTATCGGTAATCAGCAAAATTATTGCTCCTTCGAGCTTGGGCACCAGGGACCGAGAGACGATAGCGGTATCAATCAGTTCGTCTCCAATAACACCGGTTACGCACACCCGGCTTCTCTTAGCCGAAGACAACATCATTAACCAACGCGTTATTCTACTTCAGCTCAAAAAATTAGGCTACCACGCAGACCTCGCAGCAAATGGTCTCGAGGTCGTTCAGGCGCTTGAGCATGCCCCCTATGATATTGTTTTTATGGATTGTCAGATGCCTGAATTGGATGGTTATGAAACGACCCGCGTGATTCGAAAGGACAAACGATTCGCACACCTTCGAATTATCGCGATGACGGCAAACGCCATGCAGGGCGATCGCGAGAAATGCCTGGCCGCTGGCATGGACGACTATTTGTCGAAGCCAATACGTGTCGGAGACCTTAAAAATATCCTCACGTTGTACGCCGAGTTGGATAACCGATCGGCACCGAGTCCAAATGCGAACTCCCAATAACTTTGGTTCTGTTAGAGCGGTTTAAACAATGTTTGCTCGCGCGCTGTCTGCAAAGGTGCATCCCATCACGGCATCCTCCAAACCGCTACAGCTAGTTGCGATTCCGCGCCTCGGTTTTTTCATTCACCCAAACCCGAACCGTCCTCCCGAAGTTCGATTGGACGAAGTATGGAGGCAGTATGGAGGGAGTATGGACCTACACGGGAGAGCCGGTAGAGCTCCAGTACCACTATGGAATAGCCCGTGCTTAGACCGGATCTGCCTCAGCCAATGCGCCTCGGTACGCGTGAGAGAAGTTAGATAAAACTGTAGTCTCAAGAACGACAGAATGGCAGCCTGACTTGGTCTAGCCATCCGCGCCAAAGCTGGGGATTGAGAAGACCGCGGTTAGCGCCTCCGGCTACAAGGTCGTTAGGTCATTTCATCCACCATCGGCCGACCTAGTCAGTGAAGGCATCAAGAGGTTAGGCCTGGATACGGCGAATAATCCTCGACCTGCTTTGGCCGGAGTATCCATGCACACAGACTGGAACGGAGGCCGCACTAGCTGGCAGAGCATAATAGCATTGATTAGTCCGGCTGCTGAGAGCCGAAATTCGTTGTGCTGTAATAAAAAGTTGGAAAATCCGATTGACATCAAGTGTTTGGTTCGGCCACGTGGAAACTGTTTGGCTTTTCAGCTCTTTCCGCGTGGGGGGTCGCCTTGGCGGGTGATCTTGGCGCGGCAGGGATGAAATAAAGTACCGTTCCACAACTATTACCTCACCTTGTCATGCGGACTATCATTTGTGCAGCTTTGCGGCCCTCGGTGCGATTGAGAATCGCGCGCTTTGTCGGTATCGCAATTTTATCTGTTCCATTTTTGGAACCTGTTCGGGCGCAATCGACGAAACCGGTTTCAGCCGAGTCCGCGAGTGTTACTGTGGCGGACAAGGATTGGAGTGACCTAGAATCATTGCTCCCAAATGCAACTGGTCGTCAGGCGGGGCGCGTTGCTAAACCTGAGTGGGCTCTCATTGCGCGTCAGGCACGACAATTCAAAGAAGTGCACGGCAATGATGATAGATCAAAGAAAATTCGAAAGATTGAACTTGTCGCAAATCTGCATCTCGAAGAGGAAAACGAAGAGCTAGCTCCTGCGACGAAGAAATGCTTAGTAGATTTTCTCGAGGACCAGACGCTACCTGCCGAAGATCGTTTCGATATCTCCGCAATGTCAAAAGCGCGGGAACTTAAGGTCGGCAAAAATCGTCAAGTTCCGGACCCACGCGCAGTGCGTGAAAAGCATGCCAGAGAACTTATAAGGGAGTTTCCGCAAGATCCGCGTGGCTATGGTTATTTGCTCTCCACCGCTCAATTTGGAAAGAGTCGCGGTGCACTTGAGGTGGCACAGGAGATTATTGATAACCGTAATGTTCCTGAGGCAATCAAGAATCGTGCGCGTCTTTTACGGGCTCAGCGGCAACTGGAGGGGAAGCCACTGTCAATAAAAGGAGTAGATCTCGCGAAGTTTCGAGGCCGACCGTTGTTGATATATTCTTGGACGATCAAACAGCCGGAAATTTTTAGACTGGTGGAAGGTTGGGCCAAGGGGAGGGATTTGGGGATCATAGGAGTAAACGTCGATGAAAACACGACTGCAGCCGAGAACTTGACTCGTTCTATTTCCGTTCCGGGGGCTCAATACTATGATCGTCAAGGCTTGGATGGGACTTTGACCTCGCAGTTCAAATTTACCATGCCCTGCTCGGTGTATCTCGTCGATGCGGATGGAGTACTGAGAGATGTAAACGGGTACGAAGACACAGCCGATAAGCTCGTGCAACTGGAGACGGTGAAGAAGGGAGGCCGGCCATGAATAGTTTTAAAGCGGTGCTTCTTTCCGCAATATTTGCGATTTTTTCGGTCCCGTCAGCAATCGCGGGGACTAATGCCTATCTATATGCACCCTCTCCGGTCATTTCAGGCACATCTTATACTGTTTATGCATCGGGCGTTTTTGACGATGAGTATGCCTGCGATGGCGGAGTAGATCTCTACCGCAATAACTCCCACGAGATGAGCGCCTACGGCACATGGGAGGCGTCGGTGCAAGCGTCGTACACGGACACCGGCACGCAGAATATCGGTTACGATGCCTACGCTTATGCGTACTACGGCGGTTCAGCTTGGGTGCATCGCGATGTCCAGATACTTCCGGGTAGTCAGCCCGCAGCGATGGTATTCGTGGATGGTTATGCATCGGGCGCAACCATCACACGTCCGTGGCATGGATCGGTGACCATCACCGTTCGTTATCGAGCGATAAACGCATCTGGAAATATCACGGGTATACGGCCGCAGATTTGGAAGCCATCGGGTGAACTCGATAATAACGGTGGAGTTTTTGTCCCGCAGAGTGGTTCAAGCGGAGAAGTGGTGCGCACCGTGACGCTTGACGCCAATGGAGCGTGGCGCTTTTGGACTGATGCGCAGGATAGCCAGCTTGCGGCGACGGGATCTTATGTTGACTCCGGCTCTTGGAACTCCGGTTTCCTTGTTAATGTAGTTGAGGGGAAGGGGCCACCACCGGTAGCCACGGTTTCAGTCGACGGCTATTCTTCAGGACAAACCATCGTCTGGTACTACGGCACTCCGTATCCCACCGTGACTGTCCACTGTAGAGCAACCGATGTGGACGGAAACCTTACCGGTATCTGCCCTCGAAGAGAGTGTTGGTGGGTTGAAACAACTGAAGACGAGAACGGTTTCCACTCGGAGACTAAATATTTTATCGACAATAACGGGGGCGCTTATGTCGGCCAGTCGGGATCGAGTGGAGAAGTCGTTCGAACCTTCACACTTGATGCCGCGAGGGATTGGTATTTAGGAGCTACCGCAATCGATGCAGACGGTCAGGTCGCTGACTCCGGTGCCGGCACAAACGGATTCAAGCTTACGGTTGAGGCGCGATATAACAACCCGCCGCGTATTTCTGTGAACGCGCCTCCTGCCGTGATCCGATTCGGCGAATCGATCGACCTCGCTTCGACGGCTACCGACGCCGATCAGAACATGACCAATCACATGTTCTGGCGGCGTGGCCCGCGTGGTGCGGATACGTTCGGTCAGGATTGGAACGGCTGGCAAAATTATTGGGAAAATTCTTCGGATTGGTCCAACTGGTCCAACCCAGGTTCTGCGACGGGGCCGGGTGGAAGCAATATTTCAGCTCGCTTCACGCCCCCTGCGCCTGGTTATTGGCAGTTCCACGCCAACGCGTGGGATAGTCTTGGCGCGTGGGGATCCGGCGCCACCACCACCGCAGTATTTGTCGCTCCGGCGCCGACCGCAACGATCTCGGCGAGCGCGACCAACGGAGCTCAAGCGAGTGGCGGGGGCACATTGACGATGACCGTTGGTAATACCGTCACGCTGATCTCGACCGCCACGGCCGCTGGCTGGCTCTCTGAGCATAATATATTTGGTTATACAAATCCCAATGATCCAGGGAGCTCGTTTTTTAGTCCCGGAGGAGGTCAAGCAGGTTTGGATGGGAACGGCGCAACAACTGTGTCCAATCGATCCATCACCTGGACTCCGAGTACACCTGGCACCTACGTTCTCTATACCGAAGCATTTACCGGTCGCTCTGCTTATGATCGGATCAACGGCACCAGCGGTTGGCCGGGGTATTTCGATGGAAGTGCGAATAAACGGATCACAATTATTGTCACTTCTGTTCCAACGACCTTTAGCGTAGGCGATTTTACCTACGATGGAGCTCAGAAGAACGTTACAATCACGCCCAATCCTGCCAATGCCACGTTTGTATCCGGCGGCACGTTGACTGCGACGGGGGCCGGGGCCTACACGGCCACGGCCGTGGCAACGGGAAATTACTCGGGATCAAATTACAATCTCCAGTGGAATATTCGGCCTGCGAATCAAGCAACACTAACCATTAATGCCAGCCAAATCCAGACTTATGGAACGATCCAGACTCTTGGTACGTCAGGAGGTTCCGGAACGGGCGCGGTGAGCTACAACATCGTCAACCAATCTGCTTCTGGAGTTGCTACGCTGCGCGGAGCGACGTTGACCTCGAATACCGGCAGCGGTTGGGTGGATGTGCAAGCCACCAAGGCAAGCGATAATAACTATAACGCAACGACTTCAGCCACCCTGCGCGTGACATTCCAGAAAGCATCGCAGGCGGCGTTGAGTTTGTCGGTTGCGTCCACACAAACTTACAACACTAGCCAGACGTTAGGAGTAACAGGAGGCTCTTGTGGTGGTGGGGTGAGTTACCGCATCGTAAATCAATCATCATCGGGAATTGCGTCACTGGTCGACTCGACCCTGACAGCCAATTCCGGCACAGGCTGGGTGGATGTGCAGGCATCGAAAGATGGCGATGCAAATTATTACCCAGTGACCTCCCAGGTTGTTCGGATATATTTTCAAAAAGCGAATCAGGCTGCGCTGAGTATCATAGCCAATACGTCACAGCTTTTTGATACAACGCAGATGTTGGGTGTGGGTGGCGGTTCGTGTGGAGGAGCTGTCAACCTTAGGATCACGGCCCAATCTAAGGAAAACGCGGCCTCGCTTTCAGGTGCGTCGCTTAAGGCCAATACTGGGAGTGGTTGGGTCGAAGTGCAGGCATCCAAGGATGGCGACAACAACTTCAACGCTGTCGCTTCGGCTGTCTTACATATCGACTTTAAGAGGGCTCCCATGCCGACGCCTGTGCCGACATTCCAGACTACCCAAGCCTACGGCACGACCCAGGAAGTGCCTTGCTACCTCATACTCAATGAACTAAGTTCTCCGGGAGTCATGTCGATTTGGGAGACGGGGGATAATCCTAACACGCCGGATGAGGAAGAAACGCATAGGTATATCACTGCCAACTCTGGAACAGGATGGGCGAAGGTGCAGATTTTTAACCAAGGCGATGCAGATCACGAGACCACCATTGCCGATGTAATCATCACGCTGACCAAGCTTGACCAAAATGTTTCAATCACAGGTTTATCCACGCCTGTGGTCGCTGGAATTCCTTACACCTTGTCAAAGGTCGGCGGTGTTGTCCCTGGCGATGTTGTTTGGGGCGGCACGGCGGGAGTTTCTGGAACGGGCGATACCAAAACAATAACGTTCAACACGCCGGGAACCTACACGGTGACGGCTACCGTGCCAGGCAATGATAACTATAAACCAGGCATAGCCACCGTAACGTTTCGTGCGTATGGCATTTCAGAGGATACTGATCACGATGGTATTCCCGACTGGTGGGAGGTGGCTAATAGGTTGGATCCGAATGAACCGTCCGACGCCGCGGCCCATCCGGAGGGAAGCAGCTATACCTATGCGGAGCATTATAACTTGTCGTTGCCTTTGATCGGGGACGATGAACGCAATAGCCAACGTCTGGAAAACAAGACGGATTTGGATCGCGCCTACCTTGACGTGAGCGTTATCGCGAAAGGCTCCGGTACCGTCACGTTAACGTGTCGGGATGAGAACAATAATGTAGTCGGAGACTCTAAAACATTTCAGTTCACAGCCAACTCGAACAATTGGGTGACGGTTCCAAGTTGGGAGTTGCTGTGCTACGTCGGAGCTGGGTACCACGTGACGGCAACTTCTTCCGGGGTCTCGGACTTTGTAGTGTCAGCAAAGTTCTCAAAGAAATCTTCTCCCTTGTTGGGCGCCACCATCGAATTCAACGGGACTTATTCCGACCGACTTGAGAGAGCTAAAATATCCGGAGACGAGTTTACCCTGCGCCTCGTGCCCACGAAACAGTCAGCGTTTGGCGCGATGGACACGTCTGAACTCTATTCCGCTCGAAGGCTGTCTTTTGGACTCGGAAAAAATGCATCGGGACAGACTGCGGGTGCTATTCTCTGTACAATTACCGGTGTGTTTGGAGGGGGCGCTTCGGCCGCCAGAATTGATATCATCAAAGGCCCGGCGCTGGAATGGACGCATCGCACCGCTACGCATTTCCAGGGTAAAGCGCCGTCGGGTCTTGTGGATGTTGTGCAAGCCCACGGACTATGGACGGTTCGGTTTTATACGACCGGGAGCTATCCCGAGGTGGATGGCTTCAAGGATTTCACGGGAACGGCTCCCCTTTCCACTTACGAGGTCAACTTTGTCTACAAGCTGCCGAGCGATCAAACCAAAGGTGCTTCGATCACGCAGTCTATTGGAGGGCAAACGCTGAAAATGGAGGCTGAATGGGGTGATAACACTTACGAACTTATCTCTGAAAATAAAGGTGCGGATGAGGATCCTATAACCAATATCTATCAGGCAAAGGGCATCACCAGGCTAAGTGAGTGGCGTGTGCCTGGCACTCCACAACGGAGTCTGACCAAAATAGTCGCTCGTAAGAATTGGATGGAAATTATATATCCTTCGCATGTAAGATCGGTGGCAGGCGGCGATATCTATATCGACACTACCCAATATAAAGGGGCATCTGAGACAGCCGCGGTAGGCTTTAGTACGCATGAAGTCTTTGATGGCTCTGATTATTGCGTTGCTTTAAAACAATCGGAGACGCGAGGAGAGCCAGGGGAGGTGATGTTAAATACAGAGCACAGGGTGCAGCAGTTCTACGTACGCGCAGCA
>Ga0302321_100004427_pt1 | contig 12168 bp, 10 predicted proteins | sample Fen_T0_1_FD_202505 | JGI IMG/M metagenome (GOLD analysis project Ga0302321, IMG submission 202505) | Peat permafrost microbial communities from Stordalen Mire near Abisko, Sweden - Fen_T0_1 | ecosystem: Environmental > Terrestrial > Soil > Wetlands > Permafrost | place: Sweden: Abisko...
CTACCAGTCGCATTGGGACGATGACAAGACGACCTTCGACGAGACGCTCGAGGCCTACACGCGCCTGATGAAACAAGGCAAGGTCAAGGCTATCGGTGCCTCGAATCTGACGGCGGAACGATTGGCACAGGCACTCGCCACCAGCAGGCAGCATGGCTATCCGCGCTATGAAACATTGCAGCCGCATTACAACCTCTATGAGCGCGCGAGCTTCGAAGGCCCGCTCGAGGACCTGTGCGAGCGCGAGCATATCGGCGTCATCACCTACTTCTCGCTCGGGGCCGGGTTCCTGACCGGGAAGTACCGCACCGACGCGGATTTTGCCAAGAGCCCGCGCGGCGCGGGGATGCAGAAGTTCATGAACCCGCGCGGCATGCGCATCCTGGCTGCGCTCGAAGAGGTCGCACAGCGCTCCAACGCGACGATGGCGCAGATTGCGCTGGCTTGGCTCATGCATCGTTCCAGCGTGACGGCGCCCATTGCCAGCGCCACCTCGGTCGCACAACTCGACGAGCTGATGGCGGCGGCGCGCCTGCCCCTCGATGCGGATGCGATTGATGCGCTGAACCAGGCCAGCGCGTAAGGCGGCTGGCCATTGACGGCCGGTGCGCATGCATGCCAGACTTACCGGGCTTTTCATGTCACTTTGCGCGTTCGCTCCGCGACACGCCCATCCAACGTAAGCCACGGGAGGAGTCCAATGAATACCACTGCCCTTGCTCCCTTGTCGGCTGCCGCCTGACTTGATGGTCTGAAGTTTCCGCGCCGCTGTCCCGGCGCGCCGCCGACGTTTCCCCTCGAGGTCGCTCCGCGTGTTTGCGCCACGGAGCTCTTTGGTGCTTGCCGCATTCGGTGGGCACCGCGAGAAACGAAGGATCGGATCTCATCATGGTCGAATTCGATTTCGAAATGCTGTCGTCGTTGGGTTTGACGCCCGCTTTGGCTCATCGCGCGGCCAGCCTTCCCATGCCGGAAGGCGTGGGCGTGAATTTGTTACGCGTCACGGAAGTCCACCGCGAGTCCGTGCGCCTGCACGACAGCGGATCGGAACGAAGCGCGCGCCCGCTGCCGCGGCTCGTGCGCGCACTGTCGGAAGATGGCACCGCACTTGCGGTTGGCGACTGGGTGCTGGCCGCCGATGATGAGCATCGCCAGACCTGGGTACAGGAACGCGTGCCGCCCTCGTCGCATATCGCCCGCCGCGATGGCGACGGACGCCGGCACCCGGTAGTGAGCAATGTCGACACCGCGCTGCTGGTCATGGGCCTGGACGACGACTTCAACCCGCGGCGGCTGGAGCGCTATCTCGCGCTGGTCCATGGCGACGCCATCGTGCCCGTGGTGGTGTTGACCAAGCAGGACGTCGCGGCACCCACTGCCGACGCGCTGGATGCGCGGCTCGACGCATTGCGAGGGCGCATCCCGGGCCACGTCGACGTGATGGCCGTCAACGCCACGCACCCCAGCGCGGCGGAATCTCTCAGGTGCTACCTGGCGCGTGGTCAAACGCTGGTGTTGCTCGGATCATCGGGCGCCGGAAAATCCACGCTGACCAACACGCTGCTGGGGGCCGTCGTGCAGGACACCGGCACGGTTCGCGAGCACGACAGCCGGGGCAAGCACACCACGACGTCGCGCTCGCTGCATCGCGTGCCCGGCGGTGCGTGCGTGATCGACACGCCTGGCCTGCGCACGCTGCGTCCTGACGTCGATGAGGCGACGCTTGCCGGTAGTTTCGCGGACGTCGTTGCGCTCGCCGGGCAGTGCCGGTTCCGCGATTGCCAGCATGCCAACGAGCCCGGTTGCGCAGTGCGCGATGGCGTGGCCGCCGATCGCCTGCGCAATTACCACAAGCTGTTGCGCGAGGCCCGGCGCGATACGCTCACGGCGCTCGACCGGCAGAAGCAGCCGGCGGAATGGAAAGTGCGGGGAAGGGCGACCAGAGCGCGGATGAAGGTCAAGCGCGGAGAGGGCTGAAGCCTACCCCGGAGACAATTCGGCGCGGGGCGGTCTCCTGCCTTTGCCGCGTGGCGATCACCGCGGCCGCCTCGCGGGCGGTTGCGCGATGATCTGGTCTTTGCGGCAGTGCCGGACGATCAGGCGTCGTACTTGAACGACAGGGAAACCCGCACGCGGTAGGCAACGACCTTGCCGCCTTCGATCTTCATGTCGAGCTTGCTGACTTCGGCGATGCGCAGGTCGCGTAGCGACTTTGCTGCGAGCTCGACAGCGCTTTTCGCTGCGGCTTCCCAGGAAACGGTGCTGGTGCCGATTATCTCAGTGACGCGGTAAACGCCGGAATCACCCTTTTTCTTGGCCATGTGTCGCTCCATTCGTGTGAGAGGCGCAGAAACGGTCTAGTTGCCTCGGGAGAGCAATGATAGACGGGTTGTCGGGAAGGTTAAAGGATTGGTGAATTGTGCTGTCGGATTGGCCCCGATATGCGTTCGTGTCCGGTAACCAGTCCCCGGAGCGAACCGGCTTGATCGCCGTCAATGGCGCCGGGAAATCTTCCCACGCCGCGAGCTTCTCGCGTTAGTGTCAATGCACGACGACTCTCCCCATTCGCGAAATGACTCGAAATCCGCTGATCTGGATCGGTCTGGCCGGGGTGGCGCTGGACGACAATCCGCGCGCGCTCGCCTGGCAGAAGAAGCTGCATCCGTTCATGGTGGCGATCGCGCTGCTCTCGGTGCCCGCCTACATGCTGGACACTGCATTGCAGCATCCCGACTGGCACCGGATCGCGACGATTCTCGATGCCGTGATTCTGGCGGCGTTCGCGGCCGAGCTGGCCTGGATGTTGTGGGTGACGAGCTTCCCGGTTGTCTATCTGACCGAGAACTGGCTCAACGCAGTGATCGTGATCGGTGCGGGTGCGGCGGTATTGGGCGCCGCCACCGAGTGGGTGGCTGTCGTGCGCGTGATGCGCGTCGCGATCTCCGGCCTGGTGATGATCCGGGCGCTGACGGGTTTCCGCGACCTGTTCACGCATCGCGGCGCACCCGCCCTGATCGGGATCGCCATTCTGATGATGCTCGGCGCTGGCGGCGTCTTCTACTGGCTCGATCCGGGGATCCACTCGTACTGGGACGGACTGTGGCTCGCGTTCACGACAGGCACCACCGTGGGTTACGGCGATGTCGTGCCGTCGACCGGGGCGTCGCGGGTGTTCGCGGCGTTCATGGTCCTGATCGGAGTGTCGCTGATGACGCTTTTCACAGCCAATGTGGTCGCGTTCTTCATTGGCCGGGAAGAAACCGAACTTCGCCGCGACCTGCATCACGACATCGTCAGGCTTCGCGGCGAGGTTGCGGCACTCTTGGGCGGCGAGGAGATGCGGATCCATCGCGACCTGCACGAGGAGGTTCGCCTGTTGCGCGACGAGGTGCGGGCGCTGCGCGATGCACTGGCCAAGGCATCCGGCGCCTGACGGGCGCGATCCGCGATGGCGGGGCACTCCGGCCAACTGCGGACAGTTCACCGCAACGGGGTCCCTGGGTCGGAACCGGAATCGAATTCGGAAAGTATTGCCCCGGTCTGATCCACGTCAAACCAAACCACTGGCAATGCCGCTAAAAGGGAAGGCGATGCTCGACGGAGGACTTCCATGAACGATGTTCGACACGGCGTACCGCACGGAGTGCAACTGCTGCATGACCCGCTGCGCAACAAGGGTACCGCCTTTACCGAGAATGAACGCGACGCGCTCGGCCTGCGCGGGCTGCTCCCACCGCATGTGCACACCCAGGACGAGCAGGCCACGAGGGTGCTCGACAACCTGCGCAAGCTTGCCGATCCGCTGGAGAAATTCGTCGCACTGAACGCGCTGCACGACCGCAACGAAGCGCTGTTCTTCCGCGTCGTGTGCGAAAACGTCGACGAGATCCAGCCGCTGATCTACACGCCGACCGTGGGCCTCGCCTGCCAGCGCTTCGGGCATATTTTCCAGCGTCCGCGCGGCATGTTCATCAGCATCAACGACCGTGGTCGGATCGCTGACGTCCTCGCCAACTGGCCGCTCAAAGCCGGCATCATCGTCGTCACCGACGGTGAACGTATTCTGGGTTTGGGCGACCAGGGCGCCAATGGCATGGGGATTCCGGTTGGAAAACTGTCGCTCTATACCGCCTGCGCCGGCGTGCACCCGGCCATCTGCCTGCCGATCACGCTCGACATGGGCACCAACAACGAAACGCTGCTCAACGACCCTTACTACGTCGGTCTCCGCCGGCGGCGGGTGACGGGCGAGGCGTACGACGAACTGATCGAGGAATTCGTCACCGCTGCAGGCAAGGTGTTTCCAGGCGTGATCGTTCAGTTCGAGGATTTCGCCAACCACAATGCGTTCCGCCTGCTGGAAAGATATCGCGACCGCATCTGCACTTTCAATGACGACATTCAGGGCACCGCAGCCGTTGCGGTGGCGGGCATCCTGTCCGCGTTGCGCATCAAGGGCAGTGCGCTGGCCGACGAGAAGCTGCTGTTCCTGGGCGCAGGCGAAGCCGCAACAGGGATCGCCGATCTGACCGTCGCTGCAATGGCCACCAAGGGCGTGGATCCCGCGGAGGCACGAAAGAAGATCTGGCTGGTCGATTCGAAGGGTCTCGTGGTCAAATCCCGCAAGGATCTCGCCGCGCAAAAACTGCCGTACGCGCACGACCATGCTCCCGTCGCCGATTTCCTCTCGGTGGTGAAGGCAATGAAGCCGACCGGAATCATCGGCGTTGCCGCGGTCGGTGGCACGTTCACGCGGGAGGTGCTGCGCGCAATGACCGACTGCAATGCGCGGCCGATCGTATTCGCGCTGTCCAATCCGACGTCAAAGGCGGAATGCACGGCGGAGCAGGCCTATCAGTGGACGGACGGGCGCGCGTTGTTTGCCTGCGGCAGCCCGTTTGCGCCGGTTCCGGTGGGCGGCAAGACAATGGTGCCGCGGCAGGGCAACAACTCATACATCTTCCCGGGCGTCGGACTCGGCGCGATCGCATGCGGCGCCACACGCATCACGGAAGAGATGTTCCTCGCTTCGGCCAATGCATTGGCGGCGCAGGTCACGCCGGCAGACCTGGAGCAGGGAAGTCTTTATCCGCCGTTGTCCAACATTCGCACCGTGTCCGCGCGCATCGCGGTGGCCGTCGCCGAAGTTGCCTACCGGCGCGGCCTGGCAGAGAAGCCGCGGCCGGCCAATCTGCTCGAATTTATCGAGAAGCAGATGTACGATCCGCATTATTCGTCCCTCGCATAGGCTGTTCGAGACGCCAGCAAACGGCCTGCGGGTGTTGCCGTGTCCACACTTCCCATGGTTTCCCACCCGCACCTCGCGACGTCGCGCGCGCACCGGCACGTGCTCGCCGCGATCGCCGGAGTGCGCGGCGTCGCGGTTCGACACCTCGAGGCGTTGTATCCCGACGGACGAATCGACGCCGCCGTCGAACAGGCGGCGGTGCTGCGGGCCACGCGTATCGTGTTTCAGTTTCCATGCGACTGGTATACGACGCCGCCAACGCTGAAGGCGTGGCAGGACGATGTGCTGTCCGTCGGCTTCGCCTACGGTCCCGGTGGCACGGGGATGCGCTGCAAGGCGATGCTGCTGCCGCTCGTGCTGTATCGCGTGCCCAACGTGCCCGGCATTCCTATGCCCGCCGATGTCGATGCGCGCGTGCACACTTCAGCGCTGCAATACCGCGAACTGCTGGCCGCGCCGGACGCCGCCATGGCAGCCCTGCCGCGGTGAGCATTGCCGTGGCGATGCCGCCGCTATGGTTGCTGCAAATTGCAGTTGCCGCTGTCTGGCTGTACGAGGGCTTCTGGTGCAAGGTATTGGCCCGCAGCCGGCATGAGTTCGAGGTGGTCGAGCAGGTGCAGTTTCTGGCGGCATCGACGTCGCACAGGTTGCTGCGCGTCCTCGGTATCGTCGAGACGGCGCTCGGCATCTGGGTGCTCAGCGGCTGGCAGCCGATCACAGCCGCCATCACGCAGACCGCGCTGCTGGCCGGACTCAACTCCGCCGGCATCTACTTTTCGCGGCAGCGCATTCCCGATCCGGCGGGCATGCTGGTGAAGAATGCGGCATTCCTGGTGCTCGCCTGGGTGACGGCCAGCGTGGCGACAGGGACTGCCGTCGCATGAGCGCATCGACGCCCTGGGAGGCCGGCCGCTTCGACACCCGCGCCGGTCCGCGCAAAGTGCTGTTCGGACAGATGTACGAGGACGTCGGCATCGAACGCGCGGCGTTCGCGCCGGGCTCGCGGGTGTTCTGCATCGCCTCCGCTGGCGACACGGCGATGGCGCTGTCCGTCGCGCACCAGGTCACGGCGATCGACATCAATCCCGTGCAGCTCGACTACGCGCGAGCGCGGCTCGCCGGCGCGCCGGCGATCACAGGCACCGCCGAACGCGTGATGGGACTGGGGCGTCGCGCGATGGCGCTGTTCGGCTGGCGCCGCGCGGTGCTCGAACGCTTTCTCGCGCTCGACGACATTGCGGTGCAGTCCGCCTTCTGGCGCGCGTACCTCGACACGCGAGGCTTTCGGCTTGCCACCGATACGTTGTTGTCGGTGTCCGGACTGAAGGCCGTCTACGGGTCGCCGTTCCTCGCCATATTGCCGTCGCACTTCGGCCGGGTGATGCGCGGGCGCCTTGCACGCTGCTTTGCGGCGTTTCCCAACCGCGACAATCACTACGCGCGGGCGCTGCTTCTGGGTGAAACGCCGCCGACTTCTTCGTTCGAGCCGGGCCACATCGCGGTGGTCAGCGGCGACGCCGCCGGCTATCTTGAACAGTGTGCGCCGGCGTCATTCGACGCGTTTACGTTGTCGAACATCCTCGACGGTGCAGCGGTAGGTTACCGGCAGCGTCTGTTCGCCGCTGTGCGACGTGCGGCCGCGCCGGACGCGAAGGTGGTGCTGCGCAGCTTCGCGGAACCGACACACGCGTCCCAGTATGACGCCGCAGCACAAGACCGTTCGATCCTGTGGGGCGTGGTCGACGTGCGCCCCGCCAATGCCCTCGACGGCCAGGTTGGTGTGCCGATCCCGATGATCGGATGAGCGGCTCTTCGCCAAGATCATCTGAAGAAGGTCCGGTTCGGTAGCGACGGCCCCATGCGAAAGCTGTCACTGGCCCTGCATTCGGATTTACACTGGGGGAAGTGCAAGAACATGAGGGGGAGGGGATCGTGACAAACAAGATCTGGCTCAAGAACTATCCTGCAGGCATACCCGGTGAGATCGACCCTGACCAGTTCCAGTCCATCCCGGACCTGATCGAGAAGATCTGTGCCAAGTTTGTGGACAAGCCGGCCTATCACAACCTGGGCCACACCATCAGCTATGCCGAGCTGGAGCAGCTGACGCGCAACTTTGCGGCCTTCCTGCAGGGGCTCCCCGGTATGGCCAAAGGCGATCGCGTCGCCATCATGTCGCCGAACCTGCTGCAGTATCCGGTGGTGCTGTTCGGCATCCTCCGTGCAGGCATGACCGTGGTGAATGTCAATCCGCTGTACACACCGCGTGAGCTGGAGCACCAGCTGAAGGACTCCGGTGCCAGGGCCATCTTCATACTCGAGAATTTCGCCAGCACCTTTCAGCAGGTGCGCAAGAATACGCCGGTCCAGCACGTGATCACCAGCCAGGTCGGCGACATGCTGCCGGCGCCGAAACGCCTGCTCGTCAATCTGATCATCAAGAAGGTCAAGAAGATGGTGCCCGCGTGGCGCATCGACGACGCCATTTCGATCCGGGCGGCGCTCGCGCGTGGCGCGGCGGCGACTTTCAAGCCGGTGGATGTGGCGCGCGAGGACATCGCGTTCCTGCAATACACGGGCGGCACTACCGGCGTCTCCAAGGGCGCAATGCTCACCCATCGCAACATCCTGGCCAACCTGGAACAGACGGGCGCATGGATCTCGACCAGCTTCAAGGAAGGCATCGAGATCGCTATCGCGCCATTGCCGATGTACCACATTTTCTGTCTGACATCGACGCTGTCGTTCATGAAATGGGGCAGCCTGCTCGTGCTCATCACCAACCCGCGCGACATGCCGGCTTTCGTCAAGGAATTGGGGCACTGGAAGTGGAGTGTGATGACCGGTGTCAATACGCTGTTCAGCGGCCTGCTCAACACGCCCGGCTTCGACAAGCTCGACTTTTCCTCGATCAAGGTGGTGGTCGGCGGCGGCACCGCCGTGCAGAAGCCCGTCGCCGAGCGTTGGCAGAAGATTACCGGACACTACATCACGGAGGCCTATGGCTTGACGGAGTCCTCGCCCGGTGCCACGTGCGTTCCGCTCAACTCGCCCTGGAACGGCTCCATTGGTTTGCCGATGCCGTCGACCGAAATGTCGATTCGCGACGCGCTGTTCAATGAGTTGCCGCCCTGGACGGGCGACGGCGACATCGAGAAATTTACCGGTGAGATCTGCATTCGCGGCCCGCAGGTGATGAAGGGTTACTGGAACAATCCGTCGGAAACCGCCAAGGTGATGCAGGACGGCTGGCTGAAGACGGGCGACGTCGGCCACATCGACGGCAATGGCTACTTCACGATCACCGACCGCAAGAAGGACATGATCCTGGTATCCGGTTTCAACGTGTATCCGAACGAGATCGAAAGCGTCGTGGCGGCGCATCCAGGCGTGCTCGAATGCGGGGTCGTGGGCGTGCCCGACGAAAAATCGGGCGAGGCGGTGAAAGTGGTCATCGTGCGCAAGGACCCCGAACTCACCAAGGATGCCGTGATCGCGCATTGCAAGACCCAGCTCACCGGCTACAAGATGCCGCGCCACGTCGAATTCCGCGACACGCTGCCGAAGACGCCGATTGGAAAGGTCCTGCGCCGCGAACTGCGCGACGTGCCGAAGGCGTAACGTCCGGTAACAAACCGGAACCGGACTCCACAGGGTTACACTAAGGTACAGGCCTCCGCGCGGGGCGCACCTTTTGGAGCCGGTATGAAACGATCATTGTTGTTCGCGTGGGGACTCGCCGCGCTGCTGCTCGCCGGGCAGGCGTCGGCCCAAGTGACACTCTACGAGTGGGAAGGGCTGCGTGGGCAGGTGTTCACGGCCGACCGCCCGATCGCCGACCTTGCGCGCTACGGATTCAACGACCGCGCGTCGTCGATGGTCGTCCAGCGAGGCCAGTGGGAAGTCTGCGAACACCAGAACTACCAAGGCCAATGCACGATCGTGCGGCCGGGACAATATCCGTCGCTGGCGGCGATGGGCATGAACAACCGCATTTCGTCATTTCGCCGCGTCGACGGGAAGCCGGCCTACGCCTATGCGCCGCCGCCACCCGTTCCGCCGCCGTATCCGTACTATCTCCAGCACGGCGAGACGCTGTACACGGCCAACGTCGTCGCCGTGCGGGCGGTCCTGGGACCTCCGGAGCAGCGCTGCTGGGTCGAGCAGCAGCAGGTCGTCAAGGACAACGGTCCGAACGTCCCTGGGGCCATCATTGGCGGCGTGCTGGGCGGCGTGCTCGGACACCAGATCGGCAACGGCCGCGGCAACGACGTCGCGACGGCGGTTGGCGCGGTCGGCGGCGCGGCTGTCGGGGCCAACGTGAATCGCGGCGGCAGCCAGGTCACGACGCAAAACGTCCAGCGATGTTCAGCGGTGCCTGGATCGGGGCAACCGCAGTACTGGGACGTGACCTATGTGTTCCGCGGCGTTCAGCATCGCGCGCAATTGAGCTTCGCACCGGGTGGAACGATCACCGTGAACGGAAATGGCGAACCGCGAGTCTAGCCAGCTTCGACTTGGGGGCCGTGGCGGTGCGAATTGCAGTGATGGGAACCGGTGGCGTGGGCGGCTATTTCGGCACCCGGTTGGCGTTGGGTGGGTGCGACGTGACGTTCATCGCGCGGGGCGCGCAGCTCGCCGCGCTGCGGCAGCGCGGACTGCGCGTATTGAGCGCGGTCGGTAACATGCATGTCGAACGCGTCACCGCGACCGACGACCCGCGCGAGGTGGGCCCTGTCGACCTGGTGCTGTTCGACGTGAAGCTGTGGGATACGGAGGATGCCGCCCGGTTGATCGTGCCGATGCTCGGTGCCGACACGGCTGTCGTCTCGTTCCAGAACGGCGTGTTGAAGGACGAAGTGCTGCGCCGCTTGCTGGGCGACAGGGCCGTGATCGGAGGCGTTTGCTACATCGCCGCGACGATTGCCGAGCCGGGCGTGATACGCCACACGGGCGCAATGCAACGGCTGGTGTTCGGTGAACACGACGGAGTGCCTTTCGCGCGCACGACAGCCTTCCTGGCGGCCTGCCAGCGTGCGGGTATCAATGCCGAGATCAGCGCCGACATCCGACGCGCAATCTGGGAAAAATTCGTGTTCCTCCTGGCCATGTCGGGCACGACGTCGGCGATCGGGATGCCGATCGGCGCGATCCGCGCACGTCCGCAAACGCGCGCGCTGCTGCGGGATGCGATGCGCGAGGTCGTCGCCGTCGGCCGTTCCCAAGGGGTGTCGCTGGCCGAGGACTATGTCGACAACCGACTGGCTTTTTGCGACACGTTGCCGGCCGCCATGACTTCTTCGATGCACCAGGACCTCGAGCGCGGCAATCGGCTCGAAGTCGATTGGCTGAGCGGCGATGTCGTGCGGCGCGGAGTGGCGACAGGCGTTGCCACTCCGGTCAGTCGGGTGCTGCACGACGTTGTCGTTCTGCACGCCAACGGCCGCGCGGCGGCGTAACCGCGACCAGTCTCGACCTGTGCGCCTCAAGCCAGGAGAAAACGAGCGCCTTCGAGCCCGAACCGCGCCAATCCGCTTACCAGCAGTGCAACGCCCACCGACAGTGACACCGAAAACAGCGCTTCGCGCCGGCCGATCGTCTTGAGCATTATTGCGAACGTCGAGATGCACGGCACGTAGAAGGTCAGGAACAGCAGGAAGGTCATCAGTTGCACGTGGTCCAGGTATTGCCCGACATCGAAGGTGCCGAGCGCCTGATACACCATCAGCAGCGACAGTTCCTTCCGCAGCACGCCGAACAGGATGGGCACGCCCAGCACCACCGGCAGCCCCAGCCACCATGAGGTGATAGGGGAGAGCAGTGCGTTGATGTAATGATCGGCGCCGACGTGCGCCAGCAGTGCCAGCACGACGCTGCCGCCGACCAGCAACGGCGTGACGATGGTCAGGATGTCGCGCGTGCGCTCCCAGGTCTCCGCCAGCATCGGTCGCCAGCGCGGAAGCGCGTACGGCGGAATCTCCTGCACCTGCCCCGGACCGCCGCGCGGATATCGGCGCCGCAGGACCTGTCCGAGCACCGCGATCACTACCATGGTAAGCAGGAATATCAAGACCACGCCCGGACCGCCCAGATACTTGCCGGCGAGAGCGAGAATGATCGCCGAGCGCGCCGAGCAGGGCACGAACGTCACCAGCAGCGAGGCCATCACGCGTTCGCGGCCGGTCGTCGTATTGCCGATGGCCGAAATCGCCGGGACATTGCATCCCAGCCCGAGCAGGAACGGTACCGCGACGCCGCCGTGCAGCCCGATACGATGAAACGCGCGATCTACCGCGAAGGCGATGCGCGCCATGATGCCGGCCTCCTCCAGCGCCACCAGCAGCAGCACCAGCGGAATCATGTACGGCACCACGATGCCGACCAGTCCGATCAGGCCGTCGACGACGGCGCGTCCCACGACCCCGGCCGTGGACTCCGGTTGCCACCCCGACGTCCAGGTCACCAGCCGCGCGGAAGTCTCGCTGTCGATCCACCCGCTGACATAGAACACGACGAAGAGGACCGCGGCGAACACGGCCACGCTGCCCACGAAGCCCCAGCGCGAACTCAGGAACAATTGATCGAGCCAATAGCGCCAGCCGCGCCCTTCGTTCGGCGCGCCAAGCCGGGTCGCAGCCTCGAACAGCGTTGCTGCGCGGTGGTGGCGGTCGGCGTGCAGTTCGTCCGTCAACGGGCGCGGCAGCGCCTGTCCGGCGATGGCGAGCAGCCGCTGCACCTCCGGTAGGTACTCGGGAAAGTGCTGCTTCATTTCGTCGAGGAAATACGGGTCGCCTTCCGCAATCTGCGTCACCAGCAATTGCGTCGGCACGCGGAACGCCTGCTGGATCTCGGCCGCGCTCAGCAGCGTCGCGAGCGGTCCGAGGGCGTCGGCGATGTGCCTGCTCGGCGGTTTGGCGACC
>Ga0302321_100004428_pt1 | contig 12165 bp, 11 predicted proteins | sample Fen_T0_1_FD_202505 | JGI IMG/M metagenome (GOLD analysis project Ga0302321, IMG submission 202505) | Peat permafrost microbial communities from Stordalen Mire near Abisko, Sweden - Fen_T0_1 | ecosystem: Environmental > Terrestrial > Soil > Wetlands > Permafrost | place: Sweden: Abisko...
GTACAACCTCGAACGCCCCCACTTCAGCCTGCCCACCCCCGTACCCGGCCGCAAAACCCCGCGCCTGCTATCCCCAGTACAATTCCTGCATCAACACCACCAGTGCAATATGTATTGGCCCGATACAGCGATTTGACAGGTATTTGCCGGAGAGTTAGCATTTCGACTGCGCCGATTTGAAGCTTCAGCTTGCGGGCGCATAATAAATTCCGCTAAAGCGAGGTTAGCCTCAGTCAGGAGATACTTGGCGGGGCACACAAAACCCGTTCGGCGGCCCGCCTGACGGGTTTTTTGTTTGCAGAGCCAGATCCGACGACCACACCAATGAGCCAAACCAAATCCTCCCGCGGCTTCACCACCGCGATCCTCCATTCCGACCGCGACGACGCAATCGAGCACGGCGCGCTGCACAAGCCGGTGCATCTCTCGGTGGCCTACGGCTACAAGGACTCGCGCGAGCTCGCGGCGGTGTTCCAGGGGCGCGCCAAAGGCTACGTCTACGGCCGCCAGGGCAACCCGACGTCGGCGGCGCTGGAAGCCAAGGTCAACGCGATGGAAGGAGGTGTGGGCACCATCACGTTCGCCACGGGAATGGCGGCGATTGGCGCGATCTTTCTCGCACTGCTCAAGCGAGACGACCACATCGTCGCCAGCCAGTTCGTGTTCGGCAACACGACCAGCGCGCTGCTGACGCTGGAAGCGCACGGGCATCCGGTGACGTTCGTCGATGCGACGGACGTGCGCCACGTCGAGGCCGCGCTCACGCCGGCGACGCGCGCCGTGTTCGTCGAGACGATCGCCAATCCGCGCACGCAGGTTGCGGACTTGAAGAAGATCGGCGACCTGTGTCGCGAGCGCGGCATCCTCTACATCGTCGACAATACGATGACGTCGCCGTGGCTGTTCCAGCCGAAGCACGTCGGCGCAGGCCTCGTCGTCAACGCGCTGACCAAGTACATTGGCGGCCACGGAAATGCGCTGGCTGGCAGCGTCACCGATACCGGACTTTTCGACTGGACGAATTACCCGAACATCGCCGACGCCTACAAGTCGCAGCCGCCGCGGCAATGGGGCTTGCAGCAGCTGCGCAAGAAGGGCTTGCGCGACTGGGGCGGAACGCTGGCCGCGGAGCAGGCGCATCACATTGCCGTCGGCGCGGAGACGCTCGCGCTGCGCATGGAGCGAATCTGCGGCAACGCGCAGGCGATGGCCGAATGGCTGACGGACCAACCGCAGGTCCATGCGGTGCACTATCCAGGACTCTCGAGCCACCCGCAGCACGAGCTCGCCGGCGAATTGTTCCGCGCGTACGGCGGACTGCTGTCGTTCGAACTGGCCGAAGGCCTCGACCCGTTCGACTTCCTCAACCGCCTCAAGATCGTCGTGCTGTCGTCGAACCTGGGCGACAACCGGACGCTCGCCATCCCCGTGGCGCACACGATCTTCTTTGAGATGGGCGCCGAGCGTCGAGCTGCAATGGGCATCGCCGATTCGCTGATCCGCATCTCGGTCGGCATCGAGGACGGTGCCGACCTGATCGCCGACTTCCGGCAGGCGCTAGGCTGATCGGGCGCGCACGCGCCGGCGCAGCCAAAGGGCGAGGGGAATCCACCCGACCCAGCGCACGATGTCGATGAGGTCGTCGTCCCAGTGCCAGTCGGCATTGAGGTCGAAATGCTCGCCGAAGCGCTGCTCGATCTCGCCGAAAAGCACGATCCACGGCAACGCGACGAGCGGCATGACGATCATCGCCCGGTGACGCGGCCGCAGCGACCGCCACAGCGGAATGCCCACCAGCGCGCCCACGACGACGATCTGCAGTGCCAGGCGAGCCGGTGAATGGTCGGCGATCCAAGGTGCGAGCAGCGGCTCCGTCAGGATCATCTTCACCGCGGTCCAGCCGAGAACGCCTGCGCCGATCCACACGATGGCGGGAAAGCGCTCCACCAATTTCAGTACAAGCGTCGACCCCCAGACCACGATGGGTATCGACACCGCCAGCCCGATGAACACCAGCAGCATCGAGCCGTGCGCCGCACCTCCCACGGCCAGCACGTTGTCCACGCCCATTACCGCATCGGCGACGATGATCGTCTGCACGGCGCCTCGGACCGATGTGGCAGCCTTGACCTCGTGGTCGCCGCCTTCGTCCTGCGTGAGTTTCCAGCCGATGTAGACGAGCGCGATGCCGCCGGCGACGAGGAACCCTGGGATCTTCAGCAGGTAGACGACCACCATGGTGAGCACCGCGCGGATCGCGATGGCGCCGACGGTGCCCCAGAGGACGACCTTCTTCTGCATTTCGGCCGGCACGTTGCGCGCGGCAAGACCGATCACGAGCGCGTTGTCGCCCGCGAGCACCAGGTCGATGAGGATGATCGCCCCCAATGCCGAGAACCACGCGGGCGAGAAGATTTCCGGCGTCATCCGGTGATTTCCCTTTCGTGGACGCCCCGCGCATCGACGGCGAGGTAGTGGCCGCGGTCGTGCCAGTCCGCCATCACCCAGCGCTCGCGCGACGTGCCGTCGACTTCGTGCCGGTGGCGATTGGGCCGGTGCGTGTGGCCGTGAATCAGCCGCTGCGCGCCATGCAGCCGAAACGCCGCCGCGACCGCATCCGCATTGACGTCCATGATGTACTCGGGCTTCAACGACTTGTCGCTGCTGCTCTTTCGACGCAGCCAGGCAGCCATCAGCTTGCGCACGACATAAGGCAGGCGCAGCAAGCGCCGCATGGCGTCGGGCGAGCGCACACGCGCGCGGTACGCCTGGTATTCGGCGTCATCGGTGCACAGTTCGTCGCCGTGGGAGATGAGCGTCGGCACGCCGTGGAGGTCGAGGCGCAGTTGCTCCGGCAGCAGCGTCGCGCCCGAAGCGCGCTCGAAGGCAGCACCCAGCATGAAGTCGCGGTTGCCGCGGGCGACAAATAGCGGCACGCCGGCGTCCGCGAGCGCGCGCAGCGATGTCACGATCGGCGAGATGAACGGCTCGCGCATTTGGTCGTCGCCGACCCACCAGTCGAAGAGATCGCCCAGGATGTAGACGGCCGCGGCCGCTCGTGCAGGCCCTGCGGCGAACGCGTGGAACGCTGCGACGGCCGCAGGCCGGTCCGGGGACAAGTGGAGGTCCGAGAGGAACAGCGTCGCCCGCGCGGACCCCACGTCCTCCATCGGATCAGCCGACGACTTCCTCGGCCGTCAAGATCAGCACGTCGTCCTTCGGCACGTTCTGGTGGAACCCGACGGTGGCGGTCGGCACCGCCTTGATCTTGTCCACGACGTCTTTGCCCGCAACGACCTTGCCGAACACGCAATAGCCCCAGCCGTTGGCGGAAGGCGACGTGTAGTCGAGGAAGTCGTTATCGGCGACGTTGATGAAGAACTGCGCGGTGGCCGAATGCGGCTCCGACGTGCGGGCCATCGCCACCGTGTAGTTCTTGTTCTTCACGCCATTGGTGGCCTCGTTGGCCACTGGCTTGCGCGTGCCCTTTTGCTTCATCCCGGGCTCCATTCCGCCGCCCTGGACCATGAAGCCGGGGATCACGCGGTGGAACAGCGTGTTGTTGTAGTGCCCGTCGCGGACGTACTGCAGGAAGTTGGCGGTGGAGGCGGGCGCGTTCTCGGCGTCGAGTTCCAGCGTGATGTCGCCGTGATTGGTGTGCAGGATTACGGACATGGTCTTGGCTCCTTGACTCAGGGCGTGATCAGCTTGGCGGACTTGATGAGCACCTTCTCGACGGGCACGTCCTTGGGGAACGGGCCGCCGCTGCCGGTTTGGGACTTGGCGATCTTGTTGACGACGTCCATGCCGGCGACGACCTTGCCGAACACGGTGTAGCCTGGATTGTTCGGCGAATAGTTGAGGAACTTGTTGTCGTTGACGTTGATGAAGAATTGCGACGTCGCGGAATTGGGGTCATTGGTGCGCGCCATCGAGACGGCGCCGGGCACGTTCAGCAGGCCGGCCTTGCTCGAGGATTCGGCTTCGATGGGAACCGGCGGGCGCGTCGGCTTCTGCGAGAACTCGGGCGTGAACCCGCCGCCCTGGACCATGAAGCCGTCGATCACGCGGTGGAACTGCGTGCCGTCGTAGAACTTGTCCTTCACGTACTGGGTGAAGTTGGCGACCGTCTTGGGCGCCGCATCCGGGAACAGCTCGATCTTGATGACGCCGGCGGTGGTTTCGAGCTCGACGACGGGATTGGCGGCGAAGGCCGACGTCGCGGCGAAGGCGAACGCGGCGACAGCGAGAGTCAGACGATGCAACATGGCAATGCTCCTGAACGTGAATTGAAGGAAATGCAGATCTATTTGGGCGTGTCGGCGGCCGCAGCAGCCGCGTCGACATTTGCGACCGGCTGCGCAGGCGCGGCGACTGCCTGCGGTGCTGCCGGCGCGACGGCAGCGGCGGTCGGCGGTGGCGGCGGCCGCAACCCCAGCACCTCGCGCACCAGCTTCAGCTTCGGTGGCGCCGTGATGTTCTTGGCGTTGCGCGCGATGGCCTTTTCGTAATTGTTGCCGGCCATCCGCGCATACACGTCGCCCAGGTTCTCGTAGGCGATGGCGTAATCGGGCGCGGCCAGGATCGCCGCCGTGAGTTCGTCGCGCGCCCCCTCGTAGTTGCCCTTCTGCCCGTAGAGGACGGCGAGATTGTTGCGCACTTCGGGCAGCTCGGGAAAGTCGGCGACGAGCCCCATGTACACGGCGATCGCGTCGTCCGTCCTGCCCGAGTCCGCCAGCGCCACGCCTTTCAGGAACCGCGCCTGCGGCTCGCGCGGCCGCTCGGCGGAGAGTCCGTCGAGGACAACGATGGCCTCCGCGTACTTCTTGTCCGCGAGCAGGGCGCGCGCGTCCTTCAGGCCCTTGGTATAGGCTTTGCGCGCGACTTCAGACATCTCGCGCGGATCGGTCACCGGGGCCGTCTGCGCGGCGACGAGTTGCGAAGCGAGCTGCGAACTTAGCGCCAGGATGATGGCGAACAGAATGGTGTGAGGGCGCATGCGTTGGGCGGTAGGGCCAGACATCGGTGCCACGGAACTTCCAGCGGCCGAAAGCGGATTCTAGCAGCCCCGTTCCCGGGGCCCCAGCGCGCCTCAACCGCGCAGCCGGGCGACGGTGGCGTCGATCAGCCGGCGGGCGATCGACACATTGGGCGGGAGGGGCGGCAGCGCGTCGAGGCCGAACCAGCGCGCGTCGGCGATCTCGGCGTCTTCGAGGCGGATGTCACCGCCGGCGTACTCGGCCGTATAGGCGATCATCAGCGAATGCGGGAAGGCCCACGACTGGCTGGCGAAATAGGTTATGTGGTCGACTTCGACGCCGACCTCCTCGCGCACCTCGCGGCGCACGCAGTCCTCGATGGTCTCGCCCGGCTCGACGAAGCCCGCGAGTGCGCTGTAGACACCGTTGACGAACCGGTGTGAACGCGCGAGCAGGACCTCGCGCCCGCGCGTGACCAGCGCCATCATCGCCGGCGAGACGCGCGGGTAGGCGACGTAGCCGCAGTTGGGACACTCCTTGGCGCGCTCGTCGGCCTTGGTGTGCGTCGGCGTGCCGCAGCGGCCGCAAAAGCGGTGCGTGACGTCCCATTCGACGACCTGGAACGCGCGTCCGGCCAGCGCGAGAAGCGGGTCGGGAATGCGCAGGAACAGCGAGCGCAGGCCCACGTAGCGCATGCCCACGGGTTCGGGTGAATCCTCCGGCAGCATCAGCGCGATACATCCGGCGTCGTCCAGGTGCCCGAGAAAATAGGGCGTCCCCGCGAGGCCCGCGGCCAGCAGCGACGCAAACGTCGGTATGGAAGGCTCGGCGTCGCTGCCGCCGACCAGGATCTTGCCGCCCCGATAGGCAAAGGCGTGCGTCACCGCCCCGAGCGCCTCAGGCATGGCGTGGCGCGGCGTGAATCCGGCCGGCGTGTACATCTCTAGCGCAGGAAGCGCTCGTCCTTGCCTATGACCGTGAGCTCCACGAACCGCGACCCGCTGTGGCTGGTCGGCGTGAACGTGATCAGGTAGCCGCCGACGTCGACGTCGCGCATGCTCTCCATCGCGGTGATGAATTTCTCGCGGGTGAGATCGTTGCCTGCGCGGCGCAGGCCCTCCACCAGCACCTTGGCCGAAAGGAAGCCTTCGAGGCTGGTGAATGAGTAGTCGTCCTTCTTCGTCGACGCCGTATACAGCTGCTGGTAGTCCTTGACGACGGGCGTGGCAATGTTCCACGGGAACGGCACGACCTGCGTGATGCCCACGCCGCGGCCCGCCGGGCCGGCTTCCGCCGCCAGCGCCTTGCTGCCGACGAACGAGACGTTCATGAATTGCGGGCTGTAGCCTGCCGCGCGCATCGCCTTGATGAATGCGGCGACCGACTTGTAGGCCGAAATCATCACGACCGCCTGCGGGTCCGACTTGCCGATTGCCGCGACGGCCGCGGCGACGTCGACGGTGTTGCGCTCGACGGTGCCGGTGGCGACGATCTTGAGGTCGCGCTTCTGCATTGCGCGCTCCACGCCCGCAAGACCCGCCTTGCCGTAATCGTCGTTCTGGTAAAACACGGCAATTCGGTCGAGCGTCTGCCCCACCAATTGATTCACGATCTTCTCGGTCTCGTCAAAATAGCTCGCGCGGACGTTGAAGATGTAGCGGTTGACGGGATTGCGCAGCGACTCGGCGCCGGTGAACGGGCCAACGAAGGGCACCCGCGCGGCGGTGAAGATCGGCTTCGCGGCATTGGACGTCGGCGTCCCGACATAACCGAACAGCAGAAAGACGCCGTCGTCGATCAGCTTCTTGGTATTGGCGGCGGCACGATCGGGCTCGTAGCCGTCGTCGAGCGAGCGCAGCTCGATCTTGCGGCCATTGACCCCGCCGGCGGCGTTGACCGCCTGGAAATACGCCAGCGCCCCGGCGCGCATCTCGTTGCCGAGCGCCTGCGCTGGGCCTGAAAATGCCGCAGATTGGCCGATGACGATCGTTGTCGGCGTCACCCCCGTTTCCGCTTTCGCAGCCACGGCGGCCATGGCCAGCACGACCACAGCCAGGCTCTTGAACGCTAATTTCATTGGTTTTTCTCCTGAAATGCGCTGGAACGCTTGCGCCGACACCAAGCCGCCGGATACGGCAGCGAGATCATGCGCCATCACCTCCTGCATGCAAATATCATGCGCGCGAATGCGATCGCGGGCGAGTGCCCCAGGTTTGGCGTCGCCGGCCGGGGAACCAGCCGCGCGCCTCGCGTATAATTCCCTGTTTCGCCAAAGGATTTCGCCATGGAAGCCGAGCAGCTCAATGCCCTTGCCAACACGCTGGCCGACCTGTCCACGCGCACGCGTGAACTGCGGAGGTATCTTTGACTTCGACGTCAAGGCGGAAAGGCTAGGCGCGGTATCTAAGGAGCTCGAAGACCCGAAGATCTGGGACGACCCGGCGCGCGCGCAGGAACTGGGCCGGGAAAAGAAACAGCTGGAGGGTGTGGTCCACGCGCTGACGCAGCTGCAGTCGGACCTGGCGGACAGCACCGAACTCTTCGGGCTCGCGCGGTCCGAGGGCGATGACGCCACCGTCAACGCCGTACTGGGCGATGTCACGAAGATCGGCGCGGTCGTCGCCGATCTCGAATTCCGGCGAATGTTCAATCAGCCGCTCGATCCGGCCAATTGCTTCATCGATATCCAGGCCGGCAGCGGCGGCACGGAGGCGCAGGACTGGGCGTCGATGCTGATGCGCATGTACTTGCGCTACTGCGAGCGCAAGGGCTACCACACCGACGTGCTCGAGGAATCCGACGGCGAAGTCGCGGGCATCAAGAGCGCATCGATCAAGGTCGAGGGCGACTATGCCTATGGCTTCCTGCGCACCGAGGTCGGCGTCCACCGGCTGGTCCGCAAAAGTCCATTCGATTCCAACGCGCGGCGGCACACTTCGTTCGCCAGCGTCTTCGTGTACCCGGAGGTCGACGATTCGATCGTCGTCGACATCAATCCGGCCGACCTGCGCATCGACACCTACCGCGCGTCGGGCGCCGGGGGCCAGCACGTCAACAAGACCGATTCCGCGGTTCGGATCACGCATTTGCCGACGAACATCGTCGTGCAGTGCCAGAACGACCGCTCGCAGCACCGCAACCGGGCCGAGGCGATGGCGATGCTCAAGTCCAAGCTCTACGAGCACGAGTTGCGAAAACGCCAGGCCGAGCAGCAAAAGCTCGAGGACTCCAAGACCGACATCGGCTGGGGTCACCAGATCCGGTCCTATGTGCTGGACCAGTCGCGGATCAAGGACCTGCGCACGAACTACGAGGTCGGCAATACGCAGGCCATACTCGACGGCGATCTCGACGATTTCATCGCTGCGAGCCTGAAGCAAGGGGTCTAGCAAGGGAAATGAGAGGGAAATGAGCATGTCCGAGAACAAGAACGTGCCGGAAGCACCGGCGCCGGTCGACGAAAACCAGATCATCGCCGAGCGCCGCGGTAAGCTGAACGCGCTGCGCGCGCGCGGGCAGGCCTATCCGAACGACTTTCGCCGCGACGCGCTCGCCGCCGACCTGCATGCGCAGCACGGCGCCAAGTCCAACGACGAGCTCGAGTCGCTCGCCGTCGGCGTGGCCGTCGCCGGGCGCATGGTTCTGAAGCGCGTGATGGGCAAGGCATGCTTCGCCACGCTGCAGGATATGTCAGGCCGCATCCAGCTCTATGTGACGCTCGACGCGCTCGGCCCCGAGAAGCTCGATGATTTCAAGCATTGGGACTTGGGCGACATCGTTGGCGCCGTTGGGCACCTCTTCAAGACCAAGACCGGCGAATTGTCGGTCAAGGTGACGTCGGTGCGCCTGCTTGCGAAGGCATTGCGGCCACTGCCGGAGAAGTTCCACGGCATGACGGACCAGGAACAGCGCTACCGCCAGCGGTACGTGGACCTCATCACCAACGCGGCGTCGCGCGACGTGTTCGTCAAGCGTTCGCAGATCGTCCAGGGCGTGCGCGAGTTCTTCGTCCGCCGTGGCTATCTCGAGGTCGAGACGCCGATGATGCATCCGATCCCGGGCGGCGCGGCGGCGCGGCCGTTCGTCACACAACACAATGCGCTCGACATGCAACTCTACCTGCGCATCGCGCCGGAGCTGTACCTGAAGCGCCTCGTCGTCGGCGGTTTCGAGCGTGTGTTCGAGATCAACCGCAACTTCCGCAACGAAGGCATCTCGACCCGGCACAATCCGGAGTTCACGATGCTGGAGTTCTACGAGGCCTTCCAGGACTACAACTATCTGATGGACCTGACCGAGGAGCTGTTGCGGGAGCTTGCAAGCAAGGTGCAGGGGACGACGACGGTCGATTACCAGGGCACGGCGATCGACCTGGGCAAGCCGTTCGACCGCCTGACGATGGCGCAGGCGATCCACAAGTACAACCCGGAGTACCCGCTGGCCGAGCTCGACCGGCGCGAATACCTCGCGTCTGCGCTCGCGCCGTTCAAGGTCGAGGTGTTTGCCACCGACGGCGTCGGCCTGCTGCAGCTGAAGCTCTTCGAGGAAACGACGGAAGCGAAGCTGATCCAGCCGACGTTCATCGTCCAGTACCTGACCGATGTGTCGCCGCTGGCGCGCGCGAACGACGCCAACCCGTCCATCACCGACCGGTTCGAGCTCTTCATCACCGGCCGCGAACTGGCCAATGGCTTTTCCGAATTGAATGACCCGGAGGATCAGGCGGCGCGTTTCCAGGCGCAGGTTGAGGCGCGCGAGGCGGGCGACGAGGAGGCGATGTACCTCGATGCTGACTATCTGCGCGCGATGGAATTCGGGCTGGCGCCCACCGCGGGCGAGGGCATCGGCATCGACCGCTTGGTGATGCTGCTGACCAACTCGCCGTCGATCCGCGACGTGATTCTCTTCCCGCAATTGAAGCGTGAGTCCTGATCACCACGATGTCATGGACACGCCTGTTCAGGAGCGCATCGAACTCGGCCTGACGGGAATGACGTGCGCGGCCTGCGCGGCGCGCATCGAAAAGGTGCTGAACCGGGTTCCCGGCGTGCATGCCGCGGTCAACTTCGCGACCGAAATCGCCAGCATCGGTTTCGACCCCGCGACCGCGACGCCTGATCAGCTGATCGCGACCGTCGCGCGCGCCGGCTATGGCGCCATCATCCGCCGCGACACCGAGGCCGAGCGCGCCGCGACCAAGGCGCGCAAGCAGCGCGAAGTGCGGTCGCTGCGGACCGAATTCCTCATTTCCGCTGCGCTGACACTGCCGCTGCTCGCGCAGATGGTGCCGATGCTGGCGTCCGGGGGGCTGTTCTCCGGCATGCACGCCGATCTCGTCCCGCGCTGGTGGCAACTGGCGCTCGCCACGCCCGTGCAGTTCTGGATCGGCCGCCGGTTCTATGTGAGCGCGTGGCACGCGTTGCGCGGCGGCGGCGCCAACATGGATGTCCTGGTCGTCATCGGCACGACGATGGCGTGGGCGTTCAGCGCCGTGGTGACGCTGTTCGGCCTGCACGAGCACGTGTATTTCGAGGCAGGTGCCGCAGTGATCACGCTGGTCTTGCTCGGCAAGCTGCTGGAGGCGCGCGCCAAGGCGGGAACGTCTGCGGCGCTCGAAGGCCTCGTGCGACTGCAGCCAAAGATCGCCCATGTGCAGAGAGATGGCGCCTCGCGCGACGTGCCGCTGGCGCAGGTCGTCGCAGGCGACGTCTTCGTCGTGCGGGCGGGGGAAAGTATTCCCGTCGACGGCGTGGTCCGCGACGGCGTGTCGAGCGCCGACGAGAGCATGCTGACCGGCGAGAGCCGCGCGGTGGACAAACGTGCGGGCGCCAGGGTGTTTGCCGGCACGCTGAACCAGGACGGCATGTTGGCCTGCGAAGCCACGGGCGTGGGCAACGCGACGCTGCTTGCCGGAATCGTGCGCCTCGTCGCGGAAGCGCAGGGATCGAAGGCGCCCATCCAGCGGCTGGCCGACCAGGTCGCCGGCATCTTCGTACCGGTGGTCGTGGTGATCGCCGCGATGACGTTCGCGCTGACCTGGTGGCTGGGCGGCGACGGAACGCGTGCGCTGGTGAACGCGGTCGCTGTGCTCGTCATCGCCTGCCCGTGCGCGCTGGGGCTGGCCACGCCCACCGCGATCATGGTGGGCACCGGCCGCGGCGCGCAGTCCGGCATCCTGATCCGCAACGCGTCGGCGCTTGAGCAGGCTGGGCGCCTCTCGACGCTGATCGTCGACAAGACCGGCACGCTGACCGAAGGGCGGCCCGTCGTGACCGATGTCATGGCATTCGCCAGCGCATCGCGCGCGGACGTGCTGCGCGTCGCCGCGTCGCTTGAACAGGGATCCACGCATCCGCTTGCGAAGGCCGTGCTGGCCGCCGCGACGGCCGAAGGCATCGCCGCCGCCCCGCTGACAAACTTTGTCTCGGTCCCGGGCAAGGGCGTGCAGGGCGTGGTCGACGGCGCGTCAGGCACGTCGCTGCTGGGGTCGCTCGATTACCTTGCGGACAACGGCATTGTGGTACCAAGCGAAGCCGGCGCGGCGCTGCAGGCTTCGGGCAAGACGCTGATCGCGGTTGCCGCCGATGGAAATCTGCTCGGATTGCTGGCGCTGGCCGATGCGATACGCCCGACATCGGCGGGCGCCGTCGCACGGCTGCTCTCCGCCGGCATCGACGTCGTGATGCTCACCGGCGACAACGCCGCGACCGCGCGGGCCGTGGCCACGGCCGCCGGCATCACGGAATTTCGCGCGGACGTGCTGCCCGCGGCCAAGGCCGACGCCGTGCGCGCGCTCAAGTCGCGCGGCATCGTCACCGGCATGGTGGGCGACGGCATCAACGACGCTCCAGCGCTGGCAGCTGCGGACGTCAGCTTTGCCATCGGCGCGGGGTCGGACATCGCCATCGAGGCCGCCGACATCACGCTCGTCCGCAGCGATCTCGACGCGGTGGTCGATGCGATCCTGCTGTCGCGCGCGACGCTCGCCAAGATCCGCCAGAACCTGTTCTTCGCGTTCGCCTACAATGTGCTGGGCATTCCGCTGGCGGCGGCGGGCCTGTTGAATCCGGTGATCGCCGGCGCGGCGATGGCGGCAAGCTCGGTGTCCGTCGTGGGCAACGCGCTGCTGCTCAAGCGCTGGCGTCCCAGCGTGTGAATGCGTCAAGGGAGTCAAGCATGGAAAGCG
>Ga0302321_100004429_pt1 | contig 12165 bp, 15 predicted proteins | sample Fen_T0_1_FD_202505 | JGI IMG/M metagenome (GOLD analysis project Ga0302321, IMG submission 202505) | Peat permafrost microbial communities from Stordalen Mire near Abisko, Sweden - Fen_T0_1 | ecosystem: Environmental > Terrestrial > Soil > Wetlands > Permafrost | place: Sweden: Abisko...
CGAAGTTCACCAACTAAATGCCACCTTGCGACGCGAACTCCAAGCTCAGAAGGCGAAACGACCCAGAAGCATAAACAGAACGAGTCCCGCAAGCGCGCCGCCAAAGATCCAGTTCAAGGCGTCCCCGACGACGCGTTTGGCAAGCGAGTGTTCATCTTTGGTAGGCCCAAAAAATCGTTCAATCCTGTACTGGTGTATGACCCCGAGTACCATGTCCGCTCCCGGAAGTAGCGCCGATTTCGACCAGGTATATCGCTCTCCCATCCTCCACTGGTTCTGGACCGATGTTCGGGTTCCTGCGGAATTGAAGCGGTTAGTTGCCCAAGTCTCACCCTTGCGCACTCGGGTGCGGCCTCGGCAGGAATTCTAGATTGGCGGTAGGCATGGTCGCCTTTTCCGACGTCGCACTCTTGAGTTACGATGCCTTGCTGCTGGGAGAGGGGAGACGGCCTGGGGCAGGGTTGGCCTTCGCGGAAGCTTTCATCGGCACCTTGCAGCTCGAATTTGGCCTCGTCACGGCTTCTCGGGCAGATCCAGAGGATCGTGCACTCGTCTGGTCGATGACCGCGATCCCAGCGGCTATGGCCACGCACGGGATTCTGTCTTTGGCGTTGCCCGAAAGGAAAGACAGCCCGCGAAGTAGTCACGTTCCGCAACGGAACATTTTCGCCGCGCTCCCACGCCTGGGTTTCACTCAAGTTTGCGGCGGGATGATGATGCAAGCTTTCGGTACTTTCTAGTCTGCCGCTGCTGCCGCCGGGCTCTGCTTTGGTAGCGCTAAACGATACCCCGTGGCCGCCAGGTCGCAAACGGACTATACTCGCAAAGCTATGTTGGCACTCAAAGCACGCGTGAAGAACGGCAGATTCGTCATCGACGAGCCGGCAGACTTGCCAGAAGGCGAGGAAGTCTATCTCATGCGAGTCGACGACGGCGCAGAATTTAGCGACGAAGAACGGGCTCGCTTCGAAGCCACACTCGATCGCAGTTTTGAACAGGCCCGCACCGGGCAATTCATTGAAGCCGATGCTGTCGTGAATCGTTTGCTAGCTCGGTCATGAGAGTCGTATTCACTCTTGAGGCCGACGAGCAAGCCGACGCGATGGACGTCTGGTGGCGAAGTAATCGCCCGGCTGCGCGTGATCTATTTGCGAATGAACTGGCTCAGGCAGTAACACTGCTCGCCGAATTTCCATCCCTCGGCTCCAAGTATCGCACCCGCAGTGGCCGTGAACTTCAACGGTTGCTCTTGCCGAGAACCAAGAACCACATCTACTTTGAAGTATGGTCCAAAGAGGAACTCGTAGTCATTCACTCCGTGTGGGGTGCCCCTCGCGGTAGAGAGCCGGTACTGTAAACAACCATCCTCTGAAGTTAGCGGGTCGGAAGCTCGCCGCTGCTGCTGCAACTGCTGCCGCCGCTGCCGTGGGTTTCAGAGTCGCGTTCTCGTGAGTGGCGTTTCCGTGCCGTCACAGCATCCCCAAGATCCGGGGATGTTGGGGGCAGGAGTCCTGATGCGCGGGGAACTATTGCTGACTATAGTATTGAGCTCGCGCGGAAGGCAGTGAACGATGTGTCGCAATATTCGCCCGCTCTTCAATTTCGAGCCGCCAGCTACACCTGAAGAAGTACACGCTGCGGCGCTTCAATACGTGCGCAAGGTGAGTGGAACTCGTGCTCCCACGGGTAAGAACTTGGCGGCGTTCGAGCTTGCGGTCGACCGAATCGCTCGAGTTACCGAAGAACTCGTCACCTCACTCGAGACGAGAGCGCCGCCGAAGAGCCGTGACGAGGAGGCGCGCAAGGCCCGTGCGCGTTCCGCTGCGCGCTTTGGTTGAGTTCTCCAGATTGTCGCTCAAACTGGCTTCGAGTGCTTCGAGTTGATCGGACGCAATGCGCTCATTTCTCGCTTCTTCGAACCGCGCGAATTCCGCGTGAAGTTCCTTCTGCGCGTAGTCAGTACAATTGGGGGTCTAATCGCGATTGGCCGAGTGACTCGTATGGTGACGGCGTAACGGCAATGAGTCGTTTCGGTGTTGCGGGGCAGATTCTGGCAATGACCAGGGCACGCAACTCTCTGGTTCTTCAACCACTCCTCGGCGTCGCCGTCGCGAAATGGGCGTCGCAGCTCGATACGCACGAGCGGCGAGCAGTTTACCGTCGTAGGCCAAGCGGGCGCGCAGCTCGAAGGAAAACGTGACGACGAATTGCCGTAACGGTACGATTGGCAAAACGTGGTCCACAAGATTCGCGGCGCTCTGGGCCATACGTCGGCCCAACGCCTCGTGCTCGCTTTGGTTTCGTTTTTCCGAATCCTCGCTGACGCGAACTTCGCTTGCAAGATCACATCACTCGAAACGAGAGGCGACACTGTGCGGGCGCGTGACCCCGAGCCCGCGAAGCCAACAACCGCCCTCCGCGATCTGCGTCCGGCGCTGCAGCTGCTCTCCCTGTTGCAGCGGGAGGGTCGACTCGTCGATTTCATTCAACAAGACATCTTGGCTTTCAGTGATGCCGACGTTGGAGCCGCGGCGCGCGTCGTTCACGAGGGGTGCCGTCGCGCGTTGCAACGGGTAACCGAGCGCAGCAGCGTAGTTAGGTTCTTTTCGTAAACGGCCCCCGCCTTGTACAACTCGAAGAGCGGCGTTTCTTTGACGGATTCCTTGTTCAGCCCAGGCAAGTGAATCAAGACGTGATCCGGATGACGGTCGTTTGCGTAACCTTCGAGCGCCAGCATTGTTTCAAGATAACTGCCCCGAAACTGACCCACGCTCGCGAACCTTTTTCTTGACCTCCACGGCAAGCGTGCGGCTTGCAACCTCTGATGCGCCCGAATTGTTCGCCAGTTGAACCACGTACGTCCCGCTCTCATTCGCCTTCGACAAATTCTCGGATTCGGGTCCCGTCGACGATCCACAGCTTTCCCGTTGGATCGAGTGACTTCGAAAGGGTGATAACGCGCTGCAGCGCGTTGTGTATCGCTTCAGGGGTCAGGGGCTCCGGCAGGCGCAGCACAATCAGGCCGCAGTACTTACTGGGACGAAATCGCAGCGTGTTCGAGAAATCCGTGTCGAGAGAAATCAGGACCCTTGCTCGACTCGACAGATCTCTGCCAGCGTCGCATCAGCGACAGAACATAAATCTTGTGCGACCACCGTGGAGACGTCCCAACCTGCGACAGTCAGAATGTTCCTGCCGCGAGTCCCGAGATTCTCGTCCAGCTTTGTTTTCACGAGTCCTCACTACGCGACATGAACCGTGCGCTCACGGGCAAGCTCTGAGCCGTAGGCAATACAAGCTTTTATGTCTTCGCTCGTGAGCTGTGGGTACTCGAGGAGGATCTCTTCTTCAGAGACTCCAGAGGCCAAAAAATCCAGGATCAGCGATACCCAAATGCGGTGCCCCCGAATGCAGGAGCGACCGCCGCACACATTGGGGTCCGTGCTTATGCGCTGGAGTAGCTCTTCATGGGTCATGGGAAACTCGGCTTTGATGGGGGGGAGCATAGCGGATTTGCTTTGCATTGGCACGCGCCTTGGCGGCGGTGCGCTGCGATCGCGAGGCTTCCTCTTCTTCCGCCTCAGGTTCACCGTTTCGCTGAAGTCCACTTCCAACTGTGCGCCTTTGGCCGCCCTCCTGTCCCCCCGAATCATCTCTTTCTCGTCGGCAGTCCTGGCTTCTGCGGCGTTGTCTCACAAATAGGCATCCCGCGCCGCCCTAGCCCCCGCCTCCCCGATGGCGAACTCCGGCTTGATCTCATCCTGTAACCGAAGCTCCCACGCGTAAGTCTTCGCCGGGTGGCACGTCCAACAGCACCTATGCGCGACGGCTAAACTCGGGTCAGCATTGCAGACCACTGCGGGGCGAGCAGGGGCCAGGGGGCGGCGCTGTTGGTCATTCCGCCGTCGTCGAGGTCTATGTAGAAGGAGCGTCTACTTCGTGGACCTTGTACGCGGTGTCGGCGGGGGAGCACCGCGTTCGGCGCATTGGCTCACGGCGCTGATGACGTCCGCGAGCTTGTCGCGCAGGCGGCTGAGGGTGGGAATGCGTCCTGTCGGGTCGGCATAACGACACTAATGGAGCCCCAACTCTAAAGTGATTAGCTCTCTGGCTGTCTTTGTCGTGCCCGAAATTTCGAAGCCAACCCGCCACCTTGTCGATGGGCCTGACCATAAGTCTGCAAGGGGTCGAATCGCGATAGATGACCTAATTGTCGGGAGTTCACCTTCCACCTGTGCGCTTGTGCCGAGCCTTACGCACGGCAAATCCTCTTGCTTGCCGCAGGAACCGCCAAGCGGAGTGGCCAGCCGCGGAGGCCGACTGGCCACAGACTTTGTCCCGAATATCCAGCGGCCAAGTCGTCTAGCAGTCGCTGATTCAGCGCCGTAACGGTTTCGCGACGACCTTGGGGTCACTGGTGGTTCAACGACAACCGGGACGGACACGGGGTCAGACATCGCCTTGCTTGCTAGATTCTCCACAGGCGGGGTGGCGCCGTGTAACGTCGTCTTGTTGCGCTCGTTCGTGGTCTTGCGTTCCTGTAACTCGTTACGAATGATCTCGAACGACCGCACGCCAATGACTTCTTCGGGCTGTGTTTTGACGTCTTCAAAAATCATTACTGTGGCCCACTCGGCGTCCCTGATTATCGGTACGTTTTTCCCAATACATGGCGGTCGGTTCCGGTCCATATACTGCGCCTGCGCAATCTCATATGTCATCGCAAGTGATTGCCGCTCCGGGCGCTCATTGTCGGTTACAGTGACTTGAGAAAGACGCACGACCGCAATGCCGTCGTACCCAAATGAACCATAGAACCTAACCGCAGTGCAGATCTCGTTCAGGAACCTCTCAGGAACCTCTGAGTTCGTCCCCCTGGCCACCAGGTATAGCCAATGGGGTACTTTACTAGAACCATTTTGTGCGAAGCATTGGGACGACGTACAAAGGATTAGAGCGAATGACAATATCACAAAGCGAGAATGGCAATGCTTCATTTGCAGTCCGTACCGTTATCACTGTTATACCTGGCGACATAGTGCCTGAAGTTTTCCGAATCACGAGGGTTGTTCGCTGGAAGAAGTGGGGTTAGGTGGTCTCCTGTCTTTGCGAACCAAGTGTCAGATACTTGAACGATCGTGCAGTTGCCTTGTTGCTTGGGCACAATGGCATGGATTTTTGGGGCAGGGGTTTTCGTGTGAAGCGGGTTGAAATGCGTGCAACCCCGGTTGCGTAAATGTGGATTAAGTCGCAAATCTGAGCTTGTGCGCTGCACGACGCTGACCGCCCCGCCTTGACCGACAACGCCATCGACATCGCGCATACGGCGCTTGTAGAAACCCAAGATTGAGTCGATGGCGATGCGAGTGACCGCGGCGAGCAGTTTACCGTCGTAGGCCAAGCGGGCGCGCAGCTCGGCTAATGATACCCGGGAGGCCTACGCCTTCTGGAAGGACAATGGTAAGTACTACGGTATCAGCTCGGGCCAGACCGGCTGGGCCCCGAACCAGGCGGCGTACTTGACCTCCACCGGATCCATTACCGGGCCGTGGAATAATAGCTTCGTAGGTGTAGGCGCGAACAACTCGACGTGGAGCTCACAGCCCACCTACGTGATCCCCATCGTGGGCAGCCAGACGACAACTTACATTTATGCGTCTGACATCTGGAACTCCAGCAACCTCAGCCTCTCGACGGACCTCTGGCTGCCGTTCACCTGGGACGGCACGAAGTGGACTTTAACCTACGCTGCTCAATGGTCCATCAACCTGGCCACAGGTGTCGTGAACTAGCGGAAATCCGTCATTGGCGGTCACTGCGATTGATCGAGCCGCGACGGAGCAGGTCGGGCGGGCCACCACTCCCGAAGTAGGCCAGGACGTGCACAACCGGGAGTTGGGCCGTCCTTCGCTACACCGAGCACTTGCCATAATTTCTCATCAGCGTCGAAACGTCCGTCGGTCCCGACGACGTAGCTCATCATCGGAGCCAAGCCCATCTGAACGAAACCAATGCGAGCCGCCCGTCCCGTCGCTGCTTGAAGCAACCAAAACGAGCGCCGTTGGTGCGCGTCGAGGTTGGTCACGACCACTACACCGTGAGCGATATTCAGTGGTTCGCTCGTACCCTCAAGGGCAAGTGTGGAAAGCTCACGCCCTGTGGAGAGATCGAGCACGGTCACGCCGTGACCATGCCCCACTGCCAAGAGTCGTCCTGGCGCGTCTACTGCCGCAGCACTGGGTGGCTTCTCCCAACTCGCGCTCCAGGTCTTGCCAGCGCCCGCCGTGTCGACGCTGCGCGCTTCCCGCTCCCGCGCTACGACTAAGACGTCAGTGTCGGGAGCATAGGCGGCAACCCCTGGGCCTGCGAACACCTGCATCCCCCTTTCGATGCGACGCACGAAGTCGAAGTTGCTGAGCACCCAACCGCTGCGCGTCGCGACTACCCTCGGCTCTCCCCCCTCCAACTCGGACCAAGTCTCGCTATCGCTCGCGAGATTTATCTCCCGCAACTGGATCTCGATGCTGCGCGGCACCGAGAAACGCTCCATCAGCAGCAACCGATTGTTGTCGCGTCCCCAGAAGACATTGCCGATGCCATCGCTCGAACCGTTGGCGTTCGTCGCATGCTTCAGCCTGATACGGCGCGATCCAACGCCATCGCGGGAAAGCAGTGAGATAGCATCGAACTCGGGCTTTGCGGCCAATGTTTCGTCGGGGCTCCATAGCCCATCCGTGGAATGCAGCTCGCGACCGTTCGTCACATCGTAGGTAAATGTCGTAAAGAGAGGCCCGCCGCCGCGCGCCTCGCGAACTACGGAGAGCGCCGTCGACGAGCGCCACTCTAACGCTGACATGTTTTCGTTCCAGCGGTCGCGGAGATCGAGCAAACGAGTATCGCCGCCGCCGTCAAGCGCAGCCACGAACGCGCGCGCACCGCTGCCATCGGAGCCCCAATAGACGAAGGCCAAGCGTTTGGCGTCAGGCGATACGGCCCAAGTCAATGGCTGAGGCGCGACCGATGCAGCGATCAGCAGATGATGCTCGTTGCCGCTCACCATTTCTAGCCCCTGCGTGGTTAGTACCGCCAGTTCCAAGCTACCCGGTCGATAGGCGAGCCGCGCGATGCGGCCGTCGAACTGCAATGTCCTTGTGGAGAACGAGCCACTCAGGTCGCGCACGGTGAGCGTCGAGCCGTCACCTATTGCTGCCTGCTCACCACCGTCGCTGATGGCCAGCCCATTGTAATCCGTAGAGAATTCACCGAGCGAGACCAGCGGGCGTCTCCAGCGCCACAACATCACCGTCTGCCGCCCCACTGCGAGCGCTGCGTCCGCCGCCTTCGCCAAGAGCCAGCGTCCCTTCAAGTGCTCCACACGACGCGAGACAAGGTCTACGACCACGCTCCCCGCTTGAACCGACGCAAATAGAGCGTGCTCGCTAGGCGTGAAACGCAGCTCGTTAGCGCTGTGATCGGTGGGCAACGGCATTTCCATGAGCTTTCTGCCTTTGGCGCTCCAAAGCGAGAGATGCTCGTCAAAATCAATTAGCGCGTTGAGCGTGCCTTTCGGGCTAATGCTCGCAACGGCCACGTTCTTTGGCAGCGCGTTGAGCTCAACCACTCGACCACTCGTCACTTCCCGGCCATACGGTCCACGGTCGTCGCCACCAAAGTACAGCCATTCGCCTCCTGCCCAGAAACCGAGATAGCGTTCCGCACGCGGCTCAGCCGCGGCGCGCACCAAGCGCTGCTGCTTCACGTCGCACACCGCCTGCGAGTTCAGGACTACGAAGCGTCCGTCGGGCGACACACCACCAGTGCCAAGGCCCGGCGCCGAGCAGTCTCCGACAACTCGTCCCTCGGCGTCCACCACGACGCTCAGGGCGCCAGGCAGAAAGAAATAGGGCGTGCCGGGTATGGCACTGACAGAACCCCATACCCCAATCTTCGGCGCCATAAAACCGGTGGCGCGTACTTGTCCGCTGCTCGCCTCGATAAGCGAGGCACCGACTGCGATGGTGGTCCCCGTCGCATTCCACACCAACGACTGCTGCGGCTCGAGCGGCACCAACGCAGACGGGGGGCTCTTGCAAGATGCCCTCGCTAGGGGCGCGGCGGCGGGTGCAGCAACCACGGCGACACTGGCTACCTGAGGCACTGGGGCGCTTATCACGGGGACGCGAGGCTGAGCACAGCTTGCCAGCGAAACCGCTGCGCCAGTCATGAGGCCAGCAACGGACCGACAAGGACGACGCTTCACGCCAGACGCATACCATGGCCCGAAGCGGGAACAAAGGAGGACGCAAGCATCAATCACGCTCGAATCGAGCGCCGTGACCCCACAAGAACCCGTCAACACCCCATAACTGAACTGTCATCGATGTGTTGTCCTGGGTACTACGCCGTTCACGCGCCGGCGCGTAGTCAGTACAATTGGGGGTCTAATCGCGATTGGCCGAGTGACTCGTATGGTGACGGCGTAACGGCAATGAGTCGTTTCGGTGTTGCGGGGCAGATTCTGGCAATGACCAGGGCTAGCAACTTGAATCGGACACCGCACTCGCATCGCTCAACGTCGATCTGGAACGTGCGTTTGAGAGCTCCAGATTTCCAAAGCTACTCAACAATCCGAACTAGGTGCACGCACTTGTTCGCATAACGCTTATTTTATGTCAACTGGCCGTGACTCTGCGGCGTGCATTGGCAGGACGATAGGCTTTGAAGTACCTAGCTGCGGACTTGGGTCAAGGTGGTCATCGACAACAGTAGCGTGCCGAACCCCAGTATTGCGGAAGTCGTCATTCAGTAGAATCTCGAACAACACGAAACGGACCGCGCGATGCGTCGTGGCGGTCCGCATAGCTGGACCAAGAAGGTCGATTGCCCGATTGAACAAGGCTGGCGCATTTTCGTGCGACATCGGACAGAACGCCCATCTACCAAATTATGAAGGCACTTCGAGCTATCGAAGGTCCAACTTGCGGCTCCGGCACGGTCTCTTGTGAGACCCAAAACTGGTAGGTGACTCGTGACAATCCATGCGAAACACGGACAGACTTTCATCGTTGCTTTGATGCTGGCCGCGTGCGGCGGGACGGAGAACGCTTTCGTCGCCGACGATGGTTCGTCGTCGGAAGGTGATTTGGGAAAGTCGGTGGCGGCGGCGACCTACACGATTGGTAAGTCCAATGTCAAGGACTGGTACTTGTGCGGACAAGAGGGAAGCAGCACGTGCCGCGCTGGCGACGGCGGGAGGTACATGGCCTTCGGTGCCAACGGACAGTTCGTCTTCAATGATCTGCCAGCTGGGCCCGTCTTATGCGCGAAGGAAAGCTTCGGCCTGCAGGATCCTGCTCCGGGCGTGGTCAAGAGTTGCTTCATGTCCGGTCTCAGCCGGTATGCTCTTCCTGGGCAGACGCGTTCGCCTCAAGCGGCATTTGGCTCGCACGGACTGGTGCTGACCGCGATGGGCGGAGGAAACCACGCCGGATACTTCGTCTTCGACGATTATCCCAGCGACGCCACTCTCCCGTTGTCCTGTCCGAGTAACACCCAAGGTTACCCAATCGCCCAGACCGAGATGACCGGATGCTACCAGGAGCTGGTCGGCTACACCTATGGCGCCAAGGAGGGCGAATCCTTCAAGGTTGGCAACAACGCTCCGGTGGCCATGGGGCAGTACGGCACGTTCTCCTACACGAAGAAATCAGGAACCATCACCTGTGACTGGAGCAAGCTATTCGGTCAGGATCCCGTACCCGGTAAAGTCAAATACTGCTTCTTCTTGACCGCTTCCTCCAGCGCTGTGCCGGTTCCGGAAGGTGGTTGGGTTGGGTCGAGCTACGGCGTCGCCTTCACATCCGGCTACTTTAGCAATGTGATTACGCTGCCGTTAAGCAGCTACAGAAGCCTCTACTGCTCCAACTCCACTTTCGGCGGCGATCCGGAACCTGGACAAGCCAAGAGCTGCTACCCGATACCGTCGCCCATTATCTACTAAACATCTCCAGGTTGGGATGGAATCACGAGCGAAAGCGTGCGGTGCTCTCGCGAGCGCAGCTTGCGCAATTATCAACGGCTGGGCCACCTTGTGCTGAGTCTTGAAGCTGAACTGTTTCGCCTCACCGCGGCGCGCGCCTGGGCAAAGGAGCAACTCAGGGGGTGCGGTTGGCGTGCTTGAGTCGAGAGCGTCGAGCACGAGAGCGATGCCCAATGCACTTCGCGTTCTTGGTGAGCAGCCGGGTTATTCTGCCCTTGATGCCATTCGCCGGGTGGCGCTCGCCACTTGAACACACTCGGGGGCGTGTGACGCCGCGGCGAATAATTCAGTATCAATTTCCGTGTGTTAGCGGCGGTTCCGCCCGCAAGCTCGAGCTCGAACGCCCGTCCGGTTCCATTTCGGGCCTTTCGTCACAGGCGCGATATGCTCCGGCTCGCCGTGACTGAACCCAACCCGACGTTCTTCCAACGCCTCGTGCTCGCTTTGGTTTCGTTTTTCCGAATCCTTGCCGACGCGAACTTCGCTTGCAAGATCACATCACTCGAAACGAGAGGCGACACTGCGCGGGCGCGTGACCCCGAGCCCGCGAAGCCAACAACCGCCCTCCGCGATCTGCGTCCGGCGCTGCAGCTGCTCTCCCTGTTGCAGCGGGAGGGCCGACTCGTCGATTTCGTTCAACAAGACATCTTGGCTTTCAGTGACGCCGACGTTGGAGCCGCGGCGCGCGTCGTTCACGAGGGGTGCCGTCGCGCGTTGCAACGGGTAACCGAATTGGCTCCCGTGCGAGATGAAAAAGAGGGTCACAGCGTCACGGTACCTCCAGGTTTCGACGCGACATCGCTCGTGCTCACCGGGAATGTCTCGGGAACGCCGCCGTTTCACGGCACTTTGCGGCATCGCGGTTGGCGCGCCCGGGGCTTCTCACTGCCGGAAATCATCGGTGAGATGGATCTTACGGTGATTGCTCCGGCGGAGGTCGAACTGTGAGTTCACGCGAGACCCCAATGGAATCCGTGGGTATCGATCTCGGCACGACGCACACCGCGATCGCGCGAATCAAAATCGACAGCGAGGGTCGAGCTCGCGCTGAGACCGTTGGAGTCGCGCAGCTCGTCGCCGCGAACGCCATCGAGGAACGAACGCTGCTACCGTCGGCGGTCTACTTTGCGCACGAAGGTGAAGCGGCACTCGCTCTGCCGTGGGATCCGACGCGTGACTACTGTGTTGGGCACTATGCCCGAGAGCGCGCGTTGCAAGCCCCAGCGCGGGTCATCACGAGCGCGAAGAGCTGGCTCTCGCATGCGGGGGTCGATCGGCGAAGCGCACTCTTGCCCGTGGATGCCCCGCCGGACCTCGAACGCATCTCGCCGACGGAAGCCAGTTATCGAATTCTCGATCATCTCTTCGAAGCCTATCGTGCTCGGAATGACGGCTCGCCCGATTTGGCCTCGCAAGAGGTCATTCTCACCGTGCCGGCGTCATTCGATGCAGCGGCGCGAGACCTCACTCTCGAGGCGGCCCTTGCCGCTGGGTTCGACAACGTACACCTGCTCGAGGAGCCGCAAGCCGCGCTCTACGCGTGGATCGAATCCATGGGCGACGGCTTCCGCTCGCAGTTGAAGGTCGGTGACGTCGTGCTCGTCGTCGATGTCGGCGGTGGGACTACGGATTTTTCGGCGATGCTCGTCCAAGATCGGGATGGCGAGCTCGAGCTCACTCGCGTGGCCGTCGGGGATCACATTCTGCTTGGCGGTGACAACATGGACTTGGCGCTGGCTTACGCGCTCAAATCCAAGCTCGAGGCAACCGGTCAGAGCATCGATGCATCGCAGTTGCTCGCGCTCTGGCATGCGGCTAGAACCGGCAAGGAAGAGCTCCTTTCACGCCCAGAGCTCGAGCGAGTTCCGATTGCCATCGTGGGGCGCGGTTCGCAACTGCTCGGGAATTCACTGCGCACGGAACTGACACGGGAAGAAGTCGAGTCGTTGCTCGTCGAGGGGTTTTTTCCGCGCGTTGCCGTCACGGCTCGGCCCCAACAGCGCGCGCGATCCGGGCTCACGCAATTGGGCTTACCTTATGCGTCCGACGCCGGAGTCACACGTCACCTCGCGGCATTCTTGTGTCGTCAAGCGGAGGCCGTTTCCGGTGAGCCCGTGAAACCGTCG
>Ga0302321_100004430_pt1 | contig 12165 bp, 9 predicted proteins | sample Fen_T0_1_FD_202505 | JGI IMG/M metagenome (GOLD analysis project Ga0302321, IMG submission 202505) | Peat permafrost microbial communities from Stordalen Mire near Abisko, Sweden - Fen_T0_1 | ecosystem: Environmental > Terrestrial > Soil > Wetlands > Permafrost | place: Sweden: Abisko...
AAGAGTGAGGCTCGTTTCCGGGGTTTTGTTAGCCAGATGGATAATGGTATCATGATTTTTGAAGGGGAAAAGCCTGTTTTTGCCAACCAGCATTTTAGTCATATATTTGAAATAAAAGAAGATGCTGTGTGGCAATTTAATCTGGAAGATTATTTGCCGGGATGGGAAAAGGAGCGGGTACGCATCATCATGAACACTCCGGCAGAAAGTAAAAATTTGGAGCTTGAAATGTGGCTTCACCTTGAAAGTCAAGTTGAGAAATATGTCAATGTTCAGTATAATTATGATGCCGAATCAACCTATAAATATATGGTTGTGAAAGATCTTACCGAACAAAAGCAGTCGCTAACCATGATTGACATTCTTTCAGAAAACCTGGCCAAAAGTCCCGATTCTGTTTTAATAACCGACCTGAATGGTAACATTGAGTATGCAAATCCCGGATTTGAGAAGATAACCGGTTATGCTTTCCATGAAGTGAAAGGTCAGAATCCCAGAATTCTGAAATCGGAGAAGATGTCGCCACGGATTTACGAAGATTTATGGAAGACCATTACAAATGGTGAGATATGGAAAGGTGAGATGCTGAATAAAAAAAAGGATGGATCCTTCTTTTGGGAATCAACCATTATTTTTCCCATTCGGAACCGGAACAACGAAATCATTAAATATTCGTCCATCAAAACTGATATTTCGCATGGGAAGCTTATCGAACAGGAACTGGTGGTGGCCAAAGACAAAGCCCAGGAGAACGACCGGTTTAAAACTGCTTTTTTACATAATGTAAGCCACGAGGTTCGCACGCCGCTGAATGCTATTTATGGACTTACCCAATTACTGAAAAGCGATTTTGAAGCCAATGAAACGGTGTTTTCGTACTTGAAGCTTATGGATCAGAATTGCCAGATACTGTTGAATTTATTCGAAGATATTCTGGATGTATCTGGCATTGAATCAAAGAGTATTACCCTATATAAAGAAGATGTTCCGTTAAAAAGCCTTCTGTTGAAAATTGTTTCAAAATACAACACTCAAATAACGATCACCGGTTCAAAACAAGTAGAAATTATTGTGGATGAAGATAGTAATTTTGAAACTTTGGTGCTGTATACCGACAGGAAGCGGATCACACAAGTATTTGACAAACTCATTTCCAATGCGGTAAAGTTTACCAATGTAGGGCATATCAAAATCAGTTATGATATCTATCCTGAAAACATTACGTTTTATATAACCGATACTGGAGTTGGTATTCCGGATCGGGAGAAGGATATGATTTTTAATAGCTTTTCGCACGGATCACATGTATTTCTGAGTTTGCATAAAGGTGTGGGTCTGGGTTTAAATATTGCCAAAATGCTGGTAGAGATGCTTGGCGGCCACCTCACCTTTTGCTCTGACGAAGGAAAAGGAACCACATTCGTGTTTACATTCCCCTGCACCGATTTGAAAAATTATGCGTTAGAGGGAATTTCGGTCGACGCTTTTAACCAGACAGTGACTGGCAAAACCATTCTGATTGCCGAGGATAACGATGAGAATTTCCTATACCTGGAAGCCATTCTTACACCAGATAACCACATTGTTAGGGCCATAACAGGGGTCGAAGCTGTACAATTGGTGGAAGAAGGAAATTTTCAACCGGATATAATTTTGATGGACATTCTGATGCCGGATATGGATGGTATTGCCGCTTCCAGGATTATACGCGAAGTATTACAAACGACACCTATCGTGGCGTTAGCCGCTATGGGTATGAGTTTATCGGATACGGAAAAGCGACTGTTTGACGATGTACTTAGCAAGCCAGTATCGGCGAAAGCGTTGGTTGAGAAAATCCTGGAGGTGTTAAAAAGAAATCAAAAATAAGCATGTTAAATTGTACACAGGAGTTTATGATAAAAGGCTTGCATGATAATAAATAACACTGTTATTTTGCATTACAATAGTATGCTACAATGGGACACATCGAAAGAAAAATGCGTGATAAAGAAAATACCCGGAATAATATTCTGAAGGCAGCTTTGGATATTGCAATTTCCGAAGGTTGGCAAGCGGTAACTATCCGACGCATATCAGAGGCAGTTGAATATACTACTTCCATTGTGTATAGCAATTTTGAAAGTAAGGATGCTCTTTTACTCGAGATAATGAAGGGTGGCTTTGACCAGTTATATGATTTGTCAGAAAGAGCATTAAAAGCAGAAAGTGATCCGAAGAAACAATTGTTGATTTTATCGCTGGTTAATTGGGATTTTGCCATGGCCAATAAGGAATTATATCAGTTAATGTTTAATGTAAAGAGACCTTCGGGAGATGTGGCGCTTAAGGGACTAGAGTTAATTGAGAACATCTTCGCCAGGTTAACTGGTAAAGAAGGCAAAGAACTTCAAAAGTTTTTTATAAATTGGATCTGTTTAAGACGCGGATGCATCAATCTTATAATGGAATTTAAGGATGGGCATGAAGACATTAATCCACGGGAGCTTTATATTGAGTTTATGGAACGTTTCATTTCGAGCATCGCATTAAAATAAAATATTTTTATTCAATCCATAACATTGTTATCAGTTATTACAGAGGAATTTAGATTTGCAAGCAAAACAAGTACTGAACGTTGTAAGAAATAAATTAAAATATTTAGCCGTCTCATTCGTCTACCCGAATAAGAGAGTATAATAAACCAAATCAACCGTAATACTTAAATCATGTTTGAAATTGTTTCTCCTCCATAAACTATAAATGGGTTTAAAAAGGCACTGTTTTTTTTTCACATAAATAACATTGTTATTATTTAATACACTATTATAAATCATGAAAGTCATTCGTAAAATCATCACATCCACATTTGTATTATGCAGCATTCTACAAATCTCAGCACAGGATTCTACGAGATATCTAACGCTAAGCCAGGCGTGCCAGCTTGGGGCAAATAACAACATCAACGTAGTAAATGCCAGCCTGGAAACACAGAAGACCCGTTATCAGGTAAAGGAAACACAAAGCACATTCTATCCCCAACTTGAAGGCTATAGCGATTTAAATTATTATTATGCAATTCCTAAAATGCTATTCCCAGGGGAATTTTTCGGTGCAAGTGGCGAAATCCCTGTTGAAATAGGAACAAAATATGATTGGAGCAGTGGCTTTAAAGCTTCATTAATCTTATTTAACCGTAGCTATTATACAGCCACAGCATTGGCCAAACGTATGCAACATTTAAGTGAGCTGAGTCTTGAGCAGAAAAAAGAGGAAGTAGTTTACCAGGTATCACAAGTATATTTTTTATGCCAGTCAACAAGTACCCAGATAAGTTATTTGGGAAAGAACATGCTTAACACGGATCGCTTGCTCGATATATTAAAAAAACAGAGCGAAAATGGAGTAGCCCGGAAAATTGACTATTCCAAAGTGCTGGTTACTAAAAACAACTTACAAACGCAACTAGACAAGCTCGTCCAGTTGTATGAACAACAAATTGCTTTACTAAAGTTCCTGACCGGAATGGACTTTAAGATCAAAGTTGAACTAACAGACTCTTTATCATTTTCGCAAATGGCTCAGATTTCCGAATTGTCCGATTTTAATGGTAGAACAGCTATAAAGATTCTGGACAAACAAATGGAAGTCGCTTCCTTTAACAAAAATGCGTCTCTGCAATCATACTTACCATCGCTTTCAGCTTCCGGGCAACTTTTTTACCAGGGGCAGCAGAATGACTTTAATTATTTTAAAGGAAGTGATAAGTTCTTCAAAGTTGGTTTTGTTGGCTTAAACCTGAGCGTTCCGATTTTCGATGGTTTTGAGAAACATGCAAAAGCTCAACAATACAAAATTGAATTGCTGCAGTTAGAGAATACGAGAAAAAACACTTCCGATAATTTTCAAAAGGATTATACAGATGCATCAGGACAGTATAATAACAATCTGAAAGCAGCACTTCGCCAACAGGAAAACATTGCAATAGCTGAAGAAGACTATAATATTACACTCCAAAATTACCGGCAGCAGGTTGTGCCATTATCCGACCTTATGTTATCCGGTAATTCACTTACTGAAGCCCGTCTTTCCTATGTGGATGCTCTGCTTCAGCTTAAAAATGCAGAATTGGAAGTGAAGAAATTAAAGGGCGACCTCCTAAAATTCTAATAAATCATTTAAATCATATATCATGAAAACATTTAAGAAATTAAGAATCATAGCCATTGTCGTTGTCATTATTGCCATTGTAGCATTCAGACTTGCTTCGAACAAAAAGAGCTTTACCGATGAACTCAAAATGGTATCTGAATCAAACATTACCATCCCAATCATCACTGATACCGTTAAGTATAAGCTGATAGATATGGAATTTTCGATCAATGGAAACTTTTCACCTTCCCAGGAAATTTCAATTACTTCCGAAACACAAGGTAAGATTGTTTCAATACGTTCAAAAAATGGCGACAAAGTGATTGCCGGACAAGTTCTGGCCTCGATCGATAACGAAATATTAACATCACAAATGGAACTTGCGAAATTTAACCTTGAGAAAGCTGTTAAAAACATGAAACGATACGAACAACTTTCTAGGGATGATGCCGCAACCATGCAACAATACGAATCAGCAAAGCAGGAGTATGTAAATGCCCAGTCTGCTTATACTACCGCGAAAATCCAACATGAGAATTCAGGGATAAAGGCTCCATTCGATGGTATTATCACTAAACAATACATTGAAAAGGGTAGCTACGTATCTCCAGGGACTTCGGTTTTTGACATCGTGTCGATAAATAAAATGAAATTCATAGCCAGGCTTACAGGTAATGAGGTTAAAGATGTACAAAAGGGTCAAACGATCAAGGTAAAGGCAGATGCTTACCCGGGCATAAACTATGAAGGAGTTATCGGTGCCATTATCGTAAAATCTGATCTTTCAAAGCGCTACGATGTGGAAGTTGCTGTTAGCAATCAGGCAGCTGATCTTATTAAACCCGGTATGTTTGGAACTGCATTATTTTTAAGGCATTCAGGAGAGCAGATCCTGACAATTCCACGCAAAGCCCTTACAGGAAGTATAAAAAATCCGGAAGTATTCATTGTGAAAGGTGATTCTGTTGTGTCGCGCAATATCACTGCAATCTCATTGAATGATAAGTATGTTGCAGTGAAACAAGGCCTGGTACCTGGTGATGTGGTGGTAATCTCGGGTCAGATTAGTCTTTTGAATGGTAGTAAAATCAAGTTAAATAATTAATAATCCGGTTATGAATATTACAAAACTATCAGTTAACCGCCCCACACTGGTGGTGGTTATTTTTACGGTGCTCATCTTTTTGGGCTTTGCAAGTTATAAAAGTCTTAACTCCGAACTGATGCCCAAAATGACTGCGCCAGCCTTTATGGTTGTGACAGCCTATCCGGGTGCATCACCTTCGGAGGTGGAAAATAATGTTACAAAGAAACTTGAAGATGCCATTACATCAGTTGAAAATATCGATCATATACAATCAACCTCTGTTGAAGGCATTTCGATTTTGGGTATCTCTTTAAAACTAGAGGCCAATGTTGATAATGCCATACAAGATGCACAGCGGAGGATCAATGCCATGAAAAGCCTTTTGCCTCATAGTGTTTTAGATCCAACGGTTAGCAAAATAACGATGGGTGATTTACCCATTATGAACATCGGGGCAACAGCTGCCATGTCAGCCACAGATTTTTACGACCTGATTAAATATAAAATTCAACCAGAACTGGCCCGGGTAAAAGGTGTTGGGGAGATTGAAATTATAGGTGGCAGTGAACGTGAAATACGAGTGAACCTGGATGCTCCAAAACTTGAAGCCTATAATCTTTCGTCAGAACAGGTGGTGCAAGCCATTCAGTCATCAAATATGGATTTCCCAACAGGAAAGATAAAAAACGATGACGCGCAAATGACCATACGACTTTCGGCAAAATATAAAACCATTCGGGATATCGAAGATGTGGTTATGAGCATCACCGAAAATGGTTCCAAAGTTAAATTGAAAGATATCGCAGAGGTTATAGACATTTCAAAAGAACCAAACATGCTTGCCCGCGTAAATGGAAAGAATTCAGTGGGATTAAGCATTAAAAAACAATCCGATGCAAATACGGTTGAGGTTAGTCACTTACTGAACAAAAAGTTGGCTGAACTTGAAAGCGACTATAAGAGTAACAAGCTTACCTTTGAAGTACCGTTCGATTCATCCATATTTACTGAGAAAGCTACCGATTCGGTGATGCACGATCTGATCTTTGCCATCATATTGGTTTCCTTGGTCATGCTTGTTTTCCTTCACGGTATGCGTAATGCCTTCATTGTAATGATTGCCATTCCCATTTCTATTGTTGTTTCATTTCTCGGCTTGTATTTATTGGGCTATACGTTAAACATCATGACACTTTTAGCAATGTCATTGGTGATTGGTATCCTTGTAGATGATGCCATTGTAGTGCTGGAAAATATTTATCGTCACATGGAAATGGGTAAGGACAAGGTTCAGGCAACCCTCGATGGCAGGGCAGAAATTAGTTACACGGCCATTGCTATCACACTTGTGGATGTCGTTGTATTTCTTCCCATCGGTATTTCGAACAGTTTTTTCTCGACCATGCTGGCTCCATTTGCGCTGGTTATTGTCATTTCTACGTTACTTAGTTTATTGGTTGCATTCACCGTTGTTCCACTTCTGACATCGCGTATGGCTAAACTTCAGGAACTTCGTAAAGAGCAATTTTCAGGACGGTTTTTCTTATGGTTCGAAAAGCAGGTTGATTCGTTTGCCCGTATTCTCCATGCTATTCTTGTAAAAGCTTTGCGCCATAAAGTGATCACTTTTGCCATTGTAACTGCCTTGTTTATTGGTTCAATAGCATTAATTCCGGCAGGATTTGTCGGCACTGAAGTGTTTGCTATTGGTGATGCCAGCGAGTTTATTATCGAGGTAGAACTTCCGAACGATGCCATCCTGAAAGAAACGAATCTTAAGGTGTTGGAAATAGAACACTTGTTATCCACGAAACCCGAAATAAAATCTGTTTTCACCACTGTAGGTTCGTCAAGTTCAGGCATGCAAAGTGGCGGGCCTCAAAGTAACGCGAATAAAGCGGAACTAAATGTAAAGCTGATTGATAAGGAATTTCGAAAAGTGTCAGCGAAAGTATATGCCAATCAGATCAAGAACTGGCTTAATACTAAAATTACGGGTGTAAAGGTAACGACGGCTTTATCAAACCCATTTTTCGGAGGTACGGACGACAGCCCGATACAAGTGATTGTGAAATCGTCGAATCCTGATTCATTGAGTAAATATACAAGCTTGGTAAAAGGCCTCATTGAAAGGACCCAGGGTATCATTGATGTAAGTTCATCCATCGAAAATGCCAATAATGAAGTTGCTGTAGAAATCAATAAAGAAAAGATGGCCGAGTATGGGTTGGCGCTTTCTTCGGTAGGTTCAGTTATGTCAACGGCCTTCAGTGGTAACACCGATACAAAATACACCGATGGCTCGAATGAATATGACATCAATGTAGTTTACGATGAATTTAACCGCCGTAATTTGGACGATGTATCAAATCTAACATTCATCAATACTGCCAATCAGCAGATAAAACTATCTCAGTTTGCCAGTATAGGGTATGGTAGTGGCAGTTCGAAGCTCGAAAGGATGGACAGGATGTCATCCACCACAGATCAAGCGCAGGTGTTGGGGCGTGCGTCGGGTGATGTGGGTGACGATATAAAAAAGCAAATTGAAGCCATAAAATTTCCTCCACAATTGTCCATCTATTATGCCGGCGATATGCAAATGCAGGAGGAGGGTTTCGGAAGCCTGGGCTTTGCATTGCTTGCAGGTATTCTCCTGGTTTATCTTATTATGGTCGCTTTATATGAGTCGTATCTGTATCCATTTGTGGTTTTAGTTTCAATTCCGCTTGCTGTAATCGGTGCAATACTTGCTCTGGCACTGGCAAAAGCCAATCTGAGCATGTTCAGCATGATGGGTATGATTATGCTGATTGGGCTGGTTGCTAAGAATGCCATTTTAGTCGTCGATTTTACAACACATCTTAAGAAACAAGGGATGGCTACTATAGAAGCTTTACTTGAAGCGACCCGCATAAGACTCCGGCCGGTTTTAATGACCACCGTATCTATGATTATCGGTTTGTTACCTATTGCATTGGCTTCAGGTGCGGCGTCCGAATGGAAGAATGGAATTGCCTGGGTACTCATTGGCGGTCTTACCAGTTCGATGTTACTAACTTTGGTAGTTGTACCGGTTGTGTATTCACTGATGGACAAAGCAAAGGTTAAAATTCAGCACTGGACGAATAAAGCTCTGCATCATTAAGATGCAAAACTTTTAAAAGCTGTATTGTTTTTTAGTAAGGTACATCCAAATGAAGCAGAGGTTCTAAACGTTATCCATTGGAGCATCTGACTTTTTACCTGTAAGTCAGAAAAGATGCACATCAATATGTGCAACAATTGTGGTACTTTTGTGAATATGTATAATTTACCCTCCTATACTGTTTGTACCTAAATAGAGAATAACATGGCAAAAAAAAGTGCCGGTATACTTTTATACCGGTTCACAAAGAAAATTTTAGAAGTACTTATTGTTCATCCGGGAGGACCGTTTTGGGCTAAGAAAGATTTAGGCGTTTGGTCCATTCCTAAAGGTGAATTGAATGATAATGAAAACCCATTGGACGCGGCATTAAGAGAATTTTTAGAAGAGATGGGTGAAGAGATATCCGGAAACTTTATTCCTATGACTCCCATCAAGCAAAGCAATGGAAAGATAATTTACGCTTTTGCACTTGAACATGACTTTGATGCCTTAAAAATTAAGAGTAATATGTTTACTATGGAATGGCCACCAAAATCTGGTAAGCAGCAAGCGTTTCCAGAAATAGACAGGGGAGAATGGTTCGATTTCACTACCAGTAAGCAAAAACTAAACGAATACCAAGCCGCTATTGTAGATGAATTGGCGAAAAAATTAAATCTTGTTGAGGAACCATAAATTTTGATGCGATTTAATGTTAACTAGTCTCAGACATGCCTTTGATATGCTTTCGGTATGCCTTTGGTATAGCTTTGATATGCTTTAAAGCAGTTCTTTTGATTTGCTTTTTTTGGAAATTATTTACCCTAGTAACCATTCTGGAAGCACTGATATTTAATGACATGTGAGTTATATGATTTTACTGAATTTAAATTTTGATTGTGGAAATGATCTTATTTGCACAAGTCATGGTTTGGTTCTTGCTTTTAAGGGGAAATAGAAAAAGCTGATAAATAATAAGATTTAAGAGATTTTAGTTTCGTTTGGAACAGCTAATAATTCGGAGGTTACAACCTCTATCCCTTAAAAAGGGGCTATAACAGTATTATACGTATGTGGGTTTCTAATTTAAAAGATGATTGTTAGTCTTACATCAAAAGGACTGCAAGGACGAAAAGGATTAGTTGGGACTGAGAAAGGTCAACGGGGAACCGGGGGAATATCAACCATTGCCTGTTTCATTTTTAATAAGGGAGAAGTTTAGACGTAAAATGCAGTCATAATCTCCACCTGCTTCAATTATGTCCTCATCATCTTCTTCATAATACCAATTAATAGCTACATCGTGACCATTTTTCGACAATCTTTCAAATGCTTTGAAGATATCAAGCAGGCATATCGAAGAACTGGTATTAAAATAGTCCAGCTTTACTTTTACTATTGTTTTCATAGCGGGCGACTGAGAATAGTTTTCTGCCCATTTCAGAACTGGTTCGTAAAAAGTCCGTGCGTCTTCAGGTATTGATCGACCTTTAATTTCCATTTCTCCATTGGAATTGAAATCAATACATGGTGTATTTAATGTTTCTTTAATCTTTAACATGGTACTTGAAGTTGAAATGGTTTAACATAAGGTGTTAAAGTAAATGCCACTAATATCCCAGAGCTGTATGGATAATTCCGTCCGATTCCTACATTAAAAGGTGAATTGGTTCAGTTTTGGACTTGATATTTATACGTAAGATTTATAAAATAAATATGAAATAAGGTATATTTTACATTATTTCTTCTAAACCCCTATTTGTAAAACGAAGGGCGCCAATATAAATGTAATTGTTTTCATAAATTGATTATAAATTCAACATGCATCAATCAAGCAACAATGAAACAAAAAAGGGTTTCAACTTATCGCTGAAACCCTTGTTAATATTGGTCGGGGTGAGATGATAACTCTCTGCTCTTAAATATTTGTAATCAATTACATACAGTATTACATTCAACGAAGGTAACCGAATAAGATACATTTTATTCGGGTTTGTACCTGTTTTATTGAGTGTTAACAAAGAACTTTAGTATTTCAAATATATGCAAATTATCGCAAATAATATGGGTTAAGTGTAAGAATTTCAAGATTAAACCTAAAATAATTAGAATTTTAATCGGAGATGTACTTTTGAATTTCTTCGATGGACAATCCGGTAAACTCAGCGAATTCATTTATACTAATGAATTGACTTTTAGACTTTAACTTACTCTCCCGAATATTATTCAGTAGAGCACGACTGAATCTTGCACTTTTACCAGTTATCCGTTGTACATCCTTCGGATAAATAATGATGCGTTTTGTTTCCATTTAGTCACTTGCATGCTTTATTTATGCTTTATCCATGCCTATGGTATGCTTAAACCATACACTAAGCCTTAACAAATTTAGAAATTTTTTTTTCTATCTACAGAAAATGGACATTTTGGTAAAAAAGTGTCGATTCAGGTCCATATGGGACGTTCTGATTTTGAAAGACTTTGCCAGTAATATAGCTTTGAATCAAAATTTAAAATGTACGTCTATGGCAAAGCAAAGTGGAATTATCAAACTTGAAGGGACTATCGGGGATATTTCCTTCTACAAAACCCAGGATGGGCATCTTGCCCGGGAAAAGGGGGGTGTCACAGCGGATCGGATTAAATCAGATCCTTCCTTTCAACGGACCCGTGAAAACGGGTCGGAATTTGGAAGAGCTGGTGCTGCAGGAAAATTATTACGAAATGCTTTTCGACAGCTTGTTCAACCTGTGGCAGATGGCCGAATGGTAAGCCGACTTACCAAAGAAATGTTGGCAGTAGTGAAGTCCGATGAGGACAATTTTAGGGGTGAGCGAAACGTGCAGAACGGAAATGTGCGACTCCTCAAAGGTTTTGAATTCAATATCAATGGATTGTTCAGCACTACTTTTTACGCTCCGTACGAAGTGACCATGGATAGTGCTACTGGTGCAATGAAGGTTGCTGTACCTTCTTTTGTTCCAAAGAACTCTGTTATGGCGCCGGCAGGTGCTACGCATTTCATGTTGGTTTCTGCAGGTGCGATGATTGATTTTAAAAACGGGGCTTTCACTGTTGTTACCTCAAAAAGCATTGGCATTGAAATTGATCAAATGCCAACTGCAGCAATCAATCTATTAAACCAGTTAGTGCCCAATACCCAACAAAGGATGTTTTTAGTATTGGGAATTGAATTTTACCAGGAGGTAAATGGTTTCAATTATCCGATTATCAATGGAGGGTTTACTTCATTGGCTTTGGTGGGTGTCGACTAATAATAATTAGGGGTCATGGAAATGATACTGAAACCGGAAATCTTTTTTTTCTCTTTAATGTCGCTGCTTTTGGGAATAGTAGCCTATTTCTTGAAGCAGCTGCTAACAGATTTTAAAAGAGTGGAGAAAGATGTTACGGAGGTTAAGACAACCACGGCCATTATCAAAACTGAGTTTAAAGGCATCAATGATCTGATGAATCAGAAGATTGAGTTCCTTGAAAAGCGGTTGAATCACTTCGAATCAGTTTTCTTCAAAACTCCTACTGAAGACAAAACCTAAAGAGCCGGGCAGATGCCCGGTTTTTTTTGTGCCTTTACCTTACTATTACTTGTTAAAATAGGAATAGACATAGGCCACTTTCAAATCCTGGATCAGCTTTAAGTTTTCATTTAATTGTTTTTCCTTAATTTCAATGAACCTCAACTTTTCAATAGTATTGGTAAATTCTGCTGAATTAGCCTTAACTATTTCTAATTTCTCACAAACAATCTGCTTATAAACTCCAAGTCTAATAAACGGGATTACTGAACCCATTAAAT